>Ga0114129_10016254_pt1 | contig 10591 bp, 8 predicted proteins | sample RhiMetdeltSRZDD1_FD_80071 | JGI IMG/M metagenome (GOLD analysis project Ga0114129, IMG submission 80071) | Populus rhizosphere microbial communities from Tennessee, USA - Rhizosphere MetaG P. deltoides SRZDD1 (version 2) (version 2) | ecosystem: Host-associated > Plants > Roots > Rhizosphere >... | reverse complement strand
GCGGCGCCGCTTCGAGCGTTCGGTCGATGCGCGCTACGAGAGGCAGTCCTACGAGCTGACCGTTGCGATACCCGAGGGGAGGCTCGATGCGGCGGCCCTGGGCAGGATCGCCGAGACCTTCCATGACCGCCACCGCGCCACCTACGGCCACGACAACCGCGCCGAGCCGGTCCAGCTCGTGAGCATCCGCCTGACCGCCGTCGGCGTCATCCCGCCGCTTGCCATCCGCGATCGGGCCGCGGCCAAGGGCACCGAGGCGATCAAGGGCAAGCGCTCCGTCTGGTTCCGCCAGACCGGAGCCGCGAGCGCCACGATCTACGATCGCGCGCGCATGCCGGCGGGGCTCGCGGCCGCAGGGCCGGCGGTGATCGAGTCGCTGGAGTCGACGATCCTGGTGCCGCCGGGCTGGCAGGCCGCCATGGACGCCGACGGGTTCGTGCTGATGTCTCACGCCTTCTCCCCGCAAGCCGGGAGAAGGCCGGGATGAGGGGCAGCCACGAGATGCACGCCCAGTTTGAAGCCGCCCCTCACCCTAACCCTCTCCCCATGGAAGAATGGGGAGAGGGGATACGCGCGGCGCTTGCTGCCGATGCCCGCCATACGACCAAGGATCGCTGAGATGAAAGACGCGCTGTTGAAAGCCGATCCGGCCGGCTTCGAGATCGTCAAGAACAGCTTCTACAAGATTGCCGAGGAGATGCGGGTCGTCCTCGCCAAGACGGCCTACTCGCCGATCCTCAAGTCCGCGGGGGACTATTCCTGCGGCGTGTTCGACGCCAGGGGCGAGATGGTGGCGCAGGGGCCGGATCTGCCGATCCACCTCGGCTCGATGCCGGATGCCGTGCGCGCGGTCGTTGCCGCCTTCGGCCAGGACGTGCACGACGGCGACGTGTTCATCCACAACGACCCCTACTTCGGCGGCAGCCACCTGCCCGATGTCAACGTCGTGCGCCCGGCCTTCTACGAGGGACGGCTGCTTGGCTACGCCTGCCTGCGCGCGCATTGGCCCGATGTCGGCTCGGCCACGCCCGGCAGCTATGGCGCAGTCACGGAGATCTACGGGGAGGGCCTGCGCCTGCCGCCGCTGCGCCTCGTCAGCCGCGGCGCGATGAACGTCGACCTCGAGAAGGTGATCCTGGCCAACGTGCGCACGCCCGACGAGCGCAAGGGCGACCTTGGCGCGCAGCTGGCGGCGACGCTGCGCGCGGCCGAGCGCCTGCAGGATCTCGCCCGGCGCTACGGCACCGAGGAGATCATCGGCGCCATGGCCGAGGTGATGGACTATTCCGAGCGCCTGATGCGCGCGAGCCTCGCCGATCTGCCGGACGGGGAGGGCTATTTCGAGGACTTCTGCGACGGCGACGGCATCGCCGACGATGCGCAAGGCAGGGACGCGCCGTTCTGGATCAGGATGGCGGTGAAGAAGACCGGCGACCGGCTCCTCGTCGACTTCGCCGGCAGCGATCCCCAGGTGAAGGGGCCGATCAATGCACCGCTGTCGGTGACGGCGTCCGGAATCTTTTGCGGCCTCAAGTTCGCGGTCGACCCGAGCAACCTCATTCCGCCCAACTCCGGCTGCTGGCGCACCATCGAGGTGAAGGCGCCCAAGGGCTCGGTGGTCAATTGCGAGTTTCCCGCGCCCGTCGTCTACGCCAACCACGAAATCTCGCACCGCGTGGCCGACATGGTGATGGGGGCGCTCGCGCACCTGTGGCCCAAGCAGGTGATGGCGTGCAGCCAGGGCACGTCCGCCGTGGTCACGCTCGGCGGCGTCGATCCGCGCTCGGGCCGTCGCTACGTGTCCTACGAGACGATCAAGGGCGGCTTCGGCGCACGGCCCACCAAGGACGGCATCAACGTCGTCGCGTCAGGCATCTCCAACACCATGAACACGCCCGTGGAGGTGCTGGAGATGGCCTTCCCCGTGCGCGTGGAGCGCTACGAGATCAATCCGGATTCCGGGGGCGCCGGGCGCTTCCGCGGCGGCTGCGGGGCGCGGCGCACCTGGCGGCTGCTCGCCGGCGCCGACGCGACGGGGTCGCTGTGCATGGAGCGCATGACGTCGCCGCCGTTCGGCCTGCTCGGCGGCAAGGCCGGGGCCGCCGCCGTCGTGACGCTGACGACGCCGGACGGAACAAGCCGCTCCCTGCCGAGCAAGGGCGCCTTCCTGGCGCCGGCCGGCTCCGTGATCGACATGGTGACGCCGGGCTCGGGCGGCTTCGGCCCGCCGGCAGAGCGCGCTCCGGCCGCACTCGGCCGGGACCTGGTCGAAGGCTACGTGACGGAGGCCGGGGCGCGAGAGCACTACGGCATCGCCGATCCGCAGGCGCTGCGCACGGTGGCTGCCGCAAGCGACACATGACGCGCATGCTCTTGAATTCGGCGGGGCGATTTGCTCTCTGACCGGAGACTGATTGGCTTTATGGCCCTATCTCTTCCCAACCGAGGACCCACCCATGCCCGTCATCAACAGCGTGACCGCGATGCAGAGCGAGGTCTCAGCCTGGCGCCGCGACATGCACGAGCACCCAGAAATCCTCTACGAGGTGCACCGCACGGCCGGGCTCGTCGCCGACAGGCTCAAGGCGTTCGGCTGCGACGAGGTGGTGCCGGGCATCGGCCGCACCGGCGTGGTCGGCATCATCAAGGGGCGCAAGTCCGCATCGGGCAAGGTGATCGGCATGCGCGCCGACATGGACGCACTGCCGATGACCGAGACGACCGGGCTGCCGCACGCCTCCAAGACACCGGGCGCCATGCACGCCTGCGGGCATGACGGCCACACCGCCATGCTGCTGGGCGCGGCCAAGTATCTCTGCGACACGCGCAACTTCGACGGCACGGCCGTCGTGATCTTCCAGCCCGCCGAGGAGGGCGGAGCCGGCGGCAAGGCCATGGTGGACGATGGGCTGATGGACCGCTGGAACATCCAGGAGGTCTACGGCATGCACAACATGCCGGGCATCCCGGTCGGCAACTTCGCGCTGCGGCCGGGGCCGCTGCTGGCCGCCAGCGACGGCATCCACATCGAGGTCATCGGCAAGGGCGGCCATGCCGCGCGCCCGCATCAGTGCATCGATACGGTGCTCGTCGCCTCGCACATCGTGACGGCCATGCAGTCCGTCGTGGCGCGCAACATCGATCCCCTGCAATCCGGCGTCATCTCGATCTGCATGTTCCATTCCGGCGAGGCGCTCAACGTCATTCCCGAGCGCGCGCAGTTGACGGGCACCGCCCGCTCGCTCACGCCCGAGGTACGCGACCTCATCGAGCGACGGGTGGCCGAGGTCGCGGAGTCGACCGCCAGGCTTTACGGCGCCACCGCCAAGGTGATCTACGAGCGCAAGTATCCGGTAACCAACAATCACGCCAGGGAGACCGATTTCGCGGCCGCCGTCGCCCGCCAGATCGCCGGCGCCGACAAGGTCGATGCCGATACGCCGCCGCTGATGGGCGGGGAGGACTTCTCCTTCATGCTGGAGGCCCGGCCCGGGGCCTTCATCTTCATCGGCAACGGCAACACGGCCGGGGTGCACAACCCCAAGTACGACTTCAACGACGAGGCCATCCCGGCGGGAATTTCCTACTGGGCGCGCCTTGTCGAGACAGCCATGCCGGCCTGACGATCTGCGCACGTTGTTCATGCTGCCTTCATGTTGGACGTGAAAGAAGGCGGGCCCCGGGGGGCAGACAGGAGCTGGCAAGATGAAACATCTGATCGCAATCGCAAGCTGCGCCGCGTTTCTCGCCACCGCGGGCTATGTGCACCAAGCAGCCGCCCAAGGTGCGACCTGCAAGGCCCAAGTCACCGAGAAGAAGCTCGCTGGCGCCGCGCAGAAGTCGTTCATGAAGAAGTGCGAGACGGACGCCAAGACGGCCTGCAACAAGTCCGCCGCGGACAAGAAGCTCGCCGGGGCTGCCAAGACCAGCCACGTCAAGAAGTGCGTCGGCGACGCCGTCGGCTCCTGACGGTCTAAGAAGTTCCGCCTGTCGTCCCGGCCGGAGCGCGTCATGCTGGAAGCATGCCTTCGGCATGACGCCCAGAGCCGGGACCCAGGGCCGCGATCTCGCGCCGCCCCGAAGGCCACAGTCTCCCCTCGCCCTGAGCCCGCCCGTGGCCTCGTGGTTTGACGAGCGCGCCGCGAGGGCGGGATTTTCATGCCTCCTGGGGCCGGGATACTCGCCTTCGGTGAATTCCGGGATGACACCGGTGCGGCGGGTTCCGGGATGACAGGGAACGGGACCGATCGATCGGAAACCCGCTAGGCCAAGTGGCGCAACTTGTACACGGCGGTGTGCAGGACGCGCGCCACGACCGTGCGTTCGTTGGCGATGACGAGCGTATCGAGATCGACGAGGCGGTGGCCCTTGCGTTCGTAGTTGGCGGCAACCCGGGCACGCGCCGTCAGCGCGTCGCCGACGCGCGCGGCCGCAAAGTTGGTGACCTTGCTGCCGGTGTGGATCCAAGGCGGGAGGACCACGTTCTCGCGAAGGGTCAGATTGCACAGCCGCAGCACCGCGCCGGGATGGACGAACCCTTCGCGGGCATAGAGGGTGTCGGTCTCGCGCACGTCGCGCAGGTAGTCCGCGACCGCATCCTGCGTCATGAGAACAGGGTTGGTGCAGAGCCATCGGCCCTCGGCCAGACTCGACTCGTCGGCGGGGGGACGTGCTGCCGTTGCCGGCGGCGTGCGCAGCTCGAAACCGGCGACGGACGGCGGGCCGGCCATACCATCGCCGAGCGAGCCGTGGCCGGTGCAGCACTGGACGCCCTCGCTCGTGATCTCGACATCGAGCCCGGCGTCCGTCGCCTTGGCGGTCACCTCGGCGATGCGGCCGTCGTAGACCGGCTTGAAGAAGCGGCAGTCCATGCGCCCGCGCTCCAGCCAGGCCCGGCCCCAGCGCTCGACCAGCGGATGGCAGGCATAGGCATAGACCTCCACGCCCGGCACCAGCCCACCGGCAAAGCCGAGCTTCTGGGCGACGGTGTCGTCGTGGATCTTGTTCTCGGATGCATGCGAGAGATTGTAGGCCTCGACGCGATAGGTCGCGGGCTGGAGTGTGCTCATGCGTGCGGGCTCCGCTCACCGGTGCGAACACCGCACCTTGCCTGTCTTGCATGCCGTCGCATGTCAAATCCGGACGATTGGCCCTCCACGGGTCCTCATCCCCGTGTGGACGGGCATCCATGCACCTGCTTGCGGGGATCCCCGCCTGCACGGGGATGATGAGCCAGTCAGCCGGAGTCCGTATCAGTTATACATCAGTTATACCCCAGCCTCGGCGGCCGTCGCGACCGGAAGCGGCCACACGCTTTTCTGTTCACGTGGTTTGAGGGCCACAGTGCCAATTCCCGCATTGCCCTAGATTGCCAGCAGATTCGCCTGCCAATCCATCCGATCAGCGCACTTTGCGGAGGTGGCCGCTTGCGACGCCGGACCTTCATGATTTCGTCTGCCGCGGTCCTTTCACAGGCGGCGCTGGCACCGCTGGCCTGGGCGGTCCCCAAGCCCTACAGCTGGGATGCCGCGCCCCCCGACACGAACGGCGATGCCTACCTCAAATGGATGGTGGCGAACCGCGGCGAGAGTCCGAACTTCCTGCGCCACCGCTTCAGCCGCTACCAGGCGCTCGTTGCCAACCGAGACCTTCTGGACAACCGCAACAAGCGCGCCTTCCTGCTGACGCCGCGCGAGGAGTTCGTGCTGAAGCAGAACCTCGGCCGCGCCTACGACCATGCCTATCTCGACATCGGCCACGGCGTGACGATTTCCGGCCCGCACGTCGTCGGCCGCATGACCTCCACCATCGACGTCAAGATGGGCGAAAAGGTGCTGGAGATCGGCACGGGATCCGGCTATCAGGCGGCCTACCTGGCCAACCTTACCGACAAGGTCTGGACCGTCGAGATCATCAAGCCGCTGGCCGAGCGCACGCGCGGCATCTATGACGCCTTGATCGCGCGCGGCTACACCGAGTACAAGGCGATCCAGGCGAAGAACGCCGACGGATACTACGGGTGGCAGGAGGCGGCGCCCTTCGACAAGATCATCGTCACCTGCGGGATCGACCACGTGCCTCCGCCTCTGCTGCAGCAGCTGAAGCCGGAGGGGACCATGGTGATCCCGGTGGGCCCCCCGGGGGCGCAGCGGCTGCTGAAGATCATCAAGGAGAAAACGCCGGACGGCTCCATCAAGGTCGCGAGATCCGACATCTACGGCGGCAGGATCGTTCCCTTCGTGCCGTTCACCAAGCTCGACGGCGAAGTGATCAAGGGGACGCACAACCAGCGGTGAGACAGAGCATCCGCAAAAATACCGACCACCTCCAGCGCAGGTGATCGAGCTGTAGCGCGGCCGGTGCGAGCCAGCACCGCGGCCCCAGGTCGGCGCGACGACGGCGGAATGGCTCGGAGCGTTCAGGACCAGTGCCATGCAGAAGTCGTCATTCGCAGAACGCGACACCGAGCTGCAGCCGTCGCTGTTACTTTATTTGTCGGTCGGGCTGGTGGCAGGCGCGGTGATCGCGCTGCAGATCGGCATCATGCGCGTCTTCTCGGTCGGCAGCTGGGCACACTTCGGCTCGCTGGTGGTGAGCCTCGCCATGCTGGGCTTCGGCCTGACCAGCGCGGTGATGTGCATCTCCAAGAGCTGGTTCGAGCGGCACTGGCAGGCGGTGGCGGCAGCCTCGCTGCTCCTGTTCGGCCCGCTGGCGGTGGCCGCCAATCTGCTGGCGCAGCAGATCCCCTTCAACGCCATCTTCCTCGTGTCCGACCCGGCGCAGAAATGGCGGCTGTTCGGCAACTTCCTGCTGTACATGCTGCCCTTCCTGGCCGGCGCCTTCTATCTCGGCACGGTGTTCCTCAAGGCACAGAGGATCTTCGGCCGCGTCTACTTCGCCGACCTCACGGGCTCGGGACTGTGCGGCCTGCTGTTTCTCGGCGCCATGTATCTCGTCACGCCCGACAACCTGCTGATCGTGCCGCTGCTGCTGTGGCTTGCCGGCAGCGCGCTGTGGTTCATGGCCGTGGGCGGCGGCACGCGCATGATGGCATCGCTCGTGGCCGTGGCCGTCGCCTGCGTCGCCGTACACCTCGCCGCCCCGCTCGCCGGCGTGCCGACGCTGACGGTCTCCGACTACAAGGGCGTCTCCTACGCGCGCAAGTTCCCGGATGCGGAGCGCGTCTACGAGCGGGCCTCGCCCTTCGGCTATCTCGAGATCTACGCGAGTTCCTACCTGCACTTCGCGCCCGGCCTCTCCGACAACGCCGCCTTCAATCTGCCGACCATGCCAGCCAACGCCTATCTCGGCCTCTACATCGACGGCGAGGGGCCGAGCGGCATCATCCGCGACCTGCCGCCCAACGAGACCGCCTATTTCCGCTACCTGCCGATGATCTACCCTTACCTGATCAAGCAGGCTCCCGACACGTTCGTGGTGCAGTTCGGCGGCGGCATCTCCACCGCGGTCGCGCTCAAGAGCAACTCCAAGTCGGTGACGGTTGCGGAAGGCAATCCGGCGGTGCTCTCGGCCTTCCGCAACGACAAGGGCCTGCGCGACTTCACCGCCGATGTGCTGCGCAACCCCAAGGTCAAGGTGATCGACTACGAAGGCCGGCTCTACCTCGCCTACACCAAGGATCGCTTCGACATCATCGACCTGAGCCTCGCCGACTCGGCCGGCCTCTCCAGCCCCGGCGGCTTCGCCATCGTCGAGAAATTCGCCTACTCGCGCGAGGCCATGACGAGCTACATGCGCGCGCTGAAGGACGGCGGCATCCTGTCCGTCACGCTGTGGAACAAGGAAGAGCCGCCGAAGTCGGTGCTGAAGCTCTACGCCACGATGGCGGAAGCCGCGCGGCAGGTCGACGGCGGCGCCATCGCCGATCGCTTCTTCGTGGCCTCGAGCTATCTGTCGACGGCGACCGTGCTCTACAAGCGCGGCGGTTTCACGCCGGAGGAAGTCACCAAGCTGCGCGATCACACGCGGGCGATGTCGTTCGACGAGATCTATTCGCCGGGCTTCGTCTACGATACGGCGCAGTCCGCTACCGTGCTCAACGACTACCGCAGCCAGATCTTCTCGAGTGCCGAGGGGGAGGACCCGACCGGGCCGTCCGGCGACACGCCAGGCAGCGGCACGAAGGCGGAGGAGGGGCCGCCCGCGGAAGCCGGCACGCTGCCGGCGACCATCATGGGGCGGATGGCCTGGCATCACCTGGTCAATGGCGGTTGGGACGACATCGCGCGGCGCTACGTGTTCGACACGCGCATTCTCACCAACAACCGGCCCTACTTCGCCGCCTACGTGAAGCCCGCGGACCTCACCAGCGTCACCGACCGGCTCGAATTGTTCCAGGACGAGTGGGGCTACCTGCTGGTGTGGGCGACCCTGGGCATCGCCTGCATAGCCGCCCTGTCGCTGGTGCTGTTGCCGGTGGCCTTCGGCTGGCGCACGATCTTCAGCCACAACCCCGGCAAGTTCCGCACCATCATCTACTTCGCGTGCCTCGGGGCCGGGTACATCATGGTCGAGGTTGGCCTGATCTCGAAATTCATCCAGGCGCTCAGCAACGCCACGGTATCGGCCTCGGTGCTGATCACGAGCATGCTGGTGTTCTCGGGCCTCGGCAGCCTGGTATCGGAGCGCTACTTCGATCGCGCACGCACGATCATGCCGCGCATCTTCCTCGCCATCGGCGCGCTGCTGATCGGCTACGGCCTGGCCCTCGACCGCGTGCTCGACTGGATCGGCACCTTCCCCTACGCGCTGCGCCTGCTGTTCTGCTTCGTGCTGGTGTTCCCGCCCGCGTTCCTGATGGGCTTCCCGATGCCGGTCGCCATGACGAGTCTGGCGCGGCTCGGCAAGGATCACATGTTCCTGTGGGCCTGGGGCATCAACGGCTGCTTCTCGGTGGTGGGCGCCGCGCTCGTGCCGGTCATTGCCACCTCGTTCGGGCTGGCCGCCGTGCTGATCTTCAGCGGCTGCGCCTACCTCGTGGCCATCTTCGCTTTCTTTGCGGTACTCTTGCCGCTTGCCGCACCGCCGGCAAGGGCAGCGGCGTGACGTGCGCGCCGCCCTCCACGCCTGCTCGCTCGCGTTCCTGATGATGACTCCCATCGTTGTGCATGGTGCCGCAGAAGCCTCCCCGGCGGGGAAGGCCAAGACCGAGCTCGTGGCCTTCGACACCTCGCCCTTTCCCTGGGACGGCACGGCGCCGGGGCAGGACAAGCCCTTCTACGACGTGGAGCAGGACGGCCGCCGCGGCCACACCTCGCCGCGCGGCGGCATCTACTGGGAGGACACCACCTACAGCGACCGCCGCGTCCTGCTGCACATCCCGCGCGGATTCAATCCGGCGCTGCCGGGCGTGATGATCGTCTATTTCCACGGCAACATGGCCAATCTCGAGCGCGTGGTGCAGCGGCAGCAACAAGTGCCGCGTCAGGTCGCGCAATCCGGGCTCAATGCCGTGCTGGTGGCGCCGCAGTTCGCGGTCGATGCGCTCGATTCAAGCGCGGGACGCTTCTATGACCGCGGCGCCTTCCGTCGCTTCCTGGAGGAGGCGGGGCGACGGCTGGCGCACCTGCATGGCGACGCCAAATCGCGCGTGGCGATCGAAGGGCTGCCGGCGATCATCGTCGCCTACAGCGGCGGCTATGCCCCTGCGGTCTATGCCGCGCACAACGGCGGCGCCGGCGACCGGCTGCGGGGCATCATCCTGCTCGACGCGCTCTATGCCGAGATGGACAAGTTCGCCGGCTGGATCGAGCGGCGCGAGGGCCGCTTCTTCTTCAGCGCCTACTCGCGCTCGGCGCGCGAGGAGAACGCCACCCTGCAGCGCATGCTCGGCGAACGCCGGATCGACTTCGCAACATGGCTTCCCGCGCGGCTGGCGCCGGGCAGCGTCACGTTCTACGCCACGGCCGACGAGGTCGTGCACGGCGAGTTCGTCACCAAGGCCTGGGTCGACGACCCGCTCAGGACCGTGCTGGCCAGCATTCCCGGATATCCCCGCACGCCGCCGCCGAAACGGCGCAAGTAAGTCTCAGGAAAAGCACGATGCAAAAGTCGACGAAGCCGGATGCTGCCCCGCGCGTGGTGCAGGAGGCGACGTTCTCGATCGTTATGGCGCTCAGCTTCGCGCATCTGCTCAACGACATGATGCAGTCGCTGATCCCTGCGATCTATCCCATCATCAAGGACGCCTACCATCTCGACTTCGGGCAGATCGGCCTCATCACGCTGGCCTTCCAGCTGACCGCGTCCCTTGGCCAGCCGCTGGTCGGCATCTACACCGACCGCCATCCGCAACCCTACTCGCTGGTGGCCGGCATGGGCTCGACGCTCGTCGGCCTCATCGTGCTGGCGCACGCCGGCACCTACGCCATGCTCCTGATCGGCGCGGCGCTCGTCGGCTCGGGATCGGCGGTGTTCCACCCCGAGTCGACGCGCATGGCGCGGATGGCCTCGGGCGGCCGCCACGGCTTCGCCCAGGCGCTGTTTCAGGTCGGCGGACAGACCGGCCAGGCGATCGGCCCGCTGCTCGCCGCTTTCATCGTCGTGCCGCGCGGGCAGTCGAGCCTGTCCT
>Ga0114129_10016253_pt1 | contig 10591 bp, 9 predicted proteins | sample RhiMetdeltSRZDD1_FD_80071 | JGI IMG/M metagenome (GOLD analysis project Ga0114129, IMG submission 80071) | Populus rhizosphere microbial communities from Tennessee, USA - Rhizosphere MetaG P. deltoides SRZDD1 (version 2) (version 2) | ecosystem: Host-associated > Plants > Roots > Rhizosphere >... | reverse complement strand
TCGTGAGCAGGGCGCCGGAGCTCAAGGTCCACGAGTGCCCAACTTCTGTACGTCATAGTGATTGTTCTTGCCTTCATCGACATGAGTGCCGACGACGCAGAATCCAGCGGCCTCCAGAGTCTCGACGTACTTCGCTCTGCCGAGCGCGCGACACTCGTGGCCTGTGGTGGTGTCACGCCATGTTCCCGTTTCGATCGGCGCAGTGAATAGAAAGCGACCTCCAGGCAACAGGATTTCCGACACACGGCGCAGCAGGGCTACCTGCTCGGTGGCTTCCAGGAGAAAGAGCAGACCGATGGAGATGGCCGCGCCGAATTGCCGCCCGAAGTAATCGCTCTCCAAGGCCGGCGCACATTGCGTCGGGATGCTCGGAAATCGCGAACGGAATCGTTCGAGTAAGGTCGGCGATGAATCGATCGCCCAAACATTGACGCCGGCCTCCACTAACGTCCGGGTCACCGGATATCCGCCACCACAGGCGATTTCAATGACGTCGGTGCCGGCCGGCAGCGCTCTCGCCCAGCTAGCGACGATGCCAGCCCCTACTGGCCATTGCTCTCGCGCATCGAGAAACTCGAGCGCATGCATTTCATAAGAGCTGGCTGAGTTCATGTGTCTGAGTCCGACGCAGACCCGGGTGCAGCAGCTTACATGCTATCGTCGCGCGCATGCACAAGACACTCTTCGCGACGCTGTCCACCGTCGCATTCCTGCTTGGCGCTACTCAGCCATCGCGCGCGCAAACAGACGCGATCGATCTCCTCATCAAGAATGCCCGTGTGATAGACGGCACCGGCGCACCCGCCTATCAGAGCGACATCGCGGTCCGCGGCGACACGATCCTGCGGATTGCCCCGCGCATCGACAGCCCCGCGACGAAGCTCGTGGATGCCCACGGCAAAGTGCTCGCGCCCGGGTTCATCGACATCCACGTGCATGCCCGCGACAACATTTTCAAAGTGCCGACTGCCGACAACTACGTGCGCCAGGGCGTAACCACGCTCATCGAAGGTCCCGACGGTTCGTCGCCGTTGCCGATCGGACTATTCCTCGAACGCGTCGCGGCCGCACACGTAGTGCCGAACTTCGGGATGTTCGTGGGTCAGGGATCCGTTCGCGATGCGGTAGTGGGAACTGTGGATCGACGTGCCACGCCGGCAGAGCTCGACCAGATGCGCACGATCGTGCGGCAGGCAATGACGGAGGGTGCATTCGGCTTGAGCACCGGATTGTTCTACGTGCCGGGCGCGTTCACGCCAACCGACGAAGTCATCGAGCTCGCGAAGGTTGTCGGTCAGATGCATGGAATCCACATCTCTCACATGCGCGACGAGGCAACGCGCGTGTTGGACAGCGTCCGCGAGACGATCGAGATCGGCGAAAAAGGCGGCCTGCCGACGCAGATCACTCATCACAAGATCATCGGTGCACTGAACTGGGGTAAGAGCGCCGACACACTGCGTATGGTCGACGAGGCTCGCGCCCGCGGCGTCGACGTCAGTATCGATCAGTATCCGTACACCGCCTCCTCGACGAGCATTCACGCAGCTCTGCTGCCGGCGTGGGCCAACGAAGGCGGTCGCGAGCGCCTGCTCGCAAGACTCAAGGATGCTTCGGTACGGCCGCGGATCCGCGCCGAGACGATCCGGCTGATCAAGGAAGAGCGCGGCGGCGGCGACCCGAACAACGTGCAGATTTCCGCTTGTGAGTGGAATCCGTCGCTCGCCGGCAGGCGGCTGAGCGGGGTGACGAGCGCGCGCAAGCTCGAACCGACAGTAGAGAATGCAGCCGACACCGTGCTGTGGATGATCGAGCAAGGCGAATGCCAGGCCATCTTCCACGCCATCAACGAGCAGGACCTCCAGCGCATTCTGCAACATCCGGCGACGATGATCGGCTCGGACGGGTCGATTCCGGTCTACGGCCAGGCGAGCCCGCATCCGCGTTCCTACGGTACGTTCGTGCGCGTTCTCGGGCGCTACGTGCGCGAGTTGAAGGTCATCACGCTCGAGGATGCAGTTCGCAAGATGTCAGGAGCTCCCGCGAAGCGGCTCGGACTGGCCGATCGCGGGCTGCTGAAGGAAGGACTCAAAGCTGACCTCGTCCTGTTCGATCCCGACACCGTGCGCGACACCGCCACCTTCGAGAAACCCCATCAATACGCCGAAGGCGTATCTCTTGTAGTCATCAACGGAGACGTGGTGTTCGACGACGGACGGATGACCGCTGCCCGTCCCGGCCGCATTCTCTACGGCCCCGGACGCAAACCGCGCGACTGAGACGCACTCTCGTCCAACGGCTTGTTTCCAAAGCCTGCGTTTGCCAGACTGCCGGCGCCTGAAAGGACCGACCGGATGGGGGCGCTGTGATCTTTCGCGGCGGAATTTTCCGCCAACAACTCCTGCGCGTGCTGCTCGTCGCGCTCGCGTCGTGCACGTTGGCGGGACCGCTCCAGGCCCGCCCACAAGTCCTCCTGCTGTTCGACGAGGACAAGGACCTGCCGGGCCTCGCGGTCATCAATCGCAACATCCAGCAGGTGCTGCGCGCGGAATTCCAGGAGCAGATCGAGTTCTACAGCGAGTCGCTGAACGTCTCGCAGTTCAGCCGCCCCGACTACCAGGACGTGCTGCTCGACTACTTCCGCCGCAAGTACTCGGACCGCCACGTCGACCTGATCATCGCGGTGATGGAGCCCTCGCTCGACTTCCTGCTGCAGCAGACAGACGTGCTGTTCCCCGGCGTGCCGATCGTGTTCTGCGGCGCGAATCCCGGCGACGTCGAACAAATGTCGCTTCCAGAGAACGTGACTGGCGTGCTCATGAAGCGCAGCTTTGCGCCGACTCTCGAGCTGGCGCTGCACCTGCAGCCTGCAACGAGCCATGTTTTCGTCGTCGGCGGCACGTCGCGTTTCGACCGCCAGATCCAGGCCGTTGCGCGTCGCGACCTGCAGCCATTCGAAAACCGCGTGAGCATCCAGTGGTTGACCGAGCTGCCGATGCCGCAGCTGCTGAGCGAAGTTGCAACTCTTCCGTCCAACAGCGTTATCTACTACCTGACGCTCTTTGCGGATTCCGCCGGCGAGAGCTTCATTCCACACGAGGCGCTATCGCGCCTGGCGCAAGTCGCGAACGCGCCGATCTACGTTGCCATCGATCAGTACGTGGGGCGCGGCGCAGTGGGCGGGCATGTCTACAGCGTGGCCGATCTGGGGCAGCGCGCGGCAGCCATGGGCGCACAAATTCTCCGCGGCGTGGCGCCCTCGAGCATTCCGGTCGCGAGCGCCAGCGTTTACGAGAATCTCTTCGACTGGCGCCAGCTCGATCGTTGGGGCATCGACGAGGAACGACTGCCGGCGAACAGCCAGGTGGCAAATCGGCCTGCCTCGGTTTGGTATCAATACAAGTGGTACATCCTGACCGGTACCGTGCTGTTCTTGCTTCAGAGCGGGCTGCTCGTCGGACTGCTCGTGAGTCGTGCTCAGCGACGGCGCGCCGAGGTCTTGCGCCAGCAAAGCGAGGAGCGTCGTGTGCGCGCCGAGGATGAGGTTCGCACGCAGCGCGTCGAGCTGGCGCACGCGCTGCGGGTCACCACGCTCGGCGAGATGACGGCGTCATTCGCACACGAGCTTGGCCAACCGTTGACTGCCATCATTATGAACGCGGAAGCGGCACGGCAAATGCTCGCAGGTCGTGCAGAGGCAGAAGTGGGCGCGGCACTCGAGGATGTCATTGCCGATGCCAACCGGGCGACGCAAACCCTGCAGCGGCTGCGCGCGTTGTTTCGCAAGGAGCAGCCGGCGCGCGAGCGCGTCGACGTCGACGCCGCAATCGAAGATGTGCTGCGGCTCCTCGAGAGTGAAATGCGGCATCGGCGAATCCGCGCACAGTTCAAGCCCGTCGCAGAACCGAGCTCCGTGCTCGCTGACGCCGTACAGTTGCGGCAAGTTCTGATCAACCTTCTCGTCAACGCCGCCGAGGCGATTTCAGCGGGCGGCGGCGATGCGCGAGAAATCCAGGTCGAGACCCGCAGGCCAGCGGCCGGCCGCATCGAGATCCTGGTCCGAGACAGCGGCATCGGCGTCGAGCAGTCCGCACTCGAGCAGATCTTCGAGCACTTCGTAACGAGCAAGGCGCAGGGACTGGGGATGGGGCTCGCCATCAGCCGATCGATCGTCGAAGCGCATGGCGGACGCATCTGGGCCACGCGCAACGAGGATTACGGCCTGACGATGCACGTGGAGCTGCCGATCGTGAATGCGGCTGCCGAACCGGCGGAACAGGTGCACGAGCGCGCGGAGATGCGAGTGCAATGATCGATTTCCTGCTCCCGCTGCCGGTCGCTAGTTCGTCCACCACGCTACGAATTCCTTGAAGCCGATGTAGCCGTCGCCTTCCGTATCGGCGGCTTCGAAATTGAGCTGACTTTCCGCGGTCGTCACGTCGCCGTCCAGGTGCTCCAGCAGCACGTGGAATTCCGCCTGTTCGATGAAGCCGTCGCCGTTGACGTCGCAGATCTCGAAGATCTTGCGCGACTCGGCCATGTCGATCTCGGTCAGCGTTGCCATGATCGCACCTCCATCCATGGGACAGCAGTCTGCGGCGGGCTCGCTTAAGGCTGACTGAATCGACTATTTGACAGATTCCACGTCGTCCCGGCCCACGCGTGCCATGCCGCGATAGACGCAAATGACTTCGTCGCTTTCCGGCTCGTGCACGATCTGCCAACCCCAATCGCACAATGCCTGTTCCCGGCCTTCGACGGTGACGATCACATCGCCGGCGTGGCACTGCTCCTGATCCTGCTTCGCGTCGCAGTGCATTCCCGAAAGCGGTGTCTCAGCCGCGCCGGAGTAATTCACGGATTGATCGCAGCCGGCGAGCAGCAAACCCGCGGCCAGACAGATCATCTTGTGTGCGCACATTCGGTTATCCCTTTACAGCATGTTCGGGTAGCACTTGAATCGCTGCGATGTGAACAGAAGGTGAATCGCGGCATCGTACTTCTGCTGATCCTGCACACGTGCAGTCGAGGCATACGCTCGAAATCAATTACAACACGGGGAGCGGACGATGAACACACTCATCACGCGTGCTACTGCTCTGGCGTTCACGGTTTTCTTCCTCGGCATGGCTCCTGCTGCTCGCGCAGTTCCGGACCAAGACGATCGCGAGCTGCAGGAAGTCGTCGTCACCGGCTCTTTCGTCACGCAAGGCGGCGCGAAGGACGTCAACTATCTGCGCGGCGAAGTCGAGCAGATGCGCATCCCGCATCCTGAGACTTTCACCGCCGAAGGGCTGATCAGTGAACACAGCGTCGTCATCGAGAGCAGCAAGCCCTGTACGCAGGTGTTCTGCCTGATCGCGGAATCGATCGATGCGAACCTGATTGTGCAGCCGGAAGCGCGCTACCTGATCGGCCTGGGCTTCGCCACCAACGTGCAGAGCGAAGGCTGGCGCAGGACGCCGCTGAATCTCGTGGCCGTCGTCGACAAGTCGGGCTCGATGAGCGGGCAACCGCTGGCGCTCGTCCGCAGCAGCCTGCTCGAAGTGGTCAAGCATTTGCGCGTGGGCGACCGGCTGTCGATCGTGCTCTACGGCGAGAGCGCGCACGTATATCTCGACCCGATCGACATCACTGCAGAGAGCCGCGCGCCCATTCGCGAGCGGATCGCCCAGATCGAAAGCCACGGATCGACCGCCATGGAAGCGGGCTTGCAGCTCGGCTACGAGGTGGCCAGGCGGAGCAGCGACCAGTTCGAAGGCACGACGCGCGTGATGCTGTTCACCGACGAGCGACCGAACGTCGGGAACACGCATGAGCTCGGCTTCATGAACATGGCACGCGCGGCATCGCGCGAAGGCATCGGCCTCACGACCATCGGCGTCGGCGTGCAATTCGACGCCGAGCTGGCGACCACCGTCGGCAGCGTGCGCGGCGGCAACCTGTTCTTCATGCGCGATGAGGACGACGTGAAGCAGGTCTTCGGCGCGGAGTTCGACTTCATGGTGAGCGAGCTGGCGCACGACCTCTCGATCAGCATCACGCCGCAGCCCGGCTACAGCGTAGCCGGCGTCTATGGCGTGCCGGACAGCCTGATGGGCTGGCAGAACGAACGGACCGTAAAGATCAAACTGCCCACGGTGTTCCTCAGCTCGAAAGGCGGTGCGTTGTTCGTCGCGCTCGCGAAGAGCCGTGAAGATGCAAATCTACCGGCGCGCCCGGTCGCATCCGGCGCCCCACTGGCATCGCTGCAACTCCAGTACACGCCGCTCAATTCCGGCGTCGTCGAGAGCGATCGAATCGACGCCTTCGCGCCGCCGGCGAAGCCGAGCGATGCAATGCAGTTCGGCCACCTGCTGATCGATGAGTTCACCGTGCTGCGCCGGGCGACAACCGCTCATTTCCTCGAGAACGATCAGGAGCTCGCGTATCAACTGATGCACGAGCTCGCCGCCCGGCTGAGCAACAACAAGGACGAGAGGTTCGACAAGGAACGCCTGCTCGCTTACGCGCTCGAAGAACGCTTCGCATTCATGTCCGGTCACACAGGCGAGCCGCTGCAGCGGCGCTCGCCGATCGCGAAGCTGTGGGGCCTGTGGGAAGTGCGCAGCGTGCAGGGTCGATCCAACCTGCGGCCGAACGAGCGCCTCGAATTCGCGCCCGACGCGCAGTTCCGCTACTACAAGAAGGAAAAGTCGGGCCACGTGATCAAGAGCGAGGGTGAGTTCGGCGCGAACCGCCGGCAGATCGATCTCGAAGACCTCGGCCTCGTGTTCGACTACGAGGTTCGCGAGTCCGGCAGCGAGCTGGTGCTGGCCGACGGCGAGCACCAGAACCTGGTGTTCCTGCAGCGGCGGCAGAAGAAATAGAGTCTGTTCAGCGCTTCACCGAGCCCGGAACTTCCGGGCTCGGGTGCTGACACCTGTCCACTTTCGTGGACACTGCCGCAACCGCGCGGCGCAGTCTAGTCTTGCACTCTGATTGACGAATCGCAGGTTGATCCGTATGACACTGGAGGCGGAAGGGCGGACAATATCGAAGAAACGTTGCGACAATCGAGGGCTTGGTGAGCGTGAATCCGGTCCCTGCACCGTTGATGACCGATCGGCGCGTTACCGCCCTGCTCCTGCTCGCGATCGTCGTGGCAACGCTCGCGCCACTGGTCGCCTCGTTCTACTTCATGGACCGCGCGCTGCAGACGAGCCTCAATCTCGGCTTCAACCCGCAGATCATGCAGGCACTGGAAGACGAATCGCGCAATCTGCGAACGCTGCGCGACATCGACCCGGAAAAACGCGATGTGTATCGCCGCCAGTTCGAGCAGGTCGAGGAGCTGCGCCAGGTCTATTCTGGCGGAGAGCTCGTGAAGGAAAAAGTCCTCGACTCACTGAAGACATACTTCGCGATCGGCGTCGTCGCCACGTTGCTGCTGGCAGTCGCGCTGGCCGCGTTCATGAGCCGGAGCATCGCGCGCGCGTACAGCGTTGCCTTCCATGAATTGATCGCGCAACGCGAACGCGTCGCGTATCTGGAGGAAATGGCATCCTGGCAGGCGCTGGCGCGCATGCTCGCTCATGAAATTCGCAACCCGCTCACGCCAATCGAAATGCTCGTGACGTCGCTGCGGCGCGCGCACGAGAGCATGCCGGCACACGAGTTCACCGTGCAGCTCGCCCGCACCGAGACGATGGTTGGCGAAGAGTTGCAGCACCTGCGCAACCTGGTGACCCGGTTCAGTGAATTTGCCACCCTGCCGCGCATCCAGCCGACCGAGGTCAACCTGGCTACGCTGCTGCCGCAGCATCTCGAATCCCTGGCGGCTGCGTTCGAGATGCGCTATCGCGTCGAGGGACCGGCGGACGTGCGCGCGCACATCGATGCGCCGATGTTCCGACAGGTGCTCATCAACATCATCCGCAACGGCGTCGAGGCCAATCCCGGTGCGGCAGTTACGTTCGATGCGGCGTTGGCCACGCGCGGCGATGTCGTCGAGCTGTCGATTGGCAATGACGGCGTGCCGGTACCGCCAGAGATCTCCGCCCGCATGTTCGAGCCCTACGTCTCGGGGCGCACCAGCAAGGACAACATGGGCCTCGGCCTCGCGATCGTCCGCAAGATCCTGGTTGAGCACGGAGGCGAGATTCGCTACGAGGAGCGCAGCAGTCGACCGTTGTTTCTCATCACACTGCCGCGCCTGCCGACATGAGCGAGCACGCCGCCAAACCCTGCGTGCTGATCGTCGACGACGAGAAGAACATTCGCGCCGCCGCGCAGCTCGCGCTCGCTCCGGAAGGCCTGCATGTCATCGCTGCCCACGATGCGCCCGCGGCACTTCGCGCGCTGCGAGAGCACGTAATCGATCTCGTGATTCTCGACATTCGGCTCGGCGACGTCGATGGGCTGACGCTGTTTCGCAGGATCCAGGCTGATGCCGCGATTCCGACGATCTTCATCTCCGGCCAGGCGACGTTGACGCAAGCCGCGCAGGCCGTGCGCATCGGCGGCTTCGACTTCATCGAGAAGCCCTTCAGCGCCGAGAAGCTCGCGACGGTGGTGCGGCGCTGTCTCGAGCATGTGTCGCTGCAGGAACGCCTGCGGCGGATCGAGTCGCTCTCTGTTCCGGGGCAGCAGATCATCGGCGACTCGCCGGCAATTCGCAGAGTCGTGGCGGATGTGCTGCGCGTTGCCAAGACGCGCGCGACTGTGCTGATCACCGGTGAGAGCGGCACGGGCAAGGAGCTGGTCGCCGGCGCCATTCACGCCAACAGCGAGCGCGCTTCGGCCGCATTCATCAAGGTCAACTGCTCTGCCATCCCGGACAGCCTCGTCGAGAGCGAGCTGTTCGGATACGAGCGCGGCGCGTTCACGGGCGCGGCCGGTGCAAAGCGCGGTCTGTTCGAGGCCGCGCATCGCGGCACGATATTCCTCGACGAGATCGCCGACCTGTCCGCCGCCGCGCAGGCGAAGATCCTGCGAGTCCTGCAAAGCGGCGAGCTGCAGAAGCTGGGCTCCGACACGACGCTGCGCGTCGACGTTCGCGCGATCTCAGGCACGCACAAGGACCTGCGACAACTCGTTGCCGATGGCCATTTCCGCGAAGATCTCTACTACCGGCTCAACGTCGTTCCGATCCGGGTGCCGAGCCTGCGCGAGCGCACCGAGGACATTCCGCTGCTCGCGCGCTTCTTCAACGCGCAGCTCTGCGCGAAGAACAACGTCCGCGAGAAGCTCATCGACGACGAGGTGCTCGCGGAGCTGCAGCACTACCGCTGGCCGGGCAACGTCCGCGAACTGCAAAATGCCATCGAGCGCATGGTCATCATGAGCGGCGAGCGCATCACCCTGCTGGACCTGCCGGAGGAGCTGGTCGCGGACGAGCAACCTGCCGAAGCGCAGAGCGCACCGGCGTCGCTCAAGGCATTTCGTGACGAGGCCGAGCGCAACCATATCCTGAAGGTGCTGCAGAGAAATGGCGGCAACGTCAGCCAGGCGGCGCTCGAGCTCGGCATCCGCAGAACCTACCTGCACCGTCGCATCAGCCAGCTCGGAATCGACAAGAAGGCGATCTACGGCGGCGGTGCCTGACTCAGGCTGAACGGAGCCGACACGACTTCGCGACGCCATTGTGCCGCGACGTCATCTCCGGCAGCGTACTGCTCGAAGATTCGATTGAAGATCGCATTCGACGCCGATTCCGAAGTCGTGCCTCGCGCACTGTCGAGCGGCACGTAGTTGCTGTTCTCCTTCACCCACTCGCGGATGTGCTCCAGCCGCTCGCGCTCGATCGGATTCAGCAGGGCTTCGGCCTTCATCGTGAATGTCCCGCCGCCGGCGGGCAGGTCGAACAGGCGCGGCAAGCGCAGATCGCTCAACCAGGCGACTGCTTCCTCGACTGTTCGCAGGCCAGGCGCGTTCGCCGCGGTGCCGTTGATCGTCAGATCGATCTTGAACTTCTCGTCCCACAGATCGTACTTGAGCGCAACCTCGACGGTGGCCATGGCGCGCGACTGCTCACCCTGCAACAAGGTTGCGCGCAACAACAGTCGATTCGTGAGGCCGCTGCGCAAGTCCTTGCGCAACGAATCGGGAAACGCCAGCGCTTGCACGCGCGCGCCCATCTTCCGCTCGGCGATGAAGTGGGTCAGCTCGGCTGCCTGCACGATCCCGCTCACCAGCAGCAGCCACGCCAACCACAGCCGGCGGGTCACCGCTCGCTCCCTTCGGTGTCCAGTACGGAGCCGATGACATAGAACTCGACGATGCCGAAGGAGCGCGTTTCGAGGCGCACGCCGATCTTCAGCCCGTACTCCTTCCGATCTACGCCATGCTGATTCAGTCCTTGCGGGGTATAGCCGGCCTGGACGTACCAGCGTCCGCGTCGCACTTCGCCACTGGCACTGGCCCCGATCGGGCGCGCAAAGCCGCCCTGGAAATCGAAGTGCTCATCGATCGTGTTGCGATACTCCGTGCCGGGCGTGTCCTGCGTCTGCAAGCTCCACGACGTGCCGCCGGCCGTCGTCCAGGTCTTGCGGAAGCCGCCGTCCGTAAGCATGTCGTGCGAAGTGGAAGCCCAGAACCAGCTCAGCACGGC
>Ga0114129_10016252_pt1 | contig 10591 bp, 10 predicted proteins | sample RhiMetdeltSRZDD1_FD_80071 | JGI IMG/M metagenome (GOLD analysis project Ga0114129, IMG submission 80071) | Populus rhizosphere microbial communities from Tennessee, USA - Rhizosphere MetaG P. deltoides SRZDD1 (version 2) (version 2) | ecosystem: Host-associated > Plants > Roots > Rhizosphere >... | reverse complement strand
TCACGGTTTCGCCATTCGCCGTGAAACGGAAGTGTCCGGGCTCGATGATGCCGGCATGGACAGGACCCACCGGGATCTGGTGCATCCCTTCACCTTCGGTCGGCAGGAAACAATAATGCGGCGACTTCGGCGTTGCTTCGGAGCGCGCGCCAAGCGGCCTGGCAACGTCCCAGCGACCGTGATCGAGCCAAGCACGCCTGTCCGGCAGGCCTGTTGCGTCATATCCGAACAGGTCATGAATGGCGCGCTCCAGACGAATCGCGGGTGCATGGCGCATGCCGATCGAAGGGAATGAACCACCCGGACATTCGAGACTGAGAATCCCGATGTCGCTGCTCTGACCATCGAGGACGGCCATATGGACTCTGTCCGTATCGCCCCAAAGACCGAGCAGCGTCCAAAGCCCGCAAGCAAGCTGATCGGCAGCCATATTCCACAGATTTGCGGTTACGAGCGCGCGCCGCCACGGGCGATGTGATGCTGTCCGTGCCGCATCGTCCGTCAAAAGACCGACAAGACTTGCCATAGCCTTCAAGAGCCCGTTCACCTATCCGAGCAGACCAGCGACGTTCTGAAACCATGCCACCAGCGGCGGCGGCAGATAGATTCCGGCGGTCAGAACCAGCGCGAGATGTGCGTACATCGGCACGTAGGACGCCTCGCCAGGGCCCGTTGCGCCGCGCGGTCGGCCGAAAGCGAGGCCGTTCAGCCGCCACAGTAGCGCGCCCAGTGCGACAAGCAGGCCAAAGACCAGGGGCAGTGCGAGAACAGGTTCGCGAGCGAAGGTCGAGCTCACCACCAGGAACTCGCTCATGAAGATGCCAAGCGGCGGCAGCCCGGCAATGGCCACGACCCCGCAAACCAGTGCCCATCCGAGCCAGGGGTGCGTTTCGGTCAGCCCGCCAATGTCCTCGATTTTCTGAGTGCCCTTGATTTGAGCGATATGACCTACCCCGTAAAAGATTGCCGACTTGGTCAGACTGTGCATCACCATGTGCAGAAGCCCTGCGAAATTTGCTAGCGGTCCACCCATGCCGAAAGCGAAGGTGATGATGCCCATGTGCTCGATTGAGGAATAGGCAAACAACCGCTTGATGTCGCGCCGGCGGTAAAGCATGAATCCGGCAAAGACGAGCGAAATCAGTCCCATGGTAACCATCAGCGGCCCTGGCGCCAGCGCCTTGGCATTGGCGGCAAGCAGCAGCTTGAAACGCAGCACGGCGTAAAGCGCGACGTTGAGGAGCAGCCCTGACAGCACCGCCGAGATCGGAGTGGGCCCCTCGGCATGCGCATCGGGCAGCCAGGCGTGCAGCGGCGCTAAGCCGACCTTGGTGCCATAGCCGAGTAGGAGGAATACGAATGCGAGGTTGAGCAGCGAGGGATCGAACCGGGAGACGTGCTGAATCAGCACCGTCCATACCATTGCCTGCAGCCCTTCGCCGATCACTGGCTGTGCCGCCACATAGACCAAAATGGTACCGAAGAGCGCCAGCGCGATTCCAACGCTGCCGAGGATGAAGTACTTCCAAGCTGCTTCCAATGCCTCGTGGGTTCGATAGATGCCGACCATGAGAACAGTGGTTAAAGTGGCAATCTCGATGGCCACCCACATCAGACCGATATTGTTCGCAAGCAATGCAAGATTCATCGCGAACAGCAGCAATTGATACATGGCATGGTAGAAACGAAGATGATCAGGGGTCAGCCGCCCGGTCGAAAGCTCGTGGCCGATGTAACTGCTGCTGAACACGCTCGCAGTGAAGCCGACGAAGGTGTTGAGCGCGATGAAGACGATGTTGAGGTCGTCGACGAGCAAGTATGATCCGGCGGCCGGCCGTTCGGTGAAGAAGAGCGAGACCGCCGCAGTGAAAGTGAGGAGCGCCGCGATAACGTTCAGCCGCGCCGTCAACTGGTAACCAGGCAGTACTGCGAGCAGTGCTGCCGCGGCAAGCGGAATAAGAAGAATGGCGCTGACCGCAGTGAACTCGAAACCGCTCATCGCCGTTCTCCGCGATGCCGCTCAAGCACCTGCACATCGACGGTATCGAACCGCTCACGGATGCGAAACAGGAATATTCCGATCACGATGAAGGCGATCAGGATCGAAAATGCAACGCTGATTTCGACCACGAGCGGCATGCCCTTGGCGCCGGTGGCCGCCAGGACCAGTCCGTTCTCGAGCGACATGAAGCCGACCACCTGGCTGACGGCATTGCGCCGGGTTACCATCAGAAGCAGCCCCAGCAGAACAATCGACAGCGCGAAGGCGAGGTCTTTCCGCGCCAGCGGATCGGCCTGGGCGGTGACGCGCAACATCACCACCATGGAGAGCGCTACCAATCCCATGCCGGCCAGCATGGTGGGTCCGATGCCGACCACTGTCTCGATCTCCCGGTGAATGCCCAGGCGAACAATGAGGTGATGAAGCACGACCGGAATGATGATTGCCTTGAACACGAGTGCGATCGCTGCTGTCACATAGAGGTGCGGCGCGTCCACGGCGTAGGCCCGCCAGGCAACGGCAAGGGCGAGAACCAGGGCGTGCAGCGCATAGATGTTGAGCAGCGCATAGAGGCGATCCTGGTAAAGCATCATGAAACTGACCAGGACCAACCCGCCGGCGAACATGTGGGCGATGTCGAACACCAAGCTGTTCATCTAGAGGCTCCGCGACATGAAGAGCAGCAGGACGCCGAGCAGGCCAAGCATCAGCGCGGCGCCCAGGAAATCCGGTACCCTGAATAGCCGCATCTTTGCGATAGCCGTTTCGAACAGGGCGAGCAGAGCGCCGCAAAGGGCAAGCTTCGCCACATAAGCAGCAGTGCCGGCAAGGTAGCGTGCTGGACCAGCGCTCAATGAAGCGAGGCCCCAAGGCATGAAAACGCAGGCGATGAGGGAGGCATAGAGCAAAAACTTGAGCGCGGCTGCGAACTCAATCATCGCCAGATGCCGGCCGGAATATTCGAGCACCATGGCCTCATGCACCATCGTGAGCTCGAGATGGGTCGCCGGATTGTCTACCGGGATGCGGGCGTTCTCTGCGATCGCCACCATGATGAGAGAAACCAGTGCCAGCCCGAGCGAGACCCGAAGCCCTACGCTCGACGAAGCCATGACCGAGGCAACGGCGGAGAGCTGCGTCGATCCGGCGATCAGGGCGAGTGTAAAGACGATCAACAGCATGGCAGGCTCGGCCAGCGAGGCAATCATCACCTCGCGGCTCGCACCGATGCCGCCGAAGGCGGTGCCCACATCCATGCCGGCGAGTGCCAGGAAGAACCGTGCGCTGGCCAGCAGCGCGATGATAGCGAGGAGGTCGGCGGTCCAGCTGAACATCAGACCGGTGGCGAAAGTCGGCACCAGGGACGCCGCGACCCAGGTCGTGGCGAAGATCAGATAGGGCGTGGCACGGAACAGCCAGGAGGCGTGTTCTGCGACAACCACCTCCTTGCGCATGAGCCGAGCAAGATCTCGGTAAGGTTGGATGATCGACGGTCCGGCCCGGCGCAGCAACCTCGCCTTTACCTTGCGGATGAAGCCAATGAGCAGAGGGGCAATGAGCAGCACCAATGCCATCTCGCCACCCTGGACCAGCAGGTCGGCGATCACGGCCATATCGCGAGCGCCAGGAGCAGGACGACGAGAACGAGAAAAACGAGGCTGAGATAGCGCCGGATGGTCAGGAACTGGAAATGGTTGAGCCATTCGGCTGCGAGCTCGACAGCACCGGCAACCGGCTGGTAGAGCCTGTCCCAGATAAGGTCGGCGAGTTCGAGCTCGAATCGCGCCGGGCGGATATCTCCTGGTCGGGGCATGTCGATGCGCTCGCTCACACCAAACACGAACGTTCCGAACACCCGCCGGATCGGTTGGGCAAAGCTGCCTGCGGTGTATTGGGTCGACGGACTCGGGTCGGGGAAGCCGCAGTCCCATGCCGGTGCCCGTCGCAGGCCGTGCGAGCCGAAACGGTGGATCACATAGACCGCCAGCATCGCGGAGAGGCCGATGAAGACGAACACCAGCAGGCCGTTATAGGAGCTGCGGGTGGCGGGGATCGGCACGATCGACAGCCACGGCAGCCCGAGCTGTGCCGGCATGCCGGTACCGACCAGATCGCGCGTGAGCGGTGCCAGCCCATCGATCACCAGGCCCGGGAATATACCGATGAGCACGCACAAGGCCGCAAAGCCGAACATCGCCGCGAGTGAAAAAAGGTCGACCTCGCCGGCCTGCGCCGCCGCAGATGTTCGCGCTCGGCCGAGGAATGTCACGCCATAGGCCTTGACGAAACAGGCGCCAGCGAGTGCTGCCGACAGAGCCAGCATGGCGCCGATCGCCGGCACCAGTATCTTGAGACCCCATTGTGGCAGGGCAGGGCTCTGTAGGATTGCCTGGAACGTCAGCCATTCCGATGCGAAGCCGTTGAGCGGCGGCAGCGCGGAGATCGCGACGCAGCCGACGAGAAAGGCGAAGCTCGTCAGCGGCATGCGATGGATCAGCCCGCCGAGATGCTCCATGTCGCGGGCCCTGGTCGCAACCAGCACCGCGCCGGCTCCGAAAAACAGGAGGCTCTTGAACAGCGAATGGTTGAGGACGTGGAACAGGGCGGCGGTGAGCGCGAGTGCCGCTGCCCATGCCATGTGGTTCGCTTGAAATGCGAGCGCTAGGCCAAGACCGATGTAGATGATGCCGATATTCTCGACGGTGTGATAGGCGAGCAGCCGCTTCAGATCATGCTGCATCAAGGCATAGAGCACCCCGAGAACGGCGGTGACTCCACCGAGAAGCAGAACGACCATGCTCATCCACCAGCTGGGTTCCGCGAGCAGATCGAAGATGATTCGCACGAAGCCGTAAACCGCGACCTTGGTCATGACGCCGCTCATCAGCGCCGAAACGTGGCTCGGCGCCGCAGGGTGTGCGAGCGGCAGCCAGACGTGAAGCGGCACAAGCCCCGCTTTCGAGCCGGCTCCGAGGAGAGTGAGACCGAGCACCAGGGCCGCGATCAACGGCGTATGGTCTGCGGTGCGCATGGCCGTGAAATCGTAGCTGCCGCCAACCCCCGCGAGGAGGCTGAAAGCGAGCAGCAGCGCCATGGTGCCAAAGCTCGCCATGAGCAGATAGACATACCCCGCACGGGCATTGTCGGCATCGCGATGGTGGGCCATGACCAGCGCCCAGGAGGCGAGCGACATAAACTCCCAAGACAGAAGGAAAGTGAAGGCATCGGCTGCCAGAACCACCAGGTTCATGGCAGCGAGGAATATCGGAAAGAATGGCAGCACCCGCTGCGGCGTCGCCTCATGGCGGCCGTGACCAAACCCATAGAGGCTAGCCGCCGTTCCGCCGAGATTGACCACCACCAGGAAGAATGCCGCAAGGACGTCGAGGCGAAAATTTGCTCCGATCCAAGGTATGCCAAGCGGCAGCTTCACAAGCTCATCGCCATCGCTGTTTCCAACGAGTCCAATCGCAGCGCTTGCAAGCGCAATGATCGACGCCGCGAGGCAGGTGCCGTACACCCACCGAGTGGCCAAAATGGATCTGGCCATCGCGAGCGCCAGGACAGCGGTCGCGAGCAGCGCGGCAACACAAGATAAGATCGCCACAACGGCCATCACGCCCGCTCCTTCAGCCGCACGCCGCGCCCGCCATCTCGGCTCACGGCGCCTTCGGCGATGAGCTCCACTCCGGCAGCATCGATTGCTGCGATCAGTTTCATGAGAGAATCGACATTGCCGCGTATGACACCTTCGCTCGCCTCCATGCGCTGGATGGTCGGCACGGAAAGACCAGCAAGATCGGCCAGCTGCCTTTGATCGATTCCCAGAAGGGCGCGGGCAGCCCGCAGCTGTGGCGCGCTGATCATGTCAGAGGAGGATGATGGCCGAGCACATTAGAAATCACCGTCCAACTAGGCCTATTGATGTTTAAGATATCACAAGTCAATGAACAAATCAACCCGAGTGGTTCCTTTCGCCGGCAGCTGCCGACAGGCACATTTCGACTGTTGCGGGATGCACCGAGCCTGCCCGTTGTCGAACGCGCAGTCTTCCTGACCCGGTGTGTCGAAGAGCACAGCCCCTGAGGGATCATGGCTCTGAATGAATGGAAGGACTATTCTAATCCCTGGTCCGGGTGGCGTGCCCGCGGGTAAGAAGCAGATGAAATGAGCTTGGAACACGAGGCGTTTGATGGTGATGCGGAGTTAAGCCCTTCAGCGCCGTTGTTCCCGCAAACACGATCCGAGTTCATCACAGTCATGGCACATTATCACCGGGCTGAGATTGCGCGTATGGCCGGGTGGCGCGATCGCATAGACCGCACGACAAACTGGGCTATCACTGCGGTGGCGGCGATGCTGTCGTTGTCGCTTTCGAGCCCCACCTCGCATCATGGCGTTTTGCTCTTTTCGATGCTGGTCGTTCTTCTGCTGCTCGTAATCGAGGCGCGCCGCTACCGGTTCTTCGACGTGTACCGCAGCCGTGTGCGCAGGATGGAGCGCAACTACTACGCCCAGATCCTCGCACCGAACGAAAAGATTGACCCTGAATGGGCAAAGCGACTTGGCCAGGATCTCAGAGCCCCGTTATTCCTGATCAGTCTTCGAGCCGCGATGTCGCGTCGTCTCCGCCGCAACTATTGCTGGATATTTTCCATCCTGCTGCTGGCGTGGGTGGTCAAGATCACCTCTCAATTGCCGCAGACGCCGGAGGCAGGCGTCAACCTGCACACGTTTCAGGAGACGGTTGCCAACGCAGCTCTCGGCCCGGCGCCGGGCTGGCTGATCATCACGCTCGTCGCCTGCTTTTACGCATGGCTGCTCTATGCGACTTTGCGCAGGGATCAAAGAGCCGGTTAGCTCATGCATGGTGAGGTGCATTTCTGAACCTCCTCGTCGGTTGCCGTGGCGATCGCGATCATCGGTCCAATGCCGAGAAACGTCCGCCGACACGCCGTTCAGTACGACTTTGGCAGGCCGAGGGCTCGCTCGGCAAGAAAGCAGAGAATGAGGTTGGTGGAGATGGGGGCAACCTGATAAAGCCGCGTTTCGCGGAACTTCCGCTCGACGTCATATTCCTCGGCGAACCCGAAGCCCCCATGGGTTTGCAGGCACGCTTCGGCTGCCTCCCATGATGCATCGGCTGCAAGCATCTTGGCGGCATTGGCCTCGATCCCGGGATCTTGTCCGCGGTCATAGAGAGCCGCCGCGCGATACACGATGGCCTCTGCTGCAATCGAATGAGCGAAGGCCCTCGCCAACGGGAACTGAACACCCTGGTTCTTGCCGATCGGTGCTCCAAATACGATGCGTTCCCTCGCATAGGCTGAGCCCTTGTCGAGAAACCATTTGGCATCGCCGATGCATTCGGCAGCAATCAGGATCCGTTCGGCATTCATGCCTGAAAGGACATAACGAAAGCCCTTGCCCTCCTCGCCGATCAACGCCGAGGCCGGTATAAGCACGTTGTCGAAGAAAACCTCCGTCGTCGAGTGATTGATCATCGTCCGGATCGGCCGGATGGTGATGCCCTTGCCGACGAAGCTGCGGAGATCAAGAAGAAAGACGGACAGACCGTCGGTGCGGTTCTTGACCTGGTCGCAAGGGGTCGTTCGCGCCAGAAGCAGCATGAGATCGGAATGCTCTGCCCGCGACGTCCAGATCTTCTGACCATTCACGACATACCCATCGCCGTCCCGAATCGCTGTCGTCTTCAGGGCCAGCGTGTCGGTACCACTTGCCGGTTCGGTGACGCCGAAGGCCTGAAGGCGAAGCGAACCATCGGCGATCTTTGGCAGATACGTTTGCTTCTGCTCGGCACTTCCATGCCGCAATAGCGTCCCCATTATGTACATCTGAGCATGGCATGCTGCCGCGTTGCATCCACTGTGATGAATCTGCTCGAGGATCACCGCGGCCGCCGTCAGGTTGAGCCCTGAGCCGCCGAATTCTTCAGGGATCATGGCCGCCAGATATCCTGCCTTCATCAGGGCATTGACGAAGTCCGCTGGATACTCCCGCAAAGCATCACATCGTCGCCAATACTCGCCCCGGAACTCCCGGCACACCTGGGTAACACCTTCGCGAATCTCCCGAAGGTCGGCATTGAGATCATTGATGCTCATCTGTGCTTCCGCGCGCCTCCAGTTTTTCGGCGTCGTGCCGTTTACGACGTAGTCATTCGCCACGCGTTGCAGCTGTCCACCCGGATCTGGCGCCGCGCGGACTGACCAGGAGCAGCGCTGCCATCATTGTGAGTAGCGATAGCCAGATCCAGACGGAATTCCTTTCGTTGAAGATCATGATGCCCCACAAGATCCCGAACAGTGTCACAGCGTTGGTTGTGAGACTGGTGAATACCGGTCCAGCCGTTTCGATCAAGATGAAATATAGCGTGTACGCCACTGCATTTATCAGCCCGAGAGCCACTAGGGACCACTCCAGCGCACCCCAGGGCCACGAAAATGGGACGAAGCTGTCAAGCGCAATCAGTACGGGTGCCGTTGCTAATGAAGCAGTGCTGAACATTCCACAGGTCAGAAGCAATAAGCTCTTTCCTCTCGGTAAAAACATTGCAAAAAGGATATTGAACACTGCATAGCAAGAGGAAGCCAGCAGCGCCACGAAGACCCAAGGCAATTGAGCCGGGTCGGGCAGGCTGTCCGCGGGCGTTATCAGAAGCATGATGGCAGCCACTCCAAGCAGAACGCCTGCCATTCTTCCCAATGCGAACCGATCCAAGCCGAGCAGGACCGACGCGACAAATGTCATGATTGGTACCACTGCCAGCGAAAGCGATAGCACTCCAGCCGGCACGTGGGCAGCCGCATAGAAGAACAGCGTCGCCGGAATGACCATGCCCACCAGGCCAGTAAGCGCACAGAACCAGAGCAGCGATGGCGTAAGAGAAATTCTTTCACCTCGCAAGACCAAGGCGAAGATGAGCAGAAGTGCGGCAATGGCTGCTTCCCAAAAGGTTATTCCCAAAGGATGGACACCGCGCGAGGCAATGATACGGGCCAGCGAGAAGGACAGGCCCCAGCTTGCACCCATTACAAGAAGGATCAGCCAGGCGAAGGCGACAGTCTTGAAACGCATGAGAGTGCCTGCCAGCTGATGTTCCATCACCGCTCCGGTCCTTGGATTCGATCCCGCCAGGCAATCTTCGGCTTGGTCGAGGAAACCATTCGTTTCTGTGGTATAGAATTGCACTTACACCCGGTTTCCTCCCATTGCAAAGTGGCTTGATGCATCTGACGCCGCTGAGAATGTTGGCTTTGGCGGCGCTCATGTCCGGAATCGGTCCGGTCTTGGTGCGCGAGAGTCCGGTGGGTCCGGCTGCAACCGCATTCTGGCGCATGGCTATCGCGCTGCCCTTTGCAATATCGACCGGCAGATTTGCTTTCAGCATGGCCGGCCGCGATATAGCGCTTGCATTGATCAGCGGCGTCCTTCTTGCAGCCGACCTCGTATTCTGGAACAACGCCATTTTGCGAACATCTGTGATGGAGGCAACCGTCCTCGTGATGATGTTCCCGTTGATCGTTGCCGTCGTCGAAATCTTTTTTCTGGCCCGACGACTGAGCACCAATTTGATCATCGGCGGTCTGATCGCGCTTACCGGCACCGTGGTCATCACTGCTGGCAAAGCGCCTGGCCAACATGACCTCCTGGGCGACATGATGGCCCTGGCTGCTGCTTTTTTCTATGCCGCCTCGCTGTTGATCTCAGCCCAGCTTTGTCGCCGCAACGAGGCAAGTGGCGTGACACTCTGGGTGATTTTCGGTGCAGCGGCCGGGACCTTGCCATTCGCCTCGAGCGAATCGGTCCTGCTGCCGACTTCCGCGGGCGCTCTGGCTTACCTGTCGGCGTATGGTCTTCTCACCTACGGCAGTTACGCCCTCTATAACAGCACGCTGTCCAAACTGCCCACAACGATGGTCGCAATTTCAGGCTATGGACAACCCATTATAGCCTCAAGCCTGGCCGCCATCTTCCTGAACGAAATTCCAAGCTGGACGAGCTTCCTTGGTGCCCTCATCATTGTTTCAGGCCTCATCTTGGCGACGAAAACTTGAATTCGAGCAGCGGCGAATTTCGGAGCGAAAAATGACAACCTATCGAGCATCGGTGGTCTGGAAACGGCGCGATGACGAGCAATTCGCCAACAACCGTTATAGCCGGGCCCATGAATGGCTGTTCGATGGCGGAGCACGTGTGCCGGCGTCAGCCTCGCCGAGCCATGTTCGATTGCCGTTCTCTGATCCCGCTGCGGTGGATCCGGAGGAAGCCTATGTCGCGGCGCTTTCGAGCTGCCACATGCTGTTTTTCTTATGGCTTGCCGCGCGGCATGGGTTCAGCGTGATCTCCTATGAGGATGAAGCGACCGGCGAAATGGCTCAGTCAGACGATGGGCGCGAATGGATCTCGCGCGTCACGCTTCGGCCCGAAGTAAACTTTGATGGCGAGAATAGGCCGTCTGAGGCCGAGATCGGTGTGCTCCATCATGAGGCGCATGAACGCTGCTATTTGGCGAACTCGGTAAAGACCGAAGTGGTGGTCGAGGCCCGCGGGACTTGGCAGTCGTGA
>Ga0114129_10016250_pt1 | contig 10591 bp, 5 predicted proteins | sample RhiMetdeltSRZDD1_FD_80071 | JGI IMG/M metagenome (GOLD analysis project Ga0114129, IMG submission 80071) | Populus rhizosphere microbial communities from Tennessee, USA - Rhizosphere MetaG P. deltoides SRZDD1 (version 2) (version 2) | ecosystem: Host-associated > Plants > Roots > Rhizosphere >... | reverse complement strand
CGTCTTCTTCGAAATGACAACGCAAACCAGAACGATCTCGTGCGCGTCAAGACGATCGGAACAAAGTCCAACCACGATGGCATCGGCGCAAAAGTCGTCGTGAAAACGTCGAAAGGCAGAACGTTGTACGGGATGGTGCGAACGGGTTCGAGTTACGTCTCACAGTCGGAATTGCCTTTGACGTTCGGATTGGGTAAGCCTGAAGAAGGAACAACTCTCACTCTCGAGATCTCCTGGCCGGGAAATCAGAAAGAGACGATTGCGAACGTCAAACCAAACCAACTTGTAGTTGTGCAGGAAGGGAAGGGAGCCATCACGCAGGAACCAATCGTATTCGCACGCTAAATCCAGCCGCAGATTACGCGGATGAACGCAGATCTAATCTGCGTTCATCCGCGTAATCTGCGGCTGGATTTACCTATGGTTCTTACTGAGTTTATTAATCTGCCCGCTGAGTTGAATCACGCTCTCCAGGTCGCCACGAGCTTTTATGAGTTGTTTCGCGTCAACTGTACCCGGGTTCTCAATCGAAGGATTCGTGACAAAGCTGCGGATCTGCTTGCAGAGTTTAATCAGCGCGTCTTTCATCTGCGAGTCTTCGAACTCTTCCGGCTTCACAGGCTCCCGACCTTCTTCGGGACTCAGATGCAGGCTCGACTGCACTCGACTCGCGCGCTTCTTAATCTCAGCAGTCGCTTCTGAAACAAATTTATAATCCAGGGCGTTGTTGGACGCGAGTGCGCGTGCGATTTCGTTGTGCACTGTCAGGATGCGAGTGAAGTCCTCTTGCGTCTGCGCCATCAGAGCTTTGAGTTGTCGTTGACCTTTGGCGGCGGCGGATTCGTTACCGAAGTTTCTGAGCTGCCACTCACGACTGCTCATGTCCTGTTGCCGCTGGCGGTCGGTGTTTACTCGTCGTTCGACCGGGGGAGGCCCGCTGGGAGGATTTTGCGCAAAGACGGGCGCAGTAAAAGACATTATGAGGGGGAGCACAATCATTAGGGCTCTCATAGCACACCTCCCTTTTGTGTGGGTGCAGTATACCTCACTATGCTTTCTATCTTTGTCCTTTTGTTTTGTGCTTTTTGTGGCTCAAACTACAAAAGCAGTTGACGGATTCTGCGCTATGTACTAATTATGCTTATTGCTCGGTCCCTGGAAATCTAGCCCCGCTTCTTCTGACTTCCTTCCGTGCGCGCGGCTCGACGCCGGCGGTTTTGCGGTATGCGACGTATAGACTTAAAGAAAGCAAATGTGGCGCGATCAAACACGATACGCGACATTAATCGCCAGATCGTGTTGAATTACGTGCGCGAACGGGGACCAATCTCACGCGCTGAAATCGCCCACGAAACAGCTTTACAGCGCTCGACAGTTTCATTAATCGTCGAAGAATTGCGCGTCGACGGACTCATAGAAGAAGTGAGCGGTGAATCGACAGGCGGGCGTCCACCGATTCTGTTGTCACTTCGCACGGCTGATGCTGTTGCAATCGGCGTCGACCTCGGAACGACACACACCGTCATCGCCACCAGCGATCTCGCCGGTCGCGTGCTCGAACAGGAAACGTTTGAAACAAATCCCGACGCTAAAAAGACGATCAAAGAGATCGTCGAGCGCTCTCGAAGACTGATCCGAAGAAACAACGGCACGATCGAAGGCATCGGCATCAGCTTGCCGGGTCTCGTGGATCCCGACGGCAAACAACTGTTCATTCCAACATTCAAGTGGCGTGACGTACCGCTCGCGAGCGAAATCAGCACGGCAACCGGATTGCCCGTGACGATGGACAACGACGCCAATGCCGCTGCACAGGCGGAGCTCTGGTTTGGTCGACCTGAAATTCGCGAAGTGCGTGACTTCATAATCGTGCTGGTAGAAGACGGTGTTGGTACCGGAATCGTCTTCGACGGTCAGGTATATCGCGGTGAGAACGGCGCAGCCGGTGAATTCGGTCACATGACGATCGGCCAGGGCGCGCCGGTGCCCTGCGCGTCCGGCAGTCGTGAATGTTGGGAGGCCTTCGCTTCACAACGTGCAGCGCTCGCGCGTTACAAGAATTTGTCAACGGACGTGAACGGAGATCTCAAGAATAACTTCGCCGAACTGCTCAATCAGGCTTTGCGAAGCGAGGGCGCTGCTCGCACTGCGCTGAAAGAGACCGCATACTATCTCGGCGTGGGCATCGCGAATCTCATTCGCGGCCTGGCGCCCGAAGCAGTGATCGTCGGTGGTCCAATCGTGCGTGCATGGCCAGTCATCTCCCAAGACATCCGCCACTCGGTCGAAGCGACGATCTGTCGCGGTCTTCCTTCGACTCGGATCATCGCCTCGACGCTTGGTCCGGACCCAACGTTGATGGGCGCTCTGAGTCTCGTTTTGGCCAGTAAATTTGCGTCCGTTTCGGTAACGTAAATCACGCCGTCATTGTTGGCTCTGCGAACAAAGTTCGTGGTCCGAAAATAACTCACCAGGATCTGCTCCTCGAACGAGAATTTCCTTGACAACGATTGTTTTTAGTATTAAATACTTTTGCTAGCCTCTGCAACAAAGTAGCACTCAGACAACTTAGCTAAGGAATTACTCGGTAGGGTCCGCAGTAGTTTTATTGATTTCGAAGTTTCCATTTCAGGTAACACTGAGGAGGTTCGTATGTCGATAAGGTCTTGTTTGCAGGCGTTATTACTCCTGCTGTGTATTGGTCTGCTTGTCGGCGTATACGCCCAGTCAGCCACCTCCGGAAGTATCACCGGCACGGTGAGAGACCCGCAGGGGGCAGCGGTACCTAAAGCAGAGGTTACGGTCACGGAAGAGAAGACCGGTGTTGTTGTGCGTACAGTCACCGCGACTGACGACGGCTTTTATAACATCACCAGCTTGACTCCCGGTATTTATTCAGTCAGCACATCTCCTGCCGGATTCAAGAAAACGGTCCAGACTGGTGTTGACCTTCACGTTAATGAAAACAAGACGGTGAACCTGGATCTTCAGGTGGGCCAGGTGACGGAAACCGTGACGGTCACCAGCGAGTCGACTCCAGTTGAACTGCGCAGCGGTGAAGTCAGCAGTCTTGTCACTGAGAAGCAAGTAACTGAGTTGCCTTTGAATGGTCGCAACTACGCGCAGCTCGCTTTGATGGTTCCTGGTGTTTCACCGGTGACGCAGGCGGGCGCGGGGGGCGCCTTTGCAACTCGCGGAACGGGACTCAACTCCGGCGTTGACATGTCAGTCAACGGCAACCAATCAAACACGAACCTGTGGACGGTCGACGGCGTCAACAACATGGACGTCGGATCAAACCGCACGTTGCTGGTGTTTCCGTCGGTTGATTCGATCGCTGAGTTTCGCGTAGAGCGCAACAGCTTCAGTGCAGAATTTGGTCAAGCGCAGGGCGCCGTCGTTAACCTGATTACCAAGGGCGGCAGCAATGATTTTCACGGCACGCTCTTCGAGTTCTTCCGGAACGACGCTCTCAACGCAAACAACTTCTTCCTTAACCGCGCGGGCCAGCCCAAACCACAGTTGGAATACAACAATTTCGGTGGCAACTTCAGTGGTCCAATCGTCAAGAACAGGATCTTCTTTTTCTGGTCGGAAGAGTGGCGGCGTGAAAAACGTGGTCAGGTGCTTTCAGCGAAAGTGCCTACAGCCGCTGAGAAGACGGGAGATTTTAGCGGCTCCCTGACGGGAAACTTACCGCACATACCTGGTACTTGCAGGGAGGTGCTGGCTCCAACTCCAGATGATCCGAATCATAGGATAACGGTTTGCGATCCCTTTCCCGGCAATCGTATTCCGACAAACCAGTTGAGCCCCGCCGGCCTGGCGCTCATGAAGCTTTTCCCGAACCCGACTGGACCCGGTGTCGGCGATTGGGCGACTTCGCAGCTTCAGCCCATTAACACTCGCCAGGATCTCATTCGCGGTGACGTCAATATCACTGACCGGATGAACCTGATGGTCCGCTACATCAACGAGTACTGGGACCACAAGGGAGCTTCGGGTAACTTCTGGGGAGACGCTCCCTATCCAACCATTTCGTCTGACTGGAGTCAGCCGAGCCACAGCTTCGCCGTTAAATTGGCGAATACGTTGTCGTCTAAAGCTGTAAACGAATTCCAATTTTCGATTGCTGGCAACGACATTATTATCACAACTTCACCCGAAACCTCGGCGCTCGAAGAAGAGATCGCGGCGGTGTTTCCAACCGTATTTCCGCGTCAGGAAAACGCAGTCGGCGGTGCAATACCGTCGCTTTTCTGGGGTGTAAACGGATACGCACAAATTTGGCACCAGGCCCCATGGGCAAATCGTGAAGACCTCTACATTTGGAAAGACGACTTCTCGCTGGTTAAGGGAAATCACGATCTGAAATTCGGCGTACTGTTTGCTCACAACTTCAAAGACGAGCCAGGTGTTGGCGCGGGCGGTGGCAACCAGCAAAGAACGATTCAGGGTTGCGGTGAACAGACTGGTCACTGCATTGCTGACCTGCTGCTACGCGACACGGTTCTTCTTAACTACACCGAGATCGAAACCACAGAGATTGCTGAAGGACGTTGGCGTGATTTCGAGTTTTATGCGAACGACACGTGGAAACTACATCCACGCGTAACGCTGACGTACGGTCTCCGTTATTCCTTGTTCCCACCGGCCTGGGAGAAAGACAATCGCATCTCGAACTTCATTCCAAGTCTCTACAACGGCGTTGACTTCAATACGGGTCTGGTTACGTCGGAAGAAGGCCAGCAGTTGGGGTTTGGCCGTTCGCTCGTTCACACCTACAAGAAGGGTTGGCAGCCTCGTTTGGGCTTGGCCTGGGATGTCTTCGGTACCGGCAAGACGGCGTTGAGGGCAGGGTTCGGACGGTACTCAAGCCGTTCGCAGGTGATTGAAGATTTGCTTCGCCTGACGAGTAATCCACCATGGACCACGACGGTAAGTGCGGGGTCAGGCTGGAATGGCTCTGGTACAACACTCGCTAATTGTCCGACCTGCCGCAGCCTCGACACGATCAATCCAGGGCTCCGAAACAACGTTGCCGGGGTGAATCCCAACGCGGGATTCAATGCCGTAGATCCAAACTTCAGGCCGCCTGAGAGTTATCAATGGAATCTGACCGTTTCACACGAACTCTTGCCGAATACAGTTCTTGAAACTTCGTACATTGGCAATCATGGCCTGCACATTTGGCGGCGTAACGTAAACCGCAACGATATAGCTCCGAATCAGGCCTGTCGTGGAGCCGAGTGTGACGGCAGTAGTGCTCCTGCGAGACTTCAGATTGCGCGGGCCGGCTTGGGGATAGCCAGTCCGGTAGCGGGTGTGGGAGTTCAGGATCAGGGCATATTGATTGCCGATAATCGACCGTTCAGGGGTATCGGAAATATTCCGACTGACGAGTCGAATGGCAATTCGAGTTACCATGCGCTGCAGTTGTGGCTCAATCGCCGATTTACCAATCGACTGGCATTCCAGGCTGCATACACCTGGGGACATTCGATTTCGGACGTTTCGCTGACGTCCTTTACGAATACCACCAGCGATCCATACAACTTCGACAGCGATCGCGGCGACGCGGATCTTGATCGGCGACATACGTTCGTAGGCAATCTGGTCTACGGGCTTCCGTCGTTCCAGCAATGGGGTAGAGCCGCGGAACTTGTGCTTGGTGATTGGCAGTTGAACGGAATCTTTTCGTACTTTGGCGCGACTCCGATCGAATTGATTACCAACGAGAATACGATCGGCGTTGCCAGTGCAGTTGGTCAGCGTCCTAACTACACTGGTGCGCCACTATATCTCAATACCGGAGATCCGACACAACATCTGAATCCCGCCGCGTTTGCTGTTCCTGCGGCCGGTCAACTTGGGACTCTGGGCAAGGGCTCAGTGCGAGGAAAACCGATCACCAATGTCGACTTCTCGCTGGCGAAGAATTGGCGATTCCGTGAGCGTTATGGGTTCCAGTTCCGGGCGGAGTTTTTCAATCTCTTCAACCACCCCAACTTTGTTGGGTTTGATACCGCCCTGGACAGCTCTACGTTTGGCAGGCTCAACACGGCCCAATCGTCGCGCGAGATTCAACTCGGTATCAAATTTACCTTCTGATATACTCCCCAGAAATCGGAACAGAGACGAAGTGCTGAGTTTCTTAACTCAGCCCTTCGTCTCGATTTTTGCATCTTATTGTGCCTTTTTGTGGCTGCAAACTGGGGTTTAGGTAACGATGTACCTTCGCTGGGCCTCCTTCCCTCTGCTATTACTACTCTTCTTTTTCCAAGCGCAGGGAGATCTATTTCGAAAGCATTACGAAGCCGCGAATAACTATCATCGCGCTGGTAATCACGCCGCGGCCGAAGCAGAATTCAAAGTCATTCTCGCTGAAGCTTACCGGCGTCTCGGCAAGATCTACTCCGCCCAGCAGAACTATCAAGCATCGGTCGAAGCATTAGAGTTGTCGGCTGCCGCTCGTCCTGACTCGATGGACGCCTTAGTCGATCAGTCGATCGCGTATTTTCACGTAGGACAATATGCGAAAGGCATCCCGCCTCTTCAGCGCGCCATCGCCGCCAATGCGCAGAACGCAGCCGCGCATCACATGCTCGGCAAGACATATTTCATGGTGGGGGAGTTTGAAAAAGCCGCTCGCGAGCTCGAGGAGACATTGAAATTAACGCCCGGCGATTACGATGCCGAGTACACCCTCGGTCTCTGCTTTTTGAAGCGGAAGGATCTTCCCAAGGCGAAGCAAGTGTACGAAGGGATGGTCGAACGGCTTGGCAACCGCCCGGCGGTTCGCGTGCTCATCGGACGTGCTTATCGTGAAACAGGTTTTCTCCCCGAATCGATTGAAGAGTTCAAGAAAGCGATCGCTCTCGATCCAAAGTTCCCGCGTGTCCACTATTATCTCGGCCTGACCTATTTATATAAGGACGGCGCTTCGAGAATTCCGGATGCTATCGAAGAGTTCAAGGTCGAATTAGCGGCCAATCCGGACGAATTCTTCGCGAACTTTTATCTCGGCATCCTTTACATCATGGAGCGCAAATGGGAGCCCGCGATCGATCTGCTTGAAAAGGCAGCACTCAAGCAGCCGAACAATCCCGATCCGTATTTTCACCTCGGCCAGGCTTACCAGGGCGCCGGCAAACAAAAGGAAGCTGTCGAGGTCCTTCAAAAAACAATCGCTCTCACTCCGTCTCTCGGACACAACGACTATCAGGTGACGACAGCGCATTACCGTCTCGGCCAGGCGCTGATTAAAGTCGGTCGCATAGCCGAAGGCGAGAAGGAGCTGAAGACGTCACAGGAGTTGAAGCAGAAGGGATTCAAGCTTGACGAGAAGAAAGTCAGCGCCTTTCTGAATAACAGCAACTTGCCGGCGCAGAGTGACAAGCTTGTGAAAGCAGAAGGAATCATCGCTGAGCCGCTGCCCCTCGATCCCGCGAAGGCAGAGAAACTAAAAACAGAAGAGACGTTTTATTCAAAGGTCGTCGCAGCAGCGCACAACAGCATCGGCCTGCTTCGTGCAGAACGACAGGATTTTCGCGAAGCCTCGGCGCAGTTTGCGCTCGCGGCAAAATGGAACCCAAATCAGGAAGGCCTCAACTACAATCTCGGGCTCGCCAATTACAAGGCGGAAGCGTACAAAGAAGCGATCCCGCCACTTGAAAAAGAACTCCAGATCAATCCCGGCAACATCGGTATCAAGCAGTTGTTAGGACTCAGCTACTTCATGACCAACGACTACGCCAAGGCGTCGACGTTGCTGACCGAAGTGATCGCCGTCAAAACTCAGGATGCCGCGTTGCGCTATCCGCTCGCGCTGTCGCTGCTCAAAGATGGAAAGCTCGACGCTGCAAACCACGTCATCGAGCAGATGGTTGCGGTTGGTATGAACACTCCGGAGTTGCACATTCTGTTTAGCCAGGCACATTACGAACGTGGCGACGTCGCGAAAGCACTCGAAGAGTTGCGCAACGCGCTTGCACTCGACAACAAGGCGCGACTGGCCCACTTCTACACCGGACTCATCCATCTGAAAGCAGGAAAACTTCAGGATGCTGCGCAGGAATTCCAACAGGAGTTGGCGCTGAATCCGAACGACTTCCAGGCCAAGTATCATTTGGCGTTCGTGGTCCTGGCACAACAGGAAACGGATCGCGGGATCGCATTGATGCGCGAAGTTGTTGAAGAACGACCGGACTTTGCCGACGCGCGTTACGAACTCGGAAAGGCGTTGCTGCAAAAGGGCGACGTCAAAGGCAGTGTCGAGAGTTTGGAGATTGCGGCGCGATTGAAGCCCGACCAGGCCCACGTTCATTACCAACTGGGCCGCGCTTACATCGCCGCGGGTCGCAAAGCTGAAGGCGAGACCCAGCTCGAAATGTCGAAAGATCTGAAAGAAAAAGCGCGCACCAAGATAAACTGACGTACACAAAATGCACAAAATAACAACTTCCTTTCTTTTGATTCTTTTGTGCCTTTTTGTGGTCCGTTCACAGGTGAAGCTCGCTTTCACTGACATCACCACTCAAGCCGGGATCACGTTCAAGCACGTCGCTTCGCCGGAGAAGAAATACATCGTCGAATCGATGAGTGGCGGAGTCGCGTTTATCGATTACGACAACGACGGCGATCTCGACATTTACCTCGTCAACTCTTTGACCGTCGATCTCGTGAAGTCAAAAGGTAAAACGAAAAGCCATTTCTATCGCAACGATGGCGACGGCAAGTTTACCGAAGTTTCAGAGAAGGCGGGCGTGAGCGATATCGGCTGGGGCATGGGCGCCGCCGTCGGTGATTACAACAACGACGGTTTCGAAGATATTTACGTCACCTGTCTCGGTCCCGATCACCTTTTGAAAAACAACGGCAACGGCACTTTCGCAGACGTGACAGCGAAAGCCGGTGTTAACGATCCGCGCTGGTCCACCGGCGCATCGTTTGTCGATTACGACGCGGACGGCGATCTCGATCTGTTCGTCAGCAACTACGTCGATTTCGATATCAACAACCTTCCCGAATTCGGTCAGGGGAAAACGTGCCAGTACAAGTCGATCCCCGTGCAGTGTGGTCCGAGAGGATTGAAAGGCGCCGGAGACTCGCTGTTCCGCAACAACGGCGACGGCACGTTCACTGACGTTTCAAAACAGGCGGGCGTTGCTGATGCCGACGGCTTCTACGGTCTCGGCGTGATCAGCAGCGACTTCGACGACGACGGCCTGATCGACATCTTCGTGGCCAACGACTCGACGCCCAATTTTCATTACCGGAACAAAGGCAACGGCACGTTCGAAGAGATCGGATTTCCCGCAGGCACCGCCGTCAACGAGAATGGCAGCGAACAGGGCAGCATGGGCGTAACCGTTGGCGACTACGACCATGACGGAAAACTGGATCTGTTCATTACAAACTTCGCCGACGAGTACAACACGCTCTATCATAACGACGGCAAGAACTCGTTCACCGATCTTTCATACGCAGCGAAGGTGGCCGCGGTCAGTCTGCCGTACGTAGGCTGGGGCACGAAGTTTTTCGATTTCGATAACGACGGCTGGGTAGATCTGTTTGTCGCGAACGGTCACGTCTATCCGCAGTTGCCTGCGTACAGGCAATCGAGGTTGCTGTACCGCAACAACCGCGACTCGACGTTTACAGAAATATCTGCTGAGTTTGGCGCGGTGTTGACCGAGAATCGCGCGAGTCGCGGCGTTGCGTTTGGCGACATCGATAACGACGGCGACGTCGATCTGCTGATCGCCGATCTTGATGGTCCACCACAACTCCTGCGAAATGACGGTGGAAACGCGAACAATTCGATCCTGATCAAGACGATCGGCGTTAAGAGCAATCGCAGCGGTATCGGTGCGAAGGTCGTTGTTATATCAGGTGATCTGACGCAGACTGACGAAGTGCGCAGTGGCGACAGTTACATCTCACAGAGTGATTTGAGACTACATTTCGGCCTGGAGAAAAGAACAAAGATCGATTCGATTCAGGTGCGTTGGCCCAGCGGCACCGTCGATAAGATCTCAGGTGTCGGGGTGAACCGGATCGTGGTCATCAAAGAAGGCCAGGGAAAAGTCGACGAGAAGGAATATGGCAAGAGGTCGTAAAAGCACATTTCTTATTTTGTGCCTTTTGTGCCTTTTTGTGGCACGCCCTCTTTTGGCGCAAGACCCGGATCTCGTCGAGGTCTTCGAACGAATAGCAGCACACATACGCGACAATCGAATCGCAGAAGCAGAGAAGGAACTCGCCGCTGTGTTGAAAGTCGCACCCGAACTGCCGGTGGCGCTCAATTTCATGGGGACGATCCGAGCGAAGCAGGGTCGACTAAACGAGGCGGAGCTTTTGTTTCTACGCGCCGTGCGCAACGATAACAAGTTCACGGGCGCGCGGATGAATCTGGTCCATCTCTATCTGCTGAAACGAGCGCCTGAAAAATCGATCCTGCAACTGAAGGAAGTTCTTGCACTCGAGCCCGACCACGCGGAAGCCACAGACAAGCTGGCCGAACTTCTGCTGTCGCAAGGTCGCGTTGACGAGTGCATCACTTTTATCGAGAAACAAAAGTCAGCTCGAT
>Ga0114129_10016249_pt1 | contig 10592 bp, 8 predicted proteins | sample RhiMetdeltSRZDD1_FD_80071 | JGI IMG/M metagenome (GOLD analysis project Ga0114129, IMG submission 80071) | Populus rhizosphere microbial communities from Tennessee, USA - Rhizosphere MetaG P. deltoides SRZDD1 (version 2) (version 2) | ecosystem: Host-associated > Plants > Roots > Rhizosphere >... | reverse complement strand
CTCAATTGGGGATGTCGTCATGGGCCTGCGCGGCATCGTGTCGCACGTGCTGATCGTGGATGACGGGTCGACCGATCAGACCGCGGCGCGCGCGCGCGCAGCCGGGGCGGAGGTCCTGTCCCGTCCGACGAACACGGGCAAGGGGAGCGCCGTCCGCGCGGGGCTCGCACACGTGATGACGGGACCGTTCACGCACGTGGTGCTTCTCGACGGCGACATGCAGCATCGTCCGGACGAAGCATCGCGCCTGCTCGACGCGGCCGAGCGCACCGGCGCCGACATGGTGCTTGGCGAGCGGCAGTTCCGCCGCGAGGAGATGCCGGCGGCGCGCTATCACGCGAACCGGATCGGCAGCCGCGCCCTGTCGTGGTTCGTCGGCGCGCCCGTGGGAGACTCCCAGTGCGGATTTCGCGTCTGCCGGCTCAACGCGCTCAGAGATCTGCCCCTCCGGGCGAGCGGGTACGACATAGAAACCGAGATGCTCGTCAAGCTGCGGCGGAGAGGCGCGCGACTGGCCAGCGTCCCGATTACGACGGTCTATGCTGCGGAGTGCAGCAAGCTTCGTCCGGTGCGCGACACGACCCGGACCTGTTTTCTGGCGGTGTACTATCAGTTCCTCGAACGCCTCTGACGAGCCCACCGGCACCCCGCCCGTGTCGCCGCACCCGGCGCGACGGACGCTCGAGCCGCGGCGGTGGACGCTGCATGGTCTGAACAACGGCGCGATTTTCAGGGCGACGTGTGCCGGCGTGCGATGGCTGCCGAAAGCGGCGTCGTACGCGATCGGCGACAGCGGCACATGGCTGGCGTCCCGCCTTATGCCGGCCACGCGCGCGGCGATCGGAGACAACCTGCGCGCGGTGTTCCCGGAGGAATCACCCGCCACGCTGGAGCGACGAGCGCGCCGCACGCTGCAGGTCTACGCGCGCGACACGATCGACTTCGTTCGCGCGCTGTCGCTCGGACAGGAGCGCGCGACGGCGCTGTTCGATCTGCCACCAGAGTACCTGTCACGATTCAATCAGGTGCTCGCGCAGGGCCGCGGGGCCATCCTCGTCACCGGTCATTACGGCAACTGGGAAATCGGCAGCGTGCTCATGAGCCGCGTGCTGCACCTGCCGCTGGCGATCGTCGCCATGGCCGAGGCGAGCGCGGAAGTGAACCGGTTGCGGCGTCAGATCCGCGATCTCCTGGGCGTCGAGACAATCGAAGTTCGCCAGTCGATTCACACGGCCCTGGCGATTCGGAGGCGTCTCTCGGGCAACGGCGTCGTCGCGATGTTGATGGATCGGCACCTGGGTCGGGACCGGGTTCAGGTGACGCTGCTCGGGCGACCGGCCTGGTTCCTGCGGACGCCGGCGCTGATGGGGTACCTGTCAGGCGCGCCGCTGATGCCCTGCTTCATCCAGCGAACGGAGAGTCATCCGGCGTTCTGCGTCACTCTCGGGAACCCGATCGTGGTGGCGACCGATCGACCGCGTGACGAAGCCATTCAGCAGGCGGCGCAGCAGTTTGCCGATCAGCTGAGCGCCCGCATCCGGCAGCATCCCGAGTACTGGTATCACTTCTATCGCTACTGGGACGCCCAGCAGGATTCCTACGAGGGCCTCGCCTGAGGCCGGTCACCATTTGGACCCTATTTCACACGCGGTCTTCGGGCAGACGATCGCTGCGGCGCTCGGCCGGCCGGCGTCTCCGCTTCGCACCCGACTCATTGCTGGCGCCGTCGGCGCCCTCGCGCCGGATGCCGACGCGGTGGTGATGCCGCTCGGCTGGGACCTGTATCTCCGGGTCCACGAAATCGGCACGCATTCACTCGCCGCCAGTTTGCCCGTAGCGGGAATCGCCGCGGTCATCGCCGGCGTGTTCGCACGCGGCAGCCCGAAGCGGGACCTGTTCGCCGCCGCGTGGCTGGGCTGTGTCAGCCACATCGCGCTGGACGTTCTCTCGGGGGCGCGCATCCAGATCGGATGGCCGCTCGTGCCCGGGCGCGTCAGCCTGCCGCTCGTCGCGATGGCGGAGCCGTGGCTCATGGCGATCTTCGTGGCCGGCGCGGTCGCAATGGCCATGTCGCGAAGCCGCCCCCGCGCGACCGCTTCCGCCATTGCTGCCGTCGTCGCGGCATTCCTTGGCGTGAAAGCTGCGCTCTTGATACGGGCGCTGCCCCCGGATTCGAGCGCCGAGCAGGGCCCGCTGCTCGCGCGGATTGTCGAAGCACGATGGGCCAGCCTGACCGAGTGGTACGTGTTCGAGCGCCGTGCGGACACGTTGACGCAATGGAAGATCGAGCCCGGGCGAGCTCCAGTTCTCCTCCTGTCATGGCCCGTGGTGGCGGACTCGATCCTCGTCCGCGACTCTCGATCGCTCGGCACCGTGCGCAATTTTCTCGCCGTTCACGAGCTCGGTTTCGCGGGTGAAGTGCCGGCTGCCGACGGCGGGAGGAAGGTGCTCTGGTCCGATGTGCGATTCTGCTGGAGGCCTGGTGCAGCCGGTGCCGAGGCGAATCCCAGTCCTGTGCTGTCCGTCAGAACGCGAGGCGGGACGGATCAAATCGCGTGCGGGCTGTGGTTCGGCGGCGAGTTCGACCCCAACGGGCGCGTCGTCAGACAGCTTGTGAAGGTGGGCGCGTGGTGGCAGATGCGCCCGCCGGAACCGTAACCCGGAACAGCACGTTGGCGAACGGCGTTCCCGCATCCATCGGGCGCACCTGTCCCGCCAATCCGTGCGAAGCGAAACAGGCGAGCCATTCGTCAGGCGTACGGAAGTAAAACGGCTGGCGCCAATGACCCAACGCCAGCGCTTTCAGCCGGTTGCCGAGACGGACTAGGCTGAACCGCCATCCGCCGGATGCGTCGGCTTCGCGCACGATGACCACACCCCCAGGTTCGAGCGCCGCGGACACGGTCGCGAGGAGCGTTTCCTGATCGGGTGCCAGCAGCATGTGCAGCACGTCGAAGAGCAACACGGCCCGGCACGGCCCGACGTCGGTGGTCCGGGCATCGCCGTGGACGATGGTGGCGTCGGATCCAAGCACCTCCCGCGCCACTGCGGCCGCTCGCGCCCGCGTTTCGATGCCGATCATATGGTCGAACTGCGGCGGGGGATTCCACGCGGACGGCCAGCGCCCCTCCCTGTACCACGTTCGTGCCTCCGCGAGCATCGCCAGCGTCAGCCCACCACCGCAGCCGATGTCCACCAGCGTTCCGCCCGAGGGCAGCAGAGCTCCACAGACCGTCGCTCGATACAGCGGGTCGCCACGCAGCTTCCCCCGGGCGAACTCCCAGGCGGTGATGCTTGCAGTGATGTATCGATCCGACGCGTCTCGAACGAGGCTCAGAAACACCGCATCGTCCGCTGTCCCGCGGAGCGAGAGGTACGTGACCATCCAGAGCGCCGCGCCGAGCGTCGACCCGAGCGCCACGCTGCCGGTGAGAATGTCGAGCCCGAACACCGACAGGTCCGTTGTCCTTGCAGTCTGCAGCGTCAGCGGATGGAAAGCGCCGCGTCGGAGCCAGGCGCCGCCCTGCAGCTCGGCGAAGATCAGCGTGGGCGCGAACAGCGGATTCGAGATATTCGCGGCGATGTAGACCTTCAGCCTGTTCAGCCCGAACAGCCAGCCGGTGATCCAGCAGAGCGCCAGGTGGAAACCGTAGAAGGGCAGGCACCCGATGAAGACCCCGAGGCCGACGGCCGTGGCCTCGCGGCCCGCTCCCGCACCCTCCGTGCGAAGGCCGTAGAGCAGCCGTCTGACGCGTGCGCGCATCGCGCCATTGTGCCATGCGCCTGCGCGACTCGACGGTCACCGAACCGGCCGTGGCGCGGAGCTTTGTCGCCCGGAACTGCTCGTAGAGATCAAAGACGTCGCCGCTCTCTAGCCCGCCAGCGTGAGGCTACCGGACCCGACGAGCCGACCGTCGGCGGTGACCTCGCCTTCGATCTTGATCAGCCGTCCCATCCTGCCCACGACGCGCGCCCGCGCCTCGAGCACCTCTCCAGGTCCTGCCGCAGCAGGGAACTTACAAGGACCGATTCCCGCGACGCGCAGCGCCAATGGTGCGGCCTCGTCGAACGCGCCGGCTGCAGCGATGCCACCAGCCTGCGCCAGCATTTCGACCAGGATCACGGCCGGCACCACGGGCTGGCCAGGAAAGTGGCCCTGAAAATAGAAGTCATCGGCAGCAGCGAGACGTCGTCCGACCGCGCTCACTCCGGGCGTGACGTCAGTCACAGCCTCCAGCAATCGCATCGGTGGATGATGCGGAAGTCGATCAAGCCACGTCATCGCGACGCACAGTATACTTTCCCGCCCGTGAAGGCCATCGTCGATCGATTCGCTAGTATCCGCCGCGGCGATCCTCAGCGACCCCTCATCCACCTGCCCGCCACCAATCGGACGCTCACGGCATCCGACCTCGACGACCGCTGCCGGCAGACTCGGGAGGTGCTCAAGTCCCTTGGTGTCGAGGTCGGCGACCTGGTGGTGTCCGCGGCCGGTAACCGCGCCGGGAGCATTCCTCTTTTGCTCGCATGTTGGACCATCGGTGCGCCGGTCCTTCCTGTCGACGCCGGGACGCCGATCACCGAGGTTCTCGAGCTTGCTGAGCGGTTCCACGCGTCAGCCGTCGTCATGCCCGCGGGCGCGGCGGATGGATGGAGCGCCACGTCGCTCGATAACGAGCTCTCGGTCCTTTCGCGCAACGCGTTCCACCAACCCTCGTATCGCGGCGCGGCTCTCCTGAGGCTAACGTCCGGGTCGACCGGACTGCCCAAGGCCGCGCTCACGCAGGAGGCGCAACTCATGGCCGACACTCAGCACATAGTGTCCACGATGGGTATCACCGCCTCCGACGTTCAGCTCGCGGCCATTCCGCTGTCGCATGCGTACGGGTTTGGGAACCTCGTGATGCCGCTGTTGCTCCAGGGCACGGCGATCGTGCTCCGCGAATCGTTTGTGCCGCAGCAGTTGCCTGCGGACGCCCGCAAGTACGGCGCGCGGGCGTTTCACGGCGTGCCGTTCATGTATCGTCACTACCTCGCGCATCCGCCGGTGGAGGGCTGGCCTCCAACGCTCACTCTCCTTGTATCGGCGGGCGCCCGGCTCGAGCTCGAGACCGTCCGGGGCTTCCACGAGCGGTTTGGGCTGAAGATCCATTCGTTCTACGGGACGAGCGAATCGGGGGGGATCACCTACGACGGCGACGACGATCTGGACGATCTGTCTACCGTCGGCCGGCCGTTATCCGGAGTGACGATCGATCTGCGGCGGGATGCGGCGGTGCCGCCAGGGGATGGCCGCATCCACGTGCGCAGCCTGGCGGTTTGTCCACAGTATGTCGGCGACAACGAGGACAGCGGCGAATTCAGCGACGGGGGCTTCCTGACAGGCGACTACGGACACTTTCTCCCTGACGGCCGGCTCGTACTGGCGGGCCGCGTGTCGTCCTTCATCAATGTCGCCGGGCACAAGGTGCGGCCAGATGAAGTCGAACGGGTCCTCCGGACCATGGTCGGCGTAGCGGATGCCCGCGTGCTCGCGGCGACCGACGCGGCGCGCGGCGAGCAGATCAGCGCGGTCGTCGCAGGGTCACCCAATCTGACGCTGGCTGCGGTCAGGCAGCACTGCGCCCGCCGGCTGGCGGCGTACAAGATTCCGAGAACCGTGGTGTTTGTCGACCGGTTGCCGCTCACGCCCAGGGGAAAAACCGACCACCACGCACTCAATGAACTCGTGCGGGCCCAGCTGGATCCGGCCCGCTCGTCCTAGCCGCGGTGCTATTATTCCGCCGCCGATGCTCGAGGTTGGTCGAGGGGCGGTCGTGTGAGCCTGAAATGTCTCCGCCGCAGGTAGGTATCGATTGCTGATGTGGAAGAAGAGGGTGTATGAGCCTTTGGAAGCCGGTCGAGCTTGCTCTGACAGCAGGCGCTCGACTCGCGTGGCCGGTATTTCAGGGAGTCAATAAGCGGTTCGAGGGCAGGTCGTTCCAGCCGCGGTGGTCTGCGGCTCCGCTCATGAAGAGCCATGAACGGTCGCGTCCCTCGCTCGGATGGCCGCGAACGACCGACTCGCTCTGCCCCTCGTGCGTGCGTGAGACGCGCGGACGCATTCTCTCGGGCGAACAGTCGATCGAGTCGCTGGTCAACCAGCACGTTGGCGAGATTCCGGCATCCATCCTCGAACGGGACGGCAGGATCGTGATTGAGAAGACCTGCCCGATGCACGGCACTTTCACCGACACGCTTGCGATCAATCCGGATTTTCTCAGGCGAATCGAATCGCTGTTTCCGGGGCGTGACTTCGACGCTGTGACGGATCGCCTCCACAATCACGGCACGTCCTCCATCAAACACGGCCGCGGCGCCGTCCTCACCATCGACCTCACCAACCGCTGCAACATGATGTGCGATCCCTGTTTCATGGACGCCAATCAGGTGGGGTACGTCCACGAGCTGACGCTGGACGAGGTGAAGCAGCTCCTGGACGATGCGGTCAGCATCAAGCCGCGCCGGCAGATGACGGTGCAGTTCTCCGGAGGCGAACCGACGATCGCGCCGATCTTCCTGGACGCCGTCCGATACGCCAGGACAGTGGGCTACTTCAGCGTGCAGGCGGCGACCAACGGCATCCGCTTCGCCCAGGAACCGGAGTTCGCCCGGGAGGCGCATGAGGCGGGCCTCCGCATCGCCTACCTCCAGTTCGACGGCGTCTCGGAGCAGGCGAACGCGCACCGCAAGGTCGCCAATCTCTTTGACGTGAAGCTGCGCGCGATCGAGAACCTGCACGCGGCCGGCATCGACGTCTGCCTCGTGGTCACGATCGTCAAGACGGTGAACGATCAGCAGGTCGGGCCGATCGTCAAGTTCGCGCTGCAGAACTGTGACAAAGTCAGCTTCGTCTCGTTCCAGCCCGTGTCGTTCACCGGCCGCGACGAAGAGATCTCGGACGAGGAACGCCACGCGAGGCGCTACACCCTGTCGCACCTGGCGGAAGACCTGAAGCAACAGACGGGGGTGACGGAGCCGCTGCGCGACTGGTTCCCGCTCTCCGCTTCCAGCGTGATGTCCGATGTCACCGACCTGATGCAGGGGCCTGGCGCGGATTGGGGCACGCTGAAATGCGGCTGCCATCCGGACTGCGGCGTGGGCACGGCTTTCATGGTCAGCAAGAAGACCAAGGAATGGGCGCCCGTCTCTGCGTTCATCAACGTAGACCGCGTGCTGCAGGACGCGAGGGTGATCGCCGATTCGGCGCGCGGTCGGTGGTTGACGACGGTGCAGACCGCGTTGAGCGTGCTGCGCAATTACTCTCCGCGGAGCGCACCGATAGGTTTCCGCCTGATCGATCTCATGCGCAAGTTCGACAAGCAGAGCGGTGGACAACTGGGCGGGCGGCTCGGCGCGTGCGAGGACGACAACCGGAAAAGCGACGAGTGGCTGTTGATGTTCGTCGCCGGCATGTGGTTCCAGGATCTCTGGACCTATGACTTCCGGCGCACCGAGATGTGCATCATTCCCTACGCGACGCAGATGGGCGAAATCTCTTTCTGCGCGTACAACACCGGGGTGGGTTGGCGGCACATCGTCGAGAAGATGCACCAGAACGCGTCCGTGGCCGACTGGTACCGTGAGCACGGCAAGCACCAGGTCTACGCGCACAGCCTTAAGGCCGTGCCATTGCCATCCAGCGGTCAGCCGATCACGCTGCGCATCCCAAAGAACGGCCGTCTCGTGGACTGGTCGCCCAAGCCGGCCACCGCCGGCGTTCCAGATCTGGCGCTTGCGTGTGATACATCTGGCGGGGAATAAACGTCCGCGGCGGTGACAGCGCCGCCGGCGTTCCGGCCGCCGGGGCGCGAATCGCCGGCCTCTCCGCGCGGCGATCAGTCGATAGCCGACGCCCTCCGATTGATGCGCCTCCGCCGCATGTGTCTCCATGCAATTTGAGCAGTGGATCGCCGCATTGGAAAAGCGGCACCTGGCTGATCTTCGAATCCCCGAGGTGACCCGCGCCCTTCGGGCGCTCTCGTCGGCGTACGTCGAGCGCCGCCACACCGTCGCGCGAGGCGGTCCACTCGAGAGCGCCGGCAAGCGTGCGGCGTTCGCCTTGTTCTACGCGCCGCTGCATTTCCTCGTGACGACCCATGTGGTTCAAGCCGTCGGCGGGCACGACCCGCCGCCGTCGCTCATTCTGGACATCGGCTGCGGCACCGGCGCCGCCGGCGCTGCATGGGCATTGTCGACCGCGGGTCGGTCCTCGGTAAACGGGATCGATCGTCATTCGTGGGCGGCGGACGAGGCGCGGTGGACGTACCGCGCGCTGGGATTGCAAGGAACCGCCCGACAGGGAGACGCCAGCCGGTTGCCGATCATGAAGGCCGGAAGTGCGGCGATCGCGGCATACGTGCTGAACGAGCTCGCCGCCGATGTTCGCGCGAGCGTCGAAGACCAGCTGTTCGCCGCTGTGGGGCGCAGCGTCCGTGTCCTGATACTGGAGCCTATCGCACGCGGCGTCGCTCCCTGGTGGGGCAACACCGCGCGCCGCGCCGAAGGCGCCGGCGGTCGAGCCGACGAATGGCGATTTGAAGTCGATCTGCCACCGCTGCTGCGGACGCTGGACAAGGCGGCCGGGCTCAACCATCGCGAGTTGACGGCGCGCTCGATCTGGCTGCCCGGCGCCTCAGTGTGACTCGCCTCGGTGCCTCAGTGCCTCGGGTTCCGTCGCAGTGCAAACAGTCTAGCGACGCGCGGTCGCGTTCGGATGATCGATGTGGTCCTTGATCTCCTTCGCACGATTGAGGTGATGTTCAACCGTCGGCAGCGCGTTCGCCGCCCACTCGTTGATTGCCATCTTCGCCTTGTCATCCGACGTCTCGGGCTTGATCGACGCTCGGTCCTCCGGATTTTTGCCCGTCAGACGATCGGCGAGGCTGCGATTCTCGTCGACGCGCGAGCGGAGTTTTTTGACGGCAGCCTCATGGTTATCGACCATCGCGTTGATGTACTCGCTGTCGAAATCCGTCCCGCGCAACCTGGACAGCTTGTCCATCAAGTCCTTGTGCTTGTCATCGCTCTGGGGCTGCACCTGAACGCCGTACGTCGTTGCGACCTGCGTGAGCAGTTTCCCTGCGTTGGTGTGGTCATCGATTAGCATCTGCGCAAACTGCTTCACCTCAGGATTAGCCGCGCGTCCCGTGGCGAGATTGGCTATTTCTACTTCAGCCGTACCGCCCGACAGCATCTCGTTGATGAACGATTTGTCGCTCATACTGACGCTGTTGCCGGCCGTGCCGACGGCCTCGTCATTGATCTTCGTCTTGTCCGTCCGATTGTTTGCGTTGCAGCCGGCCGTCAGCGCGGCCGCACACGCAAACGCAAGAAGACCTCGGTACTTCATGGGGCTCCTCCTCCGATGAGTTGATGATGCCTTTCCACCGTGGAAATGTCCTGCAAGAGGATTGACGTGAGCCGCACGCGCAGGCGAACTCGAGCGTGCTATGCTCGGTGTTTTGTGACGGCCTCATGAGCGCATCCCGATCCGGCACGGCCGGATCCCGGCGGCTGTTTCCGCTCACGCTGACGGCTATCGGTGTTGTCTACGGCGACATCGGCACGAGCCCCCTGTACACGATCCGCGAGTGTTTTTACGGGATCCACGGGTTTCCGCCGACGCACGAAAACGTGCTCGGGGTGCTCTCGCTCATCCTGTACGCCCTGCTGATCGTCATCTCGATTAAGTACATCGCCGTTGTCATGCGCGCGGACAACCAGGGTGAAGGCGGCATCCTCGCGCTGACGGCGCTCTTGCCTGCAAGCAAGAACCGCAACGCATACACGACACCGCTGCTCGTAGGGCTTGGCGTATTCGGCGCCTCGATGTTGTACGGCGAGGGGATGATCACTCCCGCGATCAGCGTGCTGAGCGCGATCGAAGGGCTGCAGATCGCCACACCTCTGTTCGAGCCGTACGTCGTTCCAATCGCGGTCGTCATCCTGGTCGGGCTGTTCGTGTTTCAGCAGTACGGCACGCATCGGGTCGGGGGGTTGTTTGGTCCCGTGATGGTCGTGTGGTTCCTCACGATCGCGGGATTGGGGATTCTGTGGATTGCGCGTGCACCCGTGGTGCTCGCCGCGCTGAATCCCATTCATGCCTGGATCTTCTTTCGTGCGCACGGCCTCCCGGGTTTTCTGGTGCTCGGCGCCGTCGTACTCGCCGTCACGGGCGCTGAGGCGCTGTACGTCGACATGGGACATTTCGGGAAGCGACCCATTCGGGTCGCGTGGTTCGTGATCGTGCTTCCCGCGCTGGTCTTGAACTACTTCGGCCAGGGAGCACTGCTGCTGATCGACGGAGACGCGGCGCGACAGCCGTTCTTCCTGCTCGCCCCGTCCTGGGCCCTGTTTCCGCTCGTCGGGATCGCAACGGCCGCCGCGATCATCGCCTCGCAGGCACTCATTTCCGGCGCGTTTTCCCTGACGCAGCAGGCGATTCAGCTCGGCTTCGCGCCGCGCCTTGACATCGAGCACACCTCGTCGTCGGAGATGGGGCAGGTCTACGTGCCACAGGTGAACTGGGCGCTGATGATCGCCACCACGCT
>Ga0114129_10016248_pt1 | contig 10592 bp, 4 predicted proteins | sample RhiMetdeltSRZDD1_FD_80071 | JGI IMG/M metagenome (GOLD analysis project Ga0114129, IMG submission 80071) | Populus rhizosphere microbial communities from Tennessee, USA - Rhizosphere MetaG P. deltoides SRZDD1 (version 2) (version 2) | ecosystem: Host-associated > Plants > Roots > Rhizosphere >... | reverse complement strand
GTTGTCGGGGACATCGACGAGGAGCTGGCGTGCGCGCCAATGCGGATCCTTCTCGATGTCGGCGACGGTTTGCACGGCCACTGCGGTCAGTGCGTGACGGTTGATGATGTCGAGATTTTCGGCGAGGGTGCGCGACGCAATCGCTCCCGCAACCGCCTCGTCGAGCGCCTCGGCGTTTTCGACTCGAGCTTCATTGCTCGCGAACCTCGCATCGGCGAGCAGCGCGCCGAGCCCGTAGCTCTGAAGAAATCGCTCCGCCATCTTCGGCGTGGACCCGCTCACCGCAATCCAGCGTCCGTCGCTGGTTGGGTAGCACCCGCGCGGACCAGAGTTTCTCGATCGGCTGCCGATGCGCTCGCGCACCGTGCCGTACGCCGCGTACTCGGCGGCCAGCGGGCCAAGCATCGAGAACAGCGACTCGAACAACGCCACGTCTACGACCTGCCCGGCGCCGCTGTGGACGTCACGGTCGTACAAGGCGAACATGATCGCGTTGGCGGCATACAAGGCAGACGTCATGTCCGCGAGCGGAAACGCGGGGACGATCGGTGCACCTTCAGGCTCGCCGTTCATCGCGGCAAAACCACTCGCGGCTTCGACGAGCGTTCCAAATCCGGGCCGGCTTGCGGCCGGGCCGCTCTGACCCCATCCCGAAATCCGCACCAGAACCAGTCGCGGATTCCACTCCCGCATCTGATCCCAGCCGAGCCCGAGCTGTTCGAGCGTTCCCGGCACAAATGACTCCATCACCACATCGAACTTGCCGACGAGACGCTGCAACAGGGCGCGGCCTTCGTCGGACTTGAGATTCAGCGTGATGTAACGCTTGTTGCGTCCATACACCTTCCACCAGAGCGCCTGACCGTTCGTCGTCCACTGCCGCAGCGGATCACCGGCGCCCGGCTGCTCCACCTTGACGACGTCCGCGCCGAAATCGGCCAGCAGCATCCCGGCCACACCACCCGCGACCAGCCGGGACAGGTCGAGAACCCGGATTCCTTCAAGCGGTCTCACATCACTTCTTCGCGGGGAAGTCGCGGCTCAGGTACTCGACAATCGCCCGCGATTCCTCGTCAGTGACCGTCGCGCCCAGTCCGACCATTTCATTCACGACCAGTTCCCACGCCTCGCGCGACCGTCCATCAGCCGTGATGGTCTGCAGTCCGTGACAGCTCGTACAGCGCTCTTCCGTCAGCGCCTTCCCTTTCGCTGCGAGCGAGGCCGCAGCCGCTGGAGTGCCACCCGTTGCCCGCGCCGCAGCTGCTGCGGGCGCCGCGGCCTGCGTCGGCGCATTTCGATCAGGCAGCGCAAACGCGACGAGCTTCTGCGGGTACAGCTGCGTACCGCCGCGATCGGTATCTCCGGGACCGCCGGCCGCAATGACCACGTACTGCTTGTTGTTGCGACCCATGAATGTCATGGGCGTTGCACCACCGGCAGCTTCGAGCTGCGCGTACCACAGCTCCTTGCCAGTCTTCGCGTCATACGCGCGGAACCGTGCATCCTTCGTCGCGCCGATGAACACCAGCCCGCTGGCGGTCGCGATCGGGCCGCCGAGATTCGGTGTTCCTGTTGGCGGAATGCCCTTCGCAACGAGCTCCGGGTAGATGCCGAACGGAATCTTCCACACGACGTCGCCGGTGTTCGCGCTCACCGCAACCAGCTCGCCCCAAGGCGGCTGCTGACACGGGTACTTGTTGTCGTCCCAGAAACGCGTGTAGGCCAGGTCGTTGCGATAGCCTTCGCCACCCGGATCGGCCACCATGCGCCCAAGCGTGGCGAGATTGCTCGTGTTGACGAAGATGAGCCCGAGCTGCGGGTTGAATGCGAGTCCACCCCAGTTGCCGCCGCCGATCGTTCCGCTGAAGACGACAGAGACACCCTTATGACCGTACGGCGTATACGGGCCGTCGTTGTACAACTGCTCGCGTTCCCACCACGCCGTGCAGAACCTGTTCGATTCGGGTGTGACGGTGGTGATGTCGGCCTTGGTCATCGCCAGCCGCGCCCATGGTGCCGGCTTGATCGGGAACGGCTGCGTCGGCGAGGTGCGCTCACTCGGCACCTGACTTGGAGGGACTTTCCGATCCTCGACGCCGAAGATCGGCTTTCCCGTCAGCCGATCGAGGATGAACAGCATGCCGCCCATCTTCGTGATCTGCGCGACGGCGGGGAAACGCTGCCCGTTTCGAACCACATCGATCAGCGCCGGCGCTGCGGCCAGGTCCGAGTCAAAGATGTCGTGCCGTGTTGTCTGGTAGTGCCACTTGTACTCGCCGGTGTTCGCGTCGAGCGCGAGCACGGACACCGTGTACAAGTTGTCGCCGGGGCGGTCGCCGCCATAGAAGCTGCCACCAGGATTGCCGGTTGGCAGGAACACGAGGCCGCGCTCGGTATCAACGGTGATCTGCCCCCACACCGCAGGTCCGCCGCGATCCTTCCAGCCCTCACCCCATGTGCTGAAGTTCCGTTCGCCCGGCCGGGGCACCGCGTGGAATTGCCAGACACGCTTCCCGGTCTTGACGTCGAACGCCTGGGGATCACCGGGCGGGCCCACGACTGCGCCTTCGGACTGGGAACCACCGAGGATCGCCAGGTTCTTGTAGATCGCCGGAGGTGACGAGAGCTGGAACCCGCTGCCACCAAATCCGCCGCCGCGCGCCGACGGGCCACCGGGGTGAACCTCCGCCACGCCTTTGGTACCGAAGCTCTCGATGATTCCGCCGGTCTTCGGATCGAGCGCAATCAGCTTGTCACCTGCGCCGTAGAGCAGCCGTGCGCCGGCACCCGCGTCGCCGGGCCAGTACGCGACCGCGCGAACGGAGCGGCCGCGCACCGGCGTTTCGTAGCGCCACACTTCCCTGCCCGTCTCGGGCTCGAGCGCCACCACGCCGCCATTCTGCAGCGTGATGTAGAGCGTGCCGTCGATCACCACCGGCGTGTTCTGCCACTTCCGTCCCGGAACCTTGCTATCGAACTCCCACGCCTTCGTGAGTTGGACCACGTTCTGCGGCGTGATCTGCGTGAGCGTGGAGAACCGCTGATGCCCCGGATCGTTGCCGTACGTCTTCCAGTCCGTCTGACCGGAGAGGGCGACGGTCGCTGCCGTCGTGGAGGCGAGCACAAGCAGGGATGCCGGTCTCATGTCAGAAGGTGTACTTCATCGCGAACTGCAACACACGTGCATCACCACTCGTGGCCGTAATCCGTCCGAAGTCCGCGCTGCCGAAGGTGACGTTCGGGTTTCCGAGATGCACGCGGTTGGTGACATTGAACGCCTCGGCGCGCACCTCGATCCGGGTATCACCCGCCACGCGGAATACGCGCGACAGCGCCAGGTCGATGTTCCAGTACGCCGGCCCAGTCAGGAAGCCGCGCGGTGTGTCACCCCAGGAGCCCGGCTGATTGCCGGCAAACGCGTCGGTGTTGAACCAGCGAGTGATCGTACGGTCTTCGAGGTCGGGGTCGCCGACCACGACCGGCCGCTGGTTGCCCAACCCGGTCAACGATCGATTGCCCGTGGTCGACGGGGTCAGCGGGCTTCCGCTGCGCGCCTGGAACACCGTGCCGATCTGCCAGTCAGTGGTGAGCCGTCGAGCCCAACCGCCTCCGATGCCGCCGGACTGGTACACCCACGAGCTGTTCAAAATGTACGGGCGGTCCGCATCGCAGGGACCTTCATTGGTGCTGGGGTTGTCGGGATCGGGGAACGAGTTGGTGATATCCACGCCAGGCTCGCCGTCGTTGACGCACTCGCTCAGTGTCAGATTGGTGTTCATGGTCCAGCCACGGTTCAAACGACGCTGCAACGTCAGCACGAGACCATCGTAGCGACCCGTCCCGCCAAACGCTTCCTGAATCGTCGAATAGTAGCGTCCCTGGTCGGGATTGATCAGGAACAGCCGGCGGCGACTCTCGAGATCGGCCTGCGTCGCGCCAGGTCGATATACCGCCGGGTTGAGCTCTTTCCCGATCCACGTGTTGTAGGTGCGATTCCCCAGATACGTCACCGACGCCATCCAGCTCGTCGCAAACTGCCGCTGATAGCTCACGTTCCACTGGCGCACTTCCATCGGATCCAGATTGAACGGCATCGTCACATAGGTGCCGGCCAACGGGAAGCGAATGTCCGATGGCGGCGGCATCGGCGTCGGGAACGGATTTCCACCGGCATACGCCGCCCACGGGTCGGCGAACGACGCCGGATTCGTCACTTCGACCGTGTTGCCGAACGGCGCGTTCAGTGGATGACGGCCGTACTGCCACAGTTTCGGCGAGTCGTAGTAGATGCCTGCCGCGGCGCGAATCGTCTGCACGCTGTCGCCACGCGGATCCCAGACGATGCCGAGGCGCGGAGCCACCTGCGACAGTTTGTTCAGCGTGTTGGAGTTGCGCGGAAAGCCTTCGTCACCTTCGAACATCAGCCCGGCCGGCGCGTTCATGAACACCGTGCTCCGGCGTCCGGCGACGAACCAATCCATGTTGAAGCGGCTGTAGAAACCGTAGTCGTCGTGCGGCGCCACGTACGGCTCCCACCGCAGACCGGCGTTGAGCGTGATCCGGTCGTTCATGCGCCACACGTCCTGGACGTAGACGCCAACGTAGTCCATCTTCTGCCGAACGAGCTGATTGCCACCCTGGCGGAACTGGCTTGGGAGGCCGAGCATCATGTCAGCCAGGCCGAGTCGCCCGCCGCCGACTCGGGAACCGTTGAACGTGAAGATACCGTTCGCCTGGAACGGTCCGATGACGTCGAGACCAGGGCGAATCCAGGCGGCGCCGAACGAAACCTGGTGGGCATTCCTGATCCAGTCGATGTCTTCCGACACCTGATACGTCGTGGACTCGAACTGACCCGGGAAGCCGGCACCGGGGAATCCGTTGGTCACGTTGAGGCTGAAGAAGCGCAGACCCGGGTCGGTCGCCGCCGACCACACGTTCGATCCGAGCGATGTCCAGCTGTCCAGCTCGCTGCCCTGGGAGCGATGAATGCGTGAGCGCGCGAGCGCAAAACGCGTCGCGCTGATCAGGCGCGGCGACAGGACGTAGTCGTGACCCAATGAGAAAGTCTGCACGCGGTTATCGAGGCCGAGCCCGCTTCCTGTCGTCAGCAGCAGATCGTTCCCGTCGAACGCCGGCGCACGATCGTAGTTGGCGACGTAGTAGCGCCCGAACATACGTTGATCCGTCGTCGCCTGCCAGTCGAGACGCGCGACAGTCTACTGCTCGTCGTTGTTGTCCGGTACGGCAAACGTCACGCGGCCACACGGATCGGTCGCAACCGACAGCTTGTTCACGATCTTCATGGCGATGGGATCGAACGCTGTCGGGCTGACACGGTTGTCGACGAATGGCGGTGGAAGCGTCAGCGCACGGCCAGCGTTGCACTCCGCGGACGCCACCTGCGTGAAATCGCCGGCTCGCATCGCCGCCGTCGGCACGAAGGCCGTCGAGTCGGATGGTCGCTGCCGGTTGCGCGTGACCTGCAGCGCGCCGAAGAAGAACATGCGGTTCTGACGGATCGGGCCGCCCGCCGTTCCGCCGTACTGATTGCGGTTCAACCCGTCGTCCTTGGTCGCGAATCTGTTGATGGCGTTGAAGCGATGATCGCGGAGGAATTCGAAGACGTTGCCATGCAGGGCATTGGTGCCTGACTTGGTGACGGCATTCACTGTCGCGCCGGTGTAGATGCCGTAGCGCGCGGGACGCACGCCGCTTTCGACCTTGAACTCCTGCAGCGCGTCGGGGAATGGGAGCGGCTGACCGATATTCATCACCGGGTCGTTGTTGAACGCGCCGTCAACCAGATAAATCGTGCTGTTGCCGGTGCCGCCGGCCACAGAGATCGCGACCGCCGACGGATATTGACGCTGGCTGCCGATCATGCCGTTTGTGGAGTTCGTCACCGCCGCGCCCGCCAGCAGCACGAGCTGTGATGCCTGGCGACCGTCGAGCGGCAAGCCCACGAGCTGCTCCTCGGTGACGACCGTGCCGACTCCGGTGCTGCGCACTTCCACCATGGTTGTCGCAGCGGACACCGTCACCGTTTCGTTGAGCGCGCCGACCTTGAGCGTCACGTTGATGATCGGGCTCGATCCGACCTGCAGCGTGATGCCACTCTGTGCGTACACGCTGAAGCCCTGCAGCTGGGCGGTCAGCTTGTACGGTCCAACCGGGAGATTCGGCAGTACGTACTCACCACGTTCGCCGGTGATGGCGAATCGTGTCAGCCCAGTCGCGGTCTGCGTGACCTGCACCTCGACACCGGGGAGCGCGCCCCCGGATTCATCCACCACGACACCCGACACCTGCGCGATGGCGACCGTCTGTGCAGACGCTGACGCGGGCACCGCCAGAATCAGGCAGAGAAGCAATCCACGGTACATAGGTCCTCCCGAAGTTGCATGAACGAAGGCGCCCGCACTCTACCGGGCGCTCCGCGGTGCAGCAACATCGTTACGGTGGCGATACCGTTACACGTGGATGGGACGGACCGTCGCTAACCGTCGCGCAGCAGTCGCAGGGGCACGCGCGCGAGATACGTATCCAGGACTTCACCCTTCGGAGCGAATGGAAACGCGATGAACGCCGTCTGTTCCGAGCCGGTGACCCAGGTGGTGAAATCGCCCCCACCGTTGCCGTTTCCGTAGTTGCCCGCGTAGGTGAGCGGTGGGTAGACGGAGAGCTCCGGACTGACCTTGATCGTCGGACCAAAGCGCTCGTTCTCGAGCAGCGCGAGAAACGTATTGAATGCCCCCGGATTCCTGAAACCACGCCAGGTGAGCAACACCCGTCCGTCGGTGGTGTAGCCGACGCTGACCTGATTGGCGTTGGTGATGGTGATGTTCTTCGGCGTCGGCCTCGGCATGGCCATCTTCCATGTCTTTGCGCCGTCGGTCGTGAAGTACACCTTGACGGTGACGTGGTCAGGCTCGTACACGCCGATCGCATAGTGACCAGGCTGCGCGGGAGACGCTGAGGCAATCGGATAGCGAACTGTGCCCGACGGGTTGTACTCGGACCGCTGCGCGACCAGGCTCTCGACCCACGTCCGTCCTCCGTCGGAGCTGACGTTGGCCACGAGGCACGGGCACTGCGCACCCTGATACTGCTGATTCGTACGTGCGGCCACGAGCGTTCCGTGGGCAGCGGACACCGTGCCCCGGCTCTGGTACACCGTGCCGAACGTCGTCCCGTGATCGACCGATGCCGAGATGTAGCCGCCCACAGCGGAGTAGAACGTCTTGGTCTGCGGATCGACGACGCCGTTGGAACCGTCCCAGGGCGTGTGATGCGGTTCCATGCCGCCCTGGAGGCCTTTCAGGCCCGGAGCCAGTCGTGCGAGCGTGATTCCGGCAACCATCTTGCTCCACGTCTTCCCGCCATCGGTCGAGACCGTGACACCGGCGCGGCCCTGTTTCGGCTGCGGCTGCAGGTCTCCGCCCGGAGTGAAGAGCGACCCGCCGAAATACATGGTTCCATCGCTGGCGATGGCGACCCATGGAGCATTGCATCCCCACAGTTCCGGCTCGCCTCCGCCACCCGCAGTCCGCAGCGACGGCATCATGTTGCGTTCGGTGAAGGTCTGACCGCCGTCCTGAGAAATCGACACGTAACATTCGGCGATGCGGTCGCCCTTCAACGCGTGGATATCGATCGGCAGGCTGTAGCGGCGCCACGCGACGGCGACGAGGTTTGGATTCGTGCGGCTCACCGCAACCTGTGGAAAGACCGACGCAAACCGCGCCGCGTTCTTACTGATGTTCGTGAGCAGCACACCAGGCGTGGCACCAGGCTCGGGCGGTGATTGTGCCGCCGGCGAGAGACCCGTTGCGGCGATGGAAGCCGCGACAGTGCACAACGCGAAGAGAACGCGTGGATAACACATCGTGGTGCCCTCCTCAACTACCAGCCCAACGCTTCCATGCGCGCCTGCGTACAGGCGCGCATGATGTTGATGTAGCGCGCCGTTCGCTCGGGACCGTACAGGAGAGGATTCTTGGCCGGCGGATAGTTCTCGTGGACGTACTTCGTTCGCGCCAGCAGGTTCATGTTGGTGTTCGGATGTACCTGCATCACCGATTCCACTCGCTGCTTGATTGCCAGATCCCAGATGTGCTCGTACCCGCCGATGAACGAATAGCGATTGGGCGCCGCGGTCGCGGCCGTCACGAGCAGGATCGGATGAGTGGTGCCCTGATAGCGAACCGGGACGATCATCCCGATCGAACCGGGCGTATGGCCGGTCATCTGATAGATCGTGGCCTTGACGTTGCCGACGGTGAGTTCCATTCCATCGACGGCGTCGATGTCGCGTCGCATCTTCGGAGCGGCCGGTGATGCGCCGGCGCCACGCGCGCCGCCGCGAGCGGGAGTCTTCAGGTACAGGTCCCAATCGTCGCGGCCCATGATGGCTCTGGACTTGAACGTCCGCTGGATGTACTCGCCGCCTCCCGTGTGATCGAAATGGTGATGCCCGAAGACGACATACCGGATGCGCGTCGGATCGAGACCCATTTTGCGCATGCTCGCGACGATGATGTCGCGCGCCTGCTCTTCGTTGTCCATGGCGTCGAACAGGATGTACCCCTCGTTCGATGTGATCAGCCACGCGCCGACGCCGGTGTCACCGAACCAGTAGAAGTTGTCGAATAGCCGCTGCCCGCCGATCACGACTGACTGGCCGGGAGCAGGATAGGGCTGCAGGCGGGGCTCGCTGTTCGGCACACCGATCGTCGCGCGATCCTCGTTACCGGACCCGCCTGACGCTTTGCAGAAGACGCCGAAGTCGAACTGTAGATCGGGATCGTTTCCCGCCAGCTCCTTCGCTGCCTCGACATACTCTCGGCCCCTGGCCGGCATCGCGTCCCATTGCGCCTGCGTCGGCAGGCTCGCGCCGGCTCCGCCTCCGCGACCCGGCGGTGCACCAGCGGGCGGCGCGCCTGCTTGCGCCAAGGCCAGCGTCGCCGCCACGACACAGACGCTCAGACCGATCATGAGTGCCTTCACCATCACACCCTCCGCACTGTTCCCGGAGCATCACATCGCCGATCGCTGTGCGGCGGATGCTACACGAACGTTGTGCGCTCACATCGACCTGTAACCGTATCGCCACCGTAACCTCATTGCCCTCAGCGTGCGGTGCTCGATAGAGTCCCGGCCATCTTCGACGTTCCTGCATGATTCGCGAGAGGGAGCGGCCCATGTTGCGCCTGTTCACCCGGCATTCCGCGGCAATCCTCACCCACGCGCTGCTCTCTCTGGCGCTCACCGCGTCGACAGCATCAGCCCAGCAAGGCACGGCGGGGCTCCAGGGCCGAGTGGTCGACGAGCAGGGCGGCGTCCTTCCCGGCGTACCGGTCGTGGCACGCGCGCAGGAGGCCGGCACGTTCCGACAGACGGTGAGCAGCGATGACGGCACCTATCGGTTCTTGGGCATGCAGCCCGGGCTGTATGTCATCGAAGCGGAGTTGTCCGGGTTCGCGCCCTACAAACGCGAAAACGTACGCATGGAGATTGGCCAGACGGCGACGTTCGACGTGAAGCTTCAGATCCAGGGCCAGAGCGAGCAGATTACCGTGACCGCGGAGGCCCCGATTGTGGACCTCACCACCAGCCAGGTCGGTGGCGTGCTCACCACGCGCGAGCTCACGGACCTGCCGTCCACGAATCGCAACTTCACGTCGTTCCTCGCGCTGCTTCCTGGCGCGATTCCGACCTACAACACCACATCGTTCGGTGCCGACTCGGTGCAAGTGGGCGGACAACCCGCGGGGAATGTGAACTACAACCTCGACGGAGGCGCAAACAACGATTCAGCCCGCGGCGGCGGCTCCGGAGCGCAGGCCCGGATCCCTATCGAGGCGATCCAGGAATTTCAGTTCCTGACCGGCCAGTTCGAAGCGGAGTTCGGAGGCACGTCGGGCGCCATCGTCAATGCCGTGTCGAAACAGGGATCGAATGCATTCCATGGAAGTGGCTTCCTGCGATCGAAGGGCGCCGCGACAACGGCTCGCGACTTCTTTGTGAAGAAGAACAACCTGCCGAAGCCCGACACGCAAGAACACCAGTTCGGCGGAACGATTGGCGGTCCGATCGTGCGCGACAAGGCGCACTTCTTCAGCAGCTTCGAGCGCGTGATCCTCGACCAGGGCGTGACGCTCAACATTCCGGCACGGCCGGAGTTCAACAGCGCCGAAACCTGGCGGTCGCGCGTCGTGAACATCTTCAACCGCTTCGACCATCAACTGAATCAAAACCACACCTGGGGCGTCCGCTGGCTCGCCGAATGGTCGCCGCAGCGCAGCAGGCTGACCAACAACAACGTCACCAAAGCCCGCGCGACGTCCGCCGAGGATGATCTCGACTCGATGTTGGTCGGAGCGCTCAACTCAGTGTTTGGCAGCACCACGTTGAATACGTTCCGCACCAGTTTCACGTACGAAGACTTTACGTCAGGCGACGTGAGCATCCTCAAGGACTACGAGACGCTCGTCGATCTCGGGCCCTCACTGCAGTTCGCGACGTTCGGCGATGGCCCGCCGAACCTCGCGAACGGCGGTAAGGACCAGCAGTTCCTCGTCAACGACACC
>Ga0114129_10016247_pt1 | contig 10592 bp, 6 predicted proteins | sample RhiMetdeltSRZDD1_FD_80071 | JGI IMG/M metagenome (GOLD analysis project Ga0114129, IMG submission 80071) | Populus rhizosphere microbial communities from Tennessee, USA - Rhizosphere MetaG P. deltoides SRZDD1 (version 2) (version 2) | ecosystem: Host-associated > Plants > Roots > Rhizosphere >... | reverse complement strand
GGCAGCTGCGGCCGATCCACCGTCGGCATCGACGGCGGTTTCATCGAGTTGAACGTGTCGGGCGCGTGCAGCTGCGGGTCGGCGACGCGCGTGTATCCGCGATTGATCCGCCACGAGCTCGGGCACGCGATGGGCTACTACCACACCGATCATCCCGACGACGTGATGTACGGCCGATCGATCACGTCCGCGCAATGCACCGCGCTCCCGAGCGAGCGCGAGCGGCTGCATGCCAGGCTCGCGCACGCCCGGGGCCGGTGATGCTGACGACGGGCCGATTGTCGGTCGGTGGCGGCGTCGCCGGCGTCGGATCGGGCGGCGGGGTTGTTGTCGTTGGCGGTTCAGTGACGGTCGGACCCGGTTGCGTGGAGGAGGTCGGAGCCGGATAGGCTCTTCCTTTTCAGACTCACGGGCGCGGACTATAATCAAAAGTTCCTAGCCTGCTGGGAGGTCGTTCAACGGTAGGACAGCGGACTCTGACTCCGCTTATCGGGGTTCGAATCCCTGCCTCCCAGCCAAAACTTTCCGAATCGCACAAAGAGCTGCAACAGGCGGTACTGCAAGCGGTTGCGCGTTCTACTTTTCGGAGCGAAATCGTAACGCACCGGTTTCCTCCCGATCAACGCAACGATATCAATCGGTTGTCGCGAGGGCGTGTGGGCCGAGCACGTAAGATCGCGGCTCTGTGAACGATTGGGAGCTCTGCCGCATTCACGCCAGTCCATCCGCGATATACAGACTGCTCAGCGCGCGGTGCCATGCGTAGGCGTGCGATTCGCCGTCTGGTGTGACGCGAAACGACAGTAGATTCATGATGCCCGCTCGATCACGAGGCAGGATGTTCTTCCAGACGTCTTGCCGTCCGGTCCTGGTGTCGATCCTGTAGATCTCTCCGAGTGGCGACGCCGGGTCACCGGGGCGCATCACCAGCAGACCGTCGGTGATCCATCCGAACGGCACTTCGCCTCCGGTCAATCCCGGCACTTCGCGCGGCGCGGAGCCGTGGAGGTCGTAGAGCCGGATCGTGGGACCGGGTCCGCGCGCGGCAATCGCGGAGCCGTCGGGCGAGACGACCCAGTTGTCAATGCCCTCCGGCGTGATTGGCGCGGGCCGGCCCGGACCCAGGTCGTGAAGAAACAGCTTCGTCTGGCGGCCGGACTCGGCCGCGGAGACGATGATCCGCTTGCCGTCGGGAAGCCACCGCGCTCCGAAGTAGGCGAGACCGTTGGCTGCAAATCTTCGCGGTTCGCCGGCTCCTGTCGGCAACAGCTCCAGATAGGGAGAGGGAAAAATGGCCGGCAGGACAATCGCCCATCGTGAATCGGGGGAGAGTGCCACCGCGCGGCCCGCGCCCAGACGAACTGCCGCCGAACCATCGGTTCCTCGCAGATACGCGGCACCCTCGGGGCCACCGGCCTGCCCGGTCTCGCTGAAGAGCAGCAACTTTCCATCGTGCGACAGGTCCTCGAGCCTCGACGAGTCGAACCACGAGAGATCACGCTCACTGTCGTCGCCGCGGAGCCGCGCGGCCATGACCGAGTGATCGTCGGTGTGAGCGATCACCAGCCGCCCGTCGGGCAGGGCATCCCACACCGTGACGTTGCCTGGCATCCGCGTGATCGTGCGCGATGCGCCGCCTGGAGTCGCTGCGCGCAGCCCCCGGAACAATGGCCGCTCGTCGGCAGCCGTGTACAGGACCTCGTCTCCCCTCCAGGCCAGCCCGTGGATGTTCATGTATTCGGTCGACAGCGGCGTGACCGTGCCCGACTGATCGACTATCGCGACTGTACCGGTCAGCGAACTCGGTGTGCGGTAGTGGACGAACGCCACGCGCTTGCCGTCGGGCGAGATTCGCGCGAAGCCGAGACCGGTGCCCTCCCCCGCGGCGGGTGCGACCAGGATCTTACCGATCGGATACTCCAGCTGGTCGCCCCCATCCACGCGGCGAACGATCGCGAGATCCGCCCCGTCGGGCGACCAGTCGGCGAACTTCACTTCCTCGACAATCTGTCGCGACGCACCGCCGGCAATCGGCACGCGCGCCAGCGTGCCGTAGGTGATGGCGCCGTCGCCGATGTCATGCGCGCCCAGAGCCACGGCGGCCTCTCCGGATCGGGAAATCGCCAGCACGTTGCCATGGGGCAGGTCGAGCGGGCGTGACTCGGGACCGTCGACTCGCACCGTATGCACGCGACACCGATCGCCGTCCCACAACGCTCCGTACAGGATGGTCTCGCCGTCGGGAGCGAAGCGCGCCGAGCGGATGAGACCACGCCTGAACGTCAGCCGGCGAAACGAGGGTACGTGGGCCGACCGGAGCCGGCGGTCCAGCCACACTCCGCCGCCAAGCCCGGACGCCAACAGCGCCACGGCGGCAGCGCCGTAGCGAAGCACCTTGCGGCGGGGCAACGGGGTTGCCCGAATCGCGGCCGCGCCGGCCGCCGGTTCAGTCGAGGGCGCGAGGGCCTCTTCGATCTCGATGCGGGCGTCGCCCATGTGGCGCCAGCGGCGTTTTGGATCTCTCTCCAAACAACGCCGAACCAGCCGGCGCACGCTGCCGGGTGTCGCGGCCGGCAGCAGCGACTCGTTCAGCGGCGCCGTGAGTACCTGCGCCAACGTCTCGGTTGAGGTCGGTCTGCCAAACGGCGAGACACCCGTCAACAGTTCGTAGAGCACCGCGCCAAAAGCCCAGATATCGGTTTCGCGACCCGTCTCCTCGCCGCGAGCCTGCTCTGGACTCATGTACGCCGGCGTTCCGATGATGGCACCGGGGGATGAAATCCCCGTCACGGTGGGCATCATCTCGGCGCCGGCCGGCGATAGCGATTTCGCCAAGCCGAAGTCGAGCACCTTGACCGTGCCGTCCGGGCGCACCTTGATGTTCGCGGGCTTGAGGTCGCGATGGACGATGCCCTGCTCGTGGGCCGCTTCGAGCGCGGTGGCGATCTGCTTCGCGATCAGCAGGGCCTCGTCGATCGGAATCGCGCCACGCGCGATGCGCCGCGACAGATCCTCTCCTTCCACCAACTCCATGATCAGCGCAGTGACGCCGCCGGATTCCTCGAGGCCATACACGTGCGCGATGTTGGGATGATTGAGAGACGCGAGCAGTTCGGCCTCGCGCTGAAAGCGGGCCAGGCGCGCGGAACTACTGGCGACGTCCACGGGCAGCACCTTCAGTGCGACCTCCCGCTTCAGCTTCGAGTCCGTCGCGCGATAGACCTCGCCCATGCCGCCGGCCCCGAGCGGCGCCGTCACTTCGTATACGCCGAGGCGCATGCCGGGAACGAGGGTCAAGTCCGTGGATTATACGCACAGCGGCGCTGACGAGGCCGTGGCTCGACCATAATCGCGCGGCGACTGGGCCGCTGACCCCGCCCACGGCCGCTCAGGCAACGTGTTCGACGAACCAAGTTCGAAAAATCGCGGTGAGCGCCGGCGTGCGTCGTGGTCTTGCCCTTTCCCGGCTGGCCGTATGCCGAGGCGCCTCCTCGACGGCGATTGTTGAATGTGAGATGGTGACGGACATGGCTTTCGCGCACCCTGCCGCAACTCCAGCAAAGTCAATTCGGCTGTGGCCTGGCGTGGCTCTGGCCGTCCTGCTAGTGCTGGTCAGATTCGTCCTGCCTGTCGTCTTCCCGACGATGTTCCTCGAGGCAGTTCTGGGGTCACTCCTCTTCGCCTTGCTGATCGTGCTGTGGTGGTTGTTCCTCAGTCGCGCGCCCTGGTCGGCGCGCGTGGGCGCCATCGTGTTGATGGTTGCTGCATTGTGGACGACGACGCTTCTGGTTCACCCGTCCATTGCTGCAGGTATGGGTTTCGTCCTGCCGGCGTACATCGCACCTGTGCTCGGCCTCGCGCTTGTCGGCGCAGCGGCCGGCTATCGTGTGGCGACACGGCGGTGGGTGCCGATAGTCGTAGCCATCGTTCTCGCCTGCGCCGTGTTCACGCTCTTGCGGACCGACGGCGTGACCGGCGACGCCGCTTCACAACTGAAATGGCGGTGGATGCCGACTGCCGAGGAACGGTTCCTGGCGCAAACGAGCGCCGAACCCAAACCGCCAGCGCCCGCCGAAACCGTTGCCGCCATACCCAGTGCTCCGGTTGCGCCCACGGAAGCCCCTTCGGTCGCTCCGGCTACAAAGACGGAATTGCCCGCGCGGGCAACGGAGGTAGGGGCGGAGTGGCCCGGTTTTCGCGGACGCGATCGAAACAGCGTCATTCGCGATGTGCGAATCGACTCCGATTGGTCCACGTCCCCGCCTACCGAACTGTGGCGCCGGGCGATCGGACCGGGCTGGTCGTCCTTCGCCGTTCGTGGCGATTATCTATACACGCAGGAGCAGCGCGGCGACGATGAGGTCGTCGCCTGTTACAAGGTCTCCACCGGGCAGCCGGTATGGACACATGGCGATCCGGTCCGGTTCTGGGAGTCGAATGCCGGCGCCGGTCCGCGCGCGACTCCAGCGCTCAGCGGCGATCGTGTCTACACTCTGGGTGCGACTGGAATCCTGAACGCGCTCGACGCCGGCAACGGTGCCGTCGCGTGGTCGCGGAACGCAGCGGTCGACACGGACACAAAGACTCCAGACTGGGGCTACGCAGGTTCGCCGTTGATCGTGGGCGACCTGGTCATCGTTGCAGTCAGCGGCAAGCTCGCCGCGTACGACGCCGCGACTGGCAAGCCTCGTTGGTACGGTCCGAATCGCGGCTCAAGCTATAGCTCGCCGCAGCTCATGACGCTTGCCGGCGTCCCGCAGGTCGTGCTGCTCAGCCACGATGGCGCAACCAGCATCGCGCCGGCCGACGGCACCGTCTTGTGGCAGCACGAGTGGTCCTCCGGCGCTATCGTGCAGCCGATGCCCAGCGGCGACGGTGACGTTCTGGTCCACGCCGTCGCCATTACGTCGGGACTCGGCATTCGTCGGTTGACGGTCGCGTACGACGCGGGCGGATGGACGGTGCAGGAGCGCTGGACGTCGACGGGTCTCAAGCCGTACTTCAACGACTTCGTGGTTCACAAAGGCCACGCCTACGGCTTCGACGGCAGCATTCTCTCGTGCATCGACCTTACCGACGGCAAGCGCACATGGAAGGGCGGTCGTTATGGGTCGGGCCAGATGCTTCTCCTGCCAGAACAGGATTTGCTTCTGGTAGTCTCGGAAGAAGGTGAGCTCGCGCTGGTCAGTGCGTCGCCGGACCGGTTCAGGGAGGTCACCCGGTTCGCGGCGATCGATGGCAAGACTTGGAATCACCCGGTCCTCGTGCGGGACGTCCTGCTCGTCCGCAACGGCGAAGAGATGGCCGCGTTCCGGTTGGCGATGTCCGGAAACACCCGATTCCGCTGATGCTGTTCGCGCGGCTGACATCTCGATAATTCGATCGGCTGCCATCTCCTCAGGGCTGCAGGACGCTCGCAAGGAGATCGCGCAGCTGTTCGAGCCGGTACGAGCCCTGATCGTAGTTGTGATAGCCGATGGCGCGCTCGTTGCCGCTGAGCGCGGCGCGATCTTTCATCGGCTCGAACTGCGTGCCTTCGTGCCACTCGTTGAACGAGTTGATGTAGGCGAGAAAGAAGCCGCGCCTGGCATTGGTGAAGCGCGGATCGGTTTGCGTCGCGATCGTCTGGGCGAACGATTCGGCAATCCGCGCACTCGACGCGCGCTGCGCCGCCTCGCGCTCTTCCGCCCGCGACCAGTCGTACACCCCTCGTCCCGGCGCAAACGGCGGCGGTTTATAGCACTCATCCGGCGGCACGCGCTCGACCACGGCGTCGAATCCGCAGTTGATGTTGAACGAGAACAGCTGGCCGCCGCCCGTGAAGTTGCGCGCGTGGACCGGCCATGTCTCGGGCTCGACCCAGTTGTCGTAGATCGCCATGCCGTCGAAGCCGGCGTCGATGACGCGATCGACGGCGCTGCAATCCGCCAGCAGCGTCACGTGATCGAAGTCGGCAGCAAACATCGCGCGAATGCGATCGATCTGTTCGCGCCAGATCACGTCGCGTACCCAGTCCGGAATGGGAAACGTCCGTCCGTGGCAGTCGGTGTATTGGGACCCCTCGATCGTCGAAAACGACTTGAACACCGGCCCGCTCCTGCCGTCGGCGTTGGTGAGCAGCAAGAAGCAGTCCCAGCGCCGCCGCTGGCCGTAGTTGCGAATCAGGTACTCAACGTCGCGTGCAAACTCCGACGCGCGAGAGCGGCCGTACGGCTCGATGTGAAACGTGACGTAGATATCGTAGTCTGCCATCACGTCCATGATGTCCGGCACGGCGCGGTCCGACGAGCTGCCGCGCCCCCACCAGCTGATATTGATCGCGCCCGCGCCGGATTGCTTGATCCAGCGCGCGTGCTGTTCGATCACCCGCGTCGAGCGCGAGTCGTAGGCGCCGAGGGCCGGCATGTAGTTGGTGGCGATGTCGATCGGTGGCCGCCGTCCGGCGGCGTCCCAGTGCTGCCACGGCTCGGTCGAATACCACGGGTAATACTCGAAGATGAAATGGCGGGGCAGATAGGCAAAGGTATCGGCGAGTGTTGCCGGCGGGATCGCCGTCCGCACCTGCGGATGCGAGTCGGCGGCGGCCGCCGGATAGAGCAGCAGCCCGGCGCTTGTGGCGCCCGCGTGTCCGAGGAACGCGCGGCGCGATAATCTCATTCCGGAGGATCCTGCCACGTTTCATATGAGTGCGCTATCGAGACCCGCCGCCGCAGGAGCAGAGCCTCACATGCTCCACTAGGACGTCAAGTGAAAGGCGATTGTTCCCGCCCCAACCGCCTGCCTCCCAGCCCGCTACTTGATTTGCATTCTATCGACGACGTGCGCGACGCCGACGGTCTCGCGCGCCAGACGAAGCGCGCGATCGCGCTGGTCTTTCGAGGCAACATTGCCACGCAATGTGACGACCGCCGCCGACGTATCGACATTAATGGCGCGCGCGTTGACATGATCGTCGAGCGCCATTTTCGACTTGATTTTCGCCGTAACCGCGCTGTCGCTCATTGAGTTGCCGAGCTTGTCGGCGGCGATACCGACTTTCACCGCGGCGCGGCTTGCCAGGCTCTCGGCTTGTTGTTTTGCACGCGCGGGATTCAGCGTGCCGGCCGTGGCTCGCAGTGACCAGCTATGGTCCGACCAAGTGCTATAGGCGACTACGCCGCCGGCGGTGAGCATTGCCAGAAATACCGTTCTGCGAATGACACGCATGGGTGGAGCCCTCCATCTCGGATTTCCGCAACCGAATTCGCATCCATCTTGGTCTGAAGATCCGTAACGCGGAACAAAGGTTTTTCCAAAGAAGATGCAAAATAGCGATCGCGCGGAACTCGTTGGATCGTGTGCTTCGCTGTGTCTGTTCCCTCAGGCGTCCGCGCGCAGGGCCTCGACGGCCTGAATCCGCACGCCCCGTCGCGCGGGTCCGAACGTCGCCAGCACCGCGACCATCACCATGATCGCGGCCACGGCCAGCAGGAGTGGCATGGCGCGCACCGCGCCCACACCGATCGCCACGAAGGCGCCGGCCGCGAGCACCGAGCCCACCACAACGCCGGCGACGACCTGCGCCGCGGCGCGTCCGCACACGTTCAGCACCAGTCGCCGTGGCGGCGCGCCAAGCGCGGTACGGATGCCGATCTCGCGGGTGCGCTGCGCGACGGTAAAGGACATCAACGCGTAGATCCCTGCGGCCGAGAGCAGCAGCACGCTGGCCGTGACGAGCGCGGCCGCCCACGCGACCGAGCGATTTGCCGCGCGCTGCTCGTCGAATCGCGCGGAGAGGACGCCCACCTCCGTCAGTTGCAGCGCGGGATCGACCTCCGCGCCAATGTGGCGGAAGCGGTTGATGAACGCCGGCGGCACTTCGCCCGCAAACCGTACCGACAGCACTGCGGGCGAAAGGTCCCCGACGCCGGCCGGATGATAAATGGTGGGGACCCCTTCTCTCCAGAAGTCTGTGATCGGGAAGGCCGGAAAGTCTTGCACCACCCCGACGATTTGCTGCCACCCGGCCTGCGCCGCATTCGGCTTCTCGTAGCGAAACAACAGGCCGAGCGGATTGGGTTCCTGCAGATACATGTCGACGAAGCTGCGATTGACGATGACGTTGGTGGTGCCGAGGTCGGCAGCCGCGAAGGCGCGACCCGTCAGCATCTGGACGCCATAGGTGTCGAACAGATCGACACTGACTCTCGTCGTGTTCGGATACATCGCATCAGTGATGCCCACGTCCGGGACGTGTTCCGCAAGCGCGCGCACCCGCACACCCTCCTGGAAGCGAATCGTTTTGATCTGCCCCGAGCCCGGAAGCCCGGCGGAAAACGCGACGCCGATTACGCCTGGCTCCGCTTCGAGCCTGGCCAGAAGCTGCTGCTGGTGTGCCGCCATGCGATCGCGCCCCGCCTCCGGCGCGTCCGGCCCCAGTCCGACCTTGCCGGCGACGATGGACTCGGCGGGGAAGCCGGTGCCCAGTAGTTCCCCGCGCATGACGCGTGCCGAAATGAACACAGCGGCCGGCAGCACCGCGACGGCGACGGCGACCTGCGCCACAATCAGCGCCGTCCACGTGACACCCAGCCGTGTGCCACTGCGGCCGTGCAGCTCGTGCAGGTTAGCGGTCATGCTGACGCCGGTCGCCTTCAGCCCCGGCAGCACGCCGATGATGAGCGCCGAAAGGACGGCGAGTCCCACGGCGACGAACACGGCACGCGTCGACAGCCCAAAGGTGATCCAGTACGGCATGAGCTCGCCGGTCTCGTTCATCGTCTGGATCACGTCGAGCGCGTAGCCCGAGATCGCCAGCCCAGCGGCCCCGCCGAGCAGCGCCAACGCGAGCGCCTCGATGAACAGCTGCGTGAGAATCCGCCGCCGGCTCGCGCCGAGCGCGCTGCGCACGGCGAGCTCGCCCAGGCGCGTCACCGTGCGCGCGTAGACGAGAATGGCGAGATTGATCGCGACCAGCACGGTGAGCGCACTCGCGAACAATTGACCGACGCGCAGCGCCCACACCATGGTTGGATCGCCCAACTGCGTGTAGGGTACGACGCGGCCTCGAAGTGGCAAGGCGCCTTCCGGACGTGCCGCTGCCGTTTGTGGCGCCACGGCGGCGAACTCCGCTTGCGCCTGCTCGATCGCGACGCCGGGCGCGAGACGCCCGAAAATCTCGAGAGAGGGTCCCTCCCCGGGCGGGTACGCGAGGGGGTTCACGCGCAGCGGGATCCAGAACTCGTGGCGGATCGGGAATTCGAAGCCTTCCGGCATGACGCCAACGACGGTCCGCGGAACGCCGCCGAGGCGCACCGTTCGACCGACGACGTTGGGGTCCCTCGCGAAATGCAGCTGCCACGCCTGGTAACCGATGACGACGGCCGGTGAGGCCGCATCGGCCTCGTCGGACGGCAGCAAGTAGCGGCCCAGCAGCGCGGGTGTGTTGGTGATCGCAAAGGCGGACGGCGTGATTTCCGCCACTTCCACGGGCTCGGGTGCGGTCTCTGCCGCCACCAGATTGTGCTGCGCGTCGCGGTAGGCGCTGATGTGCTCGACCGTGGTCAATTGCGACCTGAGCGCGGCGAATTCGTGCATCAACCGCTCCTCTTCGCTGCCGGTCTCCGCCCGAACGAACTGCAACTGGACGACGCGATCGCCGCCGGGAAGGGGCAGCACCGAGTCGAGCATGCCGGAAATCGTCTCGAACGCCGTGGTGCCGACGGCAATCGCCACCGCCATCGCGAACCCCGCCACCATCGTCAGGCCGCGATGCTTGAGCAGCATGCGGAGGCTGAATCGGGAATCGAGCAGCAGCGCGTCGAGCCAGCGCAGGCCGTGCACGTCATGCGCGGCCTCCTTGTATTTCTCGACGCCGCCGAAGCGGACCAACGCGCGCCGGCGGGCCTCCTCGAGGGGAAGGCCGTGCTCCTTCGTCAGGCGTTCCGTCTCCATGTCGACGTGGAAACGCATCTCCGCGTCGATCTCGGAAGTGACGCGATCGCGCCGGGTGAGGAGGTGCCAATAGGATCGAATTCGACGGCCGGTGCGCGTCACGAGGTTGAGCATCTTGCCATTGTCTCCTAAGCTGTCTAGGAGAGACGAGAAGATCGGCGCTGGGGTTCCGTGCCAGCAGCGGCTAGCTCAACCTTCGTCTGCAAGGGCGAATCCCTACCACGTTGCCAACGGGCTTCTCAGGATGCGACCTACACGGTCAGTCGCGGCGTGTGACGTTCTCCTCAAGAAACGCAAACACGTCCTGTTCCCATCGAGGGATGTCAAAGTAGAGGAAGTTGTGCCCGTGGGTCTGAGTGTCCCCGAATGCCGGGTAGATCCTTTGCACGTGAGGTTTTGACAAACGCGACAGCTCGCGCTCCAGCGCACGGCTCGGCGATAGCGAGTAGTCGTTCGCTGCCTGAATCAGCATCACCGGCATCGCGAGTCCGCGCAGGGTTTCGATCAAACGATCGCGGAGCTCGGGCGACCCATCCCACGAAGCTGCCGCGGCCCCAAATGTCACCGCGGCGCGTACGGTGCCGTCGTGAGAGGCCTCCAGTAATGTCAGTTGACCGCCAAACGAATGTCCTGCCACAGCCACGCGACGTGCGTCTACG
>Ga0114129_10016245_pt1 | contig 10592 bp, 10 predicted proteins | sample RhiMetdeltSRZDD1_FD_80071 | JGI IMG/M metagenome (GOLD analysis project Ga0114129, IMG submission 80071) | Populus rhizosphere microbial communities from Tennessee, USA - Rhizosphere MetaG P. deltoides SRZDD1 (version 2) (version 2) | ecosystem: Host-associated > Plants > Roots > Rhizosphere >... | reverse complement strand
CGGGGAACACGGTGATGTCGTGGCACTGATTCGTCATCCGCGACGTCTGCGTGCCTTCGCCGTGGTTGCCGCCCTGCCAGAGACCCGCGATGTTGCCGCTCGAGCTGTCCATGAAGATGCGCGGCCGGTTGACGATCTTCGCGTTCTGCGGCGCGGCGAGCGGCACCTGGATGACGTCGATGCTGAAGAGCGACGTGTTGGGATCTTCCTTCGCATCCTTCCCGGAGCACTCCGCGAGCTCCTCGGCCGACCGCACCGCGCCGGTGCCGGAGCCGTACACGTAGATGGTCGACTTGTCGTTCAGATCGGTCACCAGCGTGTGCGTGTGCGATCCGCGGCACGTCTGAATGGCCGCCAGCTGCTTCGGCTTGCTCACGTCGCTGATGTCGAAGATGCGGATGCCGCGGAACCGCTCGGGGCTGACCGGCGTCTGCACGCCCTGCGTCCCGCAGTCGAGACGCCCGCGCGTCTGCTCCACCGACATGAACAGCAGATTGCCGTGAACCGACACGTCACCCTGTCCGCCCGGACACACGACCGATGCGAGGAGCTTCGGCCGGTTCGGCCGCTCGACGTCGTAGGTGTTGAAGCCGTGATAGTTGCCGACGATGACGTGGTTGCCGGTGAACGCGAGATCGGAGTTCGTGAACCCGAGCCGGTTCGACGCCACCGGATCGAACGGCGGCGGTCCGGCCGGGTTGGCCGGCGGCGTGTTCGGCGCGTTCTGCCGTCCGCCGGCGGTCGCCTGGCTTTCAGGCGGAGATCCTCGGCCGGCCGGCGCCGTCGGATCGAAGAAGCCTTCCGGCTTTGGCAGGCTCGCGACATGCTCCATGTTCTTCGCGGCTTCGCCTGCGTCCCGGAAGCCCGCCTTGAGCCCGACGCGCTGATCGATCGTGCCAACCGCCGGAACCTGCTGCGCCGCTCCCTCGATCGCGACGTACGCCACGAGGGCGAAGAGGCAGAACAGCTTGACGACCGTGGATCGCATTACTGACGCTCCTTGAGGATCGCGTTGAGCATCGCGCCCATCCGATCAATCTCCATGCGCTGATCGGCGTCGACGTCCGACGCGAACGCGAAGATCTCGACGTCCTGGCCGGCGCCCGGCGTGTTGAACAGGTCGTGCACCATCGCGATCGCGCCGCCGTGATGTTTGATCATCCCTTCGAGAAACAACCGGTCGAACTCCGGGCCTTTCGCGGCGGCGAGCTGTGCCATTTCTTCAGGGGTCAGCATCCCGGGCATCAGCGTGGCGCCGTGCATCCGGTGCGCGCCCGGCGTCGGGATCTGTTGTCCGCGAACCTCCAGCCAGCGCTGCATCATCTTGATTTCGTCCTGCTGCGACAGGTCGATGCGCTTGCCGAGCAGCCGCATGTCTTCGCGGTTCGTATGCGTCGGGATGAGCGCCACCATGTCCACGGCCTGCGCGTGGTGGCCGATCATGCCCTGCATGAACTTGATGTCGGCGCCCGTGTATTCGACCTGCGACAGATCGGTCGCCTTGTCGACCGCGATCACTTTGCTCGGCTCGCCCGGCGCGCCCGGCTGGACGATCGGCGGCGGTGCCTCGCGAGGCTGGTTCGGCTGAGGCCGCTCACCGCCCGGCTCACTGCCGCGTGCGCCGCGCGGCTCGATGCCGCGGGGAGAAGAGCTCCGGCATGACGAAACAAGCGCCGCGGTCAGCAGAATGACGAGGATTCGCAGAGATTGTGCCTTCAAGGTGAGCCACAAGGATACACAAGGTCGCCCGCACTTCGCGCGGCTTTTGACGCGCTCGTACACAAGCTCGTACACAAACATGTACATCGAACTTCGTTGCAGACTCGAAAACGTCCCAGGCTGCGTCGGTCGCGGCCGGCGACATCAAAAGGATCGAAAGCCGCCTCGGTAATACCAGTCCTATAATTCAAAGTGCCCCCAATGAACAACCATGACCCGCGTCATCCTCGCGTGCTTCGTCCTCGGCGGTGCCTGCGCGGTCCTTCAAGCCGGCCGCTTCGACGATCCGGCCAATAACGTCGCCCGCGTTCGCGCGCGCCTCACGACCTCGGCCCAGCGCGCTGACCTTTCGCTCGAGACGGGCACCGTGGCGCATGCACGCGCCGGCGTCGCGTCGGCAGCCGCGGACGCTCGCGCGGCCATCGATGGTCGGGCGTGCCGGCTCGAAAACGAATCGGCGCAGGAAGCCGAGATCGAGTGTCTGTGGCTCGTCGCCCAACTGCCGGCTCAGGGGCTGGCCGAGTGGAGGGTGTTGCTCGATCCTCCGGCCGACGCCGTCATCGAGATTTACAACGCGAACCGCGACAACCGGCCAAGGCTCGTCGACCGCATCACGGACGAAGCGGACGAGATTCATTTCGGCACGCCGGTCAGGCTGCTGCGCGACGGCGGTCCGCTTCGCGCCGGATCGGCCGGCGTGCCTCGCGTCGTCGCCTTCTACTATCCGTGGTACCTGCATGCGACCTGGACCGATCCGCTTCTGAAGGATCGATCGCCGCGCCGTTATTCGACCGACCAGGAACCGGAAGTGGTCGTGGAGTTCGCCGAAGCGCGCCGCGCGGGACTCGACGCGCTCGCCATGTCGTGGAACGGCGTGAATCGTCCGATGCGGCTGGCGGTCGCGGCCGCGCACCAGACCGGCATGCTCGTCTCGACGCTGGTCGAAACGGATGCCGCGAGAGAAGGCGGACGCAAGCGCAATCCGATCGATCCGAAGATCATGGAGGCCTGGATCGCCGAGAACGTCGATCGCTACGGATCGGACCCGGTCTACCTGACGGCTGGCGGCCGGCCTGTGATCTTCGTGTACGCGGCCGAACTGATCGATCCCGCCGACTGGCGCACGATCATGGCGAACATGCGCGCCAGCGGCCGTGATCCGCTCATCATGGCCGAGACGCCGCAAGCCGCCTGGCTCGACGTGCTCGACGGATCTTTTCTCTACGCGAACGTGAGGATGTCCGCCGACGAAGTGACGCGGTTCAACCTCACACAGAGCCTGGCCGTTCGCACGTACCATCTGCTGCACGGCTCGTCGCGTGAGCGCCTCATCTGGGCGGCAACGGTTTCGCCGGGCTACGACGACACGTTGATTCCAACCCGTGTGGATCCGCTCTTTCGGGATCGGGCGGACGGCGCCTATTACGACGCGCAGTGGCAGGCAGCGATCGCGGCACGCCCCGACTGGGTGCTCGTGACGAGCTGGAACGAGTGGTACGAGAACACTCAGATCGAGACGAGCGAGCTGTACGGGGACGCATACGTGCGGAGTACCGCGGCGTGGGCGCGGCGTTTCCGATGTGAAATGAATCCGCCGTCAATCGAACGGCCCGACCGCTCGTGCGACGTTGAAGGTCCCGCCTCGGACAGACGGCGCTGAGAAGAACGCAAAGGCCGCAACGAGCAAATCGCCAGTCGGCTGGTTCACTACGGCAGGTTCACGACGATCACGGTCACGCCGGCCGACACCGTCGTGTTCCCTGCTGCGTCTCTGGCGACCACCGTCAGCGTGTGCTTGCCGTTCGGCACCGTGGCGCTGTTCCAGCTGACGGCGTACGGCGCGGTGAAAGCCTCACCGCCGATATCCGCGCCGTCGATCTTGAACTGAACGGCGACAACACCAACGTTGTCCGAAGCCGTGGCGGCAAGCGTCATCGTGCCGGTGGCCACGCCGGCGCCCGGCGACGTCAGCGTCGTCGTCGGCGGCGTCGAGTCCGCCGGCGGAGGCGCGCCGGAGGTGGCCGTGGTGAGCGCCGCGATGTCGGTGCCGATGTTCGTCCCGTCGGACGCGGCGTCGTTATAGGCGCTCGACCGACGCAGCCGGTAGTTGCGATTCGCACGGTCGACGAATCCGACATCGTCGAGCGATTCGAGGAAGAAGTTGTCCGCGGGATACGACGAGGCGGCGCGCGGCGCGTTTCGTCCGGCGAACACGTTCCGTTGGACGATCGCGTTCGGGAAGAATCTGTTCAATGTGACGTTGCCGGGGCTGGCGCCGCTGCCGAAGATGCCGTACGTGCCGTAGGTGACGATGTTGTCGCGAAACACGAACCCGGAATGCGAACTGCTGTCGGCGTTCACCGTCGTCTCGCCGGTGTGATCAGCCGTGTTGTGCTCGAAGGCGACGTTCGCGGTGCCGCCGACCAGCTGCAGCATCCGGCCGCCGACGAGATACAGCAGATTGTTCCTGATCGACACGCGCCTGGTCTGCTGGCTCGGAAAGCGGTCGTCGCGGCCGGAAATGTTGATTCCATGGTCCGACCGGATCAGCAGGTTGTTGGTGAACGTCACATCCTGCACGACCGCCCACGGCGTCTTGCCGTTCTGGTTTCGCGGCGTGAGCACGATGGCGAAGCCGGCCTGCGCCTGCGTCCAGTTTCCTTCGAATGTATTCCCGTCGACGAGCACGCGCTGCGCGTTCTTGAGCTCGAAGCTGTTCTTGACCGTCCATGGAATGCCGGCGTAGGCCGGGTCGCCGATCTTCCATCGGAACGGCTTGAACACGCGGTTGCGGCGGAACTCGATGTCGGACGGAACCACGCCGGCGATCGACGGGTCCGCCCCGCCGAACATGACGTTCTCGCCCGCGCCTTCCAGGTAGTTATTGACGATCTTGAACGGTCCGGGTCCGGCCCACCCCGAAATCGCCTGCGAGTCGGGACCGACGCCGTGGAAGTTCGAGACGTGCGAGTCGATGACCGCCATCGACGCGCCGTTCATCGCGATGCCGCGAATCGCCCTGCCCGTGTCGTTGCCGTGCACGTAGCAGCGATCGATCACGATGTGATGCGGCTGCAGCGGCGCCGCCGGCTCCGATCCGGCGCCGAGCTCGATGAGATTCCAGACATCCACTCCAGGCGCGACGCCGATTTCGACGCCGGTGAATCGATAGTGGTGAGCGGCTGCTTCCGCTTGAAGGACCGGCGTGTCGGTCGTCGCCGTGACGATCTTCGGCAGCACGTTCGAGAACGCCGGCGTGATGCGCGTCCCCGGCGGCGGCAGGCGCGAATCGGAAGCCGACGTCCTGATGGTGATCCAACCGGAACCCGCTTTGTCGCGCAGGATGAAGTTGCCGGTGTACGTGGCGCCCGCCTGCAGCGTGATGACATCGCCAGGCTGGCTGTTGTCGAGAGCCGCTTGAAAGTCGCCGTCCGCGGGCACGGCGATCGTCAGCCCGGTCGGCGGCACGTCCCTCGTGTCGACGAATGCCCGCGGCAGTTCCGGCGCGGTCTGCGCGAAGACCATCGACGCGGCGAAGAGCATTTCTCCGCAAGCCGCGAGCAACGGAACAACAAGTCGTCCCAACCGGCGCCGGGACATTCGAGAGCCTCCTGACGGCACGGACCAGGTAGACACTCAGCAATCGACACGCCAGTGCGGAGTCGGTGCTCGGACGGTCAAACGACGCGCAAAATTTAAACTCGAGTTCGATTACGCGGACAGCCCAGTAGTAACTTGGTTCTCTTCTTATGGCCTCAGCCACACTTATTGGCCTTAGCCTCTAGCATTAATACCGGCACCCGGTTTGCTGTGTTTTCGCGACAAGGTGAAGGTCCGAATCACAGAGACGCCATTGGAGCCCGAGCTCGACGGAGTCCGGCTGGACAATTTCGCGCGCGGAGACGTGCGCGAGGTTTCGTCGAGCATCGGCTCGTGGTTGATTGCAGAAGGCTACGCGGTACCCGAGATGCGGCAGACCAGCAAGCGCGAGGACCAGGATTTCTCTGGTCCTACGTTTCCTCGTGACGTGGCTCACGATCGCCGTCGGCGCGATTCGTCGGATCGCTGAGCACCGCCCGCCTGTACTCTTCGGCTGTATCGATATCGGTGAACGCGCCTTCGTCGGCGACGGCGATGTCGCCTTGCGGTGAAGCGTGCGCCCGCACGATCGGTTTTGCGCCTGCCGCGAAATCCGCCGCGCGCAACTCGTCGAAAATCGACCGGTCGAGCAGTAATGGATGGCCGTGACGAACGCCCGACGTCGGCCTGACGACGGCGGCGTGCGTCTGCCGATAACGCTCGATCACCGTTCGCACCGTGTCTGCCGAGACGAGCGGTACGTCGACCAGGGTCACGAGCACGGCTGCCACGCCCGGCCGATCGATCACCGCGAGGCCGGCGAGCAGCGAGGACAGTTGTCCGCGGTCGTACTCGCGATTGAGAACGAAGCGCGCCGGAAGGCCACTCGTGGAAAACTCCCGGACGATCGCCTCGGCATCATGTCCGACGACGACGACCACATCGTCGACGCCGGCGTCGAGAAATGTCCGGACGATGCGCGTCAGGAACGTCTCCGAACCGATCGGCAACAGCGCCTTCGCCCGTCCCATGCGCGACGATCGTCCCGCCGCGAGGACCAGTGCCGGAATCACGGCGGCAATGTTATAGAATCGCGCCAGAATGCCCGAGGTCGATCTGAAGATCCGCTGTCAGCGCTGCGGCGCCGACATGGAGATGCGCGACCCGGGGCCGGGGATGCCGTGGATGCCCGACCAGTTCTGGGTGTGTCCGCGCTGCGGCCGCCACTTCTGGTCGACGTATCCGCCGCCGAACCGCGAAAAGGTCAAACCGGCTGAACCTGCTTCCTGACCATGACGACATCGCTCCACTTCTTTACGGCGCGCTTCGAACTCGATGGCGACGTTGACGACGAACCCGAGGACGACGAGGATTTCGACGAGGACGAAGACGAGGGCGACGACGAAGACGAGGAGGACGAGGACGTCGAAACGTGGCAGGTCACCAAAATGCGAGGCCGCCGCTAAAGGTCAGTCTCTCCTTGACTTCGGGTGTTGAACTGCCTAGACTGACCCCGATTTTCCAGCTGAGCTGAAATGCTGGAAGACTCGGCCGGCTTCGCGTCGCGGCACACAGATTCTGGCGGGCGCCCCGTACCCGGCTGAGTCCCCCTGGGATATCCCTGGGGGTTCGGAACGGAGGGCTTCGGGTATGCCTACCGGGACAATCGCACGGCTCCTGATCGACAAGGGATTCGGATTCATCCGCGACGAAGGCGGAATCGAGCATTTCTTTCACCGCAGCTCAGTCCGCGGCGCTGTGTTCGAGCTGCTGCGCGAAGGACAGCGCGTCGAGTTCACGCCTGAAGAATCCCAGAAGGGTCCGCGCGCGGGCGACGTCCGGCTGATCGAAGGGTAGCTCTCCGCTCGAAATTGACGCGTGCAGATTGCAGGCTCGTGTGTCTGCAATCTGCACCCGATCTCCAACCACCACACTGACCACCGACAATCTGAAATGTGGCGGAAGCGCCTCGGAGTCGAACCGAGCCTCCCCGAATAAACGGGGAGCAACCGATTTTGAAGACCGGGAGGGCCACCGGGCCCCGTTCGCTTCCTCGCGTTGAATTCTAATCAGCTTTCGGCTCGCGGCGTTTCGGCTTTCAGCTTTCAGGTTTCAGCTTTCAACTATCACCAAGTGTCAGCGCTCGCAAGACGGCGTGCGTGTCGCTGAGATCTTCGAAGACGACGTCGGCGCCTGACGCGCGCAGCTCGGCGACCGAATAGTCGCCGGTCGCAACCGCGATCGAGCGCGCGCCGGCGGAGGCGGCGCATGCGACGTCGAGTGGCGTGTCGCCGATCACGATCGCGTCGGCCGCGCGAATCGAAGGCCCGCCACACGCGGCGATGCGCGCGATCGCTTTCGGCAGCAGGCCGTTGCGATCCGGCGCGGCGTCGCCGAACGCGCCGCACGCGAAGTACCGCCACAGATCGAAGTGTTCGAGCTTCAGGCGCGCGGCCGCCTCGTAGTTGCCGGTCAGCAGCGCGAGGTACACATGGCGGCGGCTGGCGAGCGCGTCGAGCAGTTCGCGCACGCCAGGCATGACGCCCTTTCGCGGTCCTGGCTTGTCGAGCTCGATTGCGAGATGACGAAGGTAGACGTCTGGAAAACGCTCGAGGTGGGGCGAGTTGTGGGGGATGTTATGAGCCGCGGCGGCATCGGCGAGAATCCAGGCGTCCGTGCGGCCCGGCAGCGGGATACCCTGAAATGCATCGCCGACGGCAAACAACTCCCGAAACGCCAGCGTCATTGCCCGCCCACCAGCACCGCCGGTGAGCACAAGCGTGCCGTCGATGTCGAATAAAACGACGAGATGCGGCGAAGCCGCCTCAGCTTTCGCTGCGGACGTTTCCGGCGCGCGGCCCCTTGGCCGACGGTTCTTCCTCGAAATTGACCCGCTGACCCTCGTTGAGCTGGTCGAAGCTGCCCTGCACTGCGCTGCGGTGGAAGAACCACTCCTGCCCGCCGTCGTCGCGAATAAACCCGAACCCTCGGTCCCGAACGAGTCGCTTGATCGTACCGGCTGCCATCCGAGTCTCCTTGGGCGCGCACGAGCCCAAGTCACGAATATCAAGTTCTGTTCCACTATCTCTTTTACGAAATTGGTGAAATTGCAGCCGAGCACGGCGGATGAGCCGGCTGACGAGGTGGAAACCACTACGGCTGTGTACAAACAGAGGCCAGGATTCCGAGGCCCATGCAAGAGCTGACGGATCCTGGCCCGAACGTACCAAAAACGTCGTGTCGCTTACTTCACAGTAACTGTGATCATCCGGCACGTGCCAGGCATCGTCACGTGGAGGTCGTCGCCGAGTTGAAGCGCCAGCGTGTGTTTGCCCGGTGTGAGCTGGGTGTCGAACACGTCCTTTCCGTCGCCGAAATGCACCCACGACGGCGTGCCCTTCACGATCTCCTTGCCCGACGGGAGACATTTCTGATCGATGCCGACGTGATAGTGCGCGACGCCGGGCCGCGTCGTCTTGACTTCTCCCGGCGGCACCGCGGCGATCTCGATTCCCTCGGCGCCGAACTTCATGTGAAGCGGGCTCGAGACGGTCGCGTTGTTCTTGGGCTCGACGAAGAACACGCGCGGCTTTTTGCCGGCCGGCTTGGCTCCGGGCTTCGCGGTTTGAGCGCCGACGAGCATACCGAGACTGGCAACGGTGACGGCGACCAGCGCGAGCTGGGTCCTGAAATGCATAATGACGCTCCCTTTCATGACTTCTCGCGGGGCACATTCGCACGCGCGTGAGGCCCCGCCCCCACACGTCGCGGCCCAACATTCTAGCCGAGACCGCGCCGAAACCAACGCCGCCGCCGCTCGGCAAGACGGCCTGTCGCTGGTTCGAGCGTCAAGACACGTGCGGCGACGACGGTTGCGAACGCCTCGTCGGCGGTCAGGGCAATGACGGCCGCTTCGCGGCGCGCCGCGATCGCGCGCACGTCGGCGGCAAAGGCGCGCGCCGACTCGGGATCGAGCTGCGCGCTGACATGCTCGAGCAGGAGCACACGGGGATCGAGCGCGAGCGATCGCGCAAGGCGGATGCGCGCGCGCGACGCGGCATCGGCGTCGCCGACCCGCCGCGCCCACACCGCCGGCGCGAGGCCTGCTTCGGCGGCGAGCGCCTCGGCCCGCGCGCGGACGTCGTCGGCCGGCGGCTCGATGTCGAGCGTGAACGGCATCGCGAGATTCTGAATCACCGTGAGTGTATCGAGCAGCACGGCGCGGCCGCTCACGATCCCGAAGCGATCGACGACCGCGAGCCAGTCGGCGCAGTCGGCGATGGCGGCGGTCGAGCGGCCGAACAGGCTCACGGTGCCGGCATCCGGCAGCGTCGCGCCGGTCGTGAGGTTGACGAAGACTTCCGCCGACGGCTGATCGAAGCCGACGATGGCGACGCGTTCGGCCGGCCCGACGGTGAGCTGGTGAATGCGAAGCGGGCGGAGCCCGCCGTACGCCTTCGACACTCCGGTCATCTCGATGACGGCTGGCGTCACAGGCCGATGAGGCCGTTGACTTCGTCGACGATCCGGCTCGACGCGACGAGCGCGGCGATCTCGATCCTCACCGCCGCAAGATTGCAGGCGATCGCGCCGTACGCAATCATCGCGTGGACCACGGGCGGCAGGACGCGGGTATCGACGCTCGCGCCGAGGACGGCGGCGGTCATCGTCACCGCCATCGCGAGCGCGGCGATGGAGAACACGGGCTTGCGCGCGGCGGCAATCCGCCGGTAGTAGTCGCCCGTCACCTGATGCTCGGTCATCGCGTCTTTCACCGCTTTGCCCTTCCCGATGAGATAAAACATCATCATCGAGTGCGCCAGCAGCGTGATCATCGTCGAGAAGAAGCCGTAAGAGATGTGACGCGCGACGTCGCCGCCGCTCAGACCGAGAACGGCTGTGGCCACGAGACCGACGAGACCGACGACGACACCCGTGAGCAGCGCTTGAGCCAACGGCCCATTATTCCACCTTCGCCGTTCGTCATGGACTGGATCGCGCGCGATATCGCCGACGTCGCTCGCGGGGCGCCCACGGGGCGGCGCGCGCTCGACGTCGCGATGGGCCACGGCCGTCACGCGCTGCCGCTCGCGCGGGCCGGGTATCGGACGTTCGGCGTCGATGCGAAGTTCGATGCCGTTCGCGACGCGTCCCGCGCGGCGCTCGACGCCGGTACGCCGATTCGCGCATGGTGCGCCGATCTCACCGTGCATCCGCTGCCGGCGGCGCGCTTCGAGCTCGTGGTCGTGACGCGATACCTGCAGCGCGATCTCTTTCCGGCTCTTCGCGACTCG
>Ga0114129_10016244_pt1 | contig 10593 bp, 11 predicted proteins | sample RhiMetdeltSRZDD1_FD_80071 | JGI IMG/M metagenome (GOLD analysis project Ga0114129, IMG submission 80071) | Populus rhizosphere microbial communities from Tennessee, USA - Rhizosphere MetaG P. deltoides SRZDD1 (version 2) (version 2) | ecosystem: Host-associated > Plants > Roots > Rhizosphere >... | reverse complement strand
CGGTGCGGCCGGCCTCGAGCTGGACCCCGCACTGCGCTATGTCGGCCAGGCCGCGATGGCACTGCAGGCTGCCCACGATTCGGGTGTGATACACCGTGACATCAAGCCTGCGAACCTAATGATCACACCGGGTGGCCAGGTCAAGATCACCGACTTCGGCATCGCCAAGGCGGTCGGGGACGGCTCCATGACCGGTACCGGGATCGTGATGGGGACCGCGCACTACCTCTCGCCCGAACAAGCGAGCGGGAGGGACGCCACCCCGGCCTCGGATATCTACGCGCTCGGCATCGTGCTGCACGAGTGCCTCGCCGGGAGCCGGCCGTTCACCGGCGACAACCCGGTCAAGATCGCGATGGCGCAGGTCAACGACCAGCCGCCGGCGCTGCCGGACACGGTGCCGAGCCAGGTGCGCGCGCTTGCCGCTCGGATGCTCGCCAAGGACTCGGCGCAGCGACCGGTCAGTGCCGGAGTGCTCGCCCGCGAGATCGCCGGCCTGCGCGCTGGCTTGCGGATGGATGTCGAGATCGCCGGCGACTTCCCGCCGCCGACTGGCCGGCGCCGGCGGATGAGCGAGGACGCCCAGGTCAAGGCCGGGACCGCGTCCGCGTACGCACTCGGCGCCGGATCCGTACCGGTGCACGGACTCGGGGTCGGGACGAACGGACCGAATCCAACGCCATTGGCAGACCAGGACGGGGGCCCGCCAACCGCACCCATGACCGGTCCATTGGGCCAGCCGGCGCCGATCCCGGCCGCCCAGACCGCGCAATCCTCGGCCGCTTCAGCCCCGGCTGTGCAACCTCCGGCCGCTCCGGCCGCGCACCCCTCCGCTGCCCAAGCCTCAGCCGGTCCGGCAGCGCAACCCCTCGCCGCTCAAGCCCCCGCCGTTCAAGCACCCGCCACACCGGGCCCGCCGCAGGCGGCCGCTGCCCCCGTCGCCGCCCCAACGGTGCTACTTCCTGCTGCGGGGCGCGGCCGGCGCCGCCGCACGGACCCCTCGCTGCCGTTCGGCTTGGATTCGGTAGTACCGGCCGAGCACCGGGTCGACTTCCTGCTGATCTGGGCCGCGATCGCCGTGATCGCAATTCTGATCGGTTATGCGCTCGGAGTCGCCAGTTGATAGGGATCCGCTGCCCGAGCGCAACCGAGCAACGAAACCGGCGCCTACACCGTACAAAGCATTGCAACTGCATACAGGCCGCTCGGTGGATGAGCGGAACGGGGTACCGTTGCCCCGTTGCGGTGCAGACTGACGCATGGGGCAATAAGAAGGGCTCGGACTGATGGATCAGCCACGCCTAGTCGGCGGGCGCTACGAGGTGGGTGGCGTGCTCGGTCGCGGTGGCATGGCCGAGGTCCACATTGCGCGGGACATCCGGCTCGGCCGCAACGTTGCGGTGAAAATGCTGCGCGCAGATCTGGCTAGTGACGCGACATTCCAGGCGCGGTTCCGCCGCGAGGCACAGTCCGCGGCGTCCCTCAACCACCCGGCCATCGTCGCGGTGTACGACACCGGCGAGGACGGCATCAACGGCACCTCGCTGCCCTACATCATCATGGAGTACGTCGAGGGCTCCACTCTTCGCGACCTGCTGCAATCCGGCCGCCGCCTGCTGCCGGAGCGGGCGCTGGAGATCACCGCCGGGGTGCTGCAAGCGCTCGAGTACAGCCATCGGAACGGCATCGTGCATCGCGACATCAAGCCGGGCAACGTGATGCTGACCCGCAGCGGCGCGGTCAAGGTCATGGACTTCGGCATCGCGCGCGCGGTCGCCGACGCCGGCGTCACCATGACCGCCACTTCGGCCGTCATCGGCACCGCGCAGTATCTGTCGCCGGAGCAAGCCAAGGGCGAGCACGTCGACGCCCGCAGCGACCTGTACTCCACGGGTTGCCTGCTTTACGAGCTGCTCACCGGCCGGCCGCCGTTCGTCGGCGACTCGCCGGTCTCGGTCGCCTACCAGCACGTCCGGGAGGAGGCGCAGCCACCCTCGTACTACGACGACGAGGTGTCGCCGGACCTGGACACGGTAGTCATGAAGGCGCTCGCGAAGGACCCGGACGATCGTTACCAGACCGCCGACGAGATGCGCGCGGACATCGAGCGAGTGCTCGACGGCCGCCCGGTCATGGCCACCCTCGCCGCCGGTGGGCTCGGCTACGGGGCAACCCAGAACCTGCCGGGCGCACCCACCCAGGTGATGAATCCCACCCAGGTCATCCCGCCCGGAGCCGCTGGTCCGCGGCCGTACCCGCCCGGACCACCGCAACCGCCACCGCGCCGGGGCGCCACCTATGCGATGATCGCGCTCGCGGTGATCGCCGTGTTCGTGCTTGCCACGCTGGTCGGCCGGGCGTTGCTCGGCGGCGACGACACCAAGCAAGCCACCGTGCCCGGCGTGATCGGTCAGACCGAAGAAGCGGCTCGGGCTACGCTGACGTCGGCTGGATTCCAGCCCGACGTCGACGGCAGTTGCGCGCAGTTCAGCGACGAACCGGCAGGTGTCGTCGTGCAACAGACGCCGGCCGCGAACTCCCAAGCCGATGTCAACAGCCCCGTCAAGCTCTGCCTGTCTAAGGGGCAGGACCTGATCACGATCCCCGACGTAGCGGGACAGAGCCGCGGCGCCGCGACGGAGAACCTTGAGACCGCCGGGTTCAAGGTCGACGACGACGTCCAGCAGGTGCCAAGTAACCGGATCGAGAAAGGTCGGGTGGTCCGGACCGACCCGAAGGCCGGCGAGGAGATCAACCGCGGGAGCACGGTGACCCTGTTCATCTCCAGCGGTCCGCAGCTGGTCGAGGTACCGAACGTCGTGGACAAGAGCGAACAGGACGCCACAAACCAGCTCGAAGCACTTGGTTTCAAGGTCGACGTCCAACATGTCGACGATCCGGGGCCGCCCGGCGTCGTGCTGCAGCAGGATCCAGAGGCAGGAGCTTCGGTCCCGGCCGGCAGCACGGTACGGCTGACCGTCTCGCAGGCGCCCGAGGATGTGCCGGTGCCCAACGTGATCGGCATGTCCGAGGAGGATGCGGTCAACACGTTGCACGCGGCCAACCTCGATGCCACGGTCAACTGTGTGGTCGACCCGGCCGGAGAAGGGAACGTCACCGACCAGAACCCGCGCGAGGGCGCATCCCTGCCACCAGGCGAGAACGTGGAGCTCATCGTCACCCAGCCGGACTGCGGATAGGCCTACCGGGCGCTCGGTACCACCGCGATCTCGTGGTGGCCGCACTGGACCAGCCAGTTGGCCAGGATCCGGTGTCCGTGTTCGGTAAGCACCGACTCGGGATGGAATTGCACGCCCTCAAGCGCCAGATCGCGGTGTCGCAGCGCCATCACGACGCCCGAGTCGGTCCGTCCGGTTATCTCGAGCTCGGGCGGCACGGTGGCCGGATCGACCGCGAGCGAGTGGTAGCGAGTCGCGGTGAACGGGCTTGGCACGCCGGCGAGCACCCCGACGTCGTCGTGGTGGACCTGGCTGGTCTTGCCGTGCAGCAGCTCCGGTGCGCGGGTGACCTGGGCGCCATACGCGACGCCGATCGCCTGATGGCCGAGACAGACCCCAAGGATCGGCAGCGCGCCGGCGTAGGTTCGAATCAGCTCGATGCAGACGCCGGCCCGCTCGGGTGTCCCCGGGCCGGGGCTGAGCAGCACGCCGTCGTAGCCGCCGGGTAGCGCCTCGACCGCAACCTCGTCGTTGCGCTGAACCTCACAGTCCGCACCGAGCTGGCCGAGGTACTGAACCAGGTTGAACACGAAGCTGTCGTAGTTGTCCACGACCAGGATCCGGGTCATAGCGGCGGCACCGCCTCATCGACGGTCACCCGGTTGAACGGCAGCCGGGGGTCGAGCCACGGGAAGAAGTACACGAACAGCACATAGATCAATGCCGCGAGGATCAGCACCGCACATCCGAACTTGGTCATGGAGTTCCCTGGCAGGTGCCGCCAGATCCAGCCGTACACCCGGACCCCTCCCTAGCCGCCGAGCTCCGCGGGCCGCCCCTCCGACTTCGGCTGAACCGACTCCAGGTGGCCCCAATAGATCAGGCGATGGGTCGAGCCCCACCGCGGATTGCACGTGGTGAGCGTAATGAGCCGTTCGGTCGGCTTGGCACCCGGTCGGTTCGGCACCGGAAGCACGACACCGACCGAACTCGGTAGGACGATCTCGCCATCGTTGTCGATCCGGTAGATGTACCAGTTCTTCGCCGCCTCCACTACGACGGCGTCGCCGGTCCGGAGCCGGTTCAGATCTCGAAATGGCTCGCCGTGAGTGGCCCGGTGCCCGGCGACCGCGAAGTTGCCAATCCTTCCCGGCATCGCCGAATCCGGATAGTGACCGACGCCGCGAGCGAGGTCGTCCAGGCCGACGCCCTGCACGATCGGCTTGCGCCACTCCGCACCGAGCCGCGGGATGCGCAGGAATGCGAAGCCTGCGCCATCCGAAACCTCGGCGAAGCTGTCCTTATCCGGACCGCCGGTCGGCTGCCTGGCCCACTGCCGCTCGAGCTGGTCGCCGACCGCCGCCGCAGCCCGGTTGGCCTGTGCGTTCGTGTACACCAGCTGGTAGACGGCGAATAGCAGCACCAGTACGCCAAGCGTGATCAGCACCTCGCCGGTGCCGCGAAACAGCGTTGGCGCCAGGCTCCGCCTTCGGGCCGGGGGCGGCGCCGAAGCCCGGGTCCAGCTCGAGATGCCCGTGGACATCAGCCCACGGTCCGGGCATGGTCGAGCTCGATCGGCCCGACGTAGCCGGCCAGCTCGAGGTTGGTCTGCCGCCGGACCGAGTAGCCGAGCCCGTACGCGGTCACGTACTGGCGGTACACCCGGATCCCGTCGGAGGCTGACAGCGCCCTGGCGAGATCGGACTGATCGCCCACCACGGTGATGCGGTAGGGCGGGGAGTACACCCGGCCGTGCAGGATCAGCGTGTTGCCTACGCAGCGGACCGCGCTGGTCGAGATCACTCGCTGATCCATGATCTCCATCGCGGTGGCTCCACCGGCCCAGAGTGCGTTGACCACGGACTCCACGTCCTGCTGGTGCACCACGAGGTCGTCGGGAGTCGGATCGGGCCAGCCCGGATGCTCGCGATTGATCTCGCCCGCGGGGGCGTCGTCGAGCGTGACCGTCAGTCCGGGTCCACCGGTCGGGACCAGCCCCACGCTGTCCCGGAGCCGATCGGTGGCGGTACGGAGCGCGGCAATCATGCCGCCGCCCGGCTGGGCGGCGGTAAGGGCTGCCACCTCAGCGCGCAGGTCGGCCAGCTCCCGCTGCGCGACCGCATTGTCCCGCTCGGTCGAGCTGATCAGGTCGGCCAGCCGCACCGACCGTCCGGGCCGTAGGTCGGTGCCGTCGGCGACTCTGCCGCTGATCGCGAACAGCAACCCGGCCACCATCGCCGCAAGCGCGGCCGCCACTCGCCACGCGGTGGTGACCCGGCCGCGCGCGCGGGCCGCAGGCGCTAGAGCGTTGTCCGCGGCAGAGGCGTCATCGTCACCGTCTCGGCGCGGCTCATCGAGCACTCCGGGCCTCCATCTCGCGTCGCACCGAGGTACTGCGACTACGCTAACCGACGTACCTCAGCGACGCGGGATCCGTCCCGTACTCCCATGGAGCATCCAGTGCCGAAATCGCCCCTCCGTCGCAGGACGGCATACACCCCGCAACGGTCCAAGTCGTCGGCAGATCTTCCGAGCCCGCGTTGGCTGGCCCCGACCATGATCGGCTTCATGCTGTTCGGCCTCGCCTGGATCGTGACGTACTACGTCAGCGGCGGTTCCCTGCCGATCGAGTCCCTCAACGACTGGAACCTGGCGGTCGGGTTCGGCTTCATCGGAATCGGGTTCATGCTCTCGACTCGATGGCGCTAACCGGATCCGCTCGATCGTTGCCGCGCTAGGGCCAATCCACAGATCCATCCACAGATCGTGGACACACTGTGTGAGTTGCCTCACATACGGTTACTGATCAGCCCGCGGGACGGCGGTCGGAGTCAGGTCAGCGCGGCGGTCCGCCATGCGACGATCACGACTATCGCCACCGCTATGCCCGCGGCCGATGCTACGTGCACCAGGGTGCGTTGCCGCGGTGGCGCGTACGCGTACGCCGCGCCCAGCGTCAGGCCCGCGGCCAGCCCACCCAAGTGCGCCCGCCAGTCGATGCCGCTGACCATGAATCCGATCACTAGATTCAGCACCAGGAACGCGGCCACCACACTGACGTCGTATCGGAGCTTCCGGCCGATCACCAGGGCCGCGCCGACCAGGCCGAACACTGCTCCGGATGCGCCCAGCGATGGCTGGTTGGGCTGGCTGAACGCATACGAGACAGCCGAGCCGGCCAAGCCGGACAGCAGATACAGGGTGAGATAGCGGGCCCGGCCCAGCTGCCGTTCGAGCTGCGATCCGAAGATCCACAACGCGAACATATTGAGCGCCAAGTGGAGCAGCCCGACGTGCAGGAATGTCGCGGTGAGCAACCGGTACCACTCACCGTTGGCCACCCCCACCAGACCGCCGGCGCCGGCGGAGAATCCGCTGCCGATCAGCACCAGCCGTGCTTGCAACTGCGAGCCGCCGAGGTGCGCGAGCAGGAACATCCCGATATTGATCGCGATCAGGATCCTGGTGACGATCTCGGAGTTGGTCTGGACCTTGCCGCCGAGCCGGGTGCGCGGCACTCGGGCGTCCTTGGAACCCTCCCGGACACAGTTCGGGCACTGGAACCCCACCGCGGCGCTGATCATGCAGTCCGGGCAGATTGACCGCTGGCAGCGGGTACAGCGAATGTGCGTTTCCCGGCCCGGGTGCCGATAGCAGGTTGGCGGAGCGGCCGGGGTCGTTGGCTCGGCTCGCGAGCCTGCCGGTGGCTCTGCCGGGGTCAGTTCGCCCGAAGCGGCGACCGGTTCGATAGCGACCGGATCAACCGCGGCCGGGTCGACGGCGTCTGGCGCCGCCGTCTGTTCTGACGCGGGCTCGGCCGCCGGTGGCGGATTGGGCTCCGCCCGCCGCGGATCGGGCTCCACCGGCCGCGGCCGGGGCATCCTGGTGGGCTGGTCCGTGGGGCCGTCGTCGGCAGAATCAGCCATCGAAGCTCGGGGCTCCAACTAGACCTCCCGGCGCTCGACCTCGATCGTGTGAATCACCACATCGTCGGTCGGCCGGTCCATGGCACCGGTGGGCACGTTCGCGATCCGGTCCACCACCGCACGACTCTTGGTCTCTTTGACCTCGCCGAAGATGGAGTGCTTGAAGTTCAGCCAGGTCGTCGGGGCGACCGTGACGAAAAACTGGCAGCCATTGGTGTTCGGGCCGGCGTTGGCCATCGCCACCAGATATGGGCGGTCGAATCGCAGGTCGGGGTGCGGTTCGTCGGCGAATGTGTATCCGGGACCACCGGTGCCGGTGCCCAGCGGGTCACCGCCCTGGATCATGAAACCCTTGATGACCCGGTGGAAAACGGTCCCGTCGTAGAGCCGGTCGTTGGTTTGCTTGCCGGTCCGGGGATCGGTCCACGGCCGGCTGCCCTCGGCCAGCTCCACGAAGTTTCGCACCGTCTTGGGTGTCTGGTCCGGGAAGAGTTGGACCTCGATCTCTCCGAGGTCGGTTCTAATGGTTGCGATCAGCTCTTCAGCCACGACGTCAGCCTCTTCCAGGAACCAGGTTCGTTCGGGTTCGCGCGCCTACTCGATCTTCTACGCCCTGCATTTTCGATCCGCGCAAGCACTAGGCATCCTTGCATGCCCGGGCAGATGCGGCCACGCGGGACGGCCAGCCCCGACCACCCCAGAACTGATCACTTAGGGCGACGAATCCCACCCGGCCGGCGTTCGGCGTGGCCCATCTTATCGCCGCCGGCGGCCGGGTGAACCGGCCTTGTTTCCGCTCGCCCGCTGTCGGCCGTCGCATGATTGTGCGCAGACCGGGAAATACAGCCGGAATGGTGTAGAGCCGCGGTATCGGGAGGTTTGGCGGGTTCGGCGTCGGTAAGGAGATGCCGTCGACGCGGTGCAACCTCCGAGCGACCCGGAATCGAGAAGGCGGCTTCGGCCGGCGAAAGGCAGGTGGACGGGATGGCTTCGAAGGTGGCGCAGACGTGGCAGGCAGCGGTCGAGAAGACCACCGCGACGGGCGCCGAGGCCAAGCAGCGCAGCAGGGCCACCTACCACGCGCTCAAAGGTGACCTACGCGCACCCGAACCGGTTAGCCACCGCAGGCGCAACATCGCTCTCCTAGTGGGAGCGGTTGGTGGCGCCATGGCGTACCTGACGGCCCGGCGTCGTCGCCGGTCCGAATGGCTGACGGCGGACATCACCCCGGAGTCCGTGCTCGAGCCCGGGACGTTGGCGTCCGTACGAGGGACCGGATGGCGGCCCGCTGCCCGGGTGGGCGACCGGGCTGCCGCGTCGCCGGACGAGATGATCTCGGACGCCGCCGAGACCGCCGCCAGCGGTCCAATCCCGCCGCAGGGATAGGCAGTCGGCAAGTTGCCCCCGACGGGCCCATCGCAATGGGGCCCGGTCGATCATCCTCGGTCAGACCGACACGACAACCTTCCCCGGAGCGTGACCCGCTTCCTGATATCGGAGGGCCGCTGGAATCTCCGTGAACTGGTAGCGCCGGTCGATGACCGGGGTGATCCGACCGCTCTCGATCAATCCGGTCAGTGTGGTCAGGAGCGGCTTCTTCTCGGCTCTCCCGACCGAGTCCGCCACAACCATGCGCTGGGACACGAATGGCCCGCTTAGCAGCGCCGAAATCATTCGATCGGCGGGCCGCATCCACCGGCCAGCCGGGCCCCCGACGACTACGAACGTCCCACCGCGCGTCAGCACCCGCCGGCTCGCCGACACCGATCGGCTCCCCGCGATGTCGATCAACAAGTCGAAGCGCTGGGCCTGCCGGGTGAAGTCCTCCGCCCGGTAGTCGATGACCTCATCGGCACCGATCGATCCGACGAGATCTACATTCCGAGTGCTGCAGACGCCGGCGACCTTGGCACCCAACGCCCTGGCGATCTGCACCGCGAACGTGCCGACACCCCCCGATGCCCCGTTGATCAGAACCTGCTGACCGGGCTCGAGCCGGCCGACATCGCGCAGAGCGAGCAGAGCGGTGACGGCTGCCATCGGCACGGCGGCAGCTTGCTCGTACGACAGGTTCGTCGGCTTCGGCGCCAGCAGCGCCTCCTTGATGCTGACGTATTCGGCGAAGCCACCCTGCTCGATAAGTGCGAACACGTCGTCGCCAGGACGGAACAGCGTCACACCGGTGCCGACCGCCTCGACCCTGCCGGCGATGTCACAGCCCAGGACGGTGAGCTTAGGTCGACCCAATCCGAACCCGCCGGGCATCAGGCGAGCAAAGTACGGCTGGCCGCGCAGGTGATGCCAGTCGTACGGGTTGACGGACGTAGCGCGGACTCGGACCAGCACCTCATCATCGGCCGGCCGGGGGCGGCCGACGTCCGTGAGCTCGAGGACGTCGGGTGAGCCGTATGAGCGCCGGACAAATGCCTGCATCGTTGACCTCTTCTCTGGTGTACGCGCGCTATCGCCTTACGTTGTAAGGTAGGTCTTACAACGTAAGACTGTCAATAGACAGGGCTGATCGCCGCGGCGTTCGGTGGTCCGGACTTACCTTGTACGATTCAGAGCGAACGAAAGGTCGGTGCAGTGGCCACCAGAGCCGAACCACGATCCGCGGCCCGGATCTCATTGAGTAGGGAACGGGTGCTGCGATCCGCGGTCGATGTCGCGGACCGGGGCGGGATCGAGTCACTTACGATGCGCCGGCTCGCCGAGGAGCTCGGGGCCGAGGCGATGTCGATCTACTACCACGTGGCCAACAAGGACGCCGTCCTGGACGGCATCGTCGACGTCATCGCAGAGGAGATCAACGAGGTCGTCGACAGGATCGAGGTGTCCGCCACGGGAGCTGGCTGGAAGACGGCCGTTCGGCAGCGGATCCTGGCCGCTCGTCAGGTGCTCCTTCGCCACCCCTGGGCGCCTCGGGTTCTCGAGACGCGTACCACCATGAGCCCGGCCTTACTGCGCTATCACGACGGCTTGATCGGGCTCATGCGAGCGGGCGGCTTCTCCTACGATCAGATCCACCACGCAATGCACGCGTTGGGAAGCCGGGCGCTGGGCTTCACGCAGGAGCTGTTCGATCCGGGTGACGGGGCCGACAACGATGACACGGCGGCCGCATTCGAAGCCATTGCCGATCAGGTCCCGTATCTCGCCGGCATGCTCATGGAGATAGCGCACGACGATCCCGACTCGACGTTGGGCTGGTGCGACGACCAGACCGAGTTCGAGTTCGCGCTTGACCTGATCCTCGACGGTCTCGACCGGATGCGCGAGACGGCCTGAATCTGCCTTAGGCATCCCCGCTGCCTCGTGGGCAGTTCGAACTGGGCGACTACGAGCCCTGTCGGTACCCGTCGTGATAGTTCCACCACTGGTAGGGCGGGGTCTGGGGATAGCCCTCGGGCGAGTCCTCCCACGCTTCCTGGCGACCAAGCGCGGTGATGTCGAGATAGCTCCAGGTGCTGCCCATCGCCTCGTCACCG
>Ga0114129_10016243_pt1 | contig 10593 bp, 9 predicted proteins | sample RhiMetdeltSRZDD1_FD_80071 | JGI IMG/M metagenome (GOLD analysis project Ga0114129, IMG submission 80071) | Populus rhizosphere microbial communities from Tennessee, USA - Rhizosphere MetaG P. deltoides SRZDD1 (version 2) (version 2) | ecosystem: Host-associated > Plants > Roots > Rhizosphere >... | reverse complement strand
GGCGCAGGTCGCAACGGCAGGCGTGCGGCTCGAAGGCCGGAGCTCGAGCGTCGAGCTCGAGGCCGGACCGAGGCTCACCGCCGGCCGTCTGGCGCCGGAGCTGTCGCTGGCGGCGCATCGCGCGCTGAAGACCACGACGATCGGTCTGTCGTACACGTCGACGCAAACCACGCTGTTCGGCATCGCGGACGCCGCCGACGCCCGGACGCTCGCCGCCGCCGCCGCGCAGAACATCGGCCGGCGGATGCAGCTGCGCGGCGCGCCCGCGGTGTCGCGCATCGCGCACGCGGGCCAGAACGGCTGGGTCTTCCGTCTGCCGATCGAAGCCTCGACCCTGATCACGGATCGCCTGACGATGGTCGCCGGGTACGAGGTCGGCTGGCAGAGCGTCGGCCCCGCCGCGGCGCGCGTCGCGCGCCGCGCTGTTTCCGTCTCCCTGAAAGCGGCGCCGCCTTCGCGCCGGCGGTGACGGCCATGACGATTGCCGCAGTCGCGCTCGCATGGATGCTCTCGGCCGGTGCACCGGCCGTGGCCAACCCCGAGCTTGGGACCGATTTCGCGATCGGGCCCGAAGACGTCCTCGAGATCTCCGTCTGGAACAACACAGAGATCAGCCGGACCGTCGTCGTGCGGCCCGACGGGAAGATTTCGCTGCCGCTTGTCAACGACGTGGAAGCGGCGGGCCGGACGCCGGTGCAGCTGCGGGATGCGCTCGTCAAGCTGCTCGCCACCTACATCCCGTCGCCGATCGTCGCCGTGATCGTGCGCGAGATTCACAGCTTCAAGGTGACGGTGATCGGCGAGGTGAAGACGCCGGGGCGGTACGAGCTCCGCAGCCGCACGACGGTGCTCGACGTGCTCGCGATGGCGGGCGGCTTCACGCAGTACGCCTCGCGCGGGCGCATCACCGTGCTGCGCCGCATCGACGGTGCGGTCCAGGAGCTGCCGTACGACTTCGACAAGATCGCCGGCCGTTCCAGCGGCCGGAACCTCGACAAAGACAACTTCGCCGTCCAGCCTGGCGACATCATCGTCGTTCCCTGACCCAGTGACTCGCTCCTCGCCTCAAATGGATCTCGCGCTGGCCGCCTGGTCCCGGCGCAAATGGATCGCCCTTCTCGTGTTCGCCGCCGTCGCCGGCGCGGCGCACAGCATCGCGAAGTCGCTGCCGAATCTGTATCGCGCGACGGCCACCGTGCTCGTCGAGCGCCAGCAGGTGTCCGAGGCGTTCGTGCGTCCGTCGGTGACGACCGAGCTCGAGATGCGGCTCCAGACGATTCGCGAGCGCGTCATGAGCCGCACGCAGCTCGCGGAGTTGATCACGCGCTTCGATCTCTACGGCGACGCGCGGCGGAAGACGCCGATGGACGCGCTGGTCGCGAAGATGCGGCGGGACGTGCAGTTCGAGCTCAAGGGCGTCGAGTCGCAGACCAGCGGCCGCATGTCGACGATCGCGTTCACGATCACCTACACCGGACGCGACCCCTCCACCGTCGCGAAGATCACCAACGAGCTCGCGGCGCGCTACGTCGTCCAGAACGCCAGCCTGCGCGAAGGGCAGGCGTCGCGGACCGCGGAATTCCTGAAGGCGCAGCTCGCCGACGTCCGCAGGCAGCTCGACGAGACCGAGCGTCACGCCAACGAGTACCGGCTGCAGCACATCGGTGAGCTGCCGCAGCAGGTGGGAACCAACCTGGCGAGCCTCGAGCGGGTGAACACGCAGCTGCGGCTCAACGGCGAGAACCAGATCAGAGCGATCGAGCGCCGCGAGCGGCTCGAGCGTCAGCGCGACGAGGCCGCCGCCCCCCCTCCAACTCCGCCTCCGTCGCCTGACGCCGAGCGCCTCGCCAGGCTGCGGCAGCAGCTCGACGATCTGCGCATGCGGTTCACCGACGCGTACCCGGATGTGATCCGCGTCCAGGGCGAGATCGACGCGCTGGCGCCTCAGGTGGCGCAGCATTCGGCGCCGGCGCGGCCCGCCGATTCGGGCACGCGCGTGTCGGCGGCGTTGGCTGCCGCGGACGCCGAGCTCCGATCGCTCAAGGACGAAGAGCGGATTCTGCGCCAGGCGATTGCCGGCTTCGAGAACCGCGTCGAGAACGCGCCCAAGCGCCAGCAGGAATTCCAGGAGCTCTCGCGGGACTACGAGACGACCAAGGAGCGGTACGAAACGCTGCTCAAGCGCTACGAAGAGGCGCGTCTCGCCGACAGCCTCGAACAGGGGCAGAGTCTCGAGCAGTTTCGTATGCTCGACCCGGCAATCCCGCCCCGGGATCCGGTCGCGCCAAACCGCGTTCAGCTGCTCGCGATGGGCATCATGGCGGCGCTCGCGCTGGCCGTGGCCGCCGTCTTCGCCGCCGAGAAGCTCGACACGGTCTTCCACACCCTCGACGACGTGCGCGCGTTCGCGCGGGTCGCGACCGTGGCGCGCGTGCCGCTCATCGCCACGCGCGCCGACCTGCGGCGCCGCCGACGACGCGCCGTCCTCCTGGCCGTCACCGCCGCCGCCGGCCTCGTCCTCGTCGTCGCCGGCGCCCGGTACGTCGCACAGGGGAACGAGCAGATGGTGCGCCTCCTGGAGCGGAGCCGATGACGAGGTGCGCGATGGCGGCAGTCCGGCATGCGGCCCATCCGGCGGAGCTTCCGCTGGAACACGTCGCGGAGGCGCTGGTGAGCCTCGTGGCACCGACCTCGCTCGCGGCGGATCAGTACCGCGCGCTCCGCCACAGCGTGGAGAACCTCCGGCGCGAATCGAGCCTGCAGGTCGCGGCAATTACGAGCCCGAGCCCCGGCGACGGCAAGACGATCACGACGCTGAACCTCGCCGGCGCGCTCGCGCAGGCGCCCGACGCCCGCATCCTCGTGGTCGAAGCCGATCTGCGGCGGCCCAGCATGGCCAATTACCTGGGCTCGGGCGCGCGCCTGTCGCCTGGGCTAGTCGACGTGCTCCGCGACTCGCGCCTCAACTGGACCGACGTCGTGCGGCGCGTCCGCGGCCGCAACTTGTGGATCGCGCCGGCAGGCGCGCCGGAATCGGCGCCGTACGAGCTCCTCAGCTCGCCGCGGCTGCAGGCGTTCCTCGACGAGGCGCGCCGGGAATACGACTTCGTGATCGTCGACACGCCGCCGGCCGTGCCGCTGCCCGACTGCCGCCTGCTCGAGCGGTGCGTGGACGGTTTCCTGATCGTCGTCGCCGCGCACAAGACGCAGCGGGCGCTCCTCGGTGAAGCCCTCGATCAACTCGACCCGTCCAAGGTCGTCGGCATCGTCTTCAACGCCGACGACCGACCAACCGCGAGCTACTACGGCTACTACGCAGCAGACCACGACCCGCACGGCCGCGCCGGCCGCTGGTGGCGCCGTCTCATTGGCCGACCATGACGACCATGACGACCCTTCTTCTTCTCGCCCTCTTATCCATGTTGTGCTGGCTGCTCGGCCGTCGGCCTGGGGCCGAGCGCGTCCTCGTCATCGGCAGCACGCCGCTGGCGCGGCAACTGGTCGACGAGCTGACGCGGCGGGGCCGCCGCGTCGCCGTGGTCACCGAGTCGGACGCGCCCGACGCCTGGTGCTCGCCGCTCAGCGCCGGTTCGCTGGCGCAGCTCCCGGCGATGGTCGCGGATCTGGAGCCCGACCGGATCGTCGTCGCGCTCGCGGATCGCCGCGGGCGCCTGCCGATGCGCGAGCTGCTCGAGGCGCGGGTGCAGGGGATCGCCGTCGAGGACGGCGTCGCCTGCTACGAGTCGCTCACGGGCAAGATCGCGATCGAGGCGCTGACGCCGAGCGGTCTCATCGCGTCGCCCGATTTCCGCAAGAGCCATCTCGATCTCGCCTTCGGCCACGCGCTGAGCCTCGTCGTCTCGTTCGGCGCGCTCGTCGCGCTGGCGCCGCTCGCAGCGCTCATCGCCTGCGCGATCAAGCTCGAATCGGACGGCCCGGTGTTCTTCGTCCAGGAGCGGATCGGTCATCGCGGCCGGCGCATGCGCTTGCTGAAGTTCCGCACGATGCGGCCAGCCTCCGCTCGGACGTCCGAATGGGTGCGCGACAACGATCATCGGATCACGAAGGTCGGGCGATGGCTGCGCCGGTTCCGCCTCGACGAGCTGCCGCAGCTCGTGAACGTCCTGCGCGGCGAGATGAACCTGGTCGGGCCGCGGCCGCACCCGATGTCGAACGCGGAGCTGTTCACGGCCGCCATCCCGTACTACTCGCTCCGATCGGTCGTCCGTCCCGGCCTGACCGGCTGGGCGCAGGTGCGGCAGGGCTACGCGAACACGCTCGAGGAAGAAATCGAGAAGATGCGCTACGACCTGTACTACATCAAGCACATGTCGGCGTGGCTCGATCTCCGGATTCTGCTTCAGACCGTCACGACCGTCGTCTTCGGCCGCGGCTGCGCGTCGGCCATCCGGCAGCCCGCCGCGGTCGTTCTCACAGGACCCACACCACACGTCGGCGCGTAGGCGCCGCAACTGATGAAGATCGGTCGACTCGTGCCGCCGGCGGCCGCGCCGCTCGGGTGGAGCGATTTGTGGCACGGCATCGCGGCGCTCCTCGCCGGCGAGGGAGCGCTGCGCCGGTTCGAAGACGAGATTCGGCGCGAGTTCGACGTGCGCCACGTGTTCCTCGTGTCGTCGGGCACGGCGGCGCTCGCGCTGACCTTCGACGCCCTCGCCTCGCTCTCGCCGCGCCGCAAGGCGGCGATTCCCGCCTTCACCTGCTTCTCGGTGCCCGCAGCCGTTCTCAAGGCCGGCCTCCGCCCCGTGCCATGCGACATCGACGACACGACGTTCGATTACGACCGGCGCAGGCTCGCCGAGACCATAGACGAGGACACGCTGTGCGTCGTCGCGCACCATTTGTACGGCGTGCCGTCGGCGATAGACGAGGTGCGCGCGATCTGTGAGCCGCGCGGCATCTACGTGGTCGAGGACGCGGCGCAGGCGATGGGCGGCGTCCTCGGCGGCCGCCGCCTGGGCACGATCGGCGATGTCGGCATCTTCAGCCTCGGCCGCGGCAAGAACATCACGTGCGGCTCCGGCGGGATCATCGTCACCAATTCGGACGACATTGCCGCCGCGATCCGCGCGCGCCATCGGCAGCTTCCAGCCGAGTCGATCGCACGCGCCGTCAGGGATCTGGTGCAGATCGCGATCATGGCCTTCTTCATTCATCCGCGTCTGTACTGGATTCCGGCGGCACTGCCCTTCCTGAAGCTGGGTGAGACGATCTTTCCGAAGACGATCGAGATCCGGCGGCTGTCCGCCATGAAGGCCGGCCTGCTGCGCAACTGGCGCGATCGGCTGGCCGAGGCGAACCGGGTCCGCGCCGAGACCGCGACGTACTACGGCCGCCATCTCGGGCTCGCCTTCGCCGCGGGCGCTTCGCATCCGTACCTGCGCCTCCCGATCGTCGCCGCGTCGCCCGCGGTGCGGGAGCGAATCCGCACGGCCGCCGAGCGCCGGGGCCTCGGCGTGAGCGTCGGCTATCCGACGCCGGTCGATGCCATCCCGGAGATGCGTCCGCTGTGCGGCGGCGCGCGGTATCCGTCCGCGCGGCGGGTCGCCGAGACCCTCGTCACGCTTCCCACCCATCACTGGCTGACCGACGGCGACAAGCGGGCGATCGCCGAGTTGTGCCGGGAGGTCATTGCGGCATGATCGCCGAAGTCCTGTTGTGGACGTCGCTCGCGCTGATCGCGTACGCGTATGTCGGGTACGGCTGCGCGCTGCGGGTGCTCGCGGCGGTGCGCAGCCGCAGGGTGCGCAGGGCCCCGTACCGCGGCCCGGTGTCGTTCGTCATCACGGCGCACAACGAGGAGGCGCGGCTCAGGGCGAAGATCGCGAACACGCTCGCCCAGGACTATCCCGCCTCCGACCTCGAGGTCATCGTCGCCTCCGACTGTTCGACCGACGCGACCGACGAGATCGCGCGCTCGTACGGGGACCGCGTCCGGCTCGTGCGATCGCCGGTGCGGCGCGGCAAGGAGGCCGCGCAGCAGCTCGCGGTGCGGGCGGCGACCGGCGACATCCTGATCTTCTCCGACACCGCGACGGCGCTCGCGCCCGACGGCGTCTCGACCATCCTCCGCAGCTTTTCGGATCCGGGCGTCGGGTGCGTCAGCAGCCGCGATCGCTGCGTCGACGAGGACGGCCGGCCGGGCGGCGAGAGCGCGTACGTCCGGTACGAGATGCGCCTGCGGGAGCTCGAGACGCGCGTGAACTCGCTCGTCGGGCTGAGCGGGTCGTTTTTCGCCGTGCGGCGCGACGTCTGCCGCGCCTGGAGCCCGGACCGCCAGAGCGATTTCACGACGCTGTTGAACGCGGTCGCGCTGGGCTACCGCGGCGTCCTCGACGCTGAAGCGGTCGGCTCGTATCGAAACGCAGCCGACCAACGGCGCGAGGCCCGGCGAAAGCTGCGGACGGTGGTCCGTGGACTGGCCGTGCTCGCGCGCCACCGCGGCATGCTGAACCCGTTCCGGTTCGGGCTCTTCGCGTGGCAGCTCGCGAGTCACAAACTCTGTCGCTGGCTCGTGCCGTTTGCGATGGTTGCCGCGCTCGCCGGCAACGCGGCACTGGCATCGACGTCGTCCATGTACCGCGTGCTCCTGGCGATGCAGCTCGCCGGCTACGGCGCCGCCCTCGCCGGCCTCTACACGCGCGCGTCGATCCTGCGCGTGCCCGCGTTCCTGCTGTCGTCGAACGTTGCGATTCTGGTCGCGTGGTGGCGCTTCGCGGCCGGCGAGCGCGCCACGGTCTGGAATCCAACCGAACGCCTGAGCAGTCTTCCCTCTTACGGTGCGACCACACTCATTCCCAGAGGCCCATCGTGCTGAACGCGCTAAGCGTCGACGTCGAGGAATATTTCCACGCGGCCATTTTCAGGAGCGGCACGCGCGGACTCGGAGGCGGCGATTTCGAGAGCCGCGTCGAGCGCAGCATGGACCTGCTGCTCGCGCTGCTCCGGCGCACGCGAACCCAGGCCACCTTCTTCACGCTGGGAGAAGTGGCCGCGTCGCATCCGGGCGTCGTCCGTCGGATCTCCGAGCAGGGGCACGAGATCGCGTGCCACGGCTACCGGCACGAGGACGTCTACCGGATGTCGCCGCGGGAGTTCCGCGCCGACATCCGCTGCGCGAAGCAGCGGCTCGAAAATCTCGTCGGCGCCGAGGTCATCGGCTATCGGGCGCCGAACTTCTCGATCGGCGCGCGGCAGTCGTGGGCGTACGAGATCCTGATCGAGGAGGGATTCCGGTACGACTCGAGCACCTACCCGATCCTGCACGACCGGTACGGCCGGCCGAGCGCGCCGCGCTTTCCGTACGGCATCTGGCGCAGCGGCCTGGCGTGGCTGACCGAGTTCCCCATCGGGACCGCGCGCATTCTCGGCGTCAACCTGCCGATCGGCGGCGGCGGCTACTTCCGCCTGTCGCCGTTCGAGCTGATCCGCCGCGGCATCCACCGCGTCAACGCGTACGAGCGCCAGCCGGTGATGTTCTATTTCCACCCATGGGAGCTCGATCCTGATCAGCCGCGACCGCCGATGTCGGCGCGGCACCGGTTCCGCCATTACGTCGGCCTCCAGCGTGAGGCCGGCAAGCTGGAGCAGCTCCTGACCGAGTTCGCCTTCGGGACGGCTCGCGATGTGCTCGAGCGGCGGGAGCACTACAGCGAAGGGCTCGACGCCGCAGAAGAGCGCGTGTCGATTGCGACGGCCTGATGCGGCGGCTGATGCGGAACTCGATGCCGACGCGGCCGCTCAATGCGGTGCTGACGGGGCAGCGCCTCCCTGCACTCGACGGACTGCGTGGCCTTGCCGTCATGCTGGTCCTCGGGTGGCACTTCGGAATCGAAGTGCCGGGTGGTCTCGCGGTGACCGCCCTGTTCGTCCTCAGCGGCTTCGTCATCACGTGGCTCCTGCTCGCCGAGCACGATGCGGCGGGCTCGGTGTCGCTGCCCGCGTTCTATGTCAGGCGCGGGTTGCGCATCTTCCCGGCGTATTACGTCTTCCTCGTGTTCTCGTTGGGAACCGACTGGATTCGCGGCGACACACGCAGCACGCCGGCCATCGTTCCGGCCTTCACGTATTCGATGAACTACTTCAACGCCCTGCACGGCCACCCGTCGTCCTCGATCGGTCACGCGTGGTCACTGGGCGTCGAACAGCAGTTTTACATCGTCTGGCCGCTCGCGTTCGTCGCGCTCGCCGCGTATGGATCGCGCGTGCTGGCCGGCGGCCTCGCCTTCGCCATCGCCGGAGTCGCCGCGTGGCGGTCCTTCGCGTACTTGTCGCTCGGCCTCGGATCGGCCTACGCGTGGAACGCGTTCGATTGCCGGTTCGATGGTCTCGCCGCCGGATGCCTGCTGGCGGTCGCGTCCCGCAGCGTTCCGTTCCGATCCGCGATGGAAACGTGCGCCCGCATGGCAGGGAACGCAGGGCTCATTGCGGCCGTCGCGTTGTTGCCCGTCATCGACGGCGCCGGCGGCCGATACCGGTACTCGGTCGGGCTGACGATTGAAGCGCTGCTGATCGCGTTCGCGATAGCGCAGCTGTTGATCCTGCACACTCAGATGCCGTGGCGCGCGCTCGATTCGTCGGTCATGCGATATCTCGGCCGCGTGTCGTACGGCATCTACCTGTATCACCCCTGGGGACTCGGCGTCGGGCATCGCGTGGCGGGATCGTCGCGGTGGTCGGAAGCCGCGGTCGGGCTTGCCGTCTCGGTCGTCTTCGCGACGGTCTCGCACTACGCGATCGAGCGGCCGTTCCTCAGCCTGAAGACACGGTTCTCGCGCCGCCCGGTGGCGTCGGCGGCGCCCGCTCCCGCGCCCGAGCGGCCGCAGCCGCTGATCGCGGTCCCAACGACATGAGCCCGACTGTCAGCGTTCACAGCGCGCCAGACGCGCAGGAGGCGTGGCGGCACGTGGCCGACGCGTATCCGCACGCGCGCCTCGCGCATGCGGTCGAATGGCTCGGCGTGATCGCGCGCGCGTACGGCCACGATCCGCTGTACCTGTCGGCCGACGACGGCGGTCGATGCTGCGGCCTGCTGCCGGCGTTCCTCGTGCGCCGGCCGCTCTTCGGCGCCGTGGTCGCCTCGATGCCGTTTCTCGACAGCGGCGGACCGTGCGCGTCCCCGGCGGCCGCGCGCCTGCTGATCGATCGGCTGATCGCAGAAGCCCGGCGCCGCGGCGCCCGCTTCGTCGAGCTGCGAACGGCGGAGCCTCTCGCCATCGACGTCGAGCCGCTGCAACACAAGGTGAACATGACGCTGGCGCTCGATCGGCAGCCGGACGTGCTCTGGCGCGGCTTCGACAAGACGGTCCGCAATCAGATTCGCAAGGCCGAGCGATCCGGGTTGTCGATCGAGACGGCCGGCGCGGCCGCGCTGCCGGCGTTCTACGAGGCCTTCGCGGAGCGCATGCGCGATCTCGGATCGCCGGTGCACGGGATTGGCTTTCTTCGCGCGGTGTTCGACGCCTTCGGCCCGCGCGCCCGTCTCGTGCTGCTCAAGAAGGACGCCACGCTCGTCGGCGGCCTGGTGGCCATCGCTTTCAAGGATCGCATCGCCGTGCCGTGGGCGGCGTGCCGGAAGGCATTTTTCGCCCTGTGCCCCAACATGCTTCTGTACTGGGACACCATTCGAACCGCCTGCCTGCAGGGCTTTTCGCGGTTCGAGTTCGGCCGCTCGACGCGCAAGTCCGGCACGTATGAGTTCAAACGGCAATGGGGCGCGATCGAGGAGCCGATCTACTGGTATCGGATCGCGCTCTCCGCGCAATCGCCGCGCCCGCACCCGTCCGACACGCAGCCGGCCGCGACGCTCGCCAGGATGTGGCAGCGGCTTCCGCTGCCTGTGACGCGTCAGCTCGGACCGCGGCTGCGCAAATACCTGATCCAATGACCGCATTGAGGGTCGCGTTCATCGGCGCCGGTCAGATGGCGCGCAATCACTGTCTCGCGCTCCGTCACGTCGGCGTTCCGGCGATCGTCGTCGGCGTCCACGATCGTGCGCCGTACCAGGCGGAACAGTTTGCGGCCGCCGCGGCGTCCCACGCGTTCGCGTCGGCGGAAGACATGCTCGAGCGCGCGCAGCCCGACGTCGTGCACGTCTGCACGCCTCCTGCGGCGCATTTCGACGCGGCGCGGCTCGCGCTCGAGCACGGCGCGCATGTCTACGTGGAGAAGCCGTTCGCGACGTCATCGGCCGACGCGCGCGCGCTCATCGATCTGGCCGCGGCGCGGCGGCGCCTCGTGTGCGCGGGCCATCAGCTGCTCCTCGATCCCGCGTTCGCGCAGCTGATGGCGCGCGCGCCCGAGCTGGGCGCGCTGGTGCAGGCCGATTCCCATTTCGCGTTTCGGCCGTCGGGCGCGACGGCGCGCGGCGGCGCGTCCGCCCTCGCGCAGCAGCTGATCGACATCCTCCCGCACCCGCTCTATGCCCTCGTCGCAGTGCTGGAGCGATACGGCCCGCCGGGCGCCGCAGTCGGGATCGCCTGGGCGCACGGTGGGCCGACCGATCTGCAGGCCATCCTCACCGCCGGCGATCTCGTCGGCCGCCTGTCGGTCAGCCTGCGCGCGCGGCCGATCGCG
>Ga0114129_10016242_pt1 | contig 10593 bp, 15 predicted proteins | sample RhiMetdeltSRZDD1_FD_80071 | JGI IMG/M metagenome (GOLD analysis project Ga0114129, IMG submission 80071) | Populus rhizosphere microbial communities from Tennessee, USA - Rhizosphere MetaG P. deltoides SRZDD1 (version 2) (version 2) | ecosystem: Host-associated > Plants > Roots > Rhizosphere >... | reverse complement strand
GGATCTCCCACATTTCGTGGCGCGGCGTCGCCGACGGCGAGAAGGAGCGAACATGCCGAATGGCTTTCATGGCCCGAAGGAAGAGTGGCAAAAGATGGAGGCCCCGTAGGTTCGAATCGATCCGATCCTGGTGGCATTCGCACAACGACATGGTATCGAGCTGCTTAAGAATTACCGTGACGCCGACCGCTCTCTCCGCTTCAACGACACCCTCTCTCGGGCGATCTGGGTCCATGCCACCGAGAAGTATGGTATGAACGGAACATACCAGGTGTCGATCATCGCGCATCAGGATCGCCACGAGCGCTACATCAAAGCCGCGACAGTCGCGGAGGCAGTCGCTATGGATGACCTCGATCGTATCCTCGAGCAAGCGGTTAGCCTCGTCGCGTCGTGGTCCGAAAGCGACTTGCGGCCAGCTGTCCGGACGAAGTGACAGCCGAGAGACCATCATCCATGCGTATCGCGAGCTGCGGTCATGCGCTCTTTGCTGCGACCATGATCGCGCTCGGAATCGTGGGCCTGATCAAGGGTGCTTTCACCGCGATATGGCTGCCCGTGCCCAAGGGTGTGCCCGCGCGCGAGGCACTGATCTATCTCTCCGCCATCGTCCCTCTGGTATCCGGCATCGGGCTACTCTGGCAGCGCGCTGCCGCCGTCGCTTCCCGTGTGCTGCTCGGCTTCCTCCTTGCTTGGCTTCTGTTGTTGAACGCTCCCCAACTCATCCTCGATCCCGGTATGGAGCTTACTTGGGCAGCCTGCAAGACCGCCGCGATGGTAGCGGCCGCCTGGGTCCTGTATGTCTGGTTCGCTGGCCACCCTGACGGGCAGCGCCTCGGTTTCGCCACCGACGACACGGGGCTCCGCATAGCGAGGGCGCTCTACGGCCTGGCCTTGATCCCTTTCGGCATAGCTCATTTCACCTATATCGAGAGAACCACTTCGATGGTGCCTGGTTGGCTGCCATGGCATTCGGGCTGGGCGTACTTCTTCGGCTGTACCTTCATCGCGGCGGGCGTAGCGGTGCTCATCGGCGTGTACGCACGGCTGGCGGCTGTGTTTTCAGTGGTGCAGGTGGGCATGTTCACGCTGCTGGTGTGGGTACCCATCGTGACGGCAGGGCCCAGCGCCTCGGATTGGAATGAGTTCGTGGTCTCTTGGGCGTTGACGGCCGCCGCTTGGGTGGTAGCGGATTCCTACCGCGGCATGCCTTGGCTCGCTACTCGGAGGTCAGCAATGAGAACCGAATCACGAGGAACGGGCGCGAGCGCCCGGTAACTTCACCGTAACGCCGTCGCAGCGTGCTTGACAGCACTCGGGTGCGAGGCATACTGGGCAACTCGAATGCAGAATCCGTTCACCCGAGGCAGGAGCCCAGATGTTCCGCGCATGCCTGGCTGAAGCGTAGGTCGTTAGGCGCCAGGTCCCGGGGTTCCGGAGTCCCTCGATGTTCCTAGAGCATGGCAACCAACGCCCTCGCGTCGCCCGGGACGCCTGGGTCGCACCCACCGCGGTCCTCTGCGGGGACGTGCGCGTAGGTAGCGGCAGCTGCGTCGCGTTCGGCGCGGTCCTGGTCGCCGAGGGCATGCCGGTCGTCATCGGCCAGCAGACTATCGTCCGCGAGCACGCCCTGCTCCGCGCCACAGCGGAACACCCGCTCACCGTCGGGGACTACGTCTTGGTCGGGCCACGGGCTGCGCTCTATGGCTGCCGGATCGAGGACGAAGTCTTCCTGGCGACCGGGACCACCGTGTTCCATGGCGCCCAGGTCGGCCGCGGCGCCGAGGTGCGCATCAATGGTGTTGTGCATGTGCGGACCCGATTGCCGGCCGGCGGGCTCGTGCCGATCGGGTGGGTCGCGGTAGGGGATCCCGCGGAGATCTTGCCGCCCAGCGAGCACGACCGAATCTGGGCCATCCAGCGCTCCCTCGACTTCCCGCGCGTGGTCTATGGGCTGGACCGGAAGCCCGATGGCTCGGTGGACATGCGCGAGTTGACGGCTCGAGTGGCCATGGGCTTGGCTGGGCATCGGCAAGACCGGGTGGTCGGGGAGGGCTAGGCCGCCTCATGCCCTTATTAGCGGAAGAAGCACGCCGATCAGCACGCTTGCACCATCCATCAGGGCATGCGCAATCGCCGAACGGAATCAACCGGCGAAGCTGCAGGGGCGACCTTCGTAGAGAGTGGCGCCTGACCACCGTCTGCGGTTAACAGGAGTGCGTCGCGCTTTCGTTAGGCAGGATCACAGGAGCTATGCCCGAATCGAGCACCGATGCACCAAGAGTCGTCGCCTTTCCGCCACTGTTGTATGCGGGCACACTCGCGCTGGGGCTGATACTTCACTGGCTGATGCCGCGACATCCGCTGCCGCCGGTGCCGGCACGTCTCTTGGGTGGTCTGCTCCTCATCGCGAGTGCCGCACTGGCTCGCTGGGGCGAACGAACCATGCGAAGGGCCGGCACCAACGTGGATCCGCGTCAGCCCGCGCTGGCGCTGGTCGTCGATGGCCCCTTTCGATTTTCCCGGAATCCGCTCTATCTCGGGCTCACCGGGTTCTACCTGGCGATTACGCTGCTGGTCAACGCGCTGTGGCCCCTCCTGCTCCTGGTGCCGCTGTTGGGGGTGGCGCACTGGGGGATCATCAAGCGGGAAGAACGCTATTTGGAAGGAAAGTTTGGTGAGCCGTATCGGGCCTATCGGTCCCGGGTGCGGCGGTGGCTATAGGTAATTGGGCATCGGGAGATGCTGGATGGGCGTAGTATCACCGCTTCGCGGGGGCCCAGTGCTTGAGATCGGTTCCCGGCGTTCACACCACGGATGACCGTTCACTCTGACCGCAGCCTAACCGTAGAAATCGTTGCGGGTGTCAATACCGGTTTCTCCGACACAGTCGACCATGGGGCAGTCGCGGGGGGCCTGGTGGTTCAGCTCCGCTCGGAGGCGCCTCTCCCGATTACCCGGACAAGGTGGGCACATGAAGAAGCGTGCGAGCGCTCGGTTCACGATCAAGAACTGGGATGAGAAGGCGGTGAGTGAGGGACCGGATCTGCCAAAGCTTAGCCGGGCCACGGTGACCAAGACGTTCACCGGCGATATCGAGGGCGAGAGCCAGGTCGAGTACTTGATGCTGTACCGAAGTGACGGCTCGGCCACGTTCGTCGGACTGGAGCGGGTCGTCGGCCGAGTCGCTGAGAGGGCGGGTAGCTTTGTGCTCCAACGCACCGGGGTATTCGAGGGGGGCGAGGCTAAGGAGTCCTATTCCGTGATCCCGGGCTCTGGAACCGGGGAGCTGCGCGGCCTACGAGGCGATGGCACTTCGGCTGTTGGGCATGGGAACGAGCATCCCTTCATGCTGAACTATGAGTTGGGCTAGCCCGGGGCTCGAGGCTGGCGAAGCGTATCTTGCGCTACCCCACTGAGGCGACCCGGGAGACCGTTAGGCTGCTCCAGCCTGTATGCGAAGTCCATGGTCCTCGCGAGGAAGCATGCTGTACGCAACAGTGTTCGTCGTCGTGGTCAGCCTCGGACTCCTCGCGGTACAAGCCGCCAGACGACGGGGCCCCCCGCAGAGGTCTCTAGGCACAACGGCTCTGCGAGCTGGCGCACTCGTCGCGTTGATACGTCTCAGTCTGTTCTGGGCTGGGCTCGTGCTGTACAGCGGCCACACCGACTCGCGGCAAGGTGCGGGCTACGCGCTGTTGATTCTGAACGCTGTGGTTGAACTAGCGCTCGCGGCGTCACTATCCAACAGGCAACCGGGCCCGCCCTTGATGGTTGCCGGATTGATTCTGATCACCAGTCTCTTGTTGGGGTTCGCGTGGGGGTGGCTGCGATTTCGCCCCCCATTTGGTGGAGCGGCCTAACTCGCGACCGGGCCCTGCGAGCGGACCCTGACCGCCACCATGCTCTCGACCATCATCGTGCGTCCGACGGAGAGAGATGGCATGGGTGCGGCCTACCCACCTTGCAGCTGGCGGGCGGGTCCGTTCAGCCGGTGCTTCTCCCATGACACGTTTCCAGTCCTCGTTCCTCGCGCTCGTTACGGTCCAGGCCGCCCACTCAGTCGAAGAGTACGTCGGCCACCTTTATGACGTCTTTCCCCCAGCTCGCTTCGTGAGTGGCCTAATCTCCCACGATCGTGAGCGGGGCTTCGTCATTGCCAACGTCGCGCTCGTGACTTTCGGGCTCTATTGCTTTCTCGGGCCCGTGCGTCGCCAGTGGCCGTCCGCCGTCCCGCTCGCTTGGCTTTGGGTCGTCATCGAGCTGGCCAATGGGATAGGCCATCCGCTCTGGTCCCTAGCTCGGCTGCGGTACACCCCCGGGGTTGCGACGGCTCCACTCTTGTTTGCCCTAGCGCTCTACCTGGCACAGCAGCTCATGGCTGGTCGAGCGTCGCCCTCGGCAGCCGCCTGAGGATTTGATGAGCGTCTTCAGCTATGTGCGCCTGCGCTGCACGCTTGCGGAAGGGCTAGACCGCTATGGTCGCTGGATTGGGGCGCCAGAGGTGGCCCCACGGCAGCTTGTGCAAGAGCGCGACGCCATCGACCTCGCCCTCGCCAATGACGAGTGGCTGGGGCTGGCAGTCTTCGTCTACGCCTCCGGCTCGTGGACGGTGATTGAAGAAGTCTCGGGGGGATTGTCGGACCGGCCCGGGGAGAGCTGGGTCGAGCTCGCGGATGGTGGGGACTTGGTGTATGCTGGCTACAATGACGCCATTCCCTACGCGCAGCTCATTGTGGTAGAGCGCGGCCGTCTGGTGCGGGAGTTTCTCCAGGACGAGCAGGATTCGAGTCACGACTTGAACGTGGGGCAGCTGCCCGAAGAAGTAGGGGAGCGCTTGGAGACATGGATCGATGGGGCGCGCTGGGTGGAAGAGGATGAGCTCAGGCTCACCCGACCCGAGCAGGGCTGGCTCTGGATCCACCAAGCCGCCTAAGCCCGCGCTTGCGTACGACAGGCCCCGACGGGCCGATCCGCCCGCGGTCGTCGGCCCCCTCGAGGCCAGAAAATCGAAGCATAGATTTGTGCGGGCGGTACGATGATCGCCTGCAGTTGATGCGCAAGACCTTAGGCCGTGCACAAAAAAACCCCCAGCTTGCTGCCCTTCCAAAGGAGGCTGCGATGAGTTCGCAATCGCCGTCTCGTCTGCTCCGTCCGGCTCTTATCGCTTTCGGGCTCGTGTTCGTCTTTGGCATCGCCGCGCTAAACCGCCTCTGGCCGAGCGGGTGGGCGTGGACCCCCGAACAACCGGCGTACCTCCACATGATTTGGAGCATCTACGCTACCCTGGGCGTGTTCCTGCTGCTCGCTGCCCGCAATCCCCTCCAGCATCTCAGCCTGATCTGGTTCACCGTGTGGTCCAGCGTGGCTCACGGCGCGGTGATGGCGGTCCATTCCATCACGGATCCTGGTCAACGGGGGCACCTGTGGGGAGACGTGGCGGCTCTCTTCCTGACCGCGATCGTGTTGGCAGCCCTCACGCCCCGCCGTCTCTCACTGAGCGATGCAGGGTGACGCCGATACGAGGCTCCGCCCGGGCACGGCCGAGCCACTGATTGCGGCTGAGCGGCGCTAGCACGCTCCCTCCTCCGTGACGGCTCCTGAAGAAGGGCCGGCAGGCCGCCGAGCCATTGAGGATCAGATGCGGCAGTCCGCCACTTCACGATGATGCTTGATTGCAGTCTTTTTTGTGTGGGAGGACGTCCAGATGAATACCCGGCCCAGCCTGTATGCAGTAATAGTCTTGAATCTCGCGCTCCTGGCACTTGCTCTGGCACAACAGTTCCGCCCAGCACTCGCCCAGCAGGAGCTGCCCGTTTTACGCGGTCGTGCCCTCGAAATAGTGGACCCGGAAGGTCGCATTCGCGCCAGTATCACCGTTCTCCCGGCGAGCAAGTCCTCCTCGGGTGAGGAGCAGTCGGAGACCGTACTCCTCCGACTAATCACCGAGCGGGGGCGTCCATCCGTCAAGATCGGAGCCTCTGAGCCGACTTCAGGGTTGAGCTTCGCCGGTCCAACCGGCACGAAGGACACGTATGTAGTCCTACAGTCCAAGGGGACAGCCAGCTCATTGAAACTGCGAAGCGAGAATGGCCGCCAGCAAGTCCTTGAGCCATAACGCTCGCGGTGGGTCGCCAGCAGCGTGACGCAACAGGAGGGTCCATGCGCCGTACGAATCTCAGCCTGATATATGTCGCTGCCTATCTCCTGGGAGCCGGCATCTTTCTCTTGCTCGCACCCCGTCTTGCGCTGCAGCTCCTGCTCAGCACCGGCGACTACGGGGAGATCTTGCCTCGGCTGACGGGGCTTCTTCTTGTTGGGCTCGGGATCCTTGTCGTCCAGATCATCCGCTATCGGGTCGTGGCTCTCTACTCGACCACGCTCGCCGTCCGATTGGTCTTCTGTTTAGGCTTCATCGGACTCTACGCCCGAAGTCGGGATCCTCTGTTTCTCGTCTTGCTTGCCGTCGTCGGCGCAGGCGTTCTGGCGACGAGTGTCTGCTACGCCCTTGATCGCCGGCAAGCCACTAACTGATCGGAGTGCGGCCTGACCCACGCTTGCAGCGGACGGGCGCTGCGTTTCACTCGCAAAGGGACAACCTCAGAAGCAGGGAGCGCTGGGCATGAGCGAACCTATCGACACGGTCAACCAACTGGTCCAGGCCATCAATCGCCGAGACGCCGACAGCGCCCTCGGCTTTTACGAGGCCGATGCCGTGCTGGTTACTCAACCTGGTCACATTGCGCGTGGAGCCACCCAACTCCGGGACGCTCTCGCAGGATTCGCCGCGCTGGAGCCTACCTTGGAGTCAGAGGCCCAGCACGTGATTCAGGTAGGCGACGTGGCCCTCTACCTCGGCCGGTGGACGCTGCGTGGCACCGATCCGATCGGGCAGCCGCTGATCATGGGTGGGGAATCGACCGACATCCTGCGGCGCCAGCCGGATGGTGAGTGGCGGATCGTAGTCGATAACCCGTGGGGATTTCGAGTTCTGCCAGGACCTGGAGGCCGCGCCGCCTAACCACCGCTTGCAGCTGACGGGCCGGTCTTGCGCCGCGCTCCGACCGGCGCTCATCGCCGATGGCGATCAGCAAAAGGTAGAATTCGAAAGTGCGAGCGAGCCGCCCGCAGCTGAAGCGTACGTTGTCAGGGCACGTGGAGGAGTACAGTTCATGTCGGGCTTGATCCCCCCACCGAGCTTATGGTTTCGCCTCTGGCGCGGTGCGGTGACACTGAGCCCCTTTGAAGCGTGGCTCCTCGGCGAATGCGTCCAGCGTCTGCCCAGCGACTTTCAGCCAGTGCTTCGTGATCAATTGGCCGGCAGCAACCTCGTGCAGCGCGATCCGAAGTTCCGAGAGTTGCGTTTCTATCGGGTGGTTCGAGGCCGGGTCGACCGATCCGCGCTACCGGAGTTGCCGGTCAAGCCGGGCGAAGTGAAGCTGCTCAGCCTGGCAGTCCGTGTGCCCGACCGCGCTGAGCCGCTGCACGCCGTACTTTGGGCTGTGGATCGGCGGGTGACCATGCTGAACTTCGATCCCGGCATCCAAGCCTACCAGCATTTGTCCACTGCGAGCGTGGAAGGTGTGCGCCAGTCGTGGCGGTCGAACGTCGTGGGCGGCGAAGCCTAACTGACGCGAACCACCTGTTCTGTGCGACACACGGTATACGTCAAAACCCAGACCCCGTGCCATGTCTGACGAACCCATCCTCGCAGCTGAAAACGCGTTCTTCACGGGACTGATGCAAGCCGATGCCAAGGCGCTCGAGGCCGTCCTGGCTGATGACTTCGTTTTGATCGACGTCATGCAGGGAGCCGAAGTGCCCCGCTCCGCGCTCCTAGCGCTCGTTGGGTCAGGTCAACTGCGCTTTCTCGCGATCGAGCGCCTCGACAGTCATGTGCGACGCTACGGGACTGCCGCAGTGGTGACGGGGAGAACTCAGATGCGCGGCCAGTTCGGCGCGCAGGGCTTTACGGTGCACAGCCGCTACACGCATGTCTACGTCGAGCGCCAACGCGGCTGGCAACTCGTCGCCGCGCAAGGGACTCAGATTAGCGAAGTCGCTGCTTAACCCACCGGTTCGCAGCCAGTGGCGCGCTTCGGCTGCCGCGTGAGCACCACCGCCACAGTTCTCTGATGGAGAAGCGCCGCTGATGATAGACCTCTTGGTGTGGGCACTCGGCAATGCTCGAGAACAAACGCTGGCCCTTGTGGCCGACATCCCGCAGGAAAGCGCATGCCGGCAATCTGTGCCCGGAGAGCGGCACCCGTCTGGATTCTTGGCCACCTGTTACTGGGCGATGTGTACCTGTCGACGTTGCTGGGTGCAGACTCACTCTCGGACGATTTCCAAACTCTAATGCGTCGGTACGGGCCGGGGGCGACGCCAGCGCCCGCGCTTGATCACTACGATGCCAAGCCCGCCCTGGTAGACCGATTGGCTGCCACGGGCGTCCGCCGGTTGGATGTCATTCGCCGGCTGACGCTCGTTGACCTGAGCCGGACAACTCCGGACGCAACCCTTGCCAGGGCGCAGCCGACGCTCGGTCACCACCTGCAGGCATTGGTCTGCCACGAGGGCTATCACGGCGGTCAGCTCTCGGCGTGGCGGCGGGCACACGGGTTAGGTTCGACCCGATGGGCGTTTGCACCGACCGGAGCCTGAGCTGGCTTAACGTGGGTGTGCTAACAACCAGCGCATGACATGATCGGAAGGGCACATTGGCATATCTAGTGGGGGCGCTTCTGGCATTCGTGGTGGGCGCGATGGCCACGCGTGTTCGCCTCGATCGGGATCGGGCGTTCTATCCCACCATCCTGATTGTCATTGCCTCTTACTATGCCCTGTTCGCCGTCATGGGAGGCTCCGGCCACGCTTTACTCGCGGAGAGCATAGCCATCACCGTCTTTTTTGCTGCCGCAGTCGTAGGGTTCAAGCGCTCGTTGTGGCTTGTGGTAGCGGCGCTGGCGGCACATGGCATCTTCGATCTGTTTCACAATCGAATGATCGCCAACCCTGGAGTGCCGCTATGGTGGGCCCAATTCTGCCTCACCTACGATGTCGTAGCGGCTGGTTTCCTTTCCTATTTGCTACTACGCCGGGTAACCCCAGTCCAGGCGCTCTAGCCGGTGCATGCAGCCGACAAGGACGGTACGGTGACACCGTCAAGGTTGACCGGCGACCTTGAGCGGCACGAGGCTGTGGTCGATCGATGGTGGGCCGCGCCCGAGTTGCCCCCGGGTGCCGCCGCCCCAACAGTAGGCGACGCCACCGGTGGTGAGCGCGCAGGTATGGCCTGCCCCGGCATCGATCGCTGTGAACGTGAGCCCGCCCGCCACGGCCCGCGGAGTCAGGGATCGGGCAGTGTTGCCGGTGCCGAGCTCGCCGTCGAAGTTGCCGCCCCAGCAGAACGCGTTTCCACCGGTGGTGATCGCGCACGTGTGGCCGACGCCCGCGGTCAGCGACGCGTAGGTGCGTCCGCCGACCACACGGCGCGGACTGGTGGAAGACACGCTGTCCCCGGTGCCGAGTTGCCCGAGGTTGTTGAATCCCCAGCAGTAGGCCTCTCCGGCCGTCGACAGGCCACATGCGTGCCCGAGGCCCGTCGCAATGGACGTGAACGCGATGCCGCCATTCACCGGCGACGGACTCGAGCGCGACACCGTGCTGCCGATCCCCAGCTGCCCCAGGTCATTTATGCCCCAGCAGTGCGCCGCGGCCGCTGCGATCCCACAGGTGAAGCGAAGCCCGGAGCTGATCGAGCTGAACCGAAGACCGCCGCCCACCGGCGTGGGCGTCGTTCGGCGCGTGGTCGTCCCGTCACCGAGCTGTCCGAAGCGGTTGGACCCCCAGCAGTAGGCGGCCCCGCTGGCCGCAATGCCGCACGTGTGTCCGAGTCCGGCGCTGATCGCTGTGAACGCCAGCCCGCCTTGCACCGCGACCGGTCCACTGCTGAACTCGCCTAGGCCAGGGTCCAGGAGGTCGGTCGAGCCGCGGCCGTCGCCGAGCTGACCCGAGCGGGCCGAGCCCCAGCAGTACGCCGCCCCCGCCGGGCCGATCGCGCAGGTGTGGAGCGCCCCGGCCGAGATCGCGGAGAAGGAGCGCTCCACCACGACGGGCGTGGGGAGCGGCCGGCCGACCACATCGCCGATGCCGAGCTGGCCGTCGAGGTTGCCGCCCCAGCAGTAGGCCCGGCCGGCAGCAAGAGCACAACTGTGCTCGCTCCCGGCCGTCACGGCTCCCACAGCGCCGAGCGGGAGGGGTGGGGGCGTACCGCGGGAAGCCTCCCAGGTGCCGGTGGCGAGCGCGGTCGTGGTCGCCTCGTCCGAGAAGCAGCCGATCGAGCCTGCCGCGGTGGTGGGCGGGTCGCCGGACAGGGTGCCCTGATACCGGCAGTAGAACTGCCGCGTCGTGGCCGCAAACCGCACGGCGCGGTTGGCCGTCGTGCCTTCTCGAAGGAGTAGGAAGTCGAAATCGTCGAAGCGCCGGGGCCCCGGTTCGATACAGTCGTCGCCCACGCAGGCGCCGCCGCCGAGCGGCATCGCGCAGGTTCCGAGGTACGAGATCTCGCCCGAGAGCGCGGTGCCATTCTGG
>Ga0114129_10016241_pt1 | contig 10593 bp, 10 predicted proteins | sample RhiMetdeltSRZDD1_FD_80071 | JGI IMG/M metagenome (GOLD analysis project Ga0114129, IMG submission 80071) | Populus rhizosphere microbial communities from Tennessee, USA - Rhizosphere MetaG P. deltoides SRZDD1 (version 2) (version 2) | ecosystem: Host-associated > Plants > Roots > Rhizosphere >... | reverse complement strand
TTCAGGCTCAATGCCGAGACGCTTGTGCCGCGGCCGGAGACGGAAACCGTCGTCGAAGCCGTGCTCGACGCATTGGATGCCGACAGCCGGTCGCAGCCCTTGCGGGTGGCCGATCTCGGTACCGGCTCCGGAGCCTTGCTGTTGGCCCTGCTATCGGAACTACCGGCCGCCTATGGCATCGGCACGGATCTGAGCCCGTCCGCGCTCGGCTGCGCGCGCGACAATGCGCGCGCGCTTGGCCTGGCGGCGCGTGCCTGCTTCGTCGCCTGCCACTATGCCGCCGCGCTGAAGGGGCCGTTCGATCTGATTGTGTCCAATCCGCCTTATGTGGCGCAGGGCTTGATTTCGACGCTCGAGCCCGAGGTCTACGGCTACGACCCGCGACGTGCGCTCGACGGCGGAGCGGACGGTCTCGACGCCTATCGCGCGATTGTCGGGCAGGTACACGTTCTGCTCGCACCGGGCGGTTCCCTGGTGCTCGAGCTTGGCGCCGGTCAAGCCGGCCCGGTCGCGGCATTGTTCGCCGATCGCGGATTCGCCGTCGATGCCCTGCCCAAACACGACCTTTCCGGCATCCCACGGGCGCTGGTTATCAAGTCTTTGCCATGAGTCCTCCACAATTCAGGTTGCCTAAAAAAGCACTTGGATTGTGGAGGAAGACCGACTACGTTTCGGCTAGGAATCGACCCAAGAGCAGACGCGCCGAGAACGAGGCCCGCAGCACAGCTTCGGTGAGCCAGAGGCGCGAATAGTGCGAGACACTGAAGCCGGCCGTCCGGCGGAGGGTTCGCCGACTTGGGACGAGATGCTTCATCGGTTCGGCGCCGACCGCGAGCGATCTCCGACGCGGCGATGCGCGTGACGAGAGGTGGGCAACGCCGCAAGAAAGGTTGCGGCCAAGGGGTTGCTGCTTCGAGACACGAGACCTGAATTGCGGCGGAACAGGCCGCAGTCGCTTCGCGCTCGATCCCGCGGGGGTGCGGCCAATGCCGCAGCGTCCGTGCGGCGGGGGCGGGGCATGTAGGGTGAGGCAAGCGGCAGTGCCGCATAATGACGGGGTCAGCAAAAGGCGAGTCATGAGAAACGGGCAAAACAAGCGCATGCGCGGTCGGAACCACCACCGCAAAAGTCATAATCCGATGTCACGGGTCTACGAATCGAACGGCCCGGACGTCAAAATTCGCGGGACCCCGTCTCATATCGCCGAAAAATACCTGCAGTTGGCACGCGACGCCCAGTCCTCGGGCGATCCGATCGCGGCGGAAAACTACTATCAGCATGCCGAGCATTATTTCCGGCTGATCGCGGCGGCGCAGGAACAGTTCCGCCAGCAAAATCCCCACCTCGCCCGCCCCGAGCACGAGATGCGCAGCGACATGCGCGACGAAGCGTTCGACGAGGGCGAGGGCGATGGGTTCGGCCAGCAGCCGATCGGCGGTGGTGGCGAAGCGCCGTTCGGTACGCGCGAGCCGCAGCCCTATCTGCCGCGCGAGGCCCAGCCTTTCCCCGCCCGCGATCAGCAACAGCAGCACGCACGACCGCAGCAACACGGCGGACAGGAAGGCTCGGGCGACATCGACCGCCTGCCCTCTTTCATCACCGGCGGACAGCCGCAGCAGGGCCAACCGCAGCAGGGCCAGCCTCCGCAGGGCCAGCATAATCATCAGAACTATGGCCAGAACGGCCACGACAATCAGCCCGATCGTTTCCCGCTGCATCGCCGGCGGCGCCGCCATCGTGGCGGCGGCGGACCTCGTCACGACATGCAAGGGGGACCGCCGCGGATGGACGGTGACGATCCCTCGCGCAACGACTGACGATCGCGATCGAGTTTTCCGACAATGAGCGGCGGCGCCTAGGCGCCGCCCGGCGAAGGTGCCAGCGCGGGTTCCAGCGCGGGCACGAGCTTCGTACGCTCGCGCCGCGCCGGAATGGCGCGATAGACCTGCTTCGTTGCCTCGACGATATGCACGCCGGCGAACGGCGCAGAGATCGTCGCGCCCGTCCTCTCCCAGGCAACCGCCGAGCGCAAGAACCAGCCGCGTGGGATCGGCGGCACGTAAAGCGCCTCGCTCCATCCTATCGGCGTGAACCAGGTGTCGCGCAGGAGATGATTGATCTGCGAGCGCGAATAAGGCCTGCCATGGCCGAATGGGGTCGTGTCCATGCGCGCCCAGAGTCCCCGCCGGTTCGGCACCACTGCGAGCAGGCGCCCGCCCGCCGCCAGCACGCGCCAGACTTCCCGCAGCAGGGCGCCAGGATCGTGCGCCATTTCGAGCGCGTGAATGAGCAACACGCGGTCAACCGCTGAATCGCTCAGCGGCAGGTCGAGCTCATCGACGAGGGACGCCAGCGTCGGCCGGGTCGAAGGCCATTTCAGCACGCCCTGGGCCGCCGGCATGAATGCGAGGCAACGCTCGGCCTCCTCGCGAAACAGACCGAGATAGGGCGTCGGATAGCCGACGCCGAGAACCTTCAGTCCGCGGGTGTCGGCGAAGCGGGCGCGCACGCCCCGGCTGATGAAGCGCCGTGCCGCGACGCCGAGCCGCTGGGCGTAGAAATTGCGCAGGTCAATGACGTCGATGGACATGGCGCCGAAAATAGCATGAAATTATAATTGCTTATCATCGGGCAAAGGCGGCCCTCGGGCAACATCGAACACCGAGCCCCCGCGGCGCAGTCGCATTGAATTCCGATGGTTTTTCCGTCCCCGGATGAACGGAGCAAATGTCGATGCCGGCGCAAACCCGCCTCTTTCTCTGCCTCAAGGACAATTTCGGGGTGCTGCTGCACGATCCCGGCAGCGGCGCTACCGCCGCCATCGACGCGCCGGAAGCCGCGCCGGTGGAGGCCGCGCTGAAGGCGACCGGCTGGCGGCTGACCGACATCCTGGTGACGCATCACCATCACGACCATACCGGCGGCATCGAGGAGCTCAAGGAACGCCACGGTTGCCGCGTGGTCGCGCCGGACGCCGAAGCCGACGGCATTCCTGAAGTGGACGAAACCGTGAGCGAGAACGACACGGTAAAGGTCGGCGGCCTCGAGGGCCGCGTGATCGAGACGCCTGGACACACCGCCGGCCACATCAGCTATTTCTTCCCGGCCGACAAGCTCGCTTTCGTCGGCGACACGCTGTTTTCGATCGGCTGCGGGCGGGTGATCGAAGGCACCCCTCCGATGATGTGGCAGTCGCTGCTGAAGCTGCGCGAGCTGCCTGACGATACCCGCGTCTATTGCGGCCACGAATATACGCGGGCGAACATCCGCTTCGCGCGCACCATCGAACCGCTTAATACGAGGCTCGCCGCACGCGAGAAGGAGGTTGAACGCCTGCTCGCCGAGGGCAAGCCGACCATCCCCTCGCTCATGCGCGACGAAAAAGCCGCCAACCCGTTCCTGCGCGCCGACGTGCCGGAGGTCGCCAAATCGCTCGGCCTCGCCGGCCAGCCGGCGGCGCAGGTCTTTGCCGAAATCCGCGCCCGAAAAAACAATTTTTAACCGCTGTCATCGGGCGGTCACCTTGAATGGCACCAATCGCCCTCTCGTGCGTTGATAGCCCGCCAAAGAGGGACGGAATTTGTTCGCCGATAGCGTCTATGCCCTCCCGCGCGCTCGTACCGTGCCGGCGCGGGGCTTCGTGGTCGACGGTGACGTTATTGCAGGGGCGGCGCTGCTGAGCGTCGCCCTATGCATCGGGCTTGCGACCGCCAGCGACTACGGCCTTACCATCGACGAGTTCAACACCAACGATTACGGCCCCAAGGCGCTCGCCTGGTACACCAGCGGTTTCAAGGATCGCTCCCACTTCGAAACCGTCGAGCAATTCCTTTGGTATTATGGTCCTTGGGCCCAAATCCTTACCGCCATCGTGCAATCGCTCAACCTGGCGAGCCCGTTGACGATACGCCATGCGGTGAATTTTTCGATCGGGCTTGCCGGGCTGGCCGCGCTTATCCCGATTGCGCGACTGACCGTCGGACGCTGGGCCGGACCGGTGGCGATCGCGCTGTGCCTGATGACCGGCTACTTCTACGGCAGCCTGTTCTTCACGCCGATCGACATCCCGTTCCTGGCCGCGATGACCTGGGCCGTACTCGCCATCCTGCTGATGGCGAGGCGCGGGGTCCCGTCCTGGCCGGCAACGGTGGCCGCCGGCGTGCTCACCGGCTTTGCCATGGGCACGCGCACCGGCGGCATCATCACGCACGCCTATCTGCTGATGGCTATGACGCTGTGCGGCCTCGAAATCGCCCTGCGGCAGGGTCGCGCGGCCCTCAAGCCGCTCGCGCAGATCGGCCTGCGGACGCTCTGTACCGTGGCGATCGCGTGGATCACGGCGATCGTGATCTGGCCGTGGCTGCAGGTCGGCAATCCGTTCTCGCAATTCAGGATCGCGTTCGTGCATTTCGCCACGATCCCGATGAGCTTCGAATTCCTGCATTGGGGCGAGACCCTGACGACCAATGCCTTGCCCTGGTACTACATCCCGCAGCAATTCCTCGTCCGGCTTCCGGAAGGCTTCCTCATTCTGCTGGTCGTCGGCCTTGTGATCGGGGTTGCGAGCGCGGTGATGTTCAGCCTCGCGACCATCGCGCGATTGCGGGAGCAAGGCGTCAGCGGCCTCAAGACCCCTGCCCTGGTGCTCGCGCGCGCGCGCGGACCGCTGGTGCTGATCGCGGCGGCCGCCGTCCCCATCGGTTTTCTGATCGTGCAGAAATCGACGCTCTATGACGGCGTGCGCCATATCATGTTCGTCATTCCAATGCTCGCGGTGCTGGCGGCGGGCGCGCTGCTGCGGATCATTCCGCTGCTGCGCCGGTTCCCGGTGCTGGCCGCAGTGGCTGCCAGCGTCGCGCTGGCGCATGTCGGCGTAACGGTTGCGACTCTGGTCGGGCTACATCCGCTGCAGTATGTCGCGATGAATTCCCTGGTCGGGGGAGTCAAAGGCGCGAAGGGCCGGTTCGAGCTCGACTACTGGGCCGCCGGCGCGACCGAAGCGCTGCGGCAGCTCGAGCGCCGCCTCGACAACGATAAATCCGGCCGCTTCACGTCGAGCCCGCCGCGCGTGTTCGTCTGCATGACGTACCGCGAGGGCGTCGCAGGCCAATTGTTCAGGCGGAATTGGGTTGTCGCCGCCGAGATCGATAAGGCAGACTTCATCATCGAGACCGAGCGCTGGCGATGCGCCGAGAACTCGACGGCCACGCTGATCGACGAGGTGAAGCGTTTCGATGCCTCCTTCGCCTGGATCTACGCCAACAATCGCGGCCGCGGACTTTAGCGCCGCCGACATCATCCGCCTGCTCGATCTCAGGCCGCATCCGGAAGGCGGATATTTCCGCGAGACCTTCCGCGACCCGCGCACCGTGCAAGGCGGCCGCGCGGCCTCCACGGCGATCTATTACCTCTTGGCGCGCGGCGAGCGCTCGCATTGGCACCGGATCGACGCGGCGGAGGCCTGGCATTTCTACGCCGGCGGCCCGCTGCGGCTCGAGATCGCGGCGTCTGACCAAGGACCGATCGAGCGTGTGACGCTCGGCCCCGATCTTGCGGGCGGAGAACGCCCGCAGGCGATCGTGCCGGCCGGTGCATGGCAGGCGGCGGAAAGCCTTGGGCCGTGGACGCTGGTCGGCTGCACCGTGGTTCCCGGCTTCGATTTTGCCGGCTTCGAATTGGCGCCGGAGGGTTGGTCGCCGGGCTAGCGCGCGAGCGGTCTGAGCTGCCGAAGCGCGGGTAGCAACAGCACCGAGGCGATCAGCCCGAGCACCACATCAAAAATCTCGTTGACCAGCTCGCCGGCGAAACCGCCCTCGGGCGGTGACCACAGCCTGAAGCCACCGGCCAAGAGCGCGACGGCAACCGCAAAGCCGACCGTCGACCACGCGATCCACGCTGCGCTACCGGAGGCGGCCCTGCGCAGCACGAGCGCTTCGATTGCCCCGACAGAGGCTCCCAGGACCGCGCCCGTCAACATCCAGGCTGCAATCGGAAAATCGTCCGTCGAAGCGTCCGTTGCGGCCGCGTCGGACCGGAACGCCGTCATCACTTCGGCCGCCAGCGCGACCACCGCACCCATCGCCGCGTGAAGGATCACCCAGGCGCGTGCCGGCAGTGCCGGAATGATGCGTTGGAGAACGGCGCCGGTCAGCACGCCCATCGCGGCGCCGGAGAAGCCGGAAAAGCCGATCGCGGCAACGTACTGGACCAACCGGGCGCCCAGGTCCGCCTCGGCATCGGCAGCCCCGGTCAGTTGCCTGATCCCATAGACGGCGAGCGACGCCACGGCCGCAACGATCGCAGCAACGATATTGGCCTTGATCCAACGCGCGGCAACCGAGGCCGAAGACTGCGTATCGGGAATGGGAGCCATGGCGGGCACGCCGGCACACTATGGAGCGACGATGACCTAGATGAAAGCCGGCAATCTTGGCTCAGACGATGTACTGCCCGCCATTCGCAGTCAGCGTTGAGCCGGTGATGAAACCGGCGTCGTCGGAGGCCAGGAAGACAACGCAGCGCGCGATCTCCTCGGGCTCGCCGAGGCGGCCAAGCGGGATCTGCGGCAGGATGTTCTTCTCCAGCACGTCCTTCGGCACCGCCTTCACCATCTCGGTCGCGATGTAGCCGGGACAGATGGCATTGACGGTGACGCCGCTTTTGGCGCTCTCCTGCGCGAGCGCCTTGGTGAAGCCGATCTCGCCGGCCTTGGCCGCGGAATAGTTCGACTGGCCGATCTGGCCTTTCTGGCCGTTGATCGACGAGATGTTGATGATGCGGCCGAACTTGCGCTCGCGCATGCCCTCGATCAGCGGCCGGCACATGTTGAACAACGAGCTGAGGTTGGTGTTGATCACGTCGGTCCACTGCTCCGGCTTCATGCGGTGGAACATGGTGTCGCGCGTGATGCCGGCATTGTTGATGAGCACCTCGATCGGGCCGAGATCGGCCTCGACCTGCTTCAGGCCGGCGGCGCAGGCGTCATAGGACGATACGTCCCATTTGTAGACCGGGATGCCGGTCTCGGCCTTGAACTTCTGCGCAGCCTCGTCGTTGCCGCCGTAATTGGCGGCGACCTTGTAGCCCGCAGCCTTCAGCGCCTTCGAGATCGCCTCGCCGATGCCGCGCGTACCGCCCGTGACCACCGCAACGCGGGCCATGACTTTCTCCTCCGTCCACTATCCCCTGAGCGCCGTTCAGCGCTCGACGCACATCGCGATGCCCATGCCGCCGCCGATGCACAGCGTGGCGAGGCCTTTCTTGGCGTTGCGCTTCTGCATCTCGTAGAGAAGCGTCACCAGCACGCGGCCGCCGGAGGCACCGATCGGGTGCCCGAGCGCAATGGCGCCGCCGTTGACGTTGACCTTCGAGGTGTCCCAGCCGAGGTCCTTGTTGACGGCGCAGGCCTGCGCCGCGAACGCCTCGTTGGCCTCGATCAGGTCGAGTTCCTCGACCTTCCAGCCGGCCTTCTTCAGCGCTGAGCGCGAGGCCGGGATCGGGCCGGTGCCCATGATCGCCGGGTCGACGCCCGCATGCGCCCACGACACGATGCGGGCGAGCGGCTTCTTGCCGCGCTTCGCGGCCTCGCTCGCCTTCATCAGCACCACGGCGGCGGCGCCGTCGTTGATGCCGGAGGCGTTGGCAGCCGTCACCGTGCCGTCCTTGCTGAACGCCGGCCTGAGCTTGGAGACCGCGTCGAGCGTGGTGCCGTGCCGCGGATACTCGTCGGCGTCGACGATCACATCGCCCTTGCGGGTCTTGACCGTCACCGGGACGATCTCGTCCTTGAACCTGCCGGCCTTCTGCGCGGCCTCTGCCTTGTTCTGGGAGGCAACGGCGAACTCGTCCTGCTGCCCGCGCGTGATCTGCCACTGGCGCGCCACGTTCTCGGCGGTCGTGCCCATGTGATAGCCGTTGAAGGCGTCCCATAGGCCGTCCTTGATCATGGTGTCGACCATCTCGAAGTTGCCCATCTTCACGCCGTTGCGCAGATGCGCGCAGTGCGGCGCCATGCTCATGGATTCCTGGCCGCCGGCGACGACGATTTCGGAATCGCCGTTGAGGATGGCCTGGTAGCCGAGCGCGACCGCGCGCAGGCCGGAGCCGCAGAGCTGGTTGACGCTCCAGGCCGGGCTCTCGACCGGGATGCCGGCGGCGATCGAGGCCTGCCGCGCCGGATTCTGGCCCTGCCCTGCCGTGAGGATCTGCCCGAGGATCACTTCGGAGACCTGCGCTCCCTCGACGCCGACGCGCTTGAGCGTCTCGGCGATGGCCACTTTGCCAAGCTCGTGCGCCGGCAGGTTGGCGAACGCGCCGTTGAAGGCGCCGACCGGCGTGCGGGCCGCGCTGACGATGACGATATCGTCCCTCATGACTTCACTCCTTGTCCTGTCCGGCTGAATGGGGACCGGCCCCTGACCGCCTTGCTGGCATGATGCCGCGGGCGCGACCAAAGGTCCCGGCGTCCTGACCCTAATCTCGATAGCGCGCGTGCGGCTGTCAATTGCGCGGACCGATGATCTGTTCCGCGTTTGGCGATGGTTGCGAGGCCCGCTGGCGGTCCCTACGGCACCGCCGGCGCCCATAAAACGGTGGCTTGAGCGCGGAAAAAAGGGCTATGCTGACGGCAGGGAACAAAACGACATGGCCAAATCCGACGAACCGGTCACAATCAAGAAATACGCCAACCGGCGGCTCTACAACACCGGCACCAGCACCTACGTCACCCTTGAAGACCTCGCCGGGATGGTGAAGGCGGGGCAGGATTTCGTCGTCTATGACGCCAAGAGCGGCGAGGATATCACCCGCTCGGTGCTGGCGCAGATCATCTTCGAGCAGGAGAACAAGGAAGGGCAGAATCTCCTGCCGATCAACTTCCTGCGCCAGCTGATCCGCTTCTACGGCGACTCGATGCAGATGCTGGTGCCGCGCTATCTGGAAGTTTCCATCGATTCGCTCACGCGCGAGCAGGAGAAGTTCCGCCAGCAGATGGCGCAGGCGTTCGGCGTCACGACCTTCGGGCCGCTGGAGGAGCAGGTGCGGCGGAACATGGAAATGTTCGAGCGCACCTTTGCCATGTTCGCGCCGTTCGCGCGCCGCGAGGGCCAGGGAGGCCAAGAGGGTCAAGGGGGTCAGGGCGGCGAAGCCGACAAGGGACCGAAATCGGGCGACGAGCTCGATGATCTGAAGCGGCAGATGGAGGAGATGCAGAAGCGCCTCGACCGCCTCGGCGACAAGGACAAAGGGTCGTAGGCGCCTTTTGCCGCCACGCCGGCAGATGACATGGCTTCCTCGTTTCGCAATTTTGCGCTTTGGGTCATCGCCGTTCTGCTGCTGCTCGGGCTGTTCACGCTGTTCCAGAACCCCGACCAGCGGCGCCAGGGGCGGGAAATCACATTCTCGCAGTTCCTGACCGAGGTCGATCAAGGCCGGGTCCGCGATGTACTGATCGCAGGACAGGAGGTCCAGGGCAGTTTCTCCGATGGGCAGCAATTCACGACCATGATCGTGAACGCTCCCGCGCTCATTGAACGCCTGCGGAGCAAAAACGTCAGCATCACGGTGCGGCCGCAGCAGGCCGACGTGCCGTGGTTCGTGTCGCTGATCATCTCATGGCTGCCGTTCATCGCGCTGATCGGGGTGTGGATCTTCCTGTCACGCCAGATGCAAACGGCGAAGGCGGGGGCCAGTCCGCCGGCGGCCGAGATCGAGGCGCTCAAGCGCCGCATCGACGATCTCGAGCGGCGCATTGACCGGCTGGGCGGCAAGTAGCTCGCTGACGCCACAGGGCCAGAGTTCCCAAGGGGGCCACCGGCCGTGGCCCCCTTGGGAACCCGGAATCCAACAGCAGGATCAACAGGTAACGGCCGCATGAAGGCCAAGGGGGCCACCATTCCGTGCGTGGCCCCCTTGGCGCGTTCATGTGGCCCGCTTGGCCTCGCGGCAGGCTCGCCGGCGCCCACGCAGGCCCAGCGGACCTCCGCGCCGCCGCCGGCGCGCTCCAAAAGCGCTTGACTGGCGCCACGCCATCTGTTACGTTTGGCGAAATGTCAGGGTGCGCAATCTGCGCCCGGACCAGCCAGGATTCCTCCGTCCGTCGCTGCCGGGAGGCCGCGTCCGCCGCTACGCCGAGGCCTTCGTGCCGCCGCCGGCCACCCACGGCCGGTCGGTCGAGGCCAGCCCCACCAGCGCGCCCTGCAGGTAGTTGCAGCCCCAGCCGTGGAGGATCGCGGCGGCTTCCTCGTCCTGCACCCATTCGGCCACGGTCTCGAGCCCCAGCCGGTGCGCGAGGTCGATCAGCGTCTGCACGAAGGCGCGGTCGTCCTCCGAGCGCTGCAGGTTCTGCACGAAGGCGCCGTCGATCTTGACCATGTCGACGCCGAGCTTGCGCAGGTTGCGGAACGAGGTGTAGCCGGCGCCGAAATCGTCGATGGCGATGCGGCAGCCGAGGTCCTTCACGCGCGTGACGAAGCCGCGGGTGTCGTCGATGTCGTGGATCGCCGTCGTCTCGGTGATCTCGACCGTCAGCCGTTCGGCGATGCCGTGACGCGCTCGCAGCATGGCGCCGAGCGCGGCCCACCAGTCGGGATCGAC
>Ga0114129_10016240_pt1 | contig 10594 bp, 10 predicted proteins | sample RhiMetdeltSRZDD1_FD_80071 | JGI IMG/M metagenome (GOLD analysis project Ga0114129, IMG submission 80071) | Populus rhizosphere microbial communities from Tennessee, USA - Rhizosphere MetaG P. deltoides SRZDD1 (version 2) (version 2) | ecosystem: Host-associated > Plants > Roots > Rhizosphere >... | reverse complement strand
TGTAAATTGCCTCGTGAAGTGGCGCTGATCAGCATCGTCAAGTGGCACTCTGTTTAAGAGGGGATGTGGGTTTCCTCATGAGGGTGTGACTTCATGACACCAGGTATCGGCAAGAAAATGACCCTTTTCTTGTCCTTGCGTCTGCCCATGGTTTCAGGCCATTTTGTGAGCATTCTGTAGGCAAAAAACACCGGAAGACAAAGCACATCAAGAGACCACGGATGCTCACCAGTGCTTTTACCCTGTAAGAGAAAGGTAGGATGTCAGAGATTGGTGCCGATTCATGCCACTGCACTATGCCATTGACAGACATCGAGGAAGAGCACAGGGATCACCCGAGGCCTTCCTTGTCTCCGAAGCATCATTGTCGGCAAAGTGGGATTCCCGTAGTTTTGGAGCAATACTGCAAAGCTTTGCAGTATTGCACGCCTGCTACAGGAACCCCCCAGTGGACTACTCGCATAGTGCTGTTGTTCGTCGCATACATATTTTGACCATACAAGGGACATAGCAGGATGATCGATGTATCCGTGATCATAGAGGCAACCGCGCGCGACCCCCTTGTGGTCGCTTTTGGCCTCATGGTGTTCGGCGGGTTGACGACGCATTTTCTGTGCAAGCACTCTCCGTTCACGCGGGCGATTGGCCGCGTCCTCTGCCTGATGCTGCTGACGATTGTGCTGCTGCGCGCGGGGATCGTACCCTACCGTCCGCTGCCATCGACTGGCTCGCCCTTCCACGATGCCGTCCACGGCGCCTTGCAGGTTGCCTGGTGGCTCTGGGCCGCCTGGTTCCTGGTCAGCGTGCTGCGCGCCTTCGTCATCGTCGAACACCGACCCCGCGAAGGCAAGCTGCTGCAGGACCTGCTGGCGACCCTGATTTATCTCGCCGCCGTTTTCGCCATCGTGGCCTATGTGTTCGATCTCCCGATCCAAGGGTTGCTCGCGACCTCCGGCGCGGTCGCGATCATTCTGGGGCTGGCGCTCCAGAGCACGTTGGGCGACGTGTTTTCGGGCCTGGTGCTGAATTTCAGCCGGCCGTATCGGCCAGGCGATTGGATCAGTCTCGACGGCGGGCTGGAGGGCCGCGTCCTCGAGCTGAACTGGCGCGCGACCCACGTCCTGACGGGGCGGCGGGATCTGGCAATCGTGCCGAATAGTACAATCGCCAAGTCAAAGATCGTCAATGTCAGCTCGCCGTCCAGCCTCCACGGCGTGACGATCACCGTGCAGCTCGACGCTACGACCACACCCGCGGCCGGCACCGAGATGCTGGCGCACGCCCTCCTGAACTGTCGGCTGATCGTGGCCACGCCGGCCCCGACCATCACCGTCAAGGCGATCAATGCCACGTACACGGAATGCGAGATCACCTTCTTCGTCGACGAGCTGGCCGCGGTGACCCAGGCGCAGAACCAAGTCTTTGATCTGATTGTCCGCCATCTCGCCGTGGCCGGCATCGCCTTGGCACGGGCGCCGCACCATCCCCCGTGGGCTGGTGCAGACCAGGCCGCGCAGCGATGCACGACGGGACCTGAGCGCGTGCTCGAGCTGGTGGCCATTTTTGCCAGCTTGACGCGCGACGAGCGGCAGGCCATCGTGGCCAAGCTGACACCAAAGTCCTACGACCAAGGCGAGACGCTGGTGGAACCGGGAACGGTGCTGCACTCGCTGTGTATTGTCGGTTCTGGTGTCCTGTCGTTCACACGGGAGGCAAGCGAAGGCGAGATCGAACTGCTCCGGATCGGGCCGGGTGACCATTTCGGCGAGCTCGGGATGCTGACGGGAGGGCCAGCCACCGCCACGATCAGGGCGCTGCTGCCCACCACGATCTACGAACTGGCCAAGGACGACCTCGCGCCCATGCTGGAGGCCCGACCGGCCGTCGCGCATGAGCTCTGTCAGGCCCTGGCTCGGCGTCAACGCGCGGGGCAATTGGTCGCCGCGACCGAGCTGGCCGCGACCGTGCCAGCGCACCGTCTGACCGCGTGGTTCTCCGAGCGGCTGCACCGACTCTACGATCTGGCCAACGCGGAATGAGCGGTCCTGTCCCTCTATCTTGCGGCTAATGTGATGAACTTAGCGCCCTGCGGACGGACTTTTCTCGTCCATTACGTGCCTGACGCTCCTCCAATGCGGATAGGTCACGACGGCCAACGCATCCGTGATGAGCGCCTTGGCCTTACATCTGCAGTCCCGCCAGCATAGGCTGTCTCATGGGCTCTGACCACTCCCCGTCCTCTCTGCCTCCTGGCAGGCTACCTCGTCGCCGGCCATAACGTCCCCGCTTGATCGCATGCAGTTCGTCATAGACCACGCCGTAACGTGGATGCCACACTTTCCAGAGCATCATCTCCCCGCCACACCGAGGACAACGGAGCGGATCACGCCCCGTACTGGCCAGCACGCGAGCGCGGTAGTTCTTCTGCACCGCGATACGATACGTCCCTTTGATCAACCGACCCAGCGCCACCATCAACGCTGTGAGCATCCCCTTCACCTTCTTGGCCTTGCATGTGGCATGGAGCCCGTAATAACGAATGCGGTGAAACCCTTTCGGTAGAATATGTTGCACCATCCGCCCGATAAACGTCAGCGCCGAGACCTCTTCCTCCTGCCGTTGCTTGGTCTTGTGATCGTTATACCAGTACCGCACCCGCTGCCCATCGTAGCTCAGGATGCGTCGGAGGGAGATCGGGGGGCTGACGACGTATTTCGCCAAATAGTATGCTAACCCCTCGCCGCCAGCCGGAACCTTCCCCTCTTCCCAGTAGGCCACGAGACCGCGGGGATACTTGTGCCATAAGGCGTCGATCTTGGCTTTGATCGCGCGCGTGCCCACTCGCTGCTTCAGCATCGTGAACAGGTGATACTGCCACTTCTTGTGCAACACTTTAAAGGGAAAGTAGTCCACCTCCCGCCATTTCTGCTGTGGGGTCACCCCGCCTGAGGTCATCAGAATATGCAGATGCGGATTCCAATGACCAGATCGACCCGCGGTCTCTAGCACCACCACGTAGCCCGCCTCCAGCTTGCCCTTCGTGAACCACGACAGTGCGTCGCTGAGCATCGCGACCCCGCACTGCATCAGGTCAGCCAACAGCGGGCGATCCCGATAAAACTCGAGGTGCAAGGCATCGGGCATCGTCAACACCACGTGGCGATACGATACCCCCTCATAGAGCGTCCGCCCGATGTGGGCGACCCACTCATCCACGTATACCTTGCAGCAGGAGAGGCAGAAGCTGCTCTTGCAACTGAACGCCACGCGTTTCTCTTCCAGGCAATGCGGGCACAGATACGTCGTATAACCCGCTTCCAGGGTGCCACAGTCGAGCATTTTGTCGATGACGGCCTGCACATGGCGATCCTGGTAGCGCGGCTGGTGCTGCTGGAAGGGCTCCCAGTGATCGCGGAAGATCGGTTTGAAGGTGTCTTTGTCGACCCGCTGCCTTGTGGTGGCCATAGAGCAGGTCTGTACCACGTCCTTGCACCCAGATCCACCCGGTTATGCACCCTCCACAGACCCGCTCTCCCCAGCGTCTCCCCCTGTAGGGACGGGCAGCAGGGGGGATTCTCAAAAAAGGAAATTCTTATACGCTCGAGGTAAACCCCCGGCTCTGCCGGGGGACTCTTAAAGTTTGACAGTGCCGGGAGTCAAAACAACACACTCCCTCCGGGGAACCGATCAATGTTCCACCGCGAGGGAGCTTGTCATGCCAGACAGCGAGACTCTCAGCCATACCAAGTGGGGGTACGTTCGGGAGGCGTGTAATTTTTCCCGATTGGTGATATGTCCAGCAAAGTTCGGATTTTCGGATAGGTGGCGCTATGACCGGATTTTACATGCATGCTGTATACCCCCCTAGGCCTCCGCTACATATGACGGCTTATCCGAAGCTGAGGCCGGATAGTACGGGTCAGTCTGCATAAGGCGTGTGGGTCTTGATTGAGGGCAGACAAAGGCGCAGAATGTGAGCCGTGGTCGAGAAACACGAAAAGCGATCATGCCTCGCGCTCACGCAGGCGGCTCATGAGCCATCATACTTCAGCAACCACCAGAAAGCATCCAGCACGATGGCGCACGCACGCCCCATCAGCATGGTCCTGTGGGCTCTGCTCAGGTTTCTGCTGGGAGGCCTCAGCCTCGTCGCCTCGCTTGGGGGCTTGGTCACGGCACACCAGGCGATGTCACATGCTCTGGTCAGCCTTCAGGCGGGGAGTGCTGCGCGAGCCATGCTGATCCTGCTGGCGGCCTTGTTAAATCTTGGCGGCGGGATTCTCGGCATCATGGCTGGCATCGGACTGCTGAAGGGAGCCCGCTGGGGGTGGGGTGTCACTCTCGCCTCTGCCAGAGTCCTCCTGGGGTATGCAGGCCGCATGCTTCACCGCATGTTTGACGCTTTCGGCTGGGTATATCCCCGCATACGCATCATGTTCCTGCATACCTCTCAATGGAGAAACGCTTGTGCAGCGAGACCACTGCAGGGGCGTCATGGATAAGGCCTGAGCGCGAGTACATGCGGCATGGGAAAGAATCGGCTGGAAGCGTTCAGTGATGGCGTGCTCGCCATCCTCATCACCATCATGGTGTTGGAGATGAAGGTGCCCCAGGGCGAGGGCCTGGAGACGCTGGTACCCGTGATCCCCGTCTTCCTGAGCTACGTGCTGAGCTTCGTCTATCTTGGCATCTATTGGAATAACCACCACCACCTGCTGCATGCGACGCATACCGTCACGGGGCCGATCCTCTGGGCGAATCTGCATCTCTTGTTCTGGCTGTCCCTCATCCCGTTCGCGACGGGCTGGATGGGTGCGAACCATTTCGCGGCGGCACCAACAGCGCTCTATGGGGCGGTGCTGCTGCTGGCGGCGGTCGCCTACGTGATATTGCAACACCTGATCATTACCTCGCAGGGGCCCGACTCCCTGCTCAAAAAGGCGATCGGCGGCGATGGGAAAGGCAAGCTGTCGCTGCTGCTGTACGCCGCGGCCATTCCTGTGGCCTTTTGGTGGCACTGGATCTCCTTGGGCCTGTATGTCGTCGGTGCGCTGCTGTGGCTCATACCGGATCGACGGATCGAGCACGTCCTCAAAAGCGCCGACACCTCACTTTTGTGAGGCACTGACGTCGATGACGCCTCGCGGTTTGTCGCGGACGCGTGCCGCTACCGCACGCGTTTGTCCCCCACCAGTGCATCACAAGAACGACCGCTCCGACTCTGCCACCCCCATTGCGCACTTCGCCTTGCGACCACCCTCTGCCGTGACTGCTACGACGCTCGCTGTCTCAGGGTGCATAGCGGGTGAAGACGAAGTCGCGCTCGCTGACGGCTTGGTGGCAGGGAAAGCACGTTTGCATGGCGGACGCAGGACTGGGTTTGCCGTCCTTATCGAAGGACGCGTACCCCCAGCCGCCGGTCGCGGCGTACTGCTTCGCGTCCTTGACCATGAACTGGAGGTAGAACGCCGTGGGGGCGCCGGCCACGAACGACTGGGCACGGCCGAAGGCCTTGTTGTTCTCCTCCGACGGGATGTGGCTCCAGGCGATGCGGCCGACGATCGCGCCGTCGGGGAACGGGAGCTGTCCTCCCCGATAGGCGTTGATCGCCACGTCGTTCCCCAGCACGGCGCGACTATCTTTGAGGTCCCCTTCTTCGTGGGCCACCGAGACCACCTTCCAGTCGCGGTATCCAGGCGGAATCTCGGTGACGAAGAGCGGGGCGGCCTCTTGAGCCGTGGTCTGGCGAGACGTGCTCGCCAGGAAGGTCACCACGCCCACGAGGGTCGTCACTGCAACCAGCAAGGCCGTGATGCGTTGCATGAGACGTCCTCCTTCCACAATGGGAGACGTCGCAGGGGGAGGCGGAAACCCGGTTGCAGCAGGCCCTGGATGTCGCCCGCTGCTAGGGGGCGAAAGCGCTGGAGCTGCGCGCCGCCATGAGTCTCGCACACCTGTGGCGGGAGCAGGGCACGCATACTGAAGCCCGCGAGTTGCTCGCGCCAATCTCCAGCTGGTTCACCGAGGGCTTTGACACCGCTGACCTCCAGGAGGCGAAGGCGTTGCTGGAGGAACTCGCGTAAAGACGGCGGCACGTACCGGCGCGTGCTCGCAGGACCCTCACGGCGGCAGGAGGGCGGAGCGCAGCCCCGCGCTCCGCCCTCGCTCTGCCTGCACCTTGCACTTGATCAGCTCACCCCGGCTGTGTCCATCCCACCGTCACGCTACGGGCACGAGGGCGCACGGTGCCGCGCCTCATTCTTGCACTGGCGTGAAGATGGGAGCCCCCGTGGCCTTCAGCAGCACCACGACGAACCTGGCCGGCGCCGTGGTGCTGGCGTTGCGCCCCACGACGTGCACATCGGTAGGACCCTCGTAGAACGTCTGCCCTGTCTGGAGCGTGACGGCAGGGTGGCCCTTCACCTGCATGATGATCGTGCCTTCGAGCACATAGACAAACGCATGGGCGTCGTGCCGATGGACCATATCTTGGGCGCCCGGCGGATACGACACCTCGATCATGCGCCCCTCCTTGCCCGGGGCGTCCAGGAGGTCGATCGCGAACAGGTCCTTCACGTCTGCGGCTGCGGCCGGGATGGCTGCGAGCATCAGGAGTACCGCCAGGGAAGCCCAGCAGCACACGTGGCGTTTCTTCATGGTGTTCCTTTCAGGGTTATAGTCGGGACACGCCATCGCCGCATCGATGACGCTGGATGCGCCGTCTGCCTGGGTGCGCGACGTGCTGAGGACCTGCCCGCCAGCGCGCGCCCGCGGGTGCGATCTCTCGGCGTCCCTCGGATGCAGGCTCAGGCGCGTGCCTGTGCGCGGCGGAGCCAGTCGTCGAGCCCGATGCGGCCGAGGCGCGCGTCGCCCAACGGTACGAGCGAGTGCTCCTCGACCCGGCCGCCGGAGTAGCGGGCCTCGGGGTCACGCACGACCTGGCGCGGGTCGCCGACCGCCTGCAGATAGCGGGCGACGAAGGCATCGAGCGGGGCGCGTTCCGGCCCGGCGATCTCGACGATGCCGTTGCGTGGCGCCGCGAGCGCCACGTCGGCGGTGATGGCAGCAACATCGTCCGCCGCGATGGGCTGGAACAGGCCGGGCGACAGCCGGACGGTGCTGCCCTGCGCACTCAAATCGGCGATGCCGCCGAGGAATTCCATGAACTGGGTCGAGCGGATGATGGTGTAGGGGATGCCGGAGGCCTCGATCAGGTGCTCCTGGGCGACCTTGGCACGGAAATAGCCATTGTCGGGCATCCGGTCCGTGCCGACGATGGAGAGCGCGACATGGTGCCGGACGCCCGCCGCGGCCTCCGCTGCGAGCACGTTGCGGCCGGAGGTCTCGAAGAATGCCAGCACCGCCTGGTCTTCCCAGGAGGGCGCGTTGGCGAGGTCAATCACCACCTGCGCGCCGGCCATGGCTGCTGTGAGCCCCTCGCCGGTGATGCTGTTGACGCCGGTCGTGGGCGAGGCGGCGATGACCTCGTGGCCGCCCTGGCGCAGAATGGCGACGGCCTTCGAGCCGATGAGGCCGGTGCCGCCGATGACGACGATCTTCATAGTCTCCCCTCCCTGGTCGATGCGTATCGGAATGTCAAACGCTATTGTGCCACAGGCCCGTTGGGAATGCACCCCCTGGGCTGGCGGCAGGGGCGGATCCGGTAGGGTAACGCCGACAAGGGCTTTTGGTGGCATAATGGTGCGTTGACGCCCCCCATATGCCAGGCCCCTTCGGCACGAGTTCCACCGGTGTGGAAAGGAGGTACACCAGCAACAGTGGGCAGATGAACGCCCATGTGCCGAGGTGTGTGTGCCATGTTTGGGGGAGTGAGATGGAGAGGCATGAAGGTTGCTCTCTCACGAGGCACGGACGTGGGAAGAAAAAGGTCAGCATCAGGTGAAGCTCTAGGAGGTTCTCATGCCACCGGCGGAACAATTGCATTTGACCGGAACGATGGACGTCTATGAGGCGGTGAGGAGCCGACGGGCGGTGCGCGCATTCACCGCCCGGCCCATACCGCGAGAGGTCCTGGAGCGCGTGCTCTCCGCCGCGGCGTGGGCGCCGTCAGGATCGAACCTCCAGCCGTGGCACGTCTACGTGCTGACCGGCGCGCCGCTGGCCGAGCTCAAGAAGCGCGCGGGCGCGCGCGTGGCCACAGGCGACCCGTGGGACGAGCGGGAGTACGAGATGTACCCGCGCGCCCTGAAGTCCCCGTACCTCGAGCGCCGCGCCGCCTTCGGCAAGGAGCGTTACGGCGAACTCGGGATTTCGCGCGAGGACGTGGAGGCGCGCCAGCGGGCCGCTGCCGCGAACTGGAACTGTTTCGGTGCGCCTGCCGCCCTCTTCTGCTACATCGACCGCGACCTGGGCCGGCCCCAATGGGCCGACGTCGGCATGTATCTGCAGACCGTCATGCTGCTGCTGCGCGCCGAAGGGCTCCACAGTTGCCTGCAGATGGCGTGGTCGGTGTACCGCAAGACCGTGGCGGAGATCGTGTCCCCCCCGGACGGGCTCATCCTCTTCTGTGGCATGTCGATCGGGTTCGAGGACGTCACGGTGGGGTACGCCCATACGGGCCGGGCACCGCTCGACGAGACGGTCACGTTCGTCGAGGGTCAAGTGGCAGGCACAGTCACAGGTCCCAGCGTCGCGGATTACCTCACAGACAGCCACGGGTGATGTCGATGACGCGCGCACATGCGATTGTAGTACTACGTTTGAAGTAAGAGAGCGTAGGCAACTTTAACACTCTCCGGCGGCGATCGCTCCATCCGTGATCCCCGTCACCGTGACGTCATCAGCCACACTCGGACGCTGGTCGCTCAGAAGCCCGATGCCACAGGCGCAACGTCGCAGCCCTGGTCACGACGATGCCTGTGCCGGGGGCTGGCGGGAGCGGCGGCAGGGGCTGAGAACGGCGGTTCCGTCAACGAGGCTTTTATGTGGCCTGTACTCAACTGCCCTCGCGTATCCCCGCTGTGGCGGAGGCGGCGCAGTATGGGGGCCCAGGAGCAATCAGCAGATTAGGTAACATAATGGAATGGACCCACCTACTGTACACGTGACCTGGGATAGGTCACGATGGTTGTAGACACGACAACCATCCCTAACAGCAGGAGAGTCTATCATGGCACAGGTGACAACACTCGGCGTCGATATCGCAAAGAACGGCGTCTGCCTCCATGGCGTCGATCCCCAGGGGCATGTCCTCGTGCAGAAGCGACTGGCGCGACAGAAGGTCCTCCCGTTTATCGCCCGGCTGTCCCCCTGCCTGATTGGGATGGAAGCCTCGGGTGGGGCCCATTACTGGGCACGGGAGTTTACCAAACTCGGGCACACCGTGAAATTGCTGTCCCCGCAGTTCGTCAAACCGTACGTGCAGAGCCAAAAGAATGATCCCAACGATGCCGCAGGCATCTGCGAGGCCGTCGCACGGCCTCGGATGCGTGGGGTGCCGGTGAAGTCGGTGGCCCAACAAGATGTGCAGGCACTGCACCGGATTCGCGAGCGGCAGATCACAGCGCGGACTGCGTTAATCAATCAAATCCGCGGGCTCTTGGCGGAATATGGGATCGTGATTCCCCAACGGGCCTCCCAGGTCCGGCACCGCCTGCCTTTGGTGCTTGAGGATGCGGAAAACGGGTTGACGGCCACGGCACGGGCGTGGTTACAGGCGCTGGCGGAGGAACTCCAGGCCTTGGATCAACGGCTGGCCACCACCGACCGCCACATCGCGCAGGTGTTCGAGGCGGATGAGGCGTGTCAGCGGCTGGCCCAACTCGCCGGCATTGGGCCCTTAACAGCCACGGCGCTCGTCGCGGCCGTGGGCGATGCCACGGCGTTCAAGAATGGTCGCCAGTTCGCGGCGTGGCTCGGGCTGGTGCCTCGTCAGCGTTCCACAGGAGGGAAAACCACATTGCTCGGGATCACGAAAGGGGGGAATCGGTATCTCCGCACGCTCCTCATCCATGGCGCCCGTGCTGTCCTGCGGGTGGTGGCGCGGAAAACCGATGGCTGGAGTCAATGGTTGCAAAGGGTGAAAGCGCGGCGAGGGACGAATTGTGCTAGTGTCGCCCAAGCGAACAAGACTGCACGGGTGGCCTGGGCCTTGTTGGCCAAAGGTGACCGCTATCGCTGTGCGGCGTAAGGGCAGGAGGCGCCGAGGGTATCAGCCGCGAGCGGCGAGATAGAGGCATTGTGCTCCTACCAGATGATTGCGTGGATAGTAACCAATGGTGTTAGTCTCTGACATACTATGTATCTATTTTAGTCTTTTATAGACTAAATTCAGCTATCGAGAGGGGTACGAAGCCCGACGTGGTGGGCTGGAAGCCATGCCACTGGACGAGCACATTGAAAGCGGCCATGGTGAACGCCAGCCGCGCCTGAAAATACGCCCAGCCCCGATGCATCACCTTTTTGAGATGGCACTGCGACACGAGGTCGCAAGGTTGATGGTCTGGCATGCAGTATCGACCAGACCTGTTGTTCCATCAACAGTATCCTACGAGGATGTGCGGGAAGGTAACGCCCCGTACAGAGCCCTCGGACACGGTACCCACAGTCACCCGACTGGCACCCGAACCGTGAG
>Ga0114129_10016239_pt1 | contig 10594 bp, 8 predicted proteins | sample RhiMetdeltSRZDD1_FD_80071 | JGI IMG/M metagenome (GOLD analysis project Ga0114129, IMG submission 80071) | Populus rhizosphere microbial communities from Tennessee, USA - Rhizosphere MetaG P. deltoides SRZDD1 (version 2) (version 2) | ecosystem: Host-associated > Plants > Roots > Rhizosphere >... | reverse complement strand
CCTCTTCGAGACCGACCTTTCCCAGGCGTCCGTCATCACCATGCTTCTGCTGCCCGACATCAACCTCAGGCTGCGGCCGAAAATCCTCAGCCTGAAGCCGGGGCCCCGCGTCGTCTCGAACACGTTCACCATGGGCGAGTGGGAAGCGGACGAGACGGAGCACGTCGGCGGCGACTGCGGAAGCTGGTGCACGGCGCTCCTCTGGATCGTCCCCGCGAAGGTCGAAGGCGTCTGGAGATTTCCGCAGAGCGAGCTGAAGCTGACGCAGGCGTTTCAGACGGTCGGGGGATCGCTGGATGCCGGCAGCGCCAGCGGCATCGTGACCAACGGACGCGTCCGCGGCGATGAAGTCACGTTCACCGTCGGCAGCGGCCGGTTCAGCGGACGCGTGAACGGCGACGTGATCGAGGGCACGCTGACGGCCAACGGACGCAGCAGTCCGTGGAGGGCGACGCGCGCCACGGGTCAAGGCAAACCGTAGCCGGATCCGGAGCTTCACGCCATCCACGCCGCCAGATCGTCGTGACACACGACGACGTGCGAGCGGCGCGCGACGACGTGTGCGTGGCGGCGCTGCAGCCAGTCGTCAATCGTGGCGCGTTGTTCCGGCGCGATCTCACGCGCCGCTTCGGCCCATCCGTCCACGAGCTGCCGCTGCAGCTCGCCCGCCTCCGGCGGCAACACCCAGTCGCTCGGCTCGCGGCGCACCTCATAGCCGGCGCCAGCGAAACACCGCTCTGCGATCGCGGCGGCGTCGGGGCCGGCGGCGCGGCCGAACCCCTTGTCGTTGTTCTTCTGATGACGATTCAACAGATCGCAAATCACGGCGTCCTCGGGTTCAACCGGATCGCAACGCGATTGACCGTTGTACGTCAACGCGAAGAGCGCCGCCGCGCCGGCGGCGCGACACGCGTTCGCCAGCGCGCGAAGCCATTTCTCCGACACGAGATCCAGCAGCGCCGATGCCGTCACGAGATCGCGTCCCTCGAAAAGCGACGCGTCGAGTACGCCCAGATTCATCTCGCGAGTTTCGACGGTGAGCGACTCGAGTGATTTCAACGCGCGAGAGGCTTCGGACAGCAGCGCCGGATCACGATCCACGAGGAGCCAGTGCGTCTCGCCAGACAGATGGCGCGCGAGATAGCGCACGTTCGATCCCGTCCCCGTTCCGAGATCGACGATGCGCGGCGGCCGGTCGCGAGGAAGCTGCGCGAGGACCGTCCGCGTCAACGGCGCCGATCGCGCGGCGTGGTCGGCAGGTTCACGAAGCGCGAGCCACGCGGAGAGCGATTCAGCCATCTTCGGCGAGCTCGAGGACCGTGGCCATCTTCTCGGCGGCATCGTCCCATGTCGGCAGGCGATCGCGGACGCGGCGCGCGCCGGCTGCGAATCGCGCGCGCAATTCGGCGTCGCCGATCGCGCGCGAGAGCGCCGCCGCGAGCGCGACGTCATCGCCTGGCGGCACCAGCAACCCCGCCTCGTCGCCGACGAGATCCGGAATCGCGCCGGTCGTCGTGCCGACCACCGGCAGGCCGCGCGCGAGCGCCTCTGCCACCGCCATCCCGTAGGTTTCGCGGAAGCTCGCCAGCACGAACAGATTGGCACGATCGTACGCCGCAGCGACGCCGGCCTCGTCGAGCTCGCCCACGAGCTCGACGCGATCCTGTAGTTTCTCCGCACAAATCATCGCGCCCACGCGATCGGCGGTCGGCGGATCCCGCCGACGGCTCCCGACACACACAAGACGCCAGTCGCGCGACGGAACCGACGCGAGCGCGCGGATCAAGACGTCGTGACCCTTCCCCGGATTCAGTGTCGCGACGCAGACGAGATTGACGAGCGCGCCACCGGATCCGCGTGCGATCGGCGCGCGATCGGTTCCAGGTTCGACGAGCGCGATGCGATCGCGCGTGACGCTGTAGCGCTCGAGCGCCGCGATCGTCGGACTGCCCGTGACGACGACCAGCGACGCCGCTGCCAGCGCGCGTCGCTCGCTCGTGTCGAACCGCGCCGCCGTTTCCCGGTCCAGGCCGACTTCGTCCGCGAGCGGAAGATGGACGACGGCGATCAGCCGCAGCCGCGTTGCCTCGCGCTCGACCTGCACAGGCATTGCGCCGAAGGCCAGACCATCGACGAGAACCGATCGGCCCTCCGGAATCGCCGCGAGCACACGCGCGGCGTCGCCGAGCACCGCGGGCGTCGGGTGCGGAAAACTGTCGTCGAGCTCCTCGATGTCGACGCTCCAGCCGCGCGCGCGCAACGCCAACGCGATCCGCCGGTCGTAGATCGAGCCGCCGGTCCGCGTGTCGATCGAGCCGGGAACGATGAGCGAGACGTGGTTCGGGGTCATCCTTTGCGTCGAGATCCCGTCGCTCGGCTAACGCCTCGCGCTCCATCAAGAGCGGCGGTCAAATGCGCCCATCGAAGGATGCCGACGCGACGTGGGACTCGTGAAGCGTCACGCGCAGGCTCTCGATCTCCGCAGCGCCCGGACCGAGCGCGCCGCGAGAGATGGCGGCGACGAGCCGATCGAAGATGGCGCGCGCGAGAAACTCAGTGGTCGTGTTCTGCCCCTTGAACGCAGGCTCGTCATCGAGGTTCCGGTAGTTCACGCCGGCGAGCACCTCGCGGAGCGCGCTCGTCGCGCGACCGATGTCGACGACGATCCCATCGGCGTCGAGCGCGGGCCGGCGGAATTCGACGTCAACGACGTAGGTCGCGCCGTGCAGCTGCTGCGCCGGTCCGAACACGTCGCCTCGCAGGCTGTGCGCAATCATGATGTGCTCGCGGACCGTGATGCTGTACATGTCGGGAGCCTCTAGTCGGACTGCAGTCTGACTGATCGAGGTCTGACTGTAGTCTGACTGATCGAGGTCTGACTGTAGTCTGACTCATCGAGGTCTGACTGCAGTCTGACTCATCGAGGGCTGACTGCAGTAGCGAATGCGGTGGCATATGGTGTCGCCTGGTGCATCCGCGAGTTGCGCCATCACGTCCGGCAGCGCGTCGAAGTCGCTCTCGCCGGTGATCAACGTGTCGAGGACCGGATCGGCGAGGAGCGTCAGCGCGAGCTGCACCCGCCGCCGCGTGTCCCAGCGGGATCGCTGCGACGCGGCAACGCTGCCGACCTGCGACGACTTGATCGTCAATCGCCGCGCGTGGAAATCCTCGCCCAACGCAATCGGGACCTGCTGGCTGCCGTACCAGCTCAGCTCGACGATCGTCGCTTCGAACGCGGCGAGACGCAGCGCGCGCTGAAGACCCGACGGCGAACCGCTCGCATGAACGACGATGTCGGCGTCCGCGGACGCGGCCTCCGGCGCGGCGAACGCCACGCCGAGCGCGCGGGCGATCGCCTCGCGCGCCGGGTTGACGTCGACGAGCTGCACCTCACATCCGCGCACGCCGCCGGCGAGCCATGCGACGAGACAGCCGACCGTGCCGGCGCCGATCACCGCGACGCGATCGCCGACCTGCGGATGCGCATCCCACACGCCGTTGATCGCCGTCTCGAGATTGGCCGTCAGCACCGCTCGCTCGGGCGGCACCGCGTCTGGAATGACGTGCGCCGCGAGGGCCGGCACGACGTAACGCGTCTGATGCGGATGCAGGACGAAGACATGTCGATCGCACAGCTCGCGCGGTCCGTGTTCGACGCGGCCGACGCTCGCATAGCCGTACTTGACCGGCGCCGGGAAGTCGCCCGCTTGAAACGGCGCGCGCATCCGTTCGTATTCGCTCGGCGGCACTCGCCCGTGAAACACGAGCGCTTCGGTGCCGCGGCTGATTCCGCTGTAGAGCGCGCGCACGACGACCTCGCCGTCGACCGCGTCGCTCAGCGTCTCGGCGCGAATCTCGCCGCGCCCGGGGGCCGCGATCCAGAAAGCACGCGCGTTTTCGCGAGTCATCGTTTGATGGCGTGGGGCCCCACCCCCACACCTGGCACGGTCGGGACTCTTTCCAATGCTCGCGGGGCCCTGCACCCGCTCGCCTCGCTCGCGCATTCGCGCTGGCTCGTGCCGCCGGCGCTGCCCTCGCGCGTAACTTTCACTTGCTCGCTTCGCTCGCGCAGCGGTCGTGTGTCCTCGGACATTTTTTACTCTCGCAGGCCCCCGCTCGTCATTCTGGTGTTTTGGCCCGCACGATACAATCCCGACCGCGTGACGCCGAATCATGTCACTGCCGTTCGCGCGCTCCTCGTCGCCGTGCTCGCCGCGTTGATCCTCGTCGCGCCGGCGCGGCCCATCGCGTGGACGGCGGTGATCGCCGCCACGATCGCGGCGGTGCTCGACGGCGTGGACGGCTGGCTCGCGCGGCGCAAACGCATGGCGACGGCGTTCGGCGCGCGGTTCGACACCGAAGTCGACGCGCTGCTGATTCTCGTGCTCGCGATCCTCGCCTGGCGGTGGAACAAGGCGGGGTGGTGGGTCGTGATCTCCGGTCTGCTGCGCTACGTCTTCGTCGCGGCCGGTTGGCTGTGGGCGCTGTGGGCATCGACGCGTGGCCCGCTCACCCCGACACGCCGCGGACGTGTGATCTGCGTCGTGCAGATCGTCGCGCTCATCGTCGCGGTCGCGCCGATCATCCCGCCGCCGCTCAGCGCGAGTGCGGCAGCCGCCGGCTTGCTCGCCCTTGCCTATTCCTTCCTGATCGACACGATCCGGCTGTGGCGGAACCCCGACTCGGCTTAAACTACGTATTCCTGTCATTGCAATGAAAGATCAGATGCGGCGCTGGGGCGCGCTTGCCGCGGCGCTTGTGTTTCTCGACGCGTCGCTCACCTTCGGCAACGTCTGGCCGACGCCGGCCATTCGCTGGCGCGGCGAGCTGTCGATCGAGCTCGCGCTCTGCATCGTCGTGCTCGCGGCGGCGACACGCTGGTTCGCGACGCGTCTGCGCACGGCGGTCGCGTGGCTGAGTGCGCTCTGGATCCCGCTCGTCATCGGCCGGTACGCCGAAGTCACCGCGCCGGCGCTCTACGGCCGTGACGTCAATCTCTATTGGGATCTCCGCCTGATGCCGGACGTCGCCCACATGGTGACGCGCGTCGCGCCGTGGTGGCTGATTCTCCTCGTCTCGTCGGCGGTCGCGCTGTTCGTCTGGGCACTCTACAGCGGACTGCGATGGGCGCTGCAGCGGATCGTCACGGCCGTTGGCGATTCAACGGAGCGGCGCGCGCTCATCGGCCTTGCCGTGGCGACGATCGTGTTGTTCGCCGTCGAACGGAGCGGGCGATCGGTTGCGCGTGCGACGGACGGCGAGCTCCACCTGATGACGCCAACGCCGGTGACGGGGACCTACCTGCGCCAGGCGCGCCTCGTCACGGCGGCGCTCTCCGGATCGAAGTCGCTGGCGGACAGCCCGCCGATGGACTCCGATTTCGCGCAGGTGCGGAACGCGGACGTCTTCCTCGTCTTCATCGAATCGTACGGCGCCGTGAGCTATGACCACCCGCAGTTCGCGTCGAAGCTGACCGCCAGCCGCGCGCGACTGGATGCGGCGATCCGCGAGACGCACCGGGCCGTCGCCTCGGCGTACGTCGAGTCGCCGACCTTCGGCGGCGGATCGTGGCTCGCGCATTTGAGCCTGCTGTCGGGGATCGAGGTCCGCGATCAGGATACGAACGCGCTGCTGATGACGCAGCGTCGCGATACGCTCGCGCGATCGTTCAGCCGCCGCGGATTCCGCACGATCGCGCTCATGCCGGGGCTTCGACAGAGCTGGCCCGAAGGGCGCTTCTACGGCTTCGATGAAATCTACGGCGCCGAGAGGCTGGCGTATCGCGGACCCGAGTTCGGCTGGTTCGCGATCCCCGACCAGTTTTCGCTCGATCGACTCGACGCGCTCGAGGTGAGCCAGCCGTCACGCGCGCCGTTGTTCGTCTTCTTCCCGACGATCAGTACGCATTTCCCCTTCAGCCCGACGCCGCCGTATCAGCCCGACTGGCGCCGCATGTCGACCGCGCGTCCGTACGATGGTCCCGCGATCGTGCGCGCGTACGCCGCCGAGCCGAACTGGACCGACTTCGGCCCTGGGTACGTCGACGCGATGGCGTACGACTTCGCGACGATCGAGGGGTACCTGCGTAAGCGGGCCGATCGCGACCTCGTCGTGATTCTGATCGGCGATCATCAGCCGCCGGCGGCGGTCAGCGGCGAAGGCGCGCGATGGGACGTGCCGGTGCACGTGATCGCCAGCCGTCAGCCGCTGATCGACGGGCTCGTCGCGCACGGATTCCGCGCGGGGCTGACGCCGGCGCGGCCTGCTCTTGCGCGCATGCACGCGTTGCTGCCCCTGCTGCTGGATGCGTTCGGCGAACGAACGAATTGACATATGGCTCAGTTCCTGAGCGTTGCACACAGAATTCGACCGTCCGCCTGAACACCGCTTGACGCTGTCATCGCAGTGCTAGGATCCGCGCGACTCCGTCCAATCTTCGTCGTTCGATCGCCGCAGCAATATGGCCGGCAAATACGCCCTCATCATCGGCAACAGTCGGTACGACGACTCCAGCTTGAGCCGCCTCCGCGCTCCCGACGTGGACGTGCAGGCGCTCGAGCGCGTGCTGAAGGCACCAGACATCGGACGCTTCGACGACGTCACCTGCGTCATGAACGAAGGCGGTGCGGCGGTCCGGAAGGAAATCGCGCGCTTCTACGACCAGCGGCAGCGAGACGATCTGCTCCTGCTCTACTTCTCCGGACACGGCGTCAAGGACGAACAGGGACACTTGTACTTGGCGCTGCGGGATACCGAGAGTCAATTGCTCGCCGGCACGGCGCTCGAAAGCTCGTTCATCACCGGTCGAATGGATCGCAGCTTCTCGAAGCGTCAGGTGCTCGTGCTCGACTGCTGTCACAGCGGCGCGTTCGCGCACGGCGCGAAGGCCGCGCAGGGACTCAGCGTCGGGACCGCCGAAGCCTTCGAAGGCGTTGGCATAGGACGCGTCATCCTCACGGCCACCGATGCGACGCAGTACGCGTGGGAAGGCGATCAAATCATCGGCGACGCGCAGAATTCCCTGTTCACGCACTTCCTGATCGACGGCCTGAACACCGGCGCGGCCGATCGCGACAACGACGGCGTCGTCACGGTCGACGAGCTCTTCGACTACGTGCGCGAGCAGGTGGTCGTCACGACGCCGAAACAGACGCCGTACAAATGGAGCTATCGCCAGCAAGGCGAGATCGTTCTCGCGCACAACCCGTTCGTGAAGAACGTCAGGCTGCCGCCGGAAATCGAGGAGGCGAAGAACAGCAAGCTCTCGAGCCTGCGGCTCGAAGCGGTCCGGGATCTCGAGACGCTGCTGCACGGCCACAATGTGGGACGCGCCCGGGCGGCGTTGGCCGCGCTGAAAGAGCTGTCGATCGACGACAGCCGCAAGGTCGCGACAGCGGCGATCGAGGCGCTCAGCGCGCACGAAGCAAAGAAGCCGGAGAAGACGCCGTCGGACAACGTGGCGGCTGCCGGCGGGGCGTCAGACGACGCCGAGAACGTGCGAGCGCTGGAGCCGGAGATTCAGCCGGCCGATCGGTCGGACGAAGGGCTGTCGTCCGACATCTTCATCAGCTACGCGCGCGAGGATCGCGACAAAGCGAGCGCGATCGCCGACATCCTCATCGCGCGCGGCTGGACCGTGTGGTGGGACCGGAGAATCGCGCCGGGCCAGGCGTTCGACGTGGCGATCGAGCGTGAGCTCAGCACATGTCGATGCGCCATCGTGCTGTGGTCGGGGAATTCGGTCAATTCGAAGTGGGTGAGAAACGAAGCGCGACGCGCGTCGCGGCGCGAAGTGCTGGTACCGATTCGCATCGAAGACGTCGAGATGCCGCTCGAGTTCGAAAACCTCCAGACGGCCAATCTGTCGTCGTGGGGCACGGCGGCGAACCTCCCCGAGCTCGTCGCGTTCTTCGAACGGATCGAGGCGCTGGCGCCGATCCCAGACGACCGCCTCGCGCGCGACGCCGTGCAGGGCGCGCGCCGCGAATTCGCGGCGGGACGCGTCCAGGCCGCGATCGCGAAGCTCGAACAGTTCCGACCGGTTCACGAGGTCGTGACTCGGGCGCTGACCGAGATGCGAGCGGAAGCGGGTCGAACCGACCGCGAGCGCGCGGAGGGCGTCCGGCGAAAGGCAGAAGCAGCGGAACAGCAACGAGCGATCGCGGCCGGGCAGGCGCGTGAGCGCGAGGAGGCCGCGCGTCGCGACGCGGAAGCGGCGGAACAGCAGAGGGCGATCGCGGCCGAGCAGGCGCGTGAGCGCGAAGAGGCCGCGCGTCGCGACGCGGAAGCGGCGGAACAGCAGCGGGCGATCGCGGCCGAGCAGGCGCGCGAGCGCGAGGAGGCCGCGCGTCGCGACGCGGAAGCGGCGGAACAGCAGCGGGCGATCGCGGCCGAGCAGGCGCGTGAGCGCGAGGAGGCCGCGCGCCGCGAGGCAGCGGCCGCGGAACGGCAACGGAAGGTCGCCGCCGAGCGCGCGCGGATCGAAGAGCTCCGGTTGCGCGACGACCCCTCCACCGCGCACATGAGGCCTGTCACCGTCGAGCCGGTGTTCGTCCCCGCCGTCGAGTCGCATCCGCCGGCCGTTGCTCGATCGAGCTCGCGATCGATCCAGATCGCGGTCGCGGCGGTCGTTGTCCTGGCCGTTTTCGCGGCGGCGTGGGGCGCCGGCATCTGGCGCCGGCGATCGCCTGATGTCGGGCGCAGTTCGACTCAGCGTCAGACTGAGTCGAACCTCGCGACGCCGGTGCAGCGGCCCACACCGGCAGAGAGCTCGCCTTCCACGCCGCCGCGGAATCCGGCCGTGCAGCCGGCGGTCGATTCCGCGCCGACCACGGCAATCGCCGCGCCGGCGCCGGCGCCAGCGCCCGCGCCGGAGGCACCAACTAATCAGGCCGCCGTCGCGAAACGGCTCGACGATCTGCGAAACCGCGCGCGCACGCTGCGGCAGTCCGGCGATCGCATGCAAGCGCTCAACAGCGTCGCAGAAGGCCTCCAGATCGATTCGCAAGACCCGGTGCTGCGGAGCATGCTCGACGCGTGGCTGCGCGATGCGGCAGCGAACGCGGCGCAGGCGAAACAGAAAGCGGAGGACGCGGGCGCGGACAACACGAACGAAGTGTTCGCCCGCGGCATCCAGAAAGAACGAGAGGGGATCAGACAGCAGCGCGAGCGCAAGCTCGACGCGGCGACACGATCGTTCTGGTTGGCCGCCGAACAGTTCAGCACGGCAGCCAGGCTCGCGGAGGAAGAAGCGGAGCAGGCGCGCCTCGCCGAAGAACGCAGTAAGAACCAAGGTGGTCGGTCGCAGGCCACACCTGCGCCAAGCCCGAGTCAACCGTCAGAGCGAAAGGCGCTCAACCAGGATGCCGAGCAAGATCTCGCGAATCAGATGTTGCGCCGATATGAGGTGCTCTGCGCCACGCTGAAAGCCGAGAACGTCAGGAGCGTGTATCCGAGCGCGCCAATCGACCAGCTTGCGAAGGAGTTCGCCGAGTATCGCTCGTACACGATGAACATCAAACCCGATCGGTTCAGATTCACACCCACCTCCGACCGCGTCTTGGGGTCGGTTCCGAGTCGAGTCACTTACGACATCGTGCTGAAGTCAGGAGCGTCGAAACGGACCGAGCAAGCCCAGACGTTCCTGATCGAGAAGCACGGCGCCACCTGGATCATTGTCGGCATCGAGTGACCGCGCTCTGCTGAACAGCGGTCGCGATGCTCGTTCGATCGAGCTCGATGCGTCCCACGAACACGCGAACGGTCTCGGTCGGATTCGGATTGATCTCCAGCGGCAGAATCGAATCGATCGTCGCGTGCGGAACGATGTAGAACAGGCGCGTGCCGTCACCGAACCACGTGTCGCGCCACGTGTCGATCATCGCCTGGGCTTCCCTCGAGTACAGACCGTGCGTCATGAGCATCTGTCCGAGCTCGATGTGCGGCGGCGGGATCTCACCCTCCTCCGAAAGCGGATCGAATGAGACGCGGCGGTCCGCTCCGTAGCGAACCTGCCACGCCGTCGCGCCGCGATCGTTGTTGAACAGGATCACGTCGCCGATCGGATCATCGCTCGCGCTCTCGACGGTCACGCGTCCACCCGCGCCGGCTGTTGCCCTGATCGGCGGATCGAAATCGCCGACGCCCCGATAGAACAGAAACTTTTCCTGCTGGCCGTTCGACTGGAGCGGTGACGCGTCGGTCTGGCGCGCGACGTAGTAATGACTGCTGCTGCCCTCGTTGGGAAAATCGTTCGCCGCGGCGGGCGACACCTTCACGCCACGCTACGAAATGCGGCTCGAAAAATCGGGACGCCGAAGTGTCGGCGCGTCTACGCTGTCCGGCGTGACCGCCGCGCGCGGGAACCATTCCGTCACCGCGCCTCGATGGAACTGAACGTTGACGTTCAACGTGACGTTGCGCGCCGTGTAGAAGTACAGCACCGGCGTCTCCATGCGGACTTTGGCGGGCAGGCTGCCCTTGACGTTGAAGCGCATCCGGTCGACGAAACATGGCAGATCGGGCGGCTGGTCGAACGGCAGCCACTCGACGGCTCTCCCGTCCGCGCCGGCCATCGACGTGAACGTGCCCCATT
>Ga0114129_10016238_pt1 | contig 10594 bp, 8 predicted proteins | sample RhiMetdeltSRZDD1_FD_80071 | JGI IMG/M metagenome (GOLD analysis project Ga0114129, IMG submission 80071) | Populus rhizosphere microbial communities from Tennessee, USA - Rhizosphere MetaG P. deltoides SRZDD1 (version 2) (version 2) | ecosystem: Host-associated > Plants > Roots > Rhizosphere >... | reverse complement strand
TTCGCACGCTCGCGATGGCACAGGATCTCGACGATCTGTTGAATCTCTTTTTCGCGACCGATGGTGGGCGGAATCTTGTCGGCCCGAGCAAGTCTGTTGAGTGAAACTCCGAAGTGTTTCAGATAAGGTGGAAGCTCAAACTTCTTCCTGTTCTGTTCTTCTTCCTGCTCGCGCTTCTGCACCTGCGCGCGTACGTTTTCCGCGACCGCTTCGGGGTTCGCGCCCATGTTTCGCAGCACTTCGACAAACAGGCTGTCGTGATTGCTCAAAGCTTCGAAGATGTCTGTTGCTTCAATCGTCTTGCGACCCTGATTTCTGGCCCGCTCCATGGCACGTTTGAACAGATCTGTTGTGTCAGGGCCGATACGGAATCCCTTGCCGACGTGTTGCTGCCGGCTGTTGCTGAGGCGTTTTTCAATCGCCATTTTGACGACGACAGGGTCGAGCGATAACTCACGCATAGCGGAGTTGAACATATCAGGCTCTTCGACAGTCAAAGCCTGAAGGATATGTTCCACCGACACGAAGTTCTGGTCACGACGCCGGGATTCGTTCAGCGCATATTCGAGAATACGCTGGCCGCTGTCGCCAAATTTGTCTTTGTATGAACCTAAGTCAACCATATTTCTTTTACGACTATCGCGCGCGATTAGATCAGCAATTCGCAGCGACAGTAAACACTCGACTTTCAAACAACTCGCGTGTATCCAAGTTGCTGCACTTGGATGTCGTCAGCATAAGCGCCGTTGCGTTTCAATGCAATAACAATCCGGGCGAGGCTTTCGATGCAAATTTGTGGCCGTAAAGCGCACATAAACTCGGATTGGAGTGTAAATGCTTTTGTGCTTTTTTGTGGCTAATAATCGTAGTCGTCTCCTCCCGACATCGGTGGACCGGCTTTCCTTGGTTCAGGTAGGTCGGTTACGGCGGCATCAGTGGTCAACAACAATCCCGAAATCGACGCAGCGTTTTGCAACGCCGTGCGCACGACCTTGGTCGGATCGATGATTCCCGCAGCGGCGAGATCTTCAAACTGACCGGTCAGAGCATTAAACCCCTTGTTCCCCTTCAACTGTTCTACTTGCCCGACCACCACGGCGCCTTCAACTCCTGCATTTTCAGCAATGCGCCGGATCGGTTCCTGCAACGCTCGGCGGACGAGGTTTACACCCGTGCGAACGTCCGGATCTTCATGATCGTGATTATCAAGAACTTTCGCAGCTCGCAGCAGCGCCACGCCGCCGCCAACTACAATTCCTTCCTGCGCCGCGGCTCTTGTCGCGTTCAGCGCGTCTTCGACACGCATCTTGATCTCTTTCATCGCGGTTTCGGTCGGCGCTCCGACTTTAACCACCGCGACGCCACCGGCGAGTTTCGCGAGTCGCTCCTGGAGTTTTTCGCGATCGTAGTCAGACGTGGTCTCTTCGATCTGTCTGCGGATAGTTTCGACGCGGCCCTGGATGGCCCTGCTATCGCCACCGCCCTCGACGATGGTCGTTGTTTCCTTGTCGACGATTACACGTTTCGCAGTCCCGAGATCTCCAAGCTGGACATTCTCCAATTTGATCCCGAGATCTTCGGTAATGACGTTTCCACCAGTCAGGATCGCGAGGTCTTCGAGAATCGCCTTGCGCCTGTCGCCAAACGCGGGCGCCTTCACCGCGCAGACTTTGATCGTTCCACGCAGACGATTCACCACTAACGTTGCCAGCGCATCGCCTTCAATGTCTTCGGCGATCAGGAGCAAAGCACGTCCGGCGCCTGCGGTTTGTTCCAGCAGCGGCAGCAGATCACGCATGGCGGCGATCTTCTTCTCGTAAAGCAGAACGTACGGCTCGTCGAGAATTGCTTCCATGCGATCGGGATTGGTCATGAAATACGGCGACAAATAACCGCGATCGAACTGCATTCCCTCGACGATCTCGAGCTCAGTCTGTAACGTCTTCGACTCTTCAACCGTGACGACGCCGTCCTTCCCAACCTTGTCCATCGCTTCGGAGATCAAACTTCCGATGTGTCGATCGTTATTGGCCGAAACCGTAGCGACGTTCGTTAGTTCTTCCTTGCTCTTGATCTTCTTCGACATGCGCTCCAGTTCGGCGACAACCTGTTCGGTCGCCAACTGAATCCCGCGCTGCAATGCCATCGGATTTGCGCCGGCGGTCACGTTCTTTACGCCTTCACGAAAAATTGCCTGCGCGAGAACTGTGGCGGTGGTGGTGCCGTCGCCCGCTTTGTCGTTCGTTTTGACAGCGACTTCGCGAACCATCTGCGCGCCCATGTTTTCGTACTTATTCTTGAGCTCGATCTCTTTGGCAACCGTGACACCGTCTTTGGTTATCACGGGCGAGCCGAATTTCTTTCCCAGAACAACGTTGCGGCCCTTTGGTCCCAACGTCACGCGCACCGCATTCGCGAGTATGTCCACACCTTGAAGCATCGCATTGCGCGCTTCTTCTCTGAACTTGACTTCTTTTGCCGGCACTCTCGTTTCTCCTTAATTGGTTGTCTCTCTTGCCTGCTCAGATGCGCGTCCGACTTTGACCCGTGCAGGACGCAGCAGGCGATCTCCCATTCGGAAGCCGCGACTATATTCCTCAATTACGCGCCCGTCCATCTCTGCGTCTGTTTCTGCAGTGTCGACAGCCTCGTGCAACTCCGGATTAAACTCTTCGCCAACCGACTCGATCGGCTCGACTCCCGCATTCGCCAACGCAGACTGAAAGCTGTTGGCGATACCACGAACGCCTTCGAGAATCGCTTCGCGCGACGCGTTTTCTGAAACAGCAGCGTCGATCGCGCGGTTCAAGTTGTCCATCACCGGAAGCAGCGTCGAAATAAACTTTGCTTTCTCGTTCGCAGCACGCTCATCCGCTGAGCGGTTCAAACGCTGCCGTGTCTCGTCAGTTTCTCGTTGTAGCTGCTGGCGCAGTTGATCGAAACGTGACTGAACTTCCTGCACCTGTTTTTCAGCAGCCTTCGTGCGCGCTTCGAGTTCTTCGACGTACGACGGTTTGAGACTTGGCTGCTCCGTTTCCTCGTTTACGCGCTCAGCACCCTCATTGTCGAGATAAATCCGACGACGATCCGTCACCCTCAGCTCATTTTCTTCTCTGTTCATAATCCGTCCCTAAATCCGTGTTCATCCGTTGGCCTAACTAATCTTGATATCGATTCTCTTCGGCTTCTGCTCGCTCTGTTTTGGCAGGCGTATCTGCAAAACGCCGTCCTTGTATTCAGCTCCGATTTTGCCTTGATCGACTGAGCTGGGAACGCTGAACGTGCGCAGGAATTTGCCTCTCGGTCTTTCGGTACGATACTGCTTAGACTCAGCGATCACGCGTGTTCCCTTGACGATCAAACGATTGTCCTCGGCGTCGATCTCGAGCGCATCGCGATCGATGCCTGGCAAGTCCAGAGCAATCATGTAGCCCGACTCAGTTTCGTAGATGTCAGCAGCGGGCGTCCAATCCGCGCGTTCAAAATCGTCGCCCGCGGCTGTGTCCGCCTGGTTGCGTCGCTGCGTCGCGTCTTCAAAGAGACGGTTCATTCGATCCTGTAACACCATCAAATCCTGCAACGGATTCCACTGTTGTGACATTCTTGTTCTCCCCAATTATGCGGTCGCAAACGCCGCGTCGGTCTTAAACTCCATCGTGTCGCCACTCGCCGAAAGTTTTACCGTTTGACCCGGTAGAATCTCGCCCTGCAAGAGTTTCACAGCGAGCGGATTCTGAATCAGCGACTGGATGGCGCGCTTCAACGGTCGAGCGCCATAACTCGGATCGTAACCCTCGCGCATCAGCAGTTCCTTCGCGGACGGCTCCAGCACGAGCGTGACGTTTCGCTCGCTCAACATCGCCTTCAAGCGCTCGAGTTGAACGTCGATGATCTTTCCAATCTGCTGCTGCGAGAGCTGGTGGAAGATAACGATATCGTCCACGCGATTCAGAAACTCCGGTTTGAAGTTCAAACGCAATTCCTGAAGCACTGCTTCACGCACCTGCTTCTCGTCGCCTTCAGCAGCCTGAATCTCACGCGAGCCGAGATTCGAAGTCATGATCAAAACGGTGTTCTTGAAGTCGACCGTTCGACCCTTTGAATCCGTCAGCCGTCCGTCGTCGAGGATCTGTAGCAGCACGTTGAAAACGTCCGAATGCGCTTTCTCGATCTCGTCGAACAGGATGACTGAATAAGGCCGGCGTCGAACCGCTTCTGTAAGCTGCCCGCCTTCCTCGTAGCCAACGTATCCCGGCGGCGCGCCGATCATGCGCGCGACCGCGTGCTTTTCCATGTACTCCGACATGTCGAGACGCACCATCGCTCGCTCGTCGTCAAACAGAAACTCCGCGAGCGCGCGAGCGGTTTCAGTTTTACCAACACCGGTTGGACCAAGAAAGATGAACGAACCGATAGGACGATTCGGATCCTGCAAGCCGGCACGTGAACGCCTGACGGCGTTTGCAACGGCAGCCAATCCTTCTTCCTGGCCGATCACACGGTTACCCAAACGCTCTTCCATCGTCATCAGCTTCTGCATCTCGCCTTCGATCATTCGCTAAACGGGAATGCCGGTCCACTTGGCAACGACTTCAGCGACGTCCTCTTCGTCGACTTCCTCTTTCAGCATCACGCCATCTTGTTGGAACACCGACAGCTTGTCCTGTTCCTGTTTGAGCTTGCTCTCGAGTTCAGGAATGCGGCCATATTGAATCTCAGACGCACGCGCCAGCTCTCCGGCGTTGCGAGCCTGATCGAGTTGGAAACGAAGCTGCTCGAGCTCCGCTTTGGCGGAGCGGATGTGATCGATTGCTTCTTTTTCAGACTGCCACTTGGCCTTCATTCCGGCAGAGGTTTCCTTCAAGTCGGCAATCCGCTGCTCGATCTCTCGCAAACGCACTTTCGACTTTTCGTCTTCCTCTCGCTGCAGCGCCTGTCGCTCGATCTCGAGCTGGATGGTCTCGCGTTCCAACTGGTCGATGTCCTGGGGCAGGGAATCGATCTCAATGCGCAGCCGTGATGCGGCTTCGTCGATGAGATCGATCGCCTTGTCAGGCAGAAAACGATCGGTGATGTAACGATTCGACAGCGTTGCGGCGGCCACGATGGCGGAGTCTTTGATGCGTACGCCGTGATGGACCTCGTAACGGTCTTTCAAGCCACGCAGGATCGCGATCGTGTCTTCCACAGTCGGCTCGCCGACGTAGACCTGCTGGAAACGACGTTCGAGCGCCGCGTCTTTTTCAATGTGTTTCTTGTACTCGTTGAGTGTCGTCGCACCGACGCACCGCAGCTCACCGCGCGCAAGTGCGGGCTTCAACATGTTCGACGCATCGATAGCGCCTTCAGCAGCGCCTGCCCCTACGAGTGTGTGCAGCTCGTCGATGAAGAGAATGATCTGTCCCTGGGCGTTCTCGATCTCTTTCAGGACGGATTTGAGTCGATCCTCAAACTCGCCGCGATATTTTGCGCCGGCGAGCATCGAGCCGAGGTCGAGAGCGACGAGTCGCTTGTTACGCAAGGTCTCCGGCACGTCGCCCGAAACGATCCGTTGCGCCAGGCCTTCGACGATCGCAGTTTTACCGACACCGGGTTCCCCGATCAGCACGGGATTGTTTTTTGTTCTTCGTGAAAGGACTTGAATGGTGCGCCGAATTTCGTCATCGCGACCAATGACGGGGTCGAGTTTTCCTTTGCGTGCCTGTTCAGTCAGGTCGCGCGCGTATTTAGAAAGTGCCTGGTAGTTTTGTTCCGCGTTCTGATCGGTGATGCGCGAACCGCCGCGCATCTGTTCGATCACCTTGAACAGATCTTCTTTGTTGACGCCGTGCTGGCGCAGGATCTTGCCGGCATCGCCGTCTTTCTCTTCGGCGATCGCAAGCAGCAAATGCTCCGTCGAGATAAACTCGTCCTGCATCTGGTCTGCTTGCTTTTGCGAAGCCGTGAATATCTGGGTCAAACGCGAACTGAAATATTGTTGACCGCCCTGCACACGTGGAAAACGAGCCACGGCCGCTTGCGTGTCGTTAAGAATGACGGCAACGTTCGCGCCGAGCTTGCCGAGGATTGGTCTAACAATGCCTTCAGGCTGCTCGAGCATCGCAGTCAACAAATGCTCCGGTTCAACCTGCTGGTGCTGGTTCCTTTCAGCAAGCTCAATCGCCGACTGAATCGCTTCCTGTCCTCGTAATGTGAACTTATCTAAACGCATCGTGATAACAACTTTAGTTCTTTGTTTTTTGTACTTCGTGCTTAGTAACAAAGGACAAAGCACTAAGTACAAAGCACTAAAAGAATCGAACGGGCTCGCTATTCGTATCCCAAACTACGACGAGCCCGCTCGCATTTTACCGACCCGGCAAAGCTTTAGCGCCCGCCAGTTGCTTCCTTCGCTTTTCCGGTTTCGGCTGTGGTTTCGATTGTCTTCTGCGAGGCGCCGGAGCCTGTTCCGGTCACCTGAATGCGTCGAGCCTTCGTCTCCTCTCGTTTCGGCAACGTCACTCGCAACACGCCGTTGTTGTATTCGGCGGTAGCTCCCTCTGCGGAAACCGTCTGCGGCAGAGTGAAAGAACGTGTGAAGGCGCCATACGAGCGCTCCACGCGATGGTAGTTATCCGTCTCGTCCGTCTTTTCAAACTTTCGCTCACCGCGGAGGGTAATGACATTGTTCTCGATCGAGAGGTCGAACTCGTCTTGTTTCATGCCGGGAAGTTCGGCTTCGAGCACGATGTGGTCCTTGTTCTCGTAGATGTCTACGCTGGGCGCCCAGGCGCCACGGCCGATGCCTTCATCGCCGAAGGCACGGGTTAGATTGGTCGAGAACAACCGATTCACTTCTTCCTGTAGAGTCCGCAGGTCGCGGAAAGGGTCATAGCGAACAATAGCCATGGTTTTCTCTCCTCCTATATTCCTTGTTATCGCTCAGCTCCCGAAGTGTCGTCGCTTAGCTGAGCGTGGCGTCATAATAAAGGTTGAGTGCACTCCTGTCAAGTCGTGAAAACTAGCCACAAAAAGGCACAAAAGACACATAATATTTTGCGTTGGGAAATTACTGAGATAGGCCGAAAAAGCGTTTGATGGCGGAGAGGATGCCGGCGGAGTGGACGCTGGCGGCTCCGGAATCTGCTTGCGAGGCGAGGCCCTGGCGGCGTTCGGCCATGATGAAGCTCAAGGATTCGACCAGATCCGGGTTGGTATCGAAAACGCGCTTCATCGCCGCGTGCCCGATCTCCAGCACCTCGGTCTCTTCAAGCGCCATCACGTTGGCCGTCCGAGGCTCCCCAGTAAATAAGGCCATCTCGCCGAAGAAGTCGCCTTCATTGAGCGTGGCAACCGTCCGCGATCGCCCGTTTTCACTCACCAGGACCCTTACTCGTCCTTTATGTACGACGAACATCGACGAACCCGGGTCGCCCGCGCGAATGACCGTTTCGCCCGGCGCAAAGACGTGGCTGACCGCCGCCTGGGCCAGCATCGTCGTTTCATCCGCAGACAGCGGCGCAAAAATATCGACCGCAGACAGTCGCTCGGCAATCGCACCGCCGTCGCCGTCCCGCATTTCCGCCCCATGACGACGCTCAATGTGAAGCGTGCGAGTCGGGAAGGCGAAGTTCAGTCCGGCACGGCGGAACGCGTACCAGATGCGTTGTCGAACTAGCGCATCCGTGTCGTTGTATTTGGCGTAGTCCTCGAGCCAGTACTTCACTTCGTAATCCACGCCGTCGTCTCCAAGGTTTCTGATGCGGACTATTGGCGTGACCTTATCTGAAACGTTATCGGCTTCGCGCACCGCCTCACGGACGACGTGGATTGTCTTCGCCGGTGAGTCGGTGTAGAGGGTGTTGAAAAATACGAGGCGGGCGTTCAGGTTGTCGCGCGGACAGACCTCGATCGGCTCTTTGGCGGCGTTACTGTTGGCAATCAAGACGACGTGATTCTGGAATGTGCGAATCTTGATTGCGCGCCAACTGATCTCTTCGACAACTCCCGTGTGTCGTTGCGCGCCCACAGTGATGACGTCGCCCACTTGAAATGGGCGATCAGCCTGCAAAGAAATTCCCGCGAAAAAGTTTCCGAGCGTGTCCTGCAATGCGAGACCGAGAATGACACCGAAGATTGCCGAGGTGGTGAAGAGCGCCCCGAGATTTACGTCCGGAAAGAGAAACGTGAATGCAATCAGAAAGAGGATTGTGAAAGCGACGATCGTGAAGATGTTTCGAATCAGCGTGGGAGCGTCGATCCGTTTCAGCCAGAAAGCGAACGCGAAGAAGATTGAGTTGAGGGCGCGAACAAAGAGGTATCCGACAATTCCAACCAAAAGCAGCTTGATGGCGCTGACGATCGTGTCCGGCGAGGGAGATGGGTTACCTCCCATGCGCTGCTCGAACAGCGCCTTGACGTCGCCGGCAAAAGACCAAAAGAGGTACGTCGCCAGCAAAGCTACGGCTGACGCAAACAGGAAGAGAACGATCTTGTTGGTAAAACGAGGACGAGCCACGATTTTAGACACATCCTTTTATCACCAAATCGATTCCTGAGAAAGGTCTCACGCAAAGGCGCAAAGAAGGACGCAAAGGAGTTTTTCGAAATGCTCTGCGTCTTTCTTTGCGCCTTTGCGTGAGATTTCTTGCTCACCATCGCAGGAGGTTCGGGAAGAGAGTGCTAAAGATATAAAGCAGTGATAAAAGGGTGACCAGGATCGCGGTCAGCCATGCGGCGGCGTTGTAGAGTGGGCCATTGACGTAACGCCCCATCAACTCGCGGTTGTTGACCAGTCGCAAGATTGCGAACAAAACGATCGGAAGCAGAAGTCCGTTTATTACCTGCGTGACCAGCAACACTCGGATCAGCGGCAGGTTCGGCACAATCGCGATCGCCGCGCCCACCGCAACCAGAAACGTAAACACACCCAGAAATATCGGAGCTTCCCTGAAGCTCCTCGAAACTCCTTTTTCAAATCCGAGCGCTTCGCTGATCGAGTAGGCGGTGGCCAACGGCAAGACTCCCGCTGCCAGCATCGAAGCCCCAAAGAGCCCTATACCAAACAACGTTTCGGCGTATCTTCCAGCCAAAGGCCGCAGCGCGTTCGCAGCGTCAGCAGCGCTTGAAACCTGGATTCCGGCTTTGTGAAGCGTAGCCGCGGTTGAGACGACGATGAAGAAGGCGATTAGGATCGCGAAGATCGTTCCGACCCACACGTCGATCTTTGTTTTCGCGTACGTCTCCGGTGTCACACCTTTCTCGACGACCGAAGATTGAACATACACCTGCATGTACGGCGAGATCGTCGTACCGACGATCGCTACAAACGTAAAAAGAAACGCGTGCTCGAGTTTCAACTCGGGTTTCACCAATCCGACTGCAACCGCGCTCCAATCGGGTCGCGAAAGAAACGCGGAAACGATGTAGCCAAGAAACACGAGCGACATCAGCAGAAACGCGCGCTCGACTCGCTTGTAAGATCCCTTCACGATCAGCGACCACACCATGACCGCCGCTAAAGGAACCGAAATGTAACGCGAGACGCCGAACAGCTCCGTCGCCGCAGCGATGCCAACGAACTCGGAAACAGTCACGCCCGCATTCGCGACGAGCAGAGCGAGCATTATCAAAGCAGTCCACCTGACGCCGAAGCGTTCGCGGATCAGATCGGCCAAACCCTTGCCGGTGACGGCTCCCATGCGGGCACACATTTCCTGAACAATGCCGAGACTGATTGTGATCGGAATCAGAATCCAGAGAAGGGAATAGCCGAAGTCTGCGCCGACGGAGGCAAAGGTCGCGATTCCACCGGCATCATTGCCGGCATTCGCCGTGATCATTCCCGGGCCAAGAATGGCGAGATATAGCAACAGCCGTTTGCGGCGCGCGACTGTTTGGCGCACACCGCGAGCGCCACGACGCATTAAGCGCCGCCCGGCAGCTCGAACAACTGCGCTTGGTTCCGCCATTTGGAGGGTCGTCCTTCATAAAGTCCAGCCTTATTTAGCCACAGATTTTCACGGATTTCATACACAGATTTTGCTCTAATCTGTGTATGAAATCCGTGAAAATCTGTGGCGCCAATCTTTCGGCAAAAGGATCTCCATCGCGTCGTCGACGGTGATGATGCCGCATATATCGCCTGCCTCATCGACGACAGGAAGCGCCAGCAGATTGTATTCAGCAATTCGCTGCGCCACTTCTCGCGCCGGCTCGCCGGGACTGGCGTGCTGAAATTCAGTGCGCATGACGTCTTCTAACGGCATCGACGGATCCGCGAGGATCAAACTCCGCAACGCAATAACGCCGAGCAGCTTCCACGAGTTCTCTTCTTCGACGACGTAGAGGTAATAGATCATGTTTGGCGTTTCTGCCATCTCGCGCAGCCGCGCGAGTGCCTCGCCGACAGTCAGCGCGCGCGGCAGCGTCACAAACTCCGTCGTCATCAATCCGCCCGCTGTGTCGTCTTCATATGGAAGCAACTCGGCGACGTCGGCCTGCTCGTCGTGCTCCATCAAGCCGAGCAACTCCTCAGCCTTTTCTTCAGGAAGATCGCCGAGCACATCCGCTGCTTCGTCGGGCGACATCCATTCGAGAATGTCGGCGGCGCGTT
>Ga0114129_10016237_pt1 | contig 10595 bp, 9 predicted proteins | sample RhiMetdeltSRZDD1_FD_80071 | JGI IMG/M metagenome (GOLD analysis project Ga0114129, IMG submission 80071) | Populus rhizosphere microbial communities from Tennessee, USA - Rhizosphere MetaG P. deltoides SRZDD1 (version 2) (version 2) | ecosystem: Host-associated > Plants > Roots > Rhizosphere >... | reverse complement strand
GTGTCCGCTTCGTGTCCGGTTCGAGGCCTTGGTGGACGGGGCCGACCGAGCCCCGCGCAGCCGAACCGGACATGTCCGCTTGGTGATTCGGTGATGGACACCCTCGGGGAGGTCACCGTAGCCCCGACTACCTCGACCATCCGGAACATCTGTTCTGAGGTGATGCTTACCGAAGCCGACGGGATGCCTCATGCCTGCGCTGTCAATCTGGATCACGTCCAGACTGTCCAGCAAGCAAGGATCGGGACGCTTATCACGACGCTCAGCCAGCCTCGAATGGACGAGATCCGGCACGCCTTGCTGTTCGCCCTGGACTTCCGCGAGAGCGCTGCCGGCGGCCGCAGAACTTGCGGGCGGCCGGGTCAGCTCCCGTCCAGCTCCGCGAGCTCCCGGCGGAGTTCTGCCAGGCGCGCCTCGGCATCGGCGTGCTGAGACCGGACACGGGGCAGCTCCTCGAGAAGGCGCATGATGTGCCCCTCCAGCTCGGCGATGGTGCGCTGGCGGGTCATCAGCTGGTGCTCGGTGTGGCGGATCGTCTCACGGAGTCGCAGGGCCCGCTGCTCGAGCTCCTCCACCGTGAGCCGCGCGGCCCGAGTACGGTCCCGGCGCTCATCGAGAGCCATCTCCTGCTCGCGGCGGCTCGCCATCAGCGCGTGACGCTCCTGCTCGAGGGCGTCGAGCCGGGCACGGGTCTGCCGGAGATTCTCGACGTCGCGGCTCGTCCGGGCCGTCATGGAGGCCTGCTCTATCGCGTAGCGGAGGTGCCGATCCCGATCGATCAGCCCCATCAGCGCGGCCCGCTCGGCGGCCTCGTCCCGCTCGGCCACGGCGAGGTCCTGTCGCGCGCGGCCCAGGAGGGCCTCCGAGGCCCGCTCCACGTCCCGTGGCACGGCTATTGGCTCCCCGCTAGGCCCGGGCGCGCGCCGGAGACCGCCGGAGCGCCTGGCGCGGCGTCCGCGGACGGACGGCAGCGGACCGCCGTGCCGCGCTAGCGGGATCAACGGCGGCCGCCAGGACGCGGATCAGGCGGCCGAGCCGGATCGCCGCCAAGTCGCCGCGCCGGATCATCGCTCGAACGGTCTGCTCGTGGCGTCGCAGCCGACGGGCAGTGTCGGGGACGGTGAGGAGAAGAGGCGCTCGCAGGACAGACGGGGTCCGCATCGGTCTCGACGCGGGCAAGATGAGTGCCACGAGAAAGACTCACGTCACGATCTGCCGTATGAGGGCGAAAACCCGGCGGAAGATGGTGCTCACTCCTCCCTGCAGGCTCCGCCCGCCTGCCACCCTCGGCGGACCCAGGTCACCGCGTCGAGTAGCCCCTACACGATGGTTCTTACACGGTGGCGTCGACCGCAGGAGTGTTGTGGATTCCACCATAGTGGAATACCATCCACCATGGTAGCGACGGATATGGCGACCGGACGGTTCTCGACGGGACTCGACATGACCGAACTCGGCGCCCGGGTCCGGGCGGCGCGCCTCGGCCGGGGCCTCTCGCTCGATGCCCTCGCCGGGCGCGCCGGGGTCAGCCGGAGCATGCTCTCGGCCGTCGAGCGGGGCAGGAAGGTTCCGACCGTCCTGATCCTCGACCGCATCGCCACCGCCCTCGACACGAGCATCGCACGGCTCCTCGGCGAGGAGCGCACCGCACGCGTCGTAATCCTGCGACACGCCACCCAGGACGTCGCGCGGGACCCCTCCGGCTGGGAGCGCCGGATCCTCTCTCCAGTGCTGCCCGGGGTCGAGTTCGAGCTGATGCGCACGACGATCGCAGCGGGTGTCGACGCGGGCGTCTTCACGCCCCACGCCCGAGGCTCACGGGAGTACCTCGCCATGGAGCGGGGCACCCTCCAACTGACGGTCGACGGGACCGCGTACACGCTCCGCGCGGGCGACAGCGCGTACTACGCGGGCGATTGTCACCACCAGTTCGTCAACCCGGGCCGCGAGTCGTGCGTGTACTACCTCGCCATGGAGCTGGCGGAGAGCGGCCCGCATGCCCGCCGGGGCCGGGTGCACCCAGCCGGTGGAAGGAGAAGCCCGTGACCCCGACTCCTTCGGCTCAGCCCCCGCCGGCCCCGGCACCGCCAGCTATGGACCCGGACGCGTTCCGGCGGCTCGGTCACGCGGCCGTTGACCTGATCGCTGACCATCTCGGCGGAATCCGGGAACGGCCGGTCTTCGCGCCGATGACGCCGGCGGAGCGCGCGGCGCTCCTCGAGCACGCCCTTCCGGACGGAGGCGTGGCACCCGAGACGCTGCTGGCCCTCGTCGGGCGCGAGATCTTCGCGCACCCCATGGGGAACGGCCATCCGCGCTTCTTCGGCTGGGTGAACTCGCCGCCGGCGCCCGTCGGCGTCGTGGCGGACTTCCTGGCGGCAGCCCTCGACCCGAGCTGCGCCGGCGGGGACCACGCGGCGATCTACGTCGAGCGGGCGGCCGTCCGCTGGCTGATGGAGCTGGTCGGCTTCCCGGTCGAGGGCAGCATGGGACTCCTCGTGAGCGGGGGCTCCATGGCGTCGCTCACGTGCCTCGCCGCCGCTCGCCACCACGCGGCCACCGCGGACGGGTGGGATGTCCGGGCGCGCGGCCTCCAGGGGGTCCCGGCGCCGCTTGTCCTCTACCTCTCCGAGGAAGGCCACAGCTGCATGCGGAAGGCCGCCGAGGTCCTGGGGCTCGGCGGGGATGCGGTGCGGACCGTCCCCGTGGACGGTGACCTCCGCATGGACATGCGGGCCCTACGTGCGGCAGTGGCCGCGGACCGCGCCGCCGGGCGCCGTCCGTTCTGCGTGGCGGCGAGCGCGGGGACCGTCAACACGGGCGCGATCGACCCGCTCGACGAGGTGGCCGCCCTCTGCCAGGCGGAAGGTCTCTGGTTCCACGTCGACGGCGCGTATGGCGCCATCGGCGCGGCGGACCCGGCGCTGACCGACCGCTACGCCGGCCTCGGACGCGCGGACTCGCTGGCACTCGACCCGCACAAGTGGCTCTCAGTCCCGGTGGAATGCGGGTGCGCCCCCGTCCGGGACGGACGCCTCCTCCGGGACACGTGGAGCCTCGTGCCGCCCTACCTCCGGACCGAGGAGGGCAAGGGCTTCGGGGGTCTCCCCTGGTACTCGGAGTACGGTTTCCAGCAGACGCGGGGCTTCCGGGCGCTCAAGCTCTGGATGACCCTTCAGCACCTCGGGCGGAGCGGCGTAGCCTCGCTCGTGCGGCGTTACGTCACCCTCGCGCAGCGCCTCGCCGCCGCCGTCGACGGGATGCCCGACCTCGAGCGCGTGACTCCCGTGGGGCTGTCGGTCGTGTGCTTCCGCTACGCCCCGCCCAAGTTGGCCGGCGACGCGCCTCGGCTCGACGTGCTCAACAAGGCCTTGGTCGAACAGATCCAGGCGGACGGACAGGCGTTCCTCACCGGCACCGTGCTGCGGGGTCGGTTCGCGCTTCGCGCCTGCGTCCTCCACTACGCGACGACCGAGGGGGACATCGACGCCCTCGTCGAGACCGTACGGGAGACCGGGGCGCTTCTGGCCAGGGAGTCCTGACGCACCCTCCCTCCGGAGGGGCCGCGACCCGAACGGCCTGGTCCCGACGGGGAGCCAGACCAGCGCCTCGAGGGCGGTAGCCGTGGGTGCGGCGAGGGTGTCCCGCGCTTGTCCGCAAGTGGCTGTCGTTCGTGCACGCCCAATCTCGGGTCGCCCCTCAGCCGAGCGAGAATCGGCGCATCGTCGCCTTGTCCGGCCGGCGACTCTGTGTGAGCCTCATGGACGTGGTCGCGGTGTTCGGCGGGCAGCGACGACGATCTGCGGGCCGCCAGTAGGGACCCCGGCCAGTGATGAGGAGGTGACGGGGATGAGCGTGCCGAAGGAGCTGGTGGAGCGGGTGCGCATCGAACTCGACGAGCCTCCGGCGGAGGTCGCCGCACGGCTCGCGGAGGCGCCCGCCGTCGACGTCGCGGATATGCTGAACCGCCTGCGCCTCGCGGACGCGGCGGCGGTGCTCGGGGCGCTGCCGGTGATGCGGGCGATCGAGGTCGTGGATCAGCCCAGCCTCCGGCGTCGCGGAGCGCTCCTGGAGCAAATCGACGTCGAGCGCGCGGCGGAGATCCTGGCGGGGCTGTCGGCCGACGAGCGCACGGACGTCGTTCGCGAGATGGGCGAGCACGGGCGTCGGCGCCTGCTGCCCAAGCTCGGCACCGACGTCCGCAGCGAGGTGGAGCGATTGCTCCACTACCCGGACCACTCCGCGGGCGGCATCATGACGACCGAGTTCGTCCGTCTCGACCCCGGCATGACGGTCGGCCAGGCGCTCAAGCACATCCGGGCGGTGGCGGGGGAGAAGGAGACGATCTACGCGTGCTACGTCCTCGAGCCGGCCACGAACCGGCTGCTCGGGGCGGTATCCCTCCGGGACCTCGTGATGGCCGAGCTCGACCAGCCGGTGGTCGACGTGATGCGACGCCACCCCGTCACGGTGGAGGCGCTCGAGGACCGAGAATCGGTGGCCCACAAGATCGCGAAGTACAACCTCCTCGCCGTGCCCGTCCTGGAGAAGGACGGCAGCGTCGTCGGCTTCGTGACGGTGGACGACGTCATTGACGTCCTCATCGAGGAACAGACCGAGGACCTCTTGCGGATGGCTGCGGTGGAGCCCGGGGTGCTCGACCGCCCGTACTTCGAGACCTCGATCTGGCACGTCGTCCGGAAGCGAATCGGCTGGCTGCTCCTCCTCTTCGTCGCCGAGACCTTCACGGGGACGGTGCTGCGCTACTTCCAGGACGAGCTCACGGCGGTGGTGGCCCTGTCGTTCTTCGTCCCGCTCCTCATCGGAACAGGCGGCAATGCGGGCGCTCAGACGGTGACGACCATCGTTCGCAGCATCGCGCTAGGCGAGATCAGGTTCCGAGACGGCTGGCGCGTGCTCGCGCGTGAGGCGGGGACCGGTCTGCTGGTGGGCGTGCTGATCGGCCTGTTCGCGTTCGGGCGATCGCTCCTGTGGGGCGTCACGATCCCGCTCGCCGTGACCGTGGCGGTGACGGTGCTCGTGATCTGCACCTGGTCGACGACGATCGGCTCGGTCATTCCGATTGCCGCCAAGCGGTTCGGTATGGATCCGGCCGTGTTGTCAGCGCCCTTGATCACGACGCTCGTCGACGCGACGGGCCTCATCATCTACTTCATGATGGCCAAGGTGATCCTGCACCTCTGAGCGTCTAGGGCCGGGCCGCGAACGTGTCGCAGCGCCGCACGTCTCCCGTCTCGAGACCGGTCCGAAACCACCGGACGCGCTGGGCGGAGGAGCCGTGGGTGAACGACTCGGGCACGACGTAGCCGCGCGATTGCTTCTGGAGCCGATCGTCCCCGATGGCCGTCGCCGCCGCCAGGGCCGCCTCGACATCCCCCGGCTCGAGGATGTTACGCCGCGCGGCGGAGTGGCCCCACACCCCCGCGTAGCAATCCGCCTGGAGCTCGAGCCGCACCGAGAGCGCGTTGGCCGACGCCTGGTCCATCCGGGTGCGCTGCCGCTGCACTCGCTCCGAGATCCCCAGGAGGTTCTGGACGTGGTGCCCGATCTCGTGCGCCACGACGTAGGCGCGCGCGAACTCGCCCGGGGCTCCGAAGCGCTCGCTCAGCTCCCGGAAGAACTCGAGATCGAGATAGACGCGACGGTCGGGCGGGCAGTAGAAGGGCCCGACCGCCGCGCTCGCGTGACCGCACGCTGACTGGACCGCCCCGCTGAAGAGGACCAGCCGGGGCGGCTCGTATGTCCCGCCCCCCTCGCTGAAGAGCCGGCCCCACGTGTCCTCGGCGTCCCCGAGCACCGCCCGGATGAAGTCCGCCTGGGGATCGTCCGCGGGTGGCTTCCGTTCGGGACCGCCGTCGGTGACCGGGGGCGCGGCCTCCTCCAGGCCGCTGATGAGATCGAGGGGGTTCGTGCCCGTCAGCACGCTCAGCACGAGGATCAGGAGGAGTCCCCCGCCGCCCAGCTTGAGCCCCGCCCCGCCCATGGACATCCCGCGACGATCCTCGACGTTGTCGCTGCGGCGCATGTCTCTCCAGCGCATTGGGAGCCTCCAGGCGGCCGGTGCGGACCGGTCGTCGCCATTCAAGGATGCGCCCGCACGCCGCCGCGAGGCAACCTCCGCCTGGCGGAATGGATCACCCTCTTTACAGCCGACCGGATGGTCGTCGAAGATAGCCGTCGTTCCGATAGCACCCATGTCGAACCCCGACCCTCCCGATTCGGCGACCGCACTTGCCCGGTCCCCCCTCTTCTCCTACCTGGGGCGCCTGGACCTCGCTCGGCTGGCCGGCGAGCTCGAGGAGATGCACTTCGCCCGGGGCCAGGCGATCGTCCGCCAGGGCGACCGGCCTGACGGCTTCTACGTGATCAAGCACGGTCGGGCGACGGTGCTCGCCGGGCCCGCCTCGACTCCCGCCGCCGGCGACGGGACCGGAGGAGAGCTCCTCACAACTCTCGGGCCGGGCGAGGTGTTCGGCGAGATGGCGCTCCTCACCGACTCGCCGCGTACCGCGACGGTCGTGGCCGAGACGGACCTCACCGTCTGGCGCCTGTCCCGGCTTCGCTTCGACGCGCTTCTCGACCACGAGCGAGGCATCGCCCGGAGCATCGAGCGGTCCCTGAGCCATCGGCTCGCGGCGATGAACCAGGAAACCGGCACCCTGCGAGCGTTCAGCCATCGGCTCACGGCCGCGGCGCTCAGTCGCCTCAGTCCCGCCGCCGCCCGCCTGGTCGCGAACGTCGCCGCCCGGTCACGCTGGACCGCCGAGACACTACACCGGATCTGCGCCCGGACCGGGGACGAGGGCGCGCTCGCCGAGCTCGTCGAGCACTCCGGCCTGCTGTGCCCGGAGGGCTCGGACCTGATCGTCGACCCGACCTTCCTCGCCCTCGCCGGCACCGATGTCCGTGAGGCGGATCCGGCCTGGCTGAGGGCGGCGGCGGAGGAGCTGGCGGCCGGCGGGGACGTCGTCGCGGCCACGGACGTCGCGCTCGCGGCGGGAGCGGTCGAGGACGCCGAGCGGCTCCTCGGCGCGCACGAGGCGCGGCTCCTCCAGACCGCGTCGGCGGGGGATCTCGACCGCTGGCTCGCCGCCGTCGGCGACCAATCGCCGGCGCTCGGGAACCGCCTCGGCGCCCTGCGGACCCGGCTCAGCGAGCGAATGGCGGCTCCCGCGCCGACGGCGGCACCCAGCAGCCGCGAGCGCGCGGCGCCGCTCTTCGGGCGGCTCGCCCGCCAGCTCACGACGGTGCGCGCGCTGGGCGCGCTCGCGGCGGTCGCCCTGTTCGAGCTGGGGTGGTTCCTGCCCGTGCCAGAGGGGCTCGAGCGGGGCGGGCTCGTGGCCCTCGGCGCCATCGTCGCCACCGTCCCCCTGCTCGTGGCCGACGTGCTCCCCGACTACGTCGTGATGCTCTTCCTGACGCTCGCCCTCATCCTGCCCGGCCTGGTGCCCCCGGCGGACATCCTCGGGGGCTTCGCCGCCCCCGCGTGGCTCATGATCTTCACGCTCCTCGCGGTGGGCGTGGGGGTGGCCCGCTCGGGACTCATGTTCCGGCTGGTGCTGCTGTCGCTACAGCGACTGCCGCCGCGATTCGTCCCTCAGAGCGTGGTGCTCTGTCTGACCGGCGTCCTGATGACCGCGGGGCTCTCGAGCGGCTCCACCCGGATCGCGCTCGGGGTGCCGATCGCGCGCGGGATCACGGACGCCATGGGGTTCGCGCCGCGAAGCGCGGGGGCGGCGGCGGTCGGGTTGATGACGTTCTTCAACTTTCTCGAGATGGGAGAGCTGTTCCAGACCGGGACGTTCACGGGTCTCATCGTCCACGACCTGCTCCCGGCGGCCGCCAAGGCGCAGATCACCTGGTGGCGCTGGTTCTTCATCGCGCTGCCGCCGTTCGTCGTCATCGGCGTCGTGATGTACCTGGTCTTGCTCTTTCGCTTCAAGCCGCACAAGACCGGACGGGTCAACCTGGAAGCAGTGCGGCTCCAGCAGGCGCTCCTCGGCCCTCTCACGCTCAACGAGATCTGGAGCGCGGTGGTGCTGGTTCTCCTCATCGTCGGTTTCGCCACCTTGCCGTACCACGGGATCGCGCCAGCATGGCTGGCCCTGGCCTCCTTCCTCTTCCTGTTCGCGCTCGGCGCGCTCGACCAGTCGGCGTTCCAGGGCGGCGGGACGCTCGGGCTCCTCGTTTACTGCGGGGTGATCCTGAGCCTCGGCAACGTGTTCACAACGCTCCACATCGATACCTGGCTGACGTCGCTCGTGCAGAGCGGCATGCCGGCCCTGGTCCGAAACCCCTACGGCTTCGTGCTGACCATCTCGATCATCGCCTTCGTGCTCCACTTCTTCGTGCCCTGGATGACGGCGTCGACCATCATCGCCCTCGTCGCCATGCCCATCGCCGAGGGACTCGGCTTCCATCCCTTCATCCCGGTGCTGGTGGCGCTCATCGCCGGCGACCACACGATCCTGCCCTTCGTGAACTCGGGCTACGCCATCCTGTACTTCGCCAGCGAGGGCGAGCTCTTCACCCACGATCAGGCGCGGTGGCCGCTCGTGCTCGAGAGCCTCCTCCGCCCGGTCGCGCTCCTCCTGAGCGTGCCGGTCTGGCAGCTCATGGGGCTGATGTGAGGCTCCGTTCCATTCCGATGGAGGTGCTGGCATGACCGACCGCATCCCCGGGGCGACGCGTCAAGAGGTGTACGCGCGCATTGACCGCCGGTTCGACGAGTTCGTGGAAGAGCTCCGCGCCTACGCCCGGGTGCCGACGATCAGCGCCCGGCGTGAGGCGGAAGCCGAGGGAGCCGACTTCACGCGCGCCCTTCTCGGCCGCCACGGAGTGGAGGCTCGCCTCATGGACGTACCCGGGGGGCCGCCCATGGTGGTGGGGGAGGTGGCGGGAGCGCCCGATACCGGGACGCTGATCCTCTACAACCACTACGACGTCCAGCCGGTGGACCCGATCGAGCAGTGGCGGCGTGCGCCGTTCGACCCCGTCGTGGAGGACGGCAAGCTCTACGCCCGGGGCGTGGCCGACACCAAGGGCAACGTCGTGGCGCAGGCCGTGGCACAGGCCGCCATCCGGGACGTCCTGGGGACGGTGCCGGTACGCCTGCGGTTCATGGTCGAAGGGGAGGAGGAAGTCGGCAGTCCCCACCTCCCGGCCTTTGCCCGGCAGCATCCGGCCCCTTCCGGGGCGACGGGGCGACCATCGAGGGCGCGGGTCACACGCCCGAGGGGGTTCCGGAGCTCTACATGGGGAGCAAGGGCATCCTCTACGTGGAGCTACGTGTCCGCACGGCGGCCGTGGATCAGCACAGCTCGCTCGCCGCATCACTACCCAACCCCGCCTGGCGCCTCCTCGCGGCGCTCAGCGTCATCCGCGACGTGCGGGGGCGCGTCCTGATCCCGGGCTTTTACGACGGGGTGCCCCGCCCGACGCGCGAAGCGCTCGGCCTCCTTCGGAAGAACCCCTTCGACCCGCGTGCCTGGCAGAAGGCGTACGGCGTCACGGCGGTCTTCGGAGGCAAGACCCGGTTGGGACGGCTGGTCGCCTACTGCTACAATCCGACCTGCAACATCGACGGCCTCGTCTCCGGGTACACGGGGCCCGGAAGCAAGACCATCAACCCGGCGCACGCCGCGGCCAAGCTCGACTTCCGCCTCCTGCCCGGCCAGCGGCCGCTCCGGGTGCTCGCCGCCCTCAAGGCGCACCTTCGCCGCAAGGGGTTCACCGACGTCGAGGTCATCCAGCACAGCACGTTCGAGCCCGGCGCCTCACCGGTCTCCTCGCGCATCGGAGAGGCGCTCGTCGCGGCCTGCCGGGACGTCTACGGGCGGCCGCCGGCCGTGTTCCCCTGGATGGGCGGCTCGTCGTCGACGTGGTTCTACACGAGCCGGGGCACGCCGGCCGCGCTGCCGCCGGGCGTCGGCTACAGCGGGAGCCTCATACACGCGCCCAACGAGCACATCCGGCTCGAGGATGCGCGCCGCGCGATCAAGGCCTTCGCGGCTCTGATGCTCCTCTGGAATCCAGCGTGAGGATCAATCGCTGGCCAGCTTGCCGTTGACTCCCCAGTGCGACTTCTCGATATCCTGGAAGACGATGTGAACCTGGTCGGCGGTCGTCTTGCCGATGCGGACCATGGCCTCGGTGATCGCGGCCGTGATCTCCCGCCGCTGCTGGTCCGTGCGTCCGGCGTACCACTGAACCGTGATGTTCGGCATGGCTGCCTCCTTGTGATGGGGTTCCTGCGGAGTTGTACCACAGACTGAAACGGGCGGGGACGGGCTAGCGCCGCGGCCGGCGGGTAGCGGCACCACCAGGCGCCGCAGCCAATTGACCCGGCCGCGCGATGCTTTACTCTTACCGGTAGAGCCAGCAAGGAGTCGACCCCATCCGGAACGGACGCGGCGCGAAGAACACCCTGGTGCTGCTCGTGCGCCACGGGCAGACGTCGACCACCGGCGTCGTCTTGCCCGGCCGGGCGCCGGGCCTCCACCTCGGCGACAAGGGTCGGGAGGAGGCGGCCGACGTGGCCGGGCGCATCGCGGTGCTGCCGCGCATCGCCGCGG
>Ga0114129_10016236_pt1 | contig 10595 bp, 7 predicted proteins | sample RhiMetdeltSRZDD1_FD_80071 | JGI IMG/M metagenome (GOLD analysis project Ga0114129, IMG submission 80071) | Populus rhizosphere microbial communities from Tennessee, USA - Rhizosphere MetaG P. deltoides SRZDD1 (version 2) (version 2) | ecosystem: Host-associated > Plants > Roots > Rhizosphere >... | reverse complement strand
TGCCGTCCGCGCACGCGATCGACCGGGAGTATCGCGTGATGACCGCTCTACAGACGAGCGGTGTGCCGGTTCCGAAAACGTACCTGTTGTGCGAAGACCCGCAGGTGATCGGCACGCCATTCTTCCTGATGGAGTACGTCGCGGGGCATCCGATGGCCGATCCGACGCTGCCTGACCGCTCCCCAGCCGAACGCAACGAGATTTACGAATCGGTGATCACGGTGCTCGCGCGGCTGCACACGGTCGACTGGCGCGCCGCCGGTCTCGCAGACTACGGGAAGCCGGGGAACTACGTCGCACGGCAGGTGCATCGCTGGACGGCGCAGTATCGCGCGTCGCAAACCGAGCGCATCGAGGCGATGGAACGGCTGATCGAATGGTTTCCCGCGCACATTCCGCCCGGTGGTGAGGACGCGGTCGTGCACGGCGACTACCGCCCCGGAAACCTGTTGCTCCATCCGGCCGAGCCGCGCGTCGCGGCGGTGATCGACTGGGAGCTGTCGACGATTGGCCATCCGCTCGTGGATCTCGGCCATCACGCGCTGATCTTCCGGACGGGTCCGGAAGACTTTGGTGCCCTTGCGGATCGAGCGCGACCGGAAGGGATCCCGAGTGAAGGGGAATACCTCGACACGTATTGCCGTCTGACGGGGCGCGCCTCGTTGCCCGAGTGGGAGTTTTACGTCGCCTTCGCGATGTTCCGCTTCGCGGCGATCTTCCAGGGCATCATGGGTCGCGTCGTCGCCGGCACGGCCAACGATCCGGACGCGCGCCGGGCCGGTGCGCGAGCACGGCCGCTCGCGGAACGGGCATGGCGGCTCATCGAGCAATGCTGAATGGCGAATTGCGAGCGCTGAATGAATTCAGCAATCGCAATTCGGAAATTCAGCATTCCTGATACTTCCGCAACTCCAGCTGGGCGATTTGCCGGCGGTGCACTTCGTCCGGTCCATCGAGGATGCGCATCGTGCGCGCCGTGGCCGCCAGGTACGCCAGGGGAAACATCTGGCTGACCCCCGCCGCCCCGAACAGCTGGATCGCCCAGTCGAGCACGCGCGACGTCATATCGGGTACGGCCACCTTGATTTCGGCGATCGCCAGCCGGGCCGCCTTGTTGCCGTACGTGTCCATCACCCACGCTGCATGCAACACGAGAAGGCGGGCACGATCGATCTCGATGCGTGCCTGAGCGATCCGCTCCTGCGTGATGTTGTTCTCGCTCAGCGGCTTGCCGAACGCGACGCGCGCGCGGGCCCGGCGGCACATCAGCTCCAGCGCCCGCTCCGCCACGCCAACCTGCCGCATGCAGTGATGAATGCGTCCGGGTCCCAGCCTGCCTTGCGCGATCTCGAAGCCGCGTCCCTCGCCAAGGAGCAGGTTTGACGCCGGCACGCGCACGTTCTCGAACAGCAGCTCGCCATGTCCGTGAGGCGCGTCGTCATAGCCGAACACATTGAGCATCCGCACGAGCGTGATGCCGGGCGCGTCGCGCGGGATCAGAATCATCGACTGCTGCTTGTGGCGATCCGGATTCTGCGGATCGGTCTTGCCCATGAAGATGAGAAGCGTGCACCGCGGATCGCCGATGCCAGACGTCCACCACTTGCGGCCGTTGATGACGTACTCGCCGCCGTCGCGCACGATCGACGCCTGGATGTTGGTCGCGTCCGAGGAGGCGACGTCCGGCTCGGTCATCGCAAACGCGGATCGGATCGTGCCCTCGAGGAGTGGCGCCAGCCATTGCTGTTTCTGCTCGGGGGTACCATACCGCACGAGAACTTCCATGTTGCCGGTGTCGGGAAACGAGCAGTTAAACACCTCGGGCGCGATCGGTGTCCGTCCCATCAGCTCGCAGATCGGGGCGTATTCGAGGTTGGTGAGACCGGGCCCGTGCTCGCTCTCGGGCAAGAACAGGTTCCAGAGCCCTTCCCGGCGTGCTCTGGCTTTGAGCCCCTCCATCACCGGCGGCACCGCCCACCGGGACGAGGCGGATTCAAGCTGCTGCGCGTATAACGCTTCGCTGGGCAGAATGTGCGCATCGATGAAGGAGCGGACCTGATCCAGATACTTCGTCGTCCGTGCGCTGTACTCAAAATCCATCTGACCCCTTCCCCCTAACCCCTAACCCCTAACCCCTAACCCCTAACTCCTTGAGACTCAGATATCCCACACCCTCTCCCGATCGTAGAACGTGATCATTCCGTCTTCGCTCACCTTCAGGACGGGCCCGAACTTGCTGGCGGCCATTGCGGCCGTGGTGCGCGCGCCTTCGACGATGTCGCCGGCGTCCGGTTCATCCGACGGAGGGTGGCGCAGGATGGCGCCCGCCGCCAGCAGCCGCGCCTCGCGGTCAACAACGACCGCGCCGTCCAGCGACGCAAGCGTGGACAGTACGCTCGGGTCGAGGGCGGTTGCCGATCGCCCTTCGAGCAGGTGCAGCACCTCCCGTCGAGAGGGCACGGATACAGCGAACCTCTCCGGCCGCGCGCAGAGGTCGAGGCGATCCGCCGGCGCGACCAGCTGCGGGACGGCCTCCACCGGATCTCGGACGACCACGAAAAGCGCGCCATCGCGAGCATCGGCAAGGTCGAGCGCCGTCTGAAACAGTCGCAGCGCCAGCGCTCCGTTCCCGACCGCTTCCGCCCACAGCTCGAACTTTGCCTTCAGGTCGAGCAGATGCCATGCCGCGCCGCGGAACGCGAACACCTCCGCGCCCTCGGCAAACACTTTGATCTCGCGCGACGGGCTGAGCACGACGCAGACACTCCGCTGCTCGAGCGTCGCGCGCGCGTGCGCCTGGTAGGCCTTCGCGCCCGGCACCTCCAGGATCGCCTCGGGGCACATCTGCAGGCTCCAGCGGTCGATGTCGATAATGTCGAGAAGCCGCCCTTCGGCGTCGGCCAGAAACACCGTGCGGACGCCGTCGGCAAGTCGATAGAAACTCTTGATCGAGGTCAGCGATTCCAGGTACGCAGGCACCTGCTCCCGAGGCGCCAGTTCCGGGCGACAGGGATCGTGCGATCCACCGAGCATCAGAATGCCGGTCGAGATCGGGCGGTTCTCGTAGCTTGACAGCGCGGCGAGGCGCAGCATTTCGATGACGGACGCAATCCGATCGACTCTGTGATCGTCGAGGTCCTGGGCGTATGGCCGCTCGTCCAGAAACGCGCCGACGTAGCGATCCTCGATCTGCCCGCGGAAGAGCTCACCGCGCTCCGCCGCCAGCTGCGGGTTGAGGATCGCGCGGTACCGCGCGCTGATCACGGCGCCGATGGCCCGCGCAACCTGGACTTCATGCGGGGTGAACGCCCAGCGTCCCGACGTGTGCAGTTTGTACCGCGTCCCTGTCCAGCAGATGATCAGCGTGGTTGGATCGGGTGATGGCTCGATGGTCAGCGGCTGCTCGAGCGACGAGGACGGCGTGGCTGCCGGCTCGATCTCGAGCGTCGCACGGCTGAAGAACTGCCGTAGCGCTGCCTGCATCACGCCTTCATAGAACGTTCCGAGCGCAAGAGCGGGTGGAAGAGACATGAGTCGGCGGCCGGGTCCAACCGCCTCCGCGCTCCGCGCTATGGCGAGTCTCTCGCCGAAGCCGAAGGGCGAAGGCGGACAGGACCCGCCCTACGCATGATAATGCCCAGATGCAGCGGGACACGCTGATCGACTTCTTCCGCGACCTCATCACGACACGCGGCGAGTTTCTCGTGTATGACGATGGGTATCGCCGGCGGAGTCACAGCTACGAGGACGTCGGGCGCGCAGCACGCGGCCTGGCGGCCAGGCTTACGGCCGCCGGCCTGCGCAAGGGCGACAAGGTGGTGTTCTGGGGCGAGAACCGTCCCGAGTGGGTCGCGTGCTACTGGGGCTGCCTCATCTCGGGCGTCATCGTCGTTCCGATCGACTACAGGTCATCACCGGAATTTGCAGCCAGGGTGCGCGCGCTCGTCGAGGCGCGAGTGGTGCTCGTCGGCGATGACGTGCCGCGAACGCCGGACGCCGATTTTGGCGACGCGGTGCGGTGGCAGTTCGCCGATCTCGACTGGCGTGCCGACGGCCCGATGCCGCCAGTCGCCATCTCGCGCGACGATGTCACGCAGATCATCTTCACGTCCGGCGCAACGGCGGAGCCGAAGGGCGTCCTCATCCGGCATCGCAACGTCCTCGCGAACATCGTTCCCGTCGAGCGCGAGATCCTGAAATATCGGAAATACGTGAGGCCGTTTCATCCGCTTCGCTTCCTGAACCTGCTTCCGCTGAGCCACATGTTCGGCCAGTCGATGGCCACCAGTATTCCCCCGATGGTGCGCGGCACCGTCATCTTCACGCGCAGCTTCAACCCACACGACGTCCTGAAGCTGATTAAGTCACGGCGCATCTCGGTGCTGGTGTGCGTGCCGAAGATGCTCGACGTGCTGCGCGACCATGCCACGCGCGCGTGGCCGGAGTCGGCGGAGACGCCGCCGCACGGCATATCGATCCCCGGACGCTGGTGGCGCTATCGCCGCGCACACTCCGCGTTCGGGCTGAAATTCTGGGCGTTCGTGGTCGGCGCCGCGCCGCTGCCGCCCGATCTCGAAGAGTTCTGGCGGCAAATGGGGTTCGCCGTCATCCAGGGGTACGGGCTGACGGAGACAGCGCCGATCGTCACGCTGAACCATCCGTTCAAGACCAGCAAAGGATCGGTGGGCACGCCCATCGAAGGCGTCGAAGTGCGCATCGCCGACGACGGCGAGATCCTGGTGCGCGGCGAAAACGTGACGAGCGGGTATTACGAAAATCCCAAATCACAAATCCCAAATCACAAATCCCAAACCCCAAACGGATCCCGGATCCCGGATCCCGACAAGGTGTCAGACACGGACGGTTGGCTGCACACGGGCGACATCGGCGAGCGGGACGCCCAGGGGCGGCTCTTCATCAAGGGCCGCAAGAAGGAAATGATCGTCACACCCGAGGGGTTGAACGTCTTCCCCGAGGATGTCGAGCGAGTGCTCAACGAATTGCCGGGTGTACGCGAGTCAGGCGTCGTCGGTGTGTCGCAGGGAACCGACGAGCGCGTCCACGCCGTACTCGTGCTGGACCCTGGCATCGAGCCCGATGCGATCGTCCGCGCCGCCAACGGCCGGCTCCAGGACCATCAACGAATCCGCGCGGCGTCGGTATGGACATCGGGCGAACTTCCGCGCACCGAAGGGACGCGGAAGCTCAAACGCCGCGTGCTGCGCGACTGGGTGCACTCGGGCGAGCAACCCGCCGCAGCCGCAACCGCCGACACGCTCGAATCGCTCATCGGGCGCTTCGCCCACGGCCGCGACGTCAGCGGCGCCACGACGTTGGAGGAGCTGGGACTCAGCTCGCTCGAGCGCGTCGAGCTGATGATCGCACTCGAGGATCGGTTTCAGACGCGCCTCGATGAAGGTCGCTTCGCCGAGGCGGCAAGCGTGTCCGATCTCAAGCAGCTCGTCGAGCATGCGCCTCCATCGGAGGAGGCCGCGGATCCTGTCGACTTTCCCTCGTGGAACCGCACGTGGCCGGTGCGCGTCATCCGCCGGCTCTCCCTGGCCACGTGGATCCTGCCGCTCGCGCGCATGTTCGCCTGGATGCGCATCGAAGGACGCGAGCATCTGAAGGATCTCGACGGTCCGGTCATCTTCGCCGCAAATCATCAAAGCCACATGGACGTGCCCGTGATCCTTGCGGCGCTGCCCGCGCGCGTGCGCGCGCGGGTCGCGCCGGCCATGGCGAAGGAGTTTTTCAAGGCGCATTTCTTTCCCGAGGGGCACACCTGGCGCCAGTGGTTCACGAACACGGTGAACTACTATCTGGCCGCGTTCTACTTCAACGCCTTCCCGCTGCCGCAGCGCGAAGCCGGCGCGCGTCAGACGCTGGCCTATGTCGGCGAGCTCACCGGCCGGGGCTGGTCGGTACTGATCTTTCCAGAGGGTGAACGGTCGGCGACCGGCTCAATCAAGGCATTCCGCGGCGGCATCGGGATGATTGCCGCGCGCCTGGACGTGCCCGTGGTCCCTGTACGGCTCGATGGCGTCGATCGGGTCCTCCATATGAAGGCGAAAATGGCCACTCCAGGTCGCGTCCGCGTGGCATTCGGCGCACCCATGCGCCTCAGGGGTGAAGACTATGCCGCGCTCGCGGCAGAAGTAGAACGCCATGTGAAATCGCTCTGAAAATAATTAAATTTGTTAGGATTGCGCCTCGCCCGCGCGTGTGGCACACTCGTTGCTAGATTTGGTGAAAGGATGAGTTTTGAGCAAAGACGATCTAATCGACATGCAAGGAACCGTGGTGGCGGTGCATTCCGGCGGGCTGTATCGAGTTCAGTGTGATGCCGGACATGAAGTGCTCGCGCAATTGAGCGGCCGCATGCGGCGCTTCCGCATCAAGGTCGTCCCCGGTGATCGCGTGACGGTTGGCGTCTCTCCCTACGATCCGGTTCGCGGCATCATCACCTTCCGCGCACGATAGCCGCCCTTGACACTGCATACCAACGCCCCATCACCCAAACGTCGCAGCCGCCGGAGCGGCCCCTCGTCCTCGCGTCGTCACGGCGGTCATCGCCCACACGCGGCTCCGAATCCGGAGCCGACAGCACTCGCGTACGAGCCCGAGACATTCGACCCTGCGCCGCTCTCGTTCAACACGTTGAACCTCGACGCGCGCCTGCTCAACGGCATCAAGGACCTTGGGTGGACGGAGACACGCTCGGTGCAGAGCGGTGTGATTCCACTTGCCCTCGCCGGCAACGACGTCATCGCATGCGCGGAAACGGGCACCGGCAAGACGGCGGCGTTTCTGATCCCTATCCTGCAGAGGTTTCTGCTCGAGGGTCCGGCCCGGGGCGCGGCGACACGCGCACTGATTCTCGCGCCGACGCGCGAGCTGGCGGTCCAGATTGAGGACCAGGTCCAGGGGCTCACGTATCACACGAAGGTATCCAGCGTCGCTGTATTTGGCGGTGTGCCGATGGACATCCAGGAGCGCGCGCTGAAAGCGGGCGTCGACATCATAGTCGCGACGCCCGGGCGGCTGATGGATCACATGCGACACGACTCGGTGGGCTTCGGCGAGCTCGAGGTCCTGGTGCTCGATGAAGCGGACCGGATGCTTGATATGGGCTTCTGGCCCGACGTGCAGCGCATCCTGTCCGCGCTTCCCGCGGTGCGTCAGACGCTGCTCTTCTCGGCGACGATGCCGTCGGAAGTGCTGAAGCTGACGCAGGAATTTCTGCGTAGTCCGAAGTACGTGCAGGTCGGGCGTCGCGGGGGGCCCGCACAAACCATCTCGCACTTCGTGCAGACGGTGGCGGCGGCTGAAAAGGTACAGTGGCTCGCACGATGGCTGCGCGACAAGGCGACGGGACCCGTGCTCGTGTTCTGCCGGACGAAAATTGGCGCCGAGCGCCTGGCGTCGCGTCTGAGCGGGATGGGGATCCGGACCGCCGCGCTGCACGCCGATCGCACGCAGCAGCAGCGCATGGCCGCCGTTGAAGGGTTTCGCACCGGGACGTTCCCGGTGCTGGTCGCCACCGATGTCGCCGCCAGAGGGCTCGACATCGATGGCATCGCGCACGTGGTGAACTTCGAGGTGCCCGACACACCCGAAGCCTACGTGCACCGCGTCGGCCGCACGGGCCGCGCCGAATCAACCGGGAGCGCGCTGACCCTCGCCGCCCCCGAAGAGTTGCGCGCGCTTCGCGCGCTGGAGAAAGCCGTTGGCGTCCAACTTCAATAACAACACGTTGCTGCGACCTCCCGCCGACAACCACGTGCCCGCACCCACGAGCCCGGCGCCGGTGAGTCCCCCGGTCACGAATCCCACGCCCGCCAGCCCGATGCCTGATGGTCACGCGCCAGCGACCTCGGACGTGCCGGCGTCGGCGGCGTTCGTCCGTTTCCGCTCGTGCCGGTGGCAGCAGCCAGCGGAGAACGGCAATCAGGAGTTCTGCACACACCGCGAGGTGAAACCGTACGCCGGAATGCAAGGGTTCGACGCGGACGCGTGGTGCCCCGAGTGCCAGTACTACAAGCTGCGCCGAGCGCCAAAGAAGAGAAATCCTTCCGACGACTACAGCTACTAGATAGGGTTCAGTCTGAAAACTCTTTAGCCAGTTCCACCCACTCCCCATTCGGCGCGAGCTGCTGGTACGCCCGCCAGTGGGTACGTGCCTCCTGCGACTGCCCGTTCTTCTCGAGCGTCACCGCGAAATAGAAGTGGGCGTCCGCGTAGGCAGGATTCAGCTTCAAGGCATCGCGGTAACAGGCCTGCGCCTCGCGGTAGCGTCCGAGATCGTGAAAGATGTTGCCCAGGTTGAAATGCGCTTCGAACACGTCGGGTTCGAGCACGATCGCACGTTCGTACAGCGCCTGTGCCTCGGCGATCTCGTCACGCGAGTAGTGGATGTTGGCGAGGTTGATCAACGCCGCCACGAGGTACGGATCGATCTCCAACGCACGGCGGTAGGCGATGGCCGCCTCCTCGAAATTCTGCGGGCTCCCGTCGTCGAGCATGGACGCGGCCATGAAGTACTGTTCCGCCGACGACTCCTCCTCCGGCCGGAGCGAATCCATGAGCGCGGCCATGGGCGGCGGCTCACGTCGTCTGAGTTGCAGCACCTTGGCCGGCTGCGCCTCGATCCGGAAGTCGAATGCAAGCTGGCCGTCCCTCGACGCGAGCAGGCTGCGGAGCACGGAGCGGAAGGTTGCGCCGTCGGCGAGCGCTTCATCAGCCTGGCGCACGACCGCCATGTCGAGAAACGAGTAGAGTGACTCTCCATTCGCGCGATGCGCGGCTCGGATGAGTCCCCACTTCTGCATGTAGCGCAGATGATCGTCGCGCACGTGCTTGTAGCGCTCGAGCAGCTGCCGCTTCGCGATGTTGGCTGACGCGGGGACGGTCACGTGCGTTCACTATAATCCAGTCATGTTGTTCGCCGGCGATCTCGGAGGCACCAAAACGCTGCTTGGGCTCTTCGAGCGCGGCGATCGACGCCCTCGGCCAGTCGCGTCCCACGCGTACCCGACGCAGGAGTTCGTCAGCTTCACCGCGATCCTTGATGCCTTCGCGCACGACGTCGGATCGAGGCTTGAGATCGAGGCAGCCGCGGTCGGGGTGGCCGGCCCCGTCGTCGAACAGCGGGCACACCTGACCAATATCCCCTGGGACATCACAGCTGCAGAGATCGCGCGGCGTCTCGATACCCGCCGGGTCATCCTCTTGAACGATCTTGAAGCAATGGCGCGGAGTGTGCCCGTCCTCGACGACGGCGAGCTGGTCGTTCTTCAGCGCGGCACACCAGCGCTCCACGGAAACGCCGTGGCGATTGCCGCGGGGACCGGCCTCGGCGAGGCGTACCTCCACCGGATCGCCGGGCGGTTGGTCCCAGTCCCGTCGGAAGGGGGCCACGCGGACTTCGCGGCCCGCACCGACCGCGAGACCGATTTCGCCCGCATGCTGCGCGACCGCTACGGCCGCGCCGAAGTGGAGCAGGTCCTCAGCGGCCCTGGCCTGGTGAACCTGCACCGTTTCACACACCATGGGCTGGAGTGTGACGCGGTGCGACAGCTCGACACTCACCAATGGCCCGCAGCCATCTCAGAAGCTGCGCTCGAGGGCGGTTGCCCAGCGTGCGAGGAAGCACTGCGGATGTTCGTCGAAGCGTATGGAGCCGAGACGGGAAATCTTGCCCTGCGCGGCGTGGCGACCGGAGGCGTATTCGTCGGTGGCGGCATCGCCCCGAAGATTCTGCCGGCGCTGCAGGCCGGGCGATTCATGGCGGCCTTCCGGGACAAACCGCCGATGACGGAGCTCCTGTCGGCGATGCCGGTGCAGGTCATCATGAATCCGAACGCAGGACTGCTTGGAGCCGCGGTCGCGGCAGAAGAGTTGGTGACGCGGACCTAATTGCGCATCGCCTCGAGCGCGCGCACGCCTGAGCGCATGCCAATGAGCCATGTCGCGATGCTGATCACCGCAGCCGCCACGAATGAGGCGCCCATCATCATCAGCCGGGTCGGGCCGATCGGGATGTGGCGAAGCTGGAGCATCAAGTAGGTCGTCGACGGCCAGCCGAGAAGCACGATCGTGACGATGATCAGCAGCACGGCGAGGATCATGAACATGACGCCGCCGTACGAGCCGGCCACCTGGCTGGGATCAGCTGTGAATCGCGGATAGCGCGCGCCGAGGCCGGTCGCCAGCCCCACCAGCGCAAAGCTCAGAAACACGATCGCGCACGCGGCGACGACCTTCAGGAGCGGATCGACGCCAAGCAGCTCGTTGGCCCCGATCGTCAGGCCCTCGGTCAGCACGACCACGGGCAGGAGTCCGGTCCAGAACTTCGACCAGAGAAAATCGTGCAGGGAGACCGGCGACGTGCGGATGATCCAGAATGCCGCGCCTTCGGCCGACACGGCTGGAAAGACGAACCGCACGGCCACCGTCGCCATCACAAAGCCTGCCATGCCGAGGTTCACGAACGCGTAGACGTTCTTGACGAACCCGCTCATGTACGGAATGCGGCTCAGGTCGAGCACGCGGAAGTTGTAGAGATAAATCAGCACGAGCGCCAGCAGCAGCAG
>Ga0114129_10016235_pt1 | contig 10595 bp, 9 predicted proteins | sample RhiMetdeltSRZDD1_FD_80071 | JGI IMG/M metagenome (GOLD analysis project Ga0114129, IMG submission 80071) | Populus rhizosphere microbial communities from Tennessee, USA - Rhizosphere MetaG P. deltoides SRZDD1 (version 2) (version 2) | ecosystem: Host-associated > Plants > Roots > Rhizosphere >... | reverse complement strand
GGCGAACTGCATTTCGACGACAGGACGCATGCCCATCATGGCAGCGCCAATCGCTGCCCCCACAAAACCCGATTCGGCGAGCGGCGTATCAAGCACTCGCCACTCGCCGTATTTTTGGAGAAAGCCCTCAGTGATCCTGAAGGCACCGCCATAGATGCCGATGTCCTCGCCTAGCAGGAATACCCGCTCGTCACGAGTCATCTCTTCGTCCAGGGCCTGCGAGATGGCTTCCAGGTATGAGACTTCGGATGCGGCCGTGGCGGTCGTCATGATTCCACCTCATTCTCGGTGGCGAAGACTCCCTCGAGGACTTCTCGTCCTTCCGGCAGCGGACTCTTCTCCGCAAACTCCAGGCCGGCCTCGATTTCCTTTTTTGCCCGCTCTCCAATTTCATGAAAGTACGTCTCATCGCCGTAACCGAGCTGAGTAAGCAGTTGCTCAGCTTTCAGAATTGGATCTCGTTTCATCCATTCTTCCAGCAGTTCGCGCGGCACATACTTGGCCGGATCATGCTCGGAATGGCCATGCATACGCATCGTTTTGAACTCCAGGAACGTTGGTCCTTCGCCTGCACGGGCCTTTGCGATGGCGTGTTTTGAGGCGAGATAGACCGCGGCTACATCGTTCCCGTCCACGATCTCTCCAGGCATGCCATAAGCTTTGGCGCGCTCGACGACATCGGAGATCGCCATCTGCAGGCGCTGTGGCGTCGAGTAGGCATATTGGTTGTTGTTGCAGAAGAGCACCACGGGGAGCTTACGTACAGCTGCAAAATTCATCGCCTCGTGGAAGTCGCCGCGGCTGGTTCCGCCATCACCAGTCCCCGCGAACGCGACACGGGATTCGCCTCGAATCTTGAACGCCAGCGCGACGCCGGTGGCGACCGGCAGATTGTCAGCCAGGTGGCTGACGAAGCCGATTACGCCGCGTTTGAGATCACCCATGTGAACATTGCCGTCTTTTCCTTTGGTCGGTCCGGTTCGCTTGCCGAGATATTGAGCAAGGACTTCTCCGGGCGTGAATCCGCGAATGAGGAAGGCCCCCATATCGCGATGAAAGGGGGCGATGACATCATCACGCTCGAGGGCGGAGGCGTATCCGACTGCGATGGCTTCCATGCCGTGGCTCGTATAGCATCCCCCTACAATGCGCCCCTGTCGATAAAGCGCTGTGACTCGATCCTCCAGGGCTCTGGTGAGCCGGAGGTAGTAGTACATCTGGAGCAGATCGGCCCGCTTAATTTCTCTTGTCACATCAGCCAACTCCATGTGTTCCTCCTCGCCGATCGGTGAACGCGTCTTATAGTTCGGGCATGTCTTTCCACGACAGTAACGGTTTGTTTTCCCGGCACAGCGGACAGTTCGCCGGCTCCCACTGAGGCATATCGAGATCGGTTGCATAGTAGAAGGGATGCTTGGCAACCAACTCATTCATCAATGGGAACTGGCCGCTGTCGCGTCGCGCAAAGACCATCATCCCGGCCAGACGGCCCCCATGGTCAGCGATCACTTTTCCGAGCTTCCCGACGCAATTCCCGCGTGTGGTGACGTCATTGAGCGCGAGGAATCGTTCGCCGGGTTTGATTGCGCCAACCTTGATGTCAGTCCCGATTCGTCCGGTGTCGCAATTATACGGCGTTAACGTCAGGCGCAATCGCATCCTCTCGTGGAGTTGATCCTCAATTCCTTGTGCGAGTACCTCTGCCGCGGAGGCTGTGGCCACGATCCCGGTGATCGGATCGTGATGGAACGTCCGCCTGATCCATTCGACCATATCTTGGACCAATAGCCTAATCAGTTCTGGAAATTGGGCGATGGATTCGAACCGCAGATACGTCGCCGTGTGGTGGCCCGACACTACTTCCACATGAGTATCAAAGAAGACAGATCGGGAGGTCCGCAATACCCGGATGATGTCCCACTCCGTGAGCTGGGTGTGAGCACCGGTCCGGACAACCGGTGCGAGCCTGGCGTCGATCGCTTCTCCGTCATAGAGTGCCCGGTGCCGATCCACTAGCTCGACGAGCGCTTGCTCAACCATACTGATGCTCATGGCCCCCATCCCTTTAGCTTCCGCCCACCACCTTTGTTTTCAGGATACCGATCGGCTGAATTTCCAGCTCCACCACATCGCCCGGCTTCAAGTACCGATCCATCTCGAGTCCGCAGCCTCCGCCTACGGTGCCTGAGCCGAACACGTCGCCCGGATAGATCGTTTCCCCGCGTGAGACATAGGCAATCATTTGCAGGAATGACCAATGGATCGTGCCGAACCGTCCCCTCGACCATTCTTCGCCGTTCACTCTTGCAATCATCGTCAATGCGCCGAGATCCGCAATCTCATCCGGGGTGACGAGGCAGGGGCCCAAGGCTGTCGCAAAATCTTTGCCTTTTGCGGGACCCAACCGGCAGGCCATTTCTTGAAACTGGATATCGCGCGCACTGAAATCGTTCATGATCGTGTAGCCGGCAATGTAGTCTTGCGCCTCTCGTTCAGGGATGTCCTTGCCCCTGCGTCCGATAACACAAGCCAGTTCCAACTCATAGTCCAGTTTCGTCGTTTCCAGTGGCCAAGGGAGATCTTGGTCGGGACCGATGATGGTGCGGTGATTCCCCTTATAGTAGACCGGTGCTTTGTACCATTCCGGCGGAATCGGCTGGCCCCGTTTCTTCGACGTGGCAGCAATATGGTTCTCAAACGCGATGAAATCACGCAGCGAAGAAGGATTGGGAAGCGGGGCGGTGGTAGTAACCTCACCTGTCCGATAATACACGGTCTCACCGGAGGGACCTTGGCTGGATGCACCCACGGTGACTACATAGTCGAATGCACGCCGCGCGGCCGCCATTGCCGAGGCACCTCCTTCGAGAAACTCCAACATCGCTGAAGGCACCTGCGCGTTGGCCAAACGGTGAGGCTGCGCCTCACGTTGGTCGTGCAACCATCGTGCGTAGGCCATATTCAGGTCGACAATGCTCTGGCCATGAATCGCACCCACTCTCGTGAAGGTGCCAACGGGAGTGGGGACCAGAAAACTGACAAGTTTCATCAGTGACTCCAACTCAGCGCATAATCTTTCAACTCCACGGCTTCTATCTCGGGATTTACCGTGAACGGTGTCCTGGATTCGATCATGACCGCCACTTCGGTCGTGTGTGTCTTCTGCCCGCTAGCAGTCACCGCCTGTGGCTGCGGCCCGTGGTGGATGCCCTGTGGGTGCAAAGTCAGCATCCCTGGCTGAATTCCGGCACGGCTGAAGAACTCTCCCTGGTGGTAGAAGAGGACTTCGTCGTAATCCATATTGCGATGGTAGAACGGGATGCGGAGCGCCTCAGGATCACTTTCCAATGGCCGCGGAGCGAAGGTAGAGATGAGGCACCCGCCGGCTCTGAACGTCACATGAACGCTCGGCGGCAAATGGTAGCGAGGACTGGTAACCGGCCGAAAATCGCGTACGTTCAACTTCGCGACCCATAGGTCTCCTTTCCATCCAACGACGTCCATGGGATAGAAAGGATAGACCACCCGCGTCGAAGTGCCTTGACGCTTGATGTGGACTTCCCACTCTTGACCCTGCGTTTCCGTTGGTTCCATCGTACCGAGCTCAGGTACGCCAAGGACACCCTTGTCAAAGAGCGCATGCTGGCCCAGCGGTCCGCGATCCGGAATCGTAAAGGGTTCTGGCGTTTCGATGATGAGAAAAAATGAAGGCCCAGCATCAATGTGAATGCGGTAGGTCGTCCCCTTGGGAATGACGACATAATCGCCCGGTTCGTACGGCAGTGTCCCGTAATCCGTTTCGAATCTCCCCCTGCCCTGATGCACAAAGTATAATTCATCCCCATCGGCATCGCGAACGAAATGGAGCATCGTTTCCGCCCGATACGAAACATAGAGGCTGACATCCTGGCTGTGCATTACAAGAGCCGGTTGAGCATGCGGGCGTGTTTTGGAGAGTTGCGTGCAAGCAAAGGCGCGCGGCTTCAGCGGCCCGTCAATCTTCACCCAGCCGGTCGGCGGATGTGTTCGGTACAAGTGCGAGACCGGGCCGGCGAACCCTTCCCGCCCATGTTCCTCTTCGCAGAGCCCATCGGGAATCCCAACGTGAGCCTGATTCGGAACCTTACCTTTTTTATTGAGATACATGGCCGGCCTCCTCGGAGTCAGGCGCGGTTCATGAGGCCTGCTTCAATGGTTTCTTCGTGCTCGGAATGGGTGACGATTGATAGTCGATGATTGTCCGTTCGACGCCGGAGGCCTGTTCCCGCTCGATGTCCTTGTACAACGCTTCAACCGTACCCCGAACAAAGGTCTTCGCCTTTTCTGCGCCGTGCGCTCGTTGGGTCAACTCGATGAACAACCCCCCGCCTTCGAAAAGAGGATAGGTGAACCGCTGTTTCAGTGGCCCAAACCCGTCACGCCCTTCCTTCAAGGGCCCGCTGAATTGCACGCCGTGGGCTTCCCACTCACGACACACGGCTTGAATGTCATCAACCTCGAGTGCGAAGTGCTGCACCCCTTGCCCATACTTCTCAATAAACTCGGTGATCTGCGACTTCGTGGATTTGTCACGGCCCTGTATGAGCGCAATTTTGGCGGCGCCTCGCTGCACGACAACCGTGTCCATAGACGACTTGTCGGTACCCACGTCGCGGGCCGACCAAATCACTTCAAAACCGAGGATCTTGGTGAACAGGAATTCCGCAGCAGCGAGGTTCTCCACGCAGAGCGTGATGTGGTCAATGCCCGTTCCTTGGTCCATGGTCATGCCTCCTCTCCAGGGCGGAATTTATCCTCTTTTTGCCGTAGCACATCCACCGCGTCAGATCCCTCGGTAGTCACAATATAACATATATTTGCAATCACACAATAGAATTATTATATTGCTCGTTGGATGTCACAAAAATATGATGAACATGCACGATTAATGCTATCATATTGATCAGCGGTCGTCATTTGTTAAGCCATTGTGAATAAAATTTGATAGAATGATAGTGAAAGTATATTATTATTGTGGCGAGACAGAGGTTTCCGTCACTTTCCGGGAATTCAGCACTGTGATGGGGAGGTGACCGATGACGTTTTATCAAGGAATGAGAAGTCTCGTGCTCGGACATGGGGCCATCAACAATTCCTATCTCGATCGCTTTCAAACGGGAGATATCACCGATGCAGAGCTGAAGGAATTCGCCATCGAATTCTATAGCTTTGCACGCTATTTCCCCAGAATTTTAATGTCCCAACTCGTGAATACCGAAGACGAGAAAGTTGCTGAGGAGTTGACCAAAGTTCTGTACTCCGAATTGGGTGATGGACAGACGGGACACCGGCACGAACTCCTCTATCGAGAGTTTTTGCGCTCCATCGGTGTTGAGGTGCATGAAGCGATGTCGCATCCGATGTTGCCATCAACCCGCGCGTATATCGATGGTATGGAACAATTGTACAGCGATGGCAATCACGCCAAGGCATTGGGCGCCTCCTTCGGTCTTGAAAACATGGCTATTACCATGTGGGATCACCTCATTCCAGGACTCACATCGCTGAAATCCACCCGACACCCTCGCATGGACATCACCTACTTCACATTTCATCGCGAGCTCGAATCCACGCATGAGGAGGCCATGGAACATGCCGTGGCAGCCGTGGAGGGCGCGAGCACCTTCGGCATGTCAGAGAAAGACAAGGAAGATTTTCAGAGCGGTGTGAGCGCAGTCCTGAATTATCTCGAAGGTTTTTGGATGGGACTAGAACGCCGAAGGTCTTCAAGCCGCGAACCACACGAGATCCACCCTCACGCGGCTTGACGGATTCCTGAGTGCGATCGGCTTGTGAAATTTGAGGACCGGTGCATGTCCGAAATCTCAACATATCTTGAAGCCGTCAAAGAACGGTTCGATCTCAGCAGTGATTACGCCCTTGCAGAGAAACTGGGTATCGCTCAACCGGACGCCAATCTCATGCGACGAGGCCTCAAGGTCCCCAAACCGGAACTCTGCATCAAAATCGCAAAACTCCTGAACAAGAATCCGGTCGAGCTTCTGCTGATTGCTCAGAAAGACAAAGCTCCATCCTCAGCGAAAGAGTACTGGACCCTCGCGCTCACCGCCATCGACGTGATGCTCCATGTTCCCAAGACTCCTAAGTACATTCCTCGGAAGGTCGAAGCCATCGGACGCGAGCTGCGCCAGCTCGAAACGCAGACGTTGACCTATGAAGGGGCGGAGGCAAGCGCGGAAGCAGTCCGTCTCGTCCAAACCGCTGAACGTTCCATCGATGCGATCATGGAGCGTTGGAACATTTGGAAAAAGGGCGAAGCCTTATATCCGAATTATCTCATGGCCAACCAAGAAGCCGCCAAACGCGGCGTTACGATTCGCCGTCTGTTGGTTCTGACGCGCGAGCAAATGCAGCAGGAATCGGCGGTGGCTGACGCGGTCCAGGTGATGGAAGACCAGCATCGGGCCGGGATCAACATCTTCTATGCGTTTCGCGAAGAATTAGACCGGGCTCCGGCGTTTCAACGCTTTGAAGAGGACTACAAAATCCAAGGAGCGGCACGGGATCTTAACGCCGCCATGTTTGATCGTGAGATTCTCATTTTTTCTCAATCCTATGGCGAAGCGCAGCTCGGGGTGATCGGTCGTCCGACGGCCATTACGATGATCAATCAATTGGAGATCACGTGGAAAACGGAACTCTTGCGCGATCTCAACCCCGCGCCGCTCTTCGACATGACCCGGTACGTCTTTGAATACGGAGGTCCGCAGGCCTTCAAGTCGGAACTGGCACGGTTCAAGAGGTCCATCCCGTGAAATTCCCGTCCGAGCCATTCAAGATCAAAGTGGTAGAACCGATCCGACGTACGACACGCGAGGAGCGGGATCGGTTGCTGCGTGCCGCTGGCTATAATTTGTTCCAGGTCCCCGCCGAAAGCGTCTACGTTGACCTGTTGACGGACAGCGGGACCTCGGCCATGAGCGACGATCAGTGGGCGGGCTTGATGCTTGGTGACGAGTCCTATGCCGGCAGCAGGAACTATTACCATCTCGAGGAAACTGTCCGGTCCATCTTTGGGTACAAACATGTGATCCCCACACATCAGGGACGCATGGCGGAGAATCTGTTGTTCTCCACCGTCGTCAAGCCAGGCATGTGTGTCCCGAACAATATTCATTTTGATACCACTCGCGCCAATGTTGAGCACCAGGGAGCTCAGGCCCTGGACGTTGTGATCAAGGAAGCCTATGACCCTCGTTGCGAATTGCCGTTCAAGGGCAATATGGATTTGATCCGTTTGGAGGAAGCCATTCAACGCGAGGGAGCGGCAAGAATTCCGCTGGCGATGGTGACAATCACGAACAACAGTGGTGGCGGACAACCGGTGTCGATGGAGAATATCAGGAAAACTCGTGCCTTGTTGAAACGCTATGGTATTCCCCTATTTTTCGATGCCTGTCGCTTCGCGGAGAACTGCTTCTTCATCAAAGAGCGGGAACCGGAATTCGCCGACAAGTCGATACTCGACATCGCGCGTGAACTGTTCAGTTACGGCGATGGCTGCACCATGTCCGCGAAGAAAGACGGCCTCGTGAACATCGGGGGATTCCTCAGCTTGAATGATGATCAGTGGGCGCAGGACATTACCAACATGCTTATTCTGGTTGAGGGCTTTCCCACCTATGGCGGGTTGGCGGGCCGCGATTTAGAAACAATGGCCAGAGGACTTCGCGAAGTCTTGGACGAGGATTACCTCAACTTTCGCGTCGGGCAAGTACGCTATCTGGGAGAGTTATTGGATCAAGCGGGCGTGCCCATTCTCAAACCAATTGGCGGACACGCCGTGTACCTCAATGCAAAAGAGTTTCTACCACATATTGAGCAGGCACTCTTTCCCGCCCAATCACTCGTTGTGGCTCTATACCGGGAGCATGGGATCCGAGGCGTAGAAATCGGCACAGTGATGTTCGGTAAAAAAGATCCGACAACCGGTCGAACGATCCATCCGGAACTCGAGATGGTGCGACTGGCAATCCCTCGCCGAGTCTATACGAACATGCAGATAACTTATGTCGCAGAATCAATCGTTGACCTGTACCGGCGTCGCGAGTTGATCCATGGCCTTCGCTTGACCTATGAGGCGCCGGCGTTGCGTCACTTTACTGCGCGATTTGAAGAGCTACAGGAACGAACCCTCTTACAGCAAGCTGCATCCTGATTGAGAACTGATGACATCCCTATTCAAAGGCCTCGAACGCATCGAAGAAGCCCGTGAGCGGTTGACTGGCCAGAGTTTCATGGCAGGGCTTTTCGTCGGGAAGCCTGACTTTTCGCTGCTGATCCCACCGGAAGAATCGCCGGAACACACGGCTGCCTGGGAGAAATTTCGGCCACAGTTGGAGACCTTCCTCAGAACGCATGTTGATCCCGATGAGATCGAGCGAACGGCGAAGATTCCCGATTCCGTCTTTAAGGGCTTGTTCGCGCTCGGGGCGTTCGCCATGAAAATCCCCAAAGAGTATGGAGGGTTGGGATTTTCCTATACAAACTACGGCCGCGCCCTCATGCTCATCGCAAGTTGGAGCAACATCCTGGCCCTGACCGTTGCGGTGCCTCAGTCCATCGGCATTGCCATGCCCGTGCTGCTGTTCGGCACCGAGGAGCAGAAACGCAAATACTTGCCGATCGTCGCCCGCGAAGCGGTCTCCGCCTTCGCGCTCACCGAGTCGCTCACGGGATCTGATGCCGCAAATATCCGGACTGATGCGGTGCTGGATGCCGGCGGCACGGCGTTTGTCGTGAACGGAGAGAAACTCTGGTGTACGAACGGCTCAATCGCCCGCTACGTTACCTTAGTTGCACGGGTCCCTGCGAAGAAAATCCGGCATGACGGACAGACAGTGTGGGTTCCCGTCCCGGGAGGCAAGGATGCCGACGAGCAGGTTCACACCGCCTTTATTCTCGATATGGAGACGCCAGGGGTTCAGGTTCGGCAACGGTGTCAGTTCGAGGGCTGCCGAGGCATTGAGAACGCCTACATGACCTTCACTGATGTGCACGTCCCAGCCGCCAATGTCATCGGTGAAGTAGGTCGAGGGCTCAAGTACGCGCTGAGTATCCTCAACATAGGACGGGCGATCAGTATCCCGGCGATTTGTCTGGGAATGGCCAAGCAGGCGTGGCAGCCGACACTCGATCGTGCGAACCAAAGGATGACGTTTCAGAAACCCCTTGGCGAGCGACAGACGCAGCGTATGAGGCTGGGTCGCATGGCGGCGGATCTCCTTGCGATGGAAGCGCTCGCGTACTCCGTCTGGCGCATGGCCGACCAGCATACTTACGACGTCCGGATTGAGGCAGCCATCACGAAGGTGTTCTGTTCCGAACGCACGATCCAATTTCTGAAGGATGCACAGATTATTTTTGGAGGGATGGGGTATGAAACGGCGGATTCCAAGCGGGTTCGTGGTGAACCGGCGTTCGGTATTGAGCAGTTGGTTCGCGACGCTGAGATGTATCGGATCGGAGAAGGGGCGACAGATGTCATGCGACCATTTATCGCCCGCGAAGGGCTGAACCCACACCTGGAGCGTGCCCAGCGATATCTGAAGGAAGGCATCTCAACGCGTGAACGGCTTGTTGAGCTGCTCAGACTGGCTCGATTCTACGTGCCTTGGTATCTCGGCTTGTGGCGGCGCGGTGAACTGCCGGACAGGACCGAATTCCACCATCCCAAGGTCGCTCAACTTCTCAGGTATGTGGAATACTCAAGCCGGCGGCTGGCCTCCGCGATCTTCTGGGCAATGGTCCGTTATGGTGAACAGCTCCGGGATGATCAGGGTCGACAAACTCGAATGGAGCAGATTGCGGAACATCTTCTCATCATTGCGACCGTCGCCCTTGAAGCTGCTTCGCCGGTCTATACCAAGTCCGGCGAACACAACTGGAAACTCGTAGACCGTCTCGCAACGGAGGCCAAAGGGCAAGTCGATCGGGCGATCGCCGAGCTACGTGGACGTAATGAGGATCATACGATTGCATCCATTGGACGGCAGGGCATTGAAGGCAGTTATGGGTGGCTGTCTCAAGGGATCATTCAGCGTGGTCTTCGCGATTATCTTCCGTCAGATTCTGTATTTGCCAAGCGAAAGCATTAGCCTGATTTCCCCGGCATGCGATATGCTCAAACGTCCCCCCGGCACTTCACCCTGTTGACAGATGTCAATCGAAGGCGTATGGGTCACCTGAATGTGATCCTCCGTGTCGTTCCTTGGAGGACCAGACTGTGTTTTGGGACACACGGCCTACGCCAAAGCCAGACCCTCTCTGCTCATTCTGCGGAAGAAGCCAAAGCACCGTTCGCAACCTCATCGCGAGTCCTGCTCAATATACCTGCCACTCCTGCCGGACCACCTCTACGTTATTGATCTGCGAGGAGTGCCTTCAACGCTGCACTGACTCCATGACCAAGGGGAACGGAGGGCAGGTCGCGTCCTCGTCCCTACCGCTGGTCATTCCCAAGCCGAACGAGATCAAGGCGACGCTCGATGATTATGCGATCGGACAGGACAAAGCTACAAAAGTCCTTTCCGTCG
>Ga0114129_10016233_pt1 | contig 10596 bp, 10 predicted proteins | sample RhiMetdeltSRZDD1_FD_80071 | JGI IMG/M metagenome (GOLD analysis project Ga0114129, IMG submission 80071) | Populus rhizosphere microbial communities from Tennessee, USA - Rhizosphere MetaG P. deltoides SRZDD1 (version 2) (version 2) | ecosystem: Host-associated > Plants > Roots > Rhizosphere >... | reverse complement strand
TCGGTCCGGATCACCGAGGGATCTGGCGCGACCGTGCCTGCGATAGAACAGCCAATACTCGAGCGTCCAAGACGACCTGAACTTCCGCGAGTTCCTCCTCCAGAGGAGAAAAGCTATGAGCGGCAAAAACCAGAGTAAGTGGATCCGGTACTGCGGCGGCATGGCGCTAATCGCCGTACTTGTCCTCCTCGGCACCCCGCGCGACGCGCACAGCGGGGAGATCGTATCGGTAAGCGTTGATACGTCCACGGTGTTGAGAGACTACGACCAGGGATGGCAAGCCTATCAGCGAGACGATTGGGTTGAGGCGTATGGACTCCTGGCGAGGGTATGGCCTCTTTACTTTCAACTCCGAAACACTCCAGGTTCGCCATTCCCGCAAGCGCAGCAATTTTTCGACGAGTTCAACGCGGCGCTTCAGCATGCCAGAGGCGAGTTGTTCTTTTGGATGAATCAATTCCCTGAGCAATCGCGTCGGGATTATGCCGATCTTGGGAAGCAACTGGCCCAGTGCCGATCCCAGCTTAGCGGCATCGATAGAAACTACAGCTTCGAATTGCCGGGGGTCCGAAGGCCGCCGAAACCGGCTCTAGGCAGACTGCCGCCACCCAGAAATTGACGGTCTTCACCGATTTGAATGCAGCTCAGAGGGCCAGGACACAAAGACGGAACGCCGTCTTTGTGCCCTCATGAAACCGCGCACACGTCTTCTCCGAGCTCGCCGTTTCGAACCAGCTCGAAACGCACGGTCACGGTCCAGGGCCTGGTGTATACCTTCGGGTCGTCAATCGTGACATCGACATCCATGGCGCCTGCGGTGCGGCGACGGAAACGCTCGGTGACTTTCAACGCGTCACTGTGGGGATGGCCGCCATCGTCCAACCACGTCTCGTCGATGAGGCCAATCGTCTCGGCCACCAGCGTGTCGCCATCCCATCGGCCAATCGAGTAACCGAGCCAGGTCGGCGACGGGTCGGCGGGAAAGGGGCGGCCGTCGGTGAAGATCTGCCGGTAGTGAAGTGACTCGTGGAAGAGGATGATGACGACGCCCGGCGTTTGCACGATCTTCCACGGGTGTTCTCGCGAGAGCATCATGCTCGGCACGCCGCGGGGCAGGCACCGCTCGGAGGGTCGGCCCTGTCCCTTGCTCGCCAGCCGCTGCTTGTATAGCGCTGCGGCTTCGGGCTGGAAGGGGAGAGCGCTTCCAGCGGAGAGATCTGTCAGGTACCGGTTGCTGGCGCTCCGCCAGATCCCGGACAGATCGGGCCTGCGATCCGGCGTCCTTGGCACCCGTGGCTCCTGCGCGCCGGAAACGCCACACATCAGCAGCGCAATCGAAATGCCGCCGACGGCGACTATCCACCGCGCCGGGATGCTTTTCATGACGCCACTACTTGCCCACGAGGTGCTCGGCATCCCGCTCGTTCTCGCAGATGTGCTCGATCAGCTCCGTGTCGGGAAGCAGATCGAATGACAGGGTGACGTTCCACGGTTTCACATAGGCTTTCGGGTCGTCGATGGTGAACTGAATCTCGAGATGCCCGAAGTCGCGGCGTCGATATCGCTCGACGAGATGCAGGGCGTCGGTGGCCGGGTGCCCACGAAAATCGAGCCATGTGTCGTTCACGAATCCCGTCGTGTCGACCACGAACGTGTCGCCCTCCCATGTGCCGCGGGAGTACCCAAGCCAGGTGGGCGCGCGCCGTTCGGGCATGCGCCGGCCGTCAGTGAAGATCTGGCGATGGTGATTGAATTCCTCGTGGAGAACCACGACGAGGCCGGGCGTCTGGACGATCTTGAACGGCTCGGGCACCGAGACGGCTTTCGTGATGCCATGCGGCAGGCACCGCTCGCTCGGCGTGCCCTTGCCGTTGTTCTCCGCGCGAGCCTTGTAAAGGGCTTCCGCCCAGGGCTGGAAAAGTACTTCGACGCCGGCGCCGATGCCGTCCGTACCGCCGGTGCTCGGTGGAACACCACGCGGCCGCTGCCAGATCCCGGACAGGTCCGGCTTTCCGTCCGTTGTGCGTGGGGCAGGCGCAGTGAGATCCGGTTTGCCGTCCGATGTGCGAGGCGTGGTGGCCTGGGGGACGTTGAGCCACTGCGCCGAGACGGGGGAGGTCAGCACCCACGCGAGCGCCAGAGCGGTCGCCAGTGAGAACGTCACTGCGACGTAGCATCGAGACACCGAGACACCGAGAAATGCCTTCCGGTTTTGCCTCGGTGTCTCAGTGCCTCGGTGTCCCGTCACAGTGAGAAACAGTTTATTAAAAGTCGAGCTGGACGTTGATCCCGAAGGGCACTGGCAGTGGTTTCATAACAGGAGGTCAAGAGGTCAGGCGGATCCGCTTCGCGAGCCAGTCCTGGAGGGTCGCGAAGTAAGCCGGCACGAATCGCTGCAGTGACTTCATTTCCGCGTTACTTCCGACCTTCGCCTCCCATTGAGCATGGTTCGCCTTCGGCAGAATCTTTAACGTGTAGTCTCGGTTCCCTCCGGCCTTGAGCGCCGCCTCCCAGGCAGACTTGTTCTTCTCCGCCAGAATGTTGTTGTCCAGCTCTCCCCACAGCGCGAGTGTCGGCACTTGGAGCTGGCGAAGCGTCGGTACGGGATCGTAGAAGTACGAACGTCGAATGACTTCCCAGTAAGGATGGTCAGGCGTTCCTGGGATCGTGTCGGGCGGTTTCCCCAGGCGGGCTCCTAGCTTGTCACGGGCCGCGGCGTACTCGTCCCACCCCTGACCCGTTCTCGCAAATTCGTACTGCAGCTTCATGACGGCGACGATCGCTTCGACGGTCTCTCGCGGCATCCCGGTCATCGCCATTTCGTTGCGCGCCTGATCGATGGTCGTCTCGGCCGGTGGGACGCCTGCGCCGGAGATGCTGATCAAAAAGGCAATATCTTTCGACCGGACAGCCGCGAGCGGCATGATCCATCCCGCCTGGCTCACGCCGAGCAGTCCGATCTGCGTGCGGTCGATATCGCTGCGAGTCTTCAGGTACTCGAAGGCAGCCACCACATCGCCCGCCAGATCGTCGAACGATGCCGTGTTCCAGTCGCCCGTCGATCCACCCACACCCCGCTTGTCGTACCCGAGGACCGCCATGCCGCTGCGGATCAGGAACCGCGACCAGGGAAGCATGTATTCCCGATTCTCGGCGCCAGAGCCGTGCACGAGAACAATCGCGGGATGTTTCCCGCCCGTGGTCGGACTGATGAGCGAACCGGTCAGCTGTACGTCGCCGCTGGAGAAGCGGACGTCTTCGCGTTTCTCAATCTCGACGCGCCGCGCAGTACGCAGAGCGCCACCTTCGCGGTGCCATGTAAGCGAGGCGATCTCGCCGGTGCCGTCGCGCTGAAATTCGATTCGAGACTCGATGGAGGTAGAAACCGCCATGCCCGGTCCGGCGAAGAACTGGTCGCGGCCGGTCGGATACAGCGTCCGAACCTCACCGGATTCATCGAAGGCGACGAGTTCGCCCGGCTTGGTGAATCCGCTGAATTCATTCCAGATCTGAAGATACAAGAAGGTATTCGGTTCCCAGCGATACACGCCCGTGTACTCGCGGAGAACCTTCTCGTCCAGGGCGCGCACGGCGGGACTCTGAAGCGCCGAGAACGCGAGCATGGTCCCGAGGAGAACCGTACCGACCGTTGCGCCGATGGCTCTCGGCGAACGCATATACGCCGATCAGTATCGGTGCAGCTATATGAGCTCTGCAAGCTCAGTTAACACTCACCACGGCTGCTAGGACGCGGACATCGCCGCGAATGGTATAGCATTGCGCACCCACCGCACTTTCTGGAGGTCACGATGCGCACGAAAACCTGGTTGCTGGCCGCCGTTATCGCAGGCCTGCTGGGAACAGGTCTCCCGCGAGTGGACGCTGCGGGACAACAAACGCCCGCCACCCGCGCGGCGCGTCTCCGCACGGAGACAAAAGACCTGGTCTTGCAGAAGGTGGCACCCTTCAAGGTCTTCGACAATCTCTATTACGTCGGCGTCGGGTATGTCGGGTCGTGGCTGATCACCACCAACCAGGGGCTCATCCTGATCGACACGCTCGAAGGCGCCTACACGGAACAGCCGATCGAGGGCATCCGGAAGCTCGGTTTCGATCCGGGGGACATCAAGTACGTCATCCTCACCCATTACCATCTCGATCACACCGCGGGCGCGGCGCGGGTCCAGGAGTTGCCCGGTGTGCGCCTGGCGATGGGCGATGCGGACTGGGACGCGCTCACGCGGGCGCCGAATCCGAATAACGAGCGGCTGCCGCGCCGCGACATCGGGGTGAAGGACGGCGACACGATCACCGTCGGGTCGACGACAGTCAAGCTCCACGTGCTCGGCGGTCACACACCGGGCACGCTCGGCGTGGACTTCACGGTCTACGACGCCGGAAAGCCGTACCGCGCGTTCATGTTCGGCGGGGCCGCACCCGGCCCGGGCCGTCAAGCCGCCGAACAGTTCCTCGCCAGCGTGAACCGTATCGAGCAGATGCAGGACGGTGTGCAGGCGCGCATTGTCACGCACCCATGGATGGATCCGGAGTTCTGGGAACGCGTCGAGAGGCTGGCGAGCCGCAAGCCCGGCGACCCTCATCCGTTTGTCGCGCCTGACGTGTTTCGTGCGTGGATCGCCGAGCTAAAGACGACCGCCGCGACGCGTCTCGGCGAGGCGAAGGCGAAAGAAGCGGGGAACTAAGGATCAAGGTTCAACCGTCAGGCTTTCGAGCGGAAAAATCGTCTGGCGCTTGTCTGACGTCGTGAGCGTGATTCGTGTCTGCCCCGCCGCAAGCCCCGACGGAAGCGCAAACACGACGCTCCAGTCGTTCCATTCGGCGACCGTGGCCTGCTGGCCGGCCACCGCGATCGAGCCTGGCGTCGTACCGAAGTGTGATCCTCGCAACGTGATCGAGCTCGCCGCCCGTGCGCGAGCAGGCGTCACGGCGGCCAGCAGCCTGGGACGCCGCTGAGGATCGGCCACCACCTCTGTGGCCGGCAGGAAGACCTGCAGCAGCTTGACGAAGTCTTCAGTGAAGATGCTGCTGTGATCCCTCACGATCGACGCAGGGATCTGCATCGCCCAATACGGCGTGTCGTTCCAACGTCCCGCCTTCTCGCACAGTTGATACGTCTTCGCGTTCGGGAGCGTGAACGAGGCAGCCGGAGACAAGGGCGTCGAACCCTCGGCGCAGGCGACGCCCTCGACGACGGTGTGGCTCTGAAGCGCCTGCATGTGCGCGACGGTGCTGGTGAAGTACGCACTCTGGGCCGTGACGGGTGGTTGCGGTGCGTCGGCAGCCGCGTAGGAGCGAAAGCTGCCCGTGCTCTTGTGGACGAGGAATGACGGCCCGTGCCCGACGGGGAGCGCGAATCGCGTTGCTGCATCGCCAAGCGACGAGACCGACAGGAAGAGCGGGTGCGGATAGTCCCTGCCCGTGTCGTCGCGCGTGAGAAACACGGTGCGGTTCTTCAGCAAATCGAGCATCTGCTTGCCTTCGTTCGCAGCCGCCGCCGAGTTGATGTACGTCACGAGGTCGGCCCACCCGCCATCCCGCGTCGTGGACGTGCTCGTGTCCGCGGCGGCGCGCAACGCGTAATCCGCCATCGCCTGCGAAAGCGCCCGTTCCAGCACCAGCGCGCCGAACGAATGTCCGATCATCAGGACATAGGAACCAGGGTTTCGCTGGTGCGCCGTTGTCGCCACTGTGACGAGCGCGTTGGTCAGGCTTGCGCCGGGCACGCGAATCGCCGCGTTCTCGCGGTTGAAGTAACTCAGTTGCCGGCGCGCGGGCCAGTACGGCGGGACGAGATCCCCACGCCAGCCGATGTAGATGCCAATGACGGGAGACTGGGGGTAGACCGACTGACGCAGGTACTCGAGGACGCCTTCGAATCCGACGACGTTGCCGTTGCGATGGCGCTCGTCGCGATCGGCGTTGTTCTTCCAGCCGTGGATGAAGACCACGACGACGGGCGGGCGCGGCAGCGAGGTGGCACGCTCGATCATCGCGATCGCGTCGGGCAGCTGGCGGCGATCCCAGGCCTCACCCATGTCGTCGAATTCGAGGAACGCGAGGCACGCCTTGTCAACCGGCGTGCATGTGGGATCGACGACGTCGGGCTGAGGGCTGTTTGGTGTGAGCGCGACGACCGACTGTAGCGCAGGTGTATCGCCCAGGCCGCTCGCGGGGTTGTAGAGGCGATTGCTCACGTGACAAGAAGCAAGCAGCACGGCGCTGGCGAGAACGATGATGGGGCGCATCATGGCTGGCTCGCCGGTGTGGCCGGGTTCGTTGACGTCGCACCGCGCCTGAACATGCGGCCGAGTACTCGACCGAGCTCCGGGTGAAACTCGTTGTAGAAGCTCGCGAAGAGCGCGGTTCCAAGCGATCCTCCGATGCGCTTCGCGGTCTCGGTCCGAGTCGTCAGCCGATCGGGGTACCAGAGGTTGCCGGTCACGCCGCTCGCTACCGCGCCGGCAAACAAAGGCCAGTTGGGACGACGGCCACCATCGCCCGCGGGCGCGGACTTTCTGACGGTGGCCCAGTCGACGATGGCATGGCCCACGCGCGTCCAGGCACGGCCCCTTCGCTCGCGACCCATCAGGGGATTTCGCTCACGCTGCTTCCGGTCGATCAGCGGATCGCTGGCGTAGTCCACGAGACGAGGATCGTTTCTCATGATCAGGCCCACGCCCAATACCGTGAGGCCCTTCGCGAGGCTCTGGCCGTACCGCGTGCCGACGCGCCGGCCGAGCCCGTCCCAGTCGCGCTCCCACTCAGGGGGTGACTTTCTGAACTGCGCGACCGTACCGAAGAACGACGCGTTCAGCACGGCCTGATCGGTCACCGATCCGCTGAAGAACTTCTGAAGTCGCATCGTCTTCGTAAACTCACAACTCAGGGATCCCAGATTGCCCGGCGGGTCGCCAGGGCAGGTCACGCGTCCCAGCTTCTGCTGAATGGGCTCGACGTCCTGCTGCGGGAAGGCCTGCCCTACAGCCTGCCCCCATGCGGGCTGAGCACAGAGGGACGTCAGCACGGCAAGCAGCGGGAGGAGCCGCCGACGCGTCATGCCGCCTTCTCCAATGGGCCGCGCGATTTCCACGGGCCGTCCGCATCGATTTCGCATGCGTGGCTTTCAGTGCCGACTTTGAGGTGGGTCTTTGTCTGCCCGTGATGGGCCGCGCACCCTGCGAACGGCAGGCAGGCTGCGCCCGCAGCATGCTGAAGAAACTGTCTTCGTTTCATGCGTGAGCCTTGCGTCACACTCACAAACGCTCTACGTCGCGTAATCAAACAGCGGCCGGAATACGCGCGATGTTACACCGCAATGGCGATGTGGCATTTTTGAAACCACGAAGAACACGACGTACACGAATGGAGCCTGAACGGAACAGAGATCCGAGTCATGCGCAACGGGACACTGGTCTCGTCGAGATCGTTCATCGTCTGCGATGACGCGCTGCGCGAGGCCGATGCAGGACTAGCGTGGATGGTTGGCTGCCGCAAGAACGTCTTATAGAATCCCCAGTCGCTCCAGCACGGCGGCGTTCACCACGTTGATTGGACGCCCCTCGGCGTACGCCACGATCTGATCGAAGACATCGGAAAACTGAATTTCGTACTCGTCTCTCGTGACATAGCCAATGTGCGGCGTGCAGACGACGTTGTCCATCGTGAGCAGCGGGTGGTTCGGATCGCGCAGCGGCTCTTCCTCGTAGACGTCGATGGCGGCCATCCCGGGGCGTCCGGCCCGCAGCGCGCGCACGAGGGCGCCCGATTCGAGGAGTTGAGCGCGGCTGGTGTTGATCAGCAGGGCGGTCGGCTTCATCCGCGAGAGGTCTGCCGCGGTGACAATGCCGCTGGTGTCCTTGACCAGTCGCATGTGTAGCGACACGACATCGCACTGCTCGTAGAAGGTCTCCTTGCTCGGCGCGACGAGGTGACCGTCCGCTTTCGCACGCGCCAGCGACAGTTCCCGCGCCCACACGAGCACCTTCATCCCGAACGCCTTTCCGTAGCCTGCGACGGCGCTGCCGATTCGTCCGTAGCCGTGGATTCCCAGGGTCCTGCCGCGCAGGGTGTTCCCGACGCCGATCTGCCAGTGACCTGCCTGTAACGAGCGCATCTGCTGCGGAATCTGTCGCATGGCGGCTAGGATCAGCCCCCAGGTGAGTTCCGCTGCCGCGTAGGACGGAGTGCCGGTGTGCTGGTCCGACGACACAATCACGCCGCGCCGGGTGCAGGCGTCGATGTCGATGTGCGGATACACGCTGCGTTGGCTGATCAGTCTGAGCTTGTCCAGGCGATCGAGCAGCGGAGCTTGGATCTGCGTCCGCTCGCGGATGAGAACGAGTGCTTCAGTGTCTTTCAGGCGCTCGGCAAGCGCGTCCGTGTCCTGCACATGGTCATTCCAGACTTCGACCTCATACGCGTCCAACTTCCTGAAACAAGACAAGGTCCTCAGCGTGTCGAAGTAGTCGTCGAGAATCGTGATCTTCATGACGAAACACCTGCGACTCGAACGGTGACGCCGCGGCGTCTATCACGGCCCGATGTGATCAGTACGTCGCTCGGTATGGCAGCTCAACTCTCACGGTTCGTCGCGTGGCCCCGTGTGAAAACGTGAACGATTGAGCCCTTCAAGAGGACGAGAAGCATGCCAGCAATCCAGATGAAGTGCCCTTCTCGCGGGTAGAAGTGATGGTAGTAAAACACAACCCAACAGAACGGGATCATGTCGACCCCACGGCAAACCGAGCGCAAACCGCGCGCAGTCATAGCCACTCATGGGTGTGGCGTAGGCGCCGCCGTAGGCGGCCAGAGTCGCAACAGCAATGAGAAAGAAGCTGACTCCATACAGCGCTAACCCGATGTAGAAGATCGCGCGCCCCCCGTTGGTCAATAGACCTTGAGATCCTTGTAGTCCGGCGCCACGCGATCCAGGCGGCGGGACAACTCAGGAAGGTGACAGGTAGGCACGGCGGGAAACAGGTGGTGCTCCACGTGGTGGAACATGTCATAGGAGAGGAAGTTCTTGAGCCACCCACGCTGGGTGCGAGCGATTCGTCCTGTCGGCTGGCAGTCGTGGTGCACGGTCCACACGGCGAAGAAGCCGGTGAAGCACTGACCGACGATCATCGCGGCCACATGCGCCCGTAGCGGAAGGGAGTCGGTCAGCGCCGCCACCGTACCGGTGACACCGATCGCCACGACTTCGGCGAGAATCCAGCGCCGCGCACGGGGGCCGGCGAGCATCCAGCCCTTCCGATGCAGGTGCAGGGCGAAGGCAGGGCCACTCAGTAGTGCCCGCCACCAGGCATGTCTGGCCGCGCCACCCTCGACGTCCTCGGCGTTCAAGCAATATCGATGATGGTGAAGGTGGGTAGCTTGAATTGCGTGCATCGCGCTCATCATCCCTACGCTTAGCGCGAACATCGTGAGGTCGGTGGGCCACCGGCCCAGCCCCAGGGCGCGATGGTAGGCGTTGTGAACTTGGCGAAGGCCTGTCAGGAAGAAGAAGAACGCGCTCATAAGCGCCACGCCGACAAAAGCGTGGTGGCTAGTTCCAACGAAGTGCCACGCCGCCAACGAGCCGGCAAGCCACGGAGCCGTGATCAGCGCTTCATACACGACCTCGCCTCGGGTGAGGCACAAGAGGTCTCGCCACGCCACGGTCCGGAGTCGCTCGTCCGGGATTTGGCCCACGCCGATCTTTCGGTCGTCGCCCGGGGCCGCTGTAGCTGTCACGACCGGCGTTCTCCACGACGACCGTCACGGCTAAACGCTGCCGATCCACTATTTGCCCGATACGCTCGCTCAGTGCCACTACCGCGAGGCCGTTGACAGTCCTTTGTAGATGAACTTCTGGACGCGATAGCCCTGTGACTCGCCCGTGACGATGTTGCCTTTCGGATCGACGCCGAGGCTGTGCAGATGAAAGAACTCGCCCGCCTTCCGGCCAGCGCGGCCGATCTGACCGATCTCCTCGAGCGTCTTGCGATCGAGGATGGCGATGCGTTCGTTGGAACCGTCCGCGACGTACAGGAACCGCTGCTGCGGATCGGCCGACAATCCGACGCCGAACGCGGAGCCGGTTCCATCTGACTCGCGTTTCACGAATCCTTCCTTCAGGAACATGCCATCGATCGTGAACGTCTGAATCCGGTTGTTGGCGCGATCCGCCACATACACCACGCCGTCGTTGGCGATCGCGATGCCGTGTGGCGTGTTGAATTGCTGTGACGCCTGGCCCGTGGACTGGCGCGCGTTCGGCGCCTTGTCGTCCGGCTTTCTGCCGTAGGCGCCCCAGAGGCGCTTATACGCGCCGGTATCGGCGTCGAAGACGACGACGCGGCGATTGCCGTACCCGTCAGCCACAAATACTTCGTTCGTCCTCGGATACACGGCGATGCCTGCCGGCCTGCTCAAGTGTTCCGTGCTGTTGCTGTCAACGGGGACTCCGCCTTTGCCGATCTGCAGCAGGAACTTGCCGTCTTTGGTGAACTTGAGGATCTGCCCGTCGCCAGTGCCGTTGCCGGTCAGCCACACATTGTCTTTGTAGTCGACCGCGATGCCATGCTCGCCGCT
>Ga0114129_10016232_pt1 | contig 10596 bp, 6 predicted proteins | sample RhiMetdeltSRZDD1_FD_80071 | JGI IMG/M metagenome (GOLD analysis project Ga0114129, IMG submission 80071) | Populus rhizosphere microbial communities from Tennessee, USA - Rhizosphere MetaG P. deltoides SRZDD1 (version 2) (version 2) | ecosystem: Host-associated > Plants > Roots > Rhizosphere >... | reverse complement strand
GATCGACGGCGTCGTGCAGATCCTGCTGCTCAGCGCAGCCGGCGTCACGAGCGTCGCCCCTGCCAACGGCACAGTGCTCTGGGAGCACGCGTGGGGGGAAGGCACGACAATCGTCCAGCCAGCGCTCACGCCGGACGGCGACGTGCTGATCAACGCCATCGGCGGCACTGGTGGAGCTGGAATACGCCGGCTTGCCGTTGCGCAACGATCCGACGGATGGAAAGTCGAGGAACGCTGGACGTCGACCGGTCTGAAGCCGTACTTCAACGACTTCGTCGTTCACAAGGGACATGCGTTCGGCTTCGACGGCAGCATTCTCTCGTGCATCGATCTTTCGGACGGCTCGCGCAAGTGGAAGGGCGGTCGCTACGGCAACGGTCAGCTCGTGCTGCTGCCAGACGAGGATTTGCTGCTTGTGCTGTCGGAAGACGGCGAGCTCGCGCTAGTGAAGGCGACTCCCGACCAGTTCACCGAGCTTGCCCGTTTCAAGGCTCTAGAGGGGAAGACCTGGAATCACCCGGTTCTGGTCGGAGACGTCCTCCTGGTACGCAACGGCGAAGAGATGGCGGCGTTCCGGCTCCCCTCTGCGGGCGAGTGAAACGGCGGCACGATTACCGCGACGTTTTCGCCAGACCAACACCGCCAATCGGAACGGTCTCCACTCTGTTGCTGAACCCCGCGATGAGTGGCTTTGCTTTCGCGATCGCGGCCTGGACGGCCGGCAACGTCAGTGAGGCCTTGTGGCTGGCCGGGCTGTCCCACACTTCAGTGATCCACAGCGCGTCGGCGTCCGACGAGTCGGTGGCAATCACATAACTGAGGCATCCTGGCATCGCCCCTGTCGAGTCGAGGAGGATTGCCGCGAGCGCGTCGCGCTGCCCTGCCACAGCCGTCATCTTTCCAATCAATCCGTACATAGTCGATGTGTTCTCCGGCGACGTAAGATTCGCGCGAGGAAAGCCGACTGCGGCGATTGCCACGGTACCTGGAGGGCCGAGAAAGTCTCGTCTGGGGATTGTCATTCCTGGTAATGAAGCCAACGCCGCGCCTGACCGGGGTCGAAAAAACTGTGAAATGATAGCAGGCGCAGATTTCAAATCGATGACCATTCGATCGCGAGCCGGCAAGACCGCGTTGTCGGCTTTCTCCGAATGTTTCGGTGCGGCACGAGCATTGATTGGCGTGCTGCATGTCGGCGCCCTTCCGGGTACGCCGTCCGCGTCTCATTCTGTTGATAAGCTGATTCAGCAAAGTCTCCACGACGCAAGGGTCTATCGAGAGACCGGGTTCACGGCGCTCATCATCGAGAACACGCACGACCGCCCGTACCTCAAAGGTGGCGTCGGGCCGGAAATCACCGCGGCGATGACGGCACTCGCCCGGGAAGTGAAGCGGGAGAGCGGTCTTCCGCTTGGCGTTCAAGTCCTCGCAGGAGCGAATCGTGAGGCAATTGCGGTCGCGGACGCCTCCGGCGCTGACTTCGTGCGGGTCGAGGGATTCGTCTTCGCACACGTGGCCGACGAAGGCGTGATCGAATCGTGCGCGGGCGAGCTTCTCCGGTATCGCCGTGCGATCGGCGCAGAGCGCATATTGGTTTTTGCAGATATCAAGAAGAAGCACAGCGCCCACGCGATCACGGCGGACGTGTCGGTTGTCGAGACCGCCAAGGCTGCAGAGTTCTTCCTTGCCGACGGCGTCATCGTCAGCGGGGTTTCGACGGGCGAGCCGGCGTCTCCCGACGAGGTGCGCGACGTTGCCCGGGCGGTGAGCGTCCCGGTGCTGGTCGGATCGGGGATCACACCGGCGAACTTCTCACGCTTTTCGCCGGCATACGGCTTCATCGTCGGCTCGTCAGTGAAGCAGGGCGGCGTGTGGAGCAATCCACTCGACCCGAACGCCGTGCGCGCCGTGGCCGATGCGTTCGCCAAACTGGACCGGGGAGCTTCGCCTCGCCGGACCCCCCATCCCACCCCACAACGCAAAGAACGCGCTGCGGGGGCCCCGGATCGCGGTCGCTCGCGGGGCCCCGACGCCCCGCTCCGCTCCCGTGGGGCGCGCCTGCGTCGCGCCTGAGTCTCGATCGGTGATGCCGTCAATCGTGCTGCTGGGCAACCTGCTCGTCGACGATGTCGTGCTTGCGGACGGGACGACACGCATGGGGCAGCCAGGCGGCGCGCTTTTGTACGGCGCGCTGGGTGCGACGCTCTGGAACGCGTGCCCCGGCCTCGTCAGCGTTCTGGGAACCGACTATCCAGCTGACGTTCTACAGATACTTCAACGACGTGGCGTCGATCTGGCTGGTGTGCACTCGTTCGGTCGTCACGGCGTGCGGACGTGGTTGCTGTACGAAGGCAATGTTCGACGCCTGATCCATCGCCTGGGGTGCCCGACGCACGAAGAGGTCTCGCCCCACCCTGCGATGATCCCCTCGGAGTGGGCGGAAGCCCGAGCGTTTCATCTCGCGCCGATGCCGTTCGACGTGCAGCGTAACTTGATCGTGTCGCTCCGCGAAGACATCACGCGGTTCGTCTCGATCGATCCGCATCTGCCGGTCACCGAGGAAACGCTTCCCGATTGGCGCGAGTTGCTCGCGGACGCCGACGCATTCTTTCCGGGCGAAGACGAGCTCCTTCTCGACGGAGCGCAGACGACTCCGGAATGTGTGCTCCCTCGTCTCGTAAACGGGCGGCTGCGTTTTGTTGTGTTCAAGCGCGGCGCCGACGGCGGAGTCCTGTACGACGCGCGTGACGAGCGCTTTTACGGTTGGAGGGCGCGTGCAGACGCCGTCATCGATCAGACCGGCGCAGGCGATGCATTCAGCGTGGGATTCGTCCTGGCCCACCTCGCAGGGTGCTCGATTGAGGCTTGCCTGCAACGCGCCGTTGTCAGCGCAAGCTTTGCCGTGGCGGGCTGGGGTCCCGACGCGCTGTTGGCAGCGACAAGCGCACATGCGAATTCCCGGTTGCACAGGTGGTACGGCGCCGAGGTCCAATCGTGAACGGCCCGCGCGAGTGCTCCGACGAGGTCGCCCGTGCGCTTGCCGCCAACGCACCCGTCGTTGCGCTCGAAACTACTGTCGTGACTCACGGACTCCCGCACCCGCAAGGCGTCACAACCGCGTTTTCGCTGGAAGAGGTCATACGAGACGCCGGAGCAGTACCGGCCACCATCGGGATCGTGGCAGGCGCGATCCGCATCGGCCTCACGCGCCACGAACTAGAGCAGCTCGCGGCAACTCCGAACGTGGCCAAGATCAATCTCAGTAATCTCGCCGCCGCAGTGTCGTCAGGTCAGTCCGGCTCCACGACCATGGCGGCGACGATGTTCGCCGCACACACGAGCGGTATCAGAGTGTTCGCGACGGGAGGCATCGGCGGCGTGCATCGGGATGCGGCCGAAACCGGCGACATCTCCGCGGATCTGACGGCGCTCGCGCGCATTCCGGTTGCGGTCGTCTCGGCGGGCGCCAAGGCCGTTCTCGATCTGCCGCGCACGGTCGAGATGCTGGAAACACTCGGTGTGCCCGTGTTCGGGTTCCAGACGGACGAATTCCCGGCGTTCTATCGCCGCTCGAGCGGCCTCCCCGTCGATAGAAGCTTCGACTCGATCTCCGACCTGGCGGCTGCCGTGCGATGCCATCTCTCGCTCGGACTAGGCACCGGCGTGCTGATCGCGAACGCCATTCCTGCCGTCGATGAAATGCCGTCGGAGCTGTACGGCCGCGCGATTGACGTCGCACTCTGGGATGCCGAGAAGCGCGGCATTCGAGGACGCGCGCTGACGCCGTTTCTGCTCGACCGCATGCGCGTGCTGACGGGCGGTGAGAGCGTGCGCGTCAACGTGGCGCTGCTCCGTCACAATGCGTACGTCGCCGCGGCGCTCGCAGTTGCGGGCGCATAAGATGGACCACTCGAATGCGCGATCTGTTTGCGGCGGCGTCAAAAAGCTTTGAGTTTGAAGAGACAGTTCATCGCGCGCTGGTCATTTCTCTTCCAGCTCGAGCGTGAACTGCGACTTGACGAGCGTCTTGATGTTCATCGCGCTTCCATCAGGACCGGACCCTGACATCGACATGGTCACCGTGGATTGTAGGTTTGCCTTCTGCAAGCGTCCTCTGGCAACGTCGAACGACAAATCACCCTCGGCAGAACCATCGTTCAACAGTACCGTGAGTCCCATCGGGTTCGTTCCCGGCGACTTTGGGTCGGGCTTCATGGTTGATTTCGTGCCGATCCTTGCCACCTGATCCGGGCCGCTCCCCTCGATCGCCTTGAGTGTTGCGACTACCGATGTCGTGATAGCGCCGATCAATGGGTTCTTGATGGCGAAATCGCTGTTCCACGCGTCACCCGGCTTGACCGCTCGTTCGGGGAACCGCGTGAACCCCTGAGAGACCACCGACTTGATGGCGTCGTCGCTGAAGCTGTTTTTCAGGCCGTTCATCATGGCGGCCGCCGCCGGGTCTTGTGGTACCTTGCTGAACACCTTCTCCATGATGCGGCCCATCCCGTCGATTCTCCGCACTTCGCCCACGGGCGTCATGACGATGATGAACGACTCGCCGATCAGGCTCGAGAACATCTCCTTCAGCGTCGGGTCGCTCGCTTTGTCTGGCGTCGCGCTGTCGTACGCCAAGTTCACCATTGGAGAGGTCATCTCCATTCGGAAAGCCTCGTAGGCTAAACGCAATGTGACCATTCCGTCAGGCGCGGTGTCTTCCGCGACGACTTTAAAGACCTGGCTCATCGTCGAATCCACGACCATGTCGCCCATGCCTCCGGGCATCCCGGACATCGTGGCGGTGCTCTGCTGGGTGTGCCGGTAGCGGACACTGTCACCCTTCGTCCACCGGTAGCGCAGCGTCACGTCCTGTACCGACGCTGACGACGCGAACCCGCTCATCACGATCGCTACGAGACCCGCCACGACTATCTTGATCCGCGTCTTCATTATTTCTCCTTGCCTGGCCGGCTTCGTCGCCTCGAGCCCGGTGCGGCGAGGTAGGCGCTTCGCCGGATCTCGGGGACGCGCGGATCGGCGTTTCTGGCGATGAACGCGAACCCGACCGGCGGAACTGAGTGATCCCCGAGCGCGGAGAGTATACAGCGCGATTAAGTCGAGTGCTGGCGACTCTCGTGTTTGGCGTCCGTCCGATCGACGTGCCGACCTTCGTCGCCGGATCGATCATTCTGGTCGGTGTCGGCTTCGCCGCGAGCCTTCTCCCCGCGTATCGCGCCGCTCGTGTCGATCCGCTTCAAACGTTGCGCGACGAGTGAGCTGCACACGTCGACAGAACCGGCTGGTGTCACCGCCGAACCGGGGCGGACGATCCGTCTGGCGAATTCGCGCGAGGGTTTTCTGCTGATCGCCTGAGTGAGCACGTTCAGCGCTTTGCGACGTACTTCTGCGCGCGCTTCACTTCCGGACGCAATCCGTCCCCCGTTTTTGCAAGGTCGAGCAGCTTCCTGTAGTACTCGGATGCCTTCTCGCGATCGCCAATCGCCTCGGCGGCGCGCGCGGCGCCAGAAAGCCCGCGAAATCGGTTCGGCGTCTGTCGCAACGCCACCTGATATTCCGCGACAGCCGTGCGGGCGTCACCACTTTCGAGGAGCAAATCTCCGAGCAGTTCGCGCAGCGGATAGAGCCGGTTTTCCATCGCGACGTGCTTGATGCTGTGATCTTCGCCGTCGGCGGCCTGGCGCATGAGCGCAGCGGCTTCTTCTGACGCCCGCTCGGCAAGCCTCACCCACGCAGTGACAGCCACGATCTGCTCACGGGTTCGGTCGGCCCAGTAGCGGTCGCCCGAGTGTTCGAGCGCAGCCCGCAGTGCCTCGAGCGCCGCGGTCTCCTGTCGCGCGCCGGCAAGATCGCCGGTTCGCGCTTTGCCCAGTCCGCGGGCGAAGCGTGTGAGCGCGTCGGCCTGTGGGTATTCACTTGTGGTGATCGGCACCGCCGCCCCGGCCGTCCAGTCTGCGCGTTCGAGGACGTAGCGCGCAGGCATCGCTGCACGGGCGGTGTCGTCAGCAACGTTTGCCGGCCTGTCTCCGCGCCTCGACGCTTTCAGCGCCTTCTCGATCATCGCCTGCGCTTTGCGATCCTGCGCGAGTTGGAGCTGCGCGTACACGAGGAAATCCGCCGCATGGTAGTAATCGGGTTGGATCTCGAGCGCCGCTGCATTCGAGGCGATGGAGTCTTCCCACATCCCGGTCATGGAATAGATGTGCGCCGGCATATGGCGCGCATGCGGCACCGCCGGCGCAATGGCGGCGTAGCGGCGCGCGGCAGCAACTCCCTTTTCAGCAAACGGCGCGAAATCGTAGGCGTGAATCAGGTAATGCGTGATGCCCGGGTGCTGCCGGTTCTTTTCGTAGAGCTTCTCGAGGATCTCCGCCGATTTCAACTGGTTCGCGTACGTCAGGTCGCCTTTCGGCGCCGACACCTGCAAGGTCAGCGCGTAGTACACCTGCGCAATCGCGCAGCCCGGATCCCGTTCGAGCACGCTCCGGAACGTCTTGCCGGCGTAATTGAACCAGTACGAATGCAGCATCGCGACGCCGCGTTCGAAATCGGCCTGGACCCGCGGATCACACGACGTCGGAAAGGTGACGCTGCCGAGTTGTTCATGGTCGTGCTGCGCCCGACCGCGGAATGACATGGCAGCGTGAGCGCGACCACGAGAACCGCGAACCGTGACGAGGGATGCATCCCGGTATTGTGCGCCACTGCAGCGCACATGGCGACCGTCACGTTTGAGCAGCTCGCATTGCCGTCGAGGCTGGTCTCGTGCAGGTTCGCCGAAACGTCACGTGTTGCTGTTTGCTGCCGCCTCTGGCGCGTCATATACGGCGCGGTTCGTCGATGGCGGAGATCGCCGCCGGCAAGGAAATCTTCGACGCCCAACCGCTTCCCAGCGACACGGAGGCGCTGAATTCAGCTGGATTGCCGCGGCAGAGCTTCTGACATAGTATTGGCTCCCACTGCCCGCCACTACAGAACTGAGAGGTGTCATGGGGCGCAGCCTCGTACGTCGCGCGTTCGCGCCCGTCGTCGAGCTCCGAGACGAAGAGAGCGTCACCGCGCTCTTGATGTTCTGCTACTCCTTCCTCGTGATGACCGGCTACAACCTCGCGAAGCCTGTCACCTACTCGAAGTTCATCGAGGGATTGGGCGCCGACAATCAGCCTTACGTCGTCATCGTCTCCTCGCTCATCATCGGCGGCCTGATGCAGGGCTATACGCGCGTGATGGCTGCGCTGCCGCGACGATGGGCGATCCCCATTGCGCAAGTGGCCCTCGCCGGCGTGCTCGCGGCGTTCTGGGCGCTGTTCAAGACGGGGCAGGACTGGGTGGCCGCCGCCTTCTTCCTGTTTAGGCTGATGCTCGCCGTCCTGCTCATCAGCCAGTTCTTCACGCTCGCGAACGTCATCTACGATCCGCGGCAGGCGAAGCGACTCTTCGGTTTCATCTATGCCGGTGCGCCGCTGGGCGGGCTCCTTGGCTCGAGCATCGTCGCCTTCTTCACGCGGGAGATCGGCACGACCAACCTGCTCCTCGTCGGCACTGGGTTCCTCCTCGCGGGCATCGTCATCACGCTGGCCGTCGTGATCCGGGAGCGCGCCGCCGGCGAGGTCACGGTGGCGGTCGAAGAGGAGAAGGGCGTTGGCGGACGGGAAGCGATCAGGCTGCTGCGCGAATCGAAGCACCTTCAGATCATCGCGGTCATCATCGGGTTCGCCGCCGCCGGCGCCAGCATCATCGAGCTGCAGCTCTCGCTTGCGGCGCAGGCGTTCAAAGGACAGACAGCCACCGACGCCCTGACCACGTTCTTCGGGCAAATCCAGTTGTGGACGTCGGCCATCGCGTTCGTCGTTCAGATCGCGCTGACCAGCCGCATCCATCGGTTTCTGGGCATCGGCTTCGCCCTGCTCATCCTGCCGGTCTGCCTTGGGGCGAGCGCCGTCGTCATGCTGCTGAACCGCGCGCTGTGGGCGCCGTCGCTGGCGCGGATTTCCGACCAGTCGCTCCGCTACACGATCGACAAGACCACCCGCGAGATCCTGTTTCTGCCGCTGCCGACGGAGTTGAAGTACCGGGCCAAGCCGCTCACCGACGTGACGGTTGACCGGCTCGGCAAAGGGATCGGCATGCTTATCGCGCTCGCGTTGATCAAACCGTGGGGGCTCGGTCTGGATTGGCAGCAGGTGAGCTACGCCAGCCTGGGCATAACCGGCCTGTGGATCGGCGCGGCCTTCATCTCGAAGCGCGGCTACGTCAAGGCCTTCCGCACCAGCATCGAGCAGCGCGTCGTCGAGCCCGGCGAAGTGCGCACCGCCGCCGCCGACCTCTCGACGATTGAAACGCTCATAGGCGAGCTGTCGCATACCGATGCGCAGCGCGTGATCTATGCGATCGACATGCTCGAGTCGCTGGACAAACGGCACCTGGTGTCGCCGCTCCTGCTGTACCACGAGTCGCCGCAGGTCCGCATCCGCGCGCTGGGTGCGTTGTCCGCGGCGCGCAGCGACCTCGGCGAGCGCTGGTCGCAAATCGTGGAGCGTTTGCTCACGGACGAGAACACCGACGTGCGTGCGGCGGCGGTGCAGGCACTGAGCGCGATCCGGCACCTGCACGCCGCCGAGCTCCTGCGTCCTTATCTCGCCGACTCGGATCCCAGGATCGTTGCGATCGCCGCAGTCGCGCTGGCGCGCGGCAATCAGGAGGAAGATATCGAGTTGGCGGACCGCGCGCTGACGCGACTCGCCGGCGATGCAAGCGTCGCCGCTCGACGAGAAGCAGCGACCGCTTCGGGACAGCTGGTAGCGCCGAGATTCCAGGCGCTGCTGATCCCGCTGCTTCATGATCCCGAGACCTCGGTCGCCGAAGAGGCGATGCGAAGCGTGCGGCGGCTTGAGACGGCGAACTTCATCTTCGTGCCGACGCTCATCTCGCTGCTGCGGCACCGGCGTCTGAAGAGCGAGGCGAGGAATGTGCTGGTCAGCTACGGCGAGCAGGTGCTCGACACGCTCGCGTACTTCCTGCGTGATCCGGACGAGGACATCTGGGTGAGACGGCATCTGCCGACGACCATCGCGCGTATCCCCTCACAACGCGCGATGGACATCCTGATAGACGCGTTCTCAGACGACGACGGCTTCATTCGGTTCAAGACGATTGTCGCCCTCGAGAAGCTCCACCGCGACCATCCGGAACTGACGTTTCAGCGGAAGGCCGTCGAGACGCTCGTGCTGCGCGAGGCGCGCCGTCATCATCAGTGCCTCTCGTGGCACTACAACCTGTTCGGTCTCGAGCGGATGGACCGTGATTTCACCAATGGTCCCGTGCTGCTCGACCGCGCCCTGTCCGAGAAGCTGCGCCGCGCGAGAGATCGTGTCTTCCGGCTGCTCGCGATGCTCCATCCATGGAAGGATGTGGCGGCTGCCAGGTGGGCTCTCGAACACGGAGACGGGCGCACCCGCTCCAGCGCGGCGGAGTATCTCGATAATCTTCTCGATGGGACCGTCCGCAAGCAGGTGATGCCCATCGTCGAAGATCTGCCGGTTGCCGAGCGGGTACGGCGCGCCAACGTACTCCTCAGGACACGGCAGCGCGATGTCGAGGAGACATTGCTGCAGTTGATCAATGACGAGGATCAAATCGTCTCGTCGGCGGCAATTGGCCATGTCGCCGAGTTGAAGGTCTGGAGCCTCAAAGACGATCTGGAGCACGTCCTCGCGCACCGGGACGTGAAGGACTTCTATGTGTTCGAAGCCGCGTCGTGGGCGCTTGCCGCCTCGCGGATGACCGAGGAACGACGGCGGAGGCTGTGGCTCGAGCCGTTGCCCGCGATGGAGCTCGCGACGCGTCTGCACAATCTGCCGATGTTCAGGTCCGTGTCGGTCGACGAGCTCTTCCGGCTGGCGAGTACTGGACGCCAGGTCCGCTATGGACCTGGCCGGGTGCTGTGTCAGTGCGGCGTAGTGCCGGATACGATGCAGTTCCTGCTCGACGGTCGTGTGGCGCTCGCGGATGGCGAAGCGACGCCACCCGCGGCGTTCGGTTTCGAGGAGGTGTTGCAAGGCGTACCCTTGCGTGAAACCGTCGAGACGACGGAAACGTGCGTCTGCCTCTCGCTGACGCGCGCCGAGTTCGAGACGCTGCTTGCCGACAACACCGATTTGATTCAAGGCTTCTTCCGGACGATGTCGGCGCACGCGGCGCACGCACCGCCCGTGCTGCCAGGGTTGGGCACGTCGGCGGTTGAGAAACTGCCGGTCGGCGCTCTCCGGCCAGTCGACCGAGCCCTGGTGCTGCAAGGCTCCGGTCTGTTCGCGGCGTTGAACGGAGACGAGGCGCTGCGGCTGGCGTCAATTGCCCGCGAGTCGCGACTGAGCGCTGACACTGTGCTCTTCAGCTCGGCCGACGTGCCGCCGATCTATTCGCTCATTCGCGGAGAGCTTCTCCTCGAGCATGAAAGACTGCCGCCGCAGACGGCGCAACCCGGAAATACAATCGGCTTGTTCCAGTCGCTGGCGGGTGTGCCGACAGGGACGACCGCGGTTGTGCGCCGAGAGGCATGGGTCCTCCGCCTCGATCGCG
>Ga0114129_10016231_pt1 | contig 10597 bp, 9 predicted proteins | sample RhiMetdeltSRZDD1_FD_80071 | JGI IMG/M metagenome (GOLD analysis project Ga0114129, IMG submission 80071) | Populus rhizosphere microbial communities from Tennessee, USA - Rhizosphere MetaG P. deltoides SRZDD1 (version 2) (version 2) | ecosystem: Host-associated > Plants > Roots > Rhizosphere >... | reverse complement strand
CATCGGCACCTGGCGCACGTTCATTTGCAAAGGTGCTTCGTAAACGAGGGCGGACATCGTTGAATTCATGAAAACTCCTTTACTTTCTTTTTTAGTGTGCAAACATGATGCTCATACCGCCATCGATCACGAGTTCTGCACCTGTAATAAAGCTCGCCTCATCGCTCGCGACAAATGCTACAAAATTCGCAATTTCCTCTGGTGTACCAATGCGCCGAAGAGGCTGGAAGCTCAACACACGACCTTCCGCCGCTTTGGGATCGGCTTGCTGATCAAACCAACCCTGGACAAGTGCGGTTCTCACCCACCCGGGGCAAATTGCGTTGACGCGAATGTTGTAAGGGGCGTAGTCGAGCGCCAGGTTTCGGGTCAAGCCTACCAGAGCAGACTTGGCAGCAGCATACGGGAAATGTCCCGGAGCTGTTATCCGTGCATGAACACTGGCAATGTTGATGATTGAACCGGCTTTTGCAGTTTTCATCGAAGGAAGGACATATTTACAGCATAACCAGGCCCCTTTCACATCGACGTTCATCGCGTTATCCCAATCCGCTTCGGACATCGTAGTGGCATCATAGTAAAAGTTTTTGCCAGCGTTATTGACGAGAATATCGACTCGCCCAAAACGCTCCATTACGTGGCCAACTGCGGCTTGAACTTCCGTTTCACGGGTAATATCCGTTTGGATGGCTAAGGCCTGGCAATCCAAACGGCGCAATTCTTCCACCGCGCTCTGTGCACTCTCAAAATCAATTTCAGCGAGCGCAACCATCGCACCTTCCTTCGCCATCTTATACGCGATCGCCCGCCCAATTCCACGCCCGGCTCCCGTAATCAATGCAACTTTGTTTTCCAAACGAGCGCCCATGTTTCATTACTCCTGCAATAATCCTACTGGTGAGATTCTTGTGAGAGTTTGCCTTAATGAGATCATGCCAGGTCGAATTGTAATATACGACCTGGCACTTTCTGGTTCAGCGGGTATAACACATCAGGTGCAATAGACTATGCGGAGTCCTCAAGCTGGCTTGAAAAAGAGTATGAACCAGCCTCGACATCAAAAACGGCAAACCTATTTTCCATGTGCAGAAAAGTTATCCCTTGTGCTTTTTCGACAGTGCCCCCATCTTCAGTAACGTGAGATGCATCCTTCGCAGGCACATAAACTGTCGCAGTGGAATTCGCAGGGACTGTAATGCGCCAGTCAAAGTTGTTGTTTTCCAGAGTCCATGCACTTCGGACGACTCCATACATCGAGTGCAGTTCGGAGGTAGCGTAGGTCAAGTCACCTCCAGATTGTGGATGCATAATAATATGTTTATATCCAGGCTGATCCGGGTCAAGATCGATCCCGCCCACTACTGCATACATCCAGGCACCAACGGCACCATATGCATAATGATTGAATGAGTTCATGGTCTGATCCTGGAAGCCTTTATCATGTGTCCAGCCATCCCAGCGTTCCCAAATTGTTGTGGCCCCCTGGGTGACAGAGTAGAGCCACGAAGGCCAGGTAGTTTGTTTCAACAACGTGTAAGCGGTATCAAGATGATTCATATCGCTCAAAACACGGTTGAGGTAAGGAGTCCCTACAAAACCAGTACTGAGATGATTATCTCGTTGCTCGATATTTTGCACCAGTTCGGCTACTGCCATCGAGCGAAGATCCTGGGGAAGTAAATCGAAGTGTAGGGCAAGTACATAGGATGTCTGTGTTCCTCCCTTAAGGGAACCGTCCAGAAGTACGAAGCGTTTGACAAATGCTTCCCTGGCCTGCCTGGAAAAATTCTCATACCGTTCAGCATCTTCATCCTTACCTAATAGATGCGCGATCTTTGCAAGCAGGTGACTGCTATAAGCAAAAAATGCAGTACCAATCAATTCCTTGGAAGTTCCACCTTCACGCCCATCACTTCCATCCAGTGCCAGCCAGTCACCAAACCCATGCCAGCCCGCATATTCAGCGTAGCAGCGCAATCCATTCTGGCTGGTCTGGGACAAAAACTCGATGAAACGTTGCATTGAGGCATAACGTGCCTCGAGCAAGCGGGCGTCGCCATAGCACTGGTAAATTGTCCAGGGACAGATCACACCGGCATCGGCCCAGGCTGGGCCACCATCCCCGATCGCCCAAGCCGCAGGATTAGGAGCCACTGCCGGGTAAGCTCCATCAGGAAATTGGGCATCTTCCAGGTCACGCGTCCACTTGGTAAAAAAGCCGGCTACATTCATATTGTACGCCGCCGTGCGGATAAAGACCTGGGCATCCCCTGTCCAACCCAGCCGTTCATCCCGTTGTGGGCAGTCGGTGGGAACATCCACGAAGTTACCTTTTTGCCCCCAAACGATATTGTGCTGAAGCTGGTTAATCAATGGATCGGAACATTCAAATGTACCTGTCGGAGGTATATCGGAGTGAACTACAATTCCAGTCACTGTCTCTTCTGTTGGAATATCGGGGAAGCCCAACAATTCGACATAACGAAAGCCGTGGAACAGAAAATGTGGTTCCCAAACTTCCTCCTCGCCGCCCTTCAAGGTGTAATAGTCAGTATTGCGAGCGGTGCGTAAGTTCGCGGTATACAGTGTTCCATCAGGATTGAGAACTTCTGCGTACCGAATGGAAACTGTCGTTCCTTTTTCTCCGCAGACACGCAAGCGCACCCAACCAACCATATTCTGACCCAGATCGAAGATCCAGCGCGGGTTTACAAAGTCGGGAATTTTATGGATGTTCACTGGCCGCAATTCTTCCTGGCGTTTTATCGCGGGTCCATTTGTGGCCACCAACGCAGCGCCACGATCTGCAAAAACTTCCGCGGACCACCAGGATGAATCATCGTAGTCAGGATTGCACCAGCCAGTTAATTCCCGCCGCGCATCATAGCTTTCGCCCATCAACATATCCGACTCGAGGATTGGGCTCGGTGTGATTTTCCAGCTTTTGTCCGATGCAATCATTTCCTGACTACCATCAGTATATGTTAGAACTATTTGTGCCAATAGCTGCGGGCGATCTGTATAACGCTGCCGACCTACCCAGGCGATATGACCTACACTCCAGCCATCTCCCAAGATTGCGCCACATGCATTCCACCCTGATCGAATAAGGTCAGTTACATCATAGGCCTGATATTGAATGCGTTTGCTATAGTCCGTCCAGCCGGGTGTAAGAAGTGCATCGCCTACTCGCAACCCGTTAAGATAACACTCGTATAGGCCGAGGGCGGTTGCATACAGGCGCGCAGAAGCAATTTGTTTGGTAACTCTGAATTCTTTCCTCAGGTAAGGGGCCGGGCTCGTCGTTCTTGGCCCACCCGAAAAAGGCGCGCCGATCCATCCCCCCTGCCAATCGGTGCGTTCCAGTAAACCCATTTCCCACCACGCAGCATTACTTTCGGCTTCGCCCCCAGCCTCATCCCAGACTAGTACTTTCCAGTACACACGCTGACTGGATACAAGTCCCGGGCCTCCATATGTCACATGAATGGATTGATCAGATGATACGTTGCCGCTATCCCACAACACACTATCACCAGAGAGGGCGTTCGCGGACTCGGTCGCAAGGATACGATAAGCACTCTGGCGAGTACCTCTCTGATTGCTTTCCAATTGCCAGCTCAGGCGCGGCTGAAGTACATCAATCCCTAGAGGGTTGATACGATATTCGCAGGTTAAATTTGAAACAATCAAAGACATAATGATTTCCTTTGCCGATTTAATTTGGAGGTGACCGAACTACCTTCTACAGGGCACTTGTAATACCTGAATGATGAACTTGGAGAAGGCTTTCCCTGCAAGTTTGACCCTCTCCCAAGCGAAATTTAACCCTTGATCGCGCCGGATGTCATTCCTGAAACAATCTGCCGCTGGAAGAACATGAACATGATGAGGGGCGGAATCGTGATGATGACCACATCTGCGAAGAGCAGATTCCACTGCGAGCTGAACTGACTGATGAAGCTGAAGAGAGTCAATTGTGCGGTGACATTCTCGGAACCAGGCAGGAAGTAGAGCGGCCCGGTGAAGTCATTATAGATGCCCACTGAGGAAGTGACGATCACTGTAATGATGGCTGGCTGTAGAAGCGGAAGAATAATTGATATGAAAACTCGCAGGGGCGACGCCCCGTCCATAATAGCAGCTTCATCCAGCTCGCGTGGGATGTTCGCCATAAAGGCACGAAAGATCAGCGTGGCAAACGGCATGGTAAAGGCAACCTCGACCATAATCAAGCCCAGAAGTGTCTTGTAGAGGTGAATCCACTGTAGAAGGAAGATGGTTGGCACAACAGCAGGAGGGATAATGAGCCCAGCAAGCATGATCGAACTGGCGATGGATGCTGTCCGGTCGGCGCGGCGCTGCATCACAAAGGCAACGAGTGCAGAGAGCAAGACAATCAGCGTCACCGAGCCCACGGTCAGGAGTGTGCTATTCCACAGCGCCAGGAGCATACGGTTGTCGCCAAACGCCATCACGTCGCGGAGGTTCTCCAGCAGCTGGAATTTGCTGGGCCAGCTGAACTCGAAGAGGGCAGCCTCAGGGCGCGACTTGGAAGCCGTCAAAAAAATGAATACGAACGGGATGACAAAGACAATGCCAAAGACGACAAGAGCGACGGCATCGATCCACGTCCTCGCAATAAACTTTCGCAGCCTCATAGCTCAAGCTCCAATCGATTGAAGAACCGCATCAACGGATAGACGATGATCGTCACGAGCATGAAAAGCACAACGTTCCCTGCGGTCGACAAGCCATAAAATCCTGCCTGATATTCCTTATAGATCACCGATGTGAGCACGTCGGAGGCAAAGCCCGGACCACCGTGGGTCATGGTCCAGATCAGGTCGAAGGTGCGCAGGCCACCGATAAACGACAACAGGATAACCGTGAAGGTCGCGTTGCGGCTCAAGGGAAGGATGACATGACGGAATGCCACCCAAGTTCCACCTTCGAGCTTGGCCGCTTCGAAGTATTCCACTGGGATTGAAAGTATCCCTGCAATAAAAATCACCATGGCTAAGCCTATGCCCTTCCAAACGTCAACAAGGGCTACAGAGAACAGAGCAAGTCTTGGGTTTCCCAACCAATCTGGCGTGGGGAGCCCGAGAGCTCCAAGAGCCGTATTGATCAGACCAATGGAGGGCTGCATGAGGGTGGCGAATGTAATCCCAACGGCGACTGTGCTTACCAGCACTGGAAAGAAGATCATGCCTCGGAAAAGCCCTTTGAGCCTAATCCTCGAAGTGAGCAGCATGGCGAGGGGCAAAGCAATGATGACCTTGAGTCCGCTGGTGAGCACGGCATAAATGATCGTGTTGCGTAACCCCGATAAAAGTTGAGGATCACTCAAGAACGAGATGTAGTTGTCGAGCCCGATGAATACTGCATCGAACAGAGACCAGCGGGTTAGGCTGAAATAGAACGCGAGTGTCGTTGGCACAACGAAGAATACTCCGAACACCAGCGCCGCTGGAAGATAAAACCAGTTGGGATATGTCTGTAGGACAGCCTGCGACCGTGTGTTGTTTTGCATACGACCTCGCATCATTGATCACATTCAAGCCGAGTGTTCTGAGGACCGGCTGCAACCGGCCCTCAGAATTAAGAAGGAGAGACGATGTTATAGGACGCTTACCAGCCTGGCAGACCCAGCTGCTGCGCCTGCTTTTTAACGTCCTCGTCGTAGTTTGTTGCTGCTTCTTCAGGCTTCATTTGGCCTGATCCCACAGCCACACAAATCTGCTCGAGGTTGGGTCCCTTAATTGGAGAGAGGAACTCGAGCGCGGGGACGGAGTTGCCGGAATCGATGTACGCGGCAATATCCTTCACGCCGGGAAGAACGTTATCAGGGAGCTTAGTTCCCTTGATGAGGTAGGGACCTTGCGGCGGGACTTTTGCGTTGATCGCGTCGACTCCGGCGGGGGAGGCGATGAATGCCAGGAAATCCTTCGCCGTGGCGAGGTTCTTGGTGGTCTTCGGGATGTAGGTTCCGGCGGGCATCCAGATCGTCGCGCAGTTCTTGGATGCATCGGTGCCAGGTTGACCAAAGAACCCGATGTCATTCACCTTGTCGGGCCAGTTGGTCGCGATGGTCCCAAGCGCAAAGGACAGCATTGGATATTGAGCGAACTCACCATCCGCCAGCATCTTCAAACCTTGTTCGAATTTTGTGGTGGCAAAGTCCTTCTGATACCAATCCTTCTCAAAGCCCTCCTGTAGATAATTGAAACCGGCCTGTGCCGCAGGAGTTGATGCGTATTTGGCTTTGTTGTTGGTGTAGTCTGCAGCGAAGTTCGGGTTGGCCTGTTGCACGTTGCAGTAATCGGCGAGTACAAACAGCTGAGAAGTCCACGTATCACCGTACGTGGCGCCGACAGGTGCGATACCAGCCGCCTTGATCTTCTCGTTGTTGGCTTCGAATTCAGCCCAAGTCTTGGGTACGCTTAGACCAAGCTGTTCGTAGATCTTCTTGTTGTAAAGAATGCCTCCACCCAATGCAGTGCCAGTTGGCACGCCAAAGACTTGGCCATCCTGTGACACGGTGGGAAGGAAGGATTCCACAATGTTCGCAACGAACGGCTCCTTCGAGAGATCGACAAGAGTATCTTTCGGGTGCAGGGCCTGAAGCAGCGACCCAGAGTTGTAGAAGAAGATATCGGTCATATCACCGGTTGCCAGACGTGTCTTGACGATGTTGTCGCCATCGGTGCCGCCGGGACGGCTCTCGATGTTGATGGTCACATTTGGATGTAGCGCCACATAGGCGTCGACGAGCGCTTTGGTCGTATCCTGGCTGTTCTGACTATCGTCGACGAGATATGTCAGCGTGACGGCTTCGGCAGGGGCCTCCGTCGCGGCTGGGGCCTCTGTGGCTGCCGGGGCTTCGGTCGCGGCTGGCGCTTGAGTGGCAGCGGGTGCTTCCGTAGCCGGTGCTTGCGTCGCCGCAGGAGCACAGGCTGCCAAAATAAAGAAAATGCTTAGGATGCTTAACATGTTAAGCAATCTTTGGTTCTTTTTCATGATCTCCTCCGAGATTACTAGTTAGACTTTAAATTATGATTTTGATTTAGAATTGGGATGCGGTTCATATCATTTGGACAATAGGCAGTATCTCCTTTCTCAAATGAAGTCTGATATCCTGCGGCCAGCGGGTTCAGCTCAAGGGAAAATTTGCTGTCAGGTCTGAAACTACGAATGACCAGACCTTCGGGCTGGAAACATGAGTAGTGGTATGAACCGCTTTTTATTTGCGATCATCCAAGCATACTTTCTATAGATCTTTGTGCTTATTGACGGTTAGCATTAGCAGCTCTAATTCATTGAATAAAGATTTACTAGTTACGTGGCAGTTTTAGATTTCTGGAAATCTTTTGTTTGTATGATACTTTTAGTCTCGATACGGGCGCTCTAGCGCCACTACTCGACCAACGGTTGGCTTCTGAAACAAACTGTCAGGGGGCTAGAAGATTTATTCATTAGCTCCTAAATGGGGCAGGCCCCGTCGACTCACGAATGATGAGTCTGGCCGGGTTGTAAATTACCTGACGAGGAAGATCAGGGTCCTGAATTCGTGCCAACAGAATCTCAAAGGCCTTCCTTCCCAACGTCAGTGCGTCTTTGGTTACCGTCGTCAGGCGTGGAACAAGGTAGTTTGCCATCGGAATATCATCGTAACTAACAAAAGAAATATCTTTGGGCACCTGCAATCCAGCGTCCACAGCTGCGCGCAGGGCACCAATTGCCAGTAGATCGTTAACAGAAATTATGGCTGTGGGCCGAGATCCGAGTCTCAGAAGTTTGAGAGAAGCCTGATAACCATCTTCAATCGTTGGGCCACATTCAACAATCAGGTCCGTATCGATCTGTAAATTAGCAGCATTAAGACTGGCTCGATAGGGTTCAATCCGATCATCAGCCAGTTCATGTCCCCCTACACCCCCTACACCATAAATCAGCCCGATGCGGCGATGTCCAAGCGACAACAAATAATCCATCACTTCCATAGTTGCATTTCGATAGTCTGCGGCAACCGCGTCCACGCCATAGTTGTCGCTTAACTCCACGATCGGAAGTCCGCTTTTGCGCACCTGGTCAAGGGTGGCTTGAGCTTCCATGGATTCAAGGATGAAAGAGCTGGCAAGAATCAACCCATCGAACCGGCGCCGGGACAGATCCTTGAAGACCTCCACCGCATATTCGTCATTCAAGGTAGTGCTGGAAAGAAGCATGTGATATCCCGCTGCGCGCGCTGCTTCTTCAATACCGGTTGCGTATTCACAAAAGTGGGGATTTCGAAGGTCTGGAATGATCAGAGCGATGGTCTTTGTGTTGCCAGACCGTAGAGCCTGGGCACGGGCATCCGGCTCATACCCCAGCTCGTCAATAGCATCCAACACACGCTGCCGGGTCTCATCAGAAATGGGTACACGCCCATCTTTCTGGCTATTTAGTACATATGAGACCGTCGCACGAGAAACGCCTGCACGCCTGGCAACATCAACTTGGGTGGGTCGGTTCATGAATTAATATGAGTAAAGAACTGAAAAAACGAGGTTACACGTATCACCTTACACGTGTAAGTGATATTGCCAGTGTAGCACAGAACCATATTAAGAGTCAAGAACTAATTTGGGATTGAATGGATTATTATCGTCCTGTTGATCTTATCCCGCCTGTAGTTGCTACGCTGAAGCGTGAGGCAGAGGAGCAAAGCCTTATAGGTTAGGTTTTGCTTATGGTTAAGCTTCATGCTTTGTACAGTTGTCTGCCAGATCAAATGCCTGAACAATGACCTTTCCTTCGGTTGAGACAGCTGTCTCGAGATCCCACCAGGCATCGTTTACCGTTGCGGCTTCACCCTGCTCAAGCGTTTGCTCCTGTTCATCTAAAATTGTGATAAGGACTTTTACCACCTGCACACTATCAGTTGCGTTGACCCGAATGCGACCACTCTGCCGCGTGACTGCGTGGATGACGGGCGGGTGGAACCAATCGGAGAGGGCAATGTTATAGGCGGGTTTTAGGGTTTGCCGCGACCTTCGCGTAGGCAGCTGCCTGTTGAAAGCGACTCTGGTGAGTGAGCTGTTCTGTACTGAATACCCGGTTGCTGAAATCGGGACGTGAAACGACCGTCCTGTCATCGCGTAAGTGGCGAAACACGAGTTGATTTCCTATCCTGCCGCTGAGCCCTTCAGTGAGTGTGTTGTTTTTGACCTTTGCCATACATCGTTCATTCTCTGTTCGAAATCCGTTGTTTGCGTAGCGTAGCTACGGGGAAGCCATAGTGTAGCTATAGTGAAGGCATAGTATAAATCCCAATATGACCCGACGATGCGCCGAGGGCTTACGGTTGGTTTATAGTAGTTAGGCATCGGAAAACTGGAAATGGAGACCTGCCGCCAGGTCTCGTGGACATAAAATTAGCGTATGTCGTTGCGAGGAGAGTGTTCTTCCCGACGACACTTGCACCCGATTTGCTAAGCAAATCGTGCGTATGTTGCAGTGCAGGTGAGCAATCCCCCGGTTGATGATGAGATTGCTCACCTGCATGCAAGTGCAGGTGTGGCATGAGGTTATACATTAGCCGATAGGCTCTGAAACCTTCTGCAAGACTTCGGCTGACGTATCGCTCTTGCTATTCAAGGCCAAGTCGCCTAACGAGATGACGCCTACCGGGCGTTTCTCAGAGCGGCTCAAAATCACCAGCCTACGGATCTGGCTCTCCTCCATCAATTTGACGGCATCCTTTACATCCTGGTCCTCAAAGCAATAGATGACGGGAGAGGTCATCAAGTCGCGGCCCAGCATCGCTGTCGAATTCATGCCCTGAGCGATGCCTCGCAGCACCAGGTCACGGTCGGTAATTACGCCGACCATCTGATCGGCCTCCAAAACTGGCAGGAACCCGATGTCGTGACTGCTCATTTTCTGAGCTGCTGCCTGCAAAGAGTCGTCCGGGTGAATGACCTGAACTTCCTTTGTCATGATCTCTCTTACTTTCATGTTGTGCTCCTTTCCTCAACACGATCTTCCAATTCATCCACACCATGCTGGCTGGCGCAGTGGGCACAGCAATAGAAGGCATTCGCCGTTTCCATGCCGTGACCAATAATCCGGCAACCACAATGTGCACAGGTGGGAGCTAGCGCGTGAATGGCGCACTCAAAGCTATCGAACACATGAGTCTTGCCGCCCAGCTTCAACTCAAAACATTTGTCGTAAACGTTGCCGCATACCTCACATGTTGCTGTCTTGTTCCCCAGCATGCTTTCGCTTTTATTCATGTCGGCCTCTTTCTATGATTTCCTGTGTCGAGCGGCTTGCGCTTTCTTGATGTTTTCGCGTCGCGCCCGCGTTTGAGCAGGTGTAGGCTTTGCACGGTCGGGCACATTCGCTCGGTCTTTGGCTTTAAAACGGTCACCACTCAAATGGACTGGTTTTGAGCCTAATTTTTTGAGCAAATCTTTAGCATCCTTTGTATCGGGGACCAGTTTGTCATCTTCTGCGTGCGCATCTTCCTTGCTCATCAGCCATCTGGCTGTGTACCATGAGCCGCTCGGTCGTTTGCCTGCGACCCGCTGCAGGTGACCATGTT
>Ga0114129_10016230_pt1 | contig 10597 bp, 8 predicted proteins | sample RhiMetdeltSRZDD1_FD_80071 | JGI IMG/M metagenome (GOLD analysis project Ga0114129, IMG submission 80071) | Populus rhizosphere microbial communities from Tennessee, USA - Rhizosphere MetaG P. deltoides SRZDD1 (version 2) (version 2) | ecosystem: Host-associated > Plants > Roots > Rhizosphere >... | reverse complement strand
TCGGTCGGCGCGAAGGACGATCCGGCCTCCGGCGGCCGTCAGATGCCCTCGCACTGGTCGAACCCGCGTCTCAACATTCCGTCGGCAAGTAGCGCCGTCGCCACGCAGTGTCTGCATGGCATCGGCGTCGCGGAAGCGGGACGTCTGTACGAGCGGCTCGAAGCCATTCCGGATCGCGCGTCGAAATTCCAGCATGACGAGGTGACGCTCATCACCATCGGCGAGGGATCGACGAGCGAAGGCGAGTTCTGGGAATCGCTCAACACCGCGTGCACGCGCGTACTTCCCGTGCTCTATCTCGTCGAAGACAACGGCTACGCGATCTCCACGCCGGTTGAAGTGCAGACGCCAGGCGGCGACCTCTCGCGCATCGTCGACCATTTCCCGGGACTTCAGGTCTACCGGTGCGACGGCACCGACTACGTTGCGAGCTACGAGACGATGGGTGACGCCGTCGCGCACGTGCGTGCGCGGAAAGGGCCGGCGCTGGTCCACGCGAAGGTCATTCGTCCGTACTCGCACTCGTTATCAGACGACGAGAAGCTGTACAAGCCGAAGGAAGAGCGCGACGCGGAGGCGCGCCGCGACCCGTTGGTACGGATGCGCGAGCTGCTCCTATCGGAGGAGCTCGCCACGCCTGAGAAGCTGGCGAAGCTCCTTGCGGAAGTCGAAAGGGAAGTCAATGCGGCGGCGGAGCAGGCGCTGGCCGCTCCAAAGCCGGAACCCGACACCGCCACCCTCTACGTTTTCTCTCCCACGGTCGATCCCACATCATCCGAGTTCGACACCGAGCCGACGCCGACAGGCGCGCCGGACACAATGGTCGCGGCCATCAACGCCACACTCAGGGACGAGATGGCGCGGAATCCGCGGATTGTGGTCTTCGGCCAGGACGTGGCTGACGCGACGCGGGAGAGTGCGCTGACGAAGGTCGCCGGCAAGGGAGGCGTCTTCAAGGTGACGCACGGCCTTCAGAAACTGTACGGCAGCGATCGCGTCTTCAATGCGCCGCTCGCCGAAGCGAACATCATCGGCCGCGGCGTCGGTATGGCGCTGCGCGGCATCAAGCCGGTTGTCGAGATTCAGTTCTTCGACTACATCTGGCCGGGTTACATGCAAATCCGCGACGAGATGGCGATGATGCGCTACCGGTCGAACACCCATTGGAGCTGTCCGATGGTGGTGCGTGTCCCCGTCGGCGGCTATCTGCGCGGCGGAGCGCCGTATCACAGTCAGTCCGGCGTCGCGATCTTCGCCCACTGTCCCGGTATTCGCATCGCGTTTCCGTCAAACGCGCGGGATGCCGCGGGCCTGCTGCGCACGGCGATTCGATGCGACGATCCGGTGATGTTCCTCGAGCACAAGCATCTGTACCGGCAGACGTATAACAAGGCGCCCTATCAGGGACCCGACTATATGATTCCGTTCGGCAAGGCGGCTGTCGTGCGCGAGGGAGCCGACGTGGTGATCTTCACGTGGGGCGCGCTCGTCCAGCGTTCGATCGTCGCTGCACAGCAGGCGGAACGGGAGGGCATCAGCACCGCCGTCGTTGACCTGCGCACAATCGTGCCGCTCGACTGGGACACGATTGCGGCCTACACGCGGAAAACCAATCGGGTGATTGTCGCCCACGAAGACCAGATGACGGCAGGGTTCGGTGGAGACATCGCGTCACGGATCGGTCAGGAGCTATTCGACGAGCTCGACGCGCCAGTCACCAGGATCGCCGCGCTCGACTGCCCGGTCGCGTATGCGCCGGTGCTGGAGGAAGTCATTCTCCCTGGATCACCGGACGTTCTGAAGGCTATTCGCTCTGTTGCTGCGTACTAAATTCGCCGCACTCTGCATTGTCGTCATTGTTGTAGGGGCCGACCTTAAGGTCGGCCCCTACGCCTCCGCCGCGGTGCGTGTCGATGTGCTGCGCTCGGTCGGCGCGCTCCCGCCGCACATCTCTGGTCTGTTCGAAGAGCCGGTTGCCTTCCAGCAGGCTGCCAATGGCTACTACTTCGTCTTCGATCGCCGAGCCCACGCCATCTACATGATCGACCCGGAGCGTGCGAACGCGCGTAAGGTGGTTGACGTCGGACAGGAGGAAGGACGAATCATTCAGCCGAGCGGCTTCGACACCACGCCCGAGGGATCCTTCGTCGTGGCCGACGTTCCGCGGGGACAGGAACGCATTCAGATTTTCGGCCCCGGCGCGCTGCGGACCGGCGGGCTCTTCATCGCGGGACGCTCGACGCCGCAGGTGATCATCGGCAACTACGCCTTGACCGGAGTCTCTTCGCTGCAGTTCAACGGCGATTCAATCTTTGTGAGTGAGCCCGAGCGCGGCTCGCTCATCACCGAGTACTCGGCGGCAGGCGTGCCGCAGCGAACCATCGGACGTCTGCGGGCAACAGGCCACGAGCAGGAGCGCGACCTGAACCTGGCGCTCAACAGCGGATTGCCTCTCGTGGATCCGACCGGCGGTTTCTATTACGTCTTCCTCACCGGCGAGCCGATGTTTCGCAAGTACGACGCCACGGGGAAGCTGGTGTTCGAGCGGCATATCGAAGGGCGTGAGATCGACGACCTCGTCGCGTCGCAGCCGACGACGTGGCCGACGAGAAGGGTGGAAGACCGCGAGGTCCCGTTCGTTCAGCCGATCGTCCGCACGGCCGCAGTCGATCCGCAGGGTCAGCTGTGGATCTCGCTGATCGTTCCGTACACCTACGTGTATGACACGCATGGCGACAAGGCGCGGACAGCGCAGTTCAGCGCGGCGGGCATCATCAGCCCGACCAGCCTCTTCTTCACGCGCGGCGGACATATCCTGGTGACGCCCGGGTGTTACGAGTTCGACCCGAATCGACGCTGACGGCGTCACATCTCACGCGCCGCTTCGATACGCGCCTCGCCGTCGACGACGTGTCGTTCGAGCTCGTGCCGGGCGAGATCGTCGCGCTCCTGGGCCCCAACGGCGCCGGCAAGACGACGACGCTGCGGATGCTGGGCGGGTTGATTCATCCGACGTCTGGGTCGGTGCTGCTCGATCGCCAGACCGTTACACCGGCGACAGCTTCGCGGTTGCGCGCCTCGATCGGATTCCTGACCGAGACGCCCGGCCTCTGGGAGCGCTTGACGGTCCGGCAGAACCTGACCGTGTACGCGCGGCTTCATGGTCTTGCGTCGGCTTCGCTGGCGGTCGATCGGATGCTCGATCTGTTCGGTATTGCGGATCGTGCGCGCGATTTTGCCGGCGAGCTGTCAAAGGGGCTCAAGCAGCGGGTGGCGCTTGCTCGCACGCTGCTTCACGACCCGTCGATTGTTCTGCTCGACGAGCCGACGGCGGGTCTCGATCCGCAGAGCGCTCACGACGTTCGCGAGCTCGTGCGTCGGCTGCGCGACGAGCGGCGCGCGGTCCTGCTCTCCACACACAACCTCGACGAGGTCGATCGCGTTGCCGATCGCGTAGCGGTGCTGCGCACGCGGCTTGTCGCGGTCGACACGCCCGCGGCACTGCGCAGGCGACTGTTCGGCCGCCGGGTCCGCGTCGAACTCGCGCGCGACGCCGCATCGCACGTCTCGGTGCTCAGGGCCAGCGGGATCAATGATGTGGTGGTGGACGGCGCAGTGATTTCAGTCGGGTTGAATGAACACGTCACCATCGCGGGGCTGGTACGGCGGCTGATTGAAAGCGGCGCTGCGATCAACACCGTGATCCCGGAAGAGCGATCACTCGAGGACGTCTATTTGCGCCTGCTGGAAGAGGCGGAATGAAGCGAATCCCGCCGCTCGTTGCAAAGGAACTCACCGAACTCCGGCGCAGTCCGTCGATTTTCCTGCCCGCCGTGCTGACCGGCGCGGCGGCGATTGTCTATCCGTTCATCATCGCGATCATCGTTCCGTATTTTGCCGGCGAGCGCCTGTCCGACTCCAGCGACTTCGCGCTGGCGACGGAGCTGTTCCGCTCGCAGCCCGAAGCGCGCGGGCTCACACCCGAAGGCGCCATTCAAGCGTATATCTTCGAATATGCGTTGGTGCTGATGGTTGGGCTCACGACCGTGACCGGCTCCATGGCGGTCGCCGCACACAGCGTCATCGGTGAGAAACAGGCGCGGACGCTCGAGCCGTTGCTCGCGACGCCGGTCACCACCTTCGAACTGTTAAGTGCGAAAGTGTTTGGCGCGGCGCTCCCCGGAATTGCCCTGATGGTGGCGTGCTTCACCATTTACGTCGCCGCCGTTGCGACATTTGCCGAGCCCGGCGTGTGGCTGATGATGCTGACCCCGCGATCGCTGGCGCTCGTGTTCGTCATGGGACCACTGGCGGCGTTGCTGGGCTTGCAGCTGGCCGTCTGCACATCGTCTCGCGTCAACGATGCGCGCAGCGCTCAGCAGCTGGGTGCCCTCATCATCGTGTTGCCGATCGCGGCGCTTCAAATCGCGCAGTTCATCGGCGGCGTGGTGCTGACCGCGGGGATGATCCTGGCGCTCGCCGTGCTGCTTTGCGCGGGCAATGCCATTCTGATGTCCATTGCCATACGGCTGTTCGACAGGGAATCGATTCTGACGCGCTGGAAGTAGGAAGCAGATGCCACCCCAGACGAACACGCTCGCCGAATTCGGACGTCTGATACGGGTGGCGCTCAAGCATCCGCGCGAAGCCTTTCGGAGCGATGACGCGATCGCCGCTGAATGGAGGGCGCTGAACTTCAGCGCGGCGCCTTCGTTCACCCGGGCAATCGAGGAATACGATGCTCTGGTCGAAATCCTGAGGACCGCCGGCGTGCAGGTCGACTGCCTGCCAGCAGCGTCGCAGACCAACCTCGATTCCCTGTACGTTCGCGATGCATCGATCGTCTGCTCGCGCGGCGTCATCCTGTGCCGCATGGGCAAACGCCATCGCGCCGCCGAACCGGCGGCGCAGAAAGCTGCGTACCGGACCCTCGGCATCCCTGTCGTCGGCGAAATTACCGAGCCGGCACGCCTCGAAGGCGGCGATGTCGTCTGGCTCGACGATCATACGATCGCCGTTGGACATGGTTATCGGACCGATGACGGCGGGATCCTGCAGCTGCGGGCGCTGCTCGGAGATTCCATTGACGAACTCATCGTGGTGCCACTTCCGCACTGGCGTGGACCTGGCGACGTACTGCACCTTATGTCGCTCATCAGCCCGGTTGACCGCGACCTGGCGGTGGTGTATTCGCCGCTGCTGCCCGTCGCCTTTCGCCAGCGTCTGATTGCGCACGGCTGCGAGTTGATCGAAGTCCCGCACGAAGAGTTCGACACGATGGGCACCAACGTCCTCGCGCTTGGTCCGCGCGATTGCCTGATGCTCGCAGGTAATCCGCAGACGCGCAAAGCGCTCGAGCGCGCCGGCGCGCGCGTTCGCGAGTACGCGGGCAACGAGATCAGCGTTAAAGGCGCAGGCGGACCCACGTGCCTTACTCGGCCGCTGGTTCGAGCTCCGGTACGACCGGACTGACGGGCTCCCGCCCGTCGACGTCGCTCGGGGCGCCCTGAGCGGGCGTCGAAGGGCGATGCGGAGTCAGCGTTTCGACCCGCGGCAGCCATAAGGCAAGCACGCCGATCGCCGGCAGGTACGAGCACAGGCGAAACACGTAAGAAATGCTGGTGCGGTCGGCGAGCTCGCCGAGCGCTGCGGCGCCGATGCCGCTGATGCCAAACGCCACGCCGAAGAACAGCCCCGCAATCATCCCGACCCGCCCGGGCATCAGCTCCTGTGCGTAGACGACGATGACTGAAAAAGCCGACGCGAGGACCACCCCGATGATCACCGTCAGAATGCGCGTCCAGAACAGGTTGGCGTACGGCAGCGCCAGCGTGAACGGAAGCACGCCGAGAATTGAGGCAAGGATGACCTGACGTCGGCCGATGCGATCACCAACGGGCCCGCCGATGATCGTCCCTGCCGCGACGGCTCCAAGGAACACGAACAGGTGTATCTGCGCGCTCTGCACCGACAACCCGAAGCGGCTGATCAAATAGAACGTGTAATAGCTGCCAAGGCTCGCCAGATACACGAACTTCGAGAACAGGAGCGCCAGCAGGATGCTGATCGCCGTGACGATCTGACGTGAAGACACCGCGTCACGCCGCAAGGAAGCTGCGCGTCGCGCGGCATGCATCGCGCCGCTTCCCTTGAACCAGCTTCCCACTCGCGCCAGCAGTGCCATCGCCACCAGCGCCGCCAGCGAGAACCACACGATGCTCGCCTGACCGTGGCGCAGCACGAAGAACGCGGCGAGCAGCGGACCAAGCGCGGAGCCGAAGTTGCCACCGACCTGGAAGAACGACTGCGCGAAGCCGTGCCGGCCGCCGGATGCGGCACGCGCCATCCGGGATGACTCGGGATGAAACACTGACGAGCCGAGACCGACAAGCGACGTCGCGGCGAGCACCATTCCGAAGCTGCCCGCCTTCGAGAGGAGAATCATGCCGAGGAGCGTAAAGCCCATTCCGATCGCGAGCGCGTACGGTTTCGGATGGCGATCCGAATAGAAACCGATGACCGGCTGCAGCAACGCTCCCGTGAGCTGCAACACGAAGGTGATGAGGCCAATCTGCGCGAAATCGAGCTGAAAGTTCTGTTTCAGGATCGGGTAAATGGCCGGAATCAGCGACTGCATCATGTCGTTGAGCAGATGGCAGAAGCTGAGAGCCGCGAGGATCTCGAACGCTGGATTCACCGCTGGTTGGTGGTTAGTGGTTCGTGGTTAGAGTTCGCCCGTTCCTACGATATCAAACCACTGCACGAAGCATCACTGCGCGACACACAGGAATCACATCACCAACCACGAACCATTAGAATCACAGAGATGGTGATTCACCGCGTAGCAGTCCTGGGCGCCGGAACGATGGGCTCACAAATCGCTGCCCATTTCGCCAACGCTGGTGTCCCCGCACTCCTCCTCGACGTCACTGCCGATATCGCCCGTGAAGGACTGAAGCGGGCGCGTGCGCTGAAGCCGGACCCGTTCTTCACGCCCGATACGTGGAAGCTGATTTCGACCGGCGGCTTCGACGAGCTCGCACGGGTGAACGACAGCGACTGGGTTATCGAGGCCGTTGTCGAGCAGCTCGACATCAAGCGTGCGCTCCTTGAGAAAGTGGACGCCGCACGCCGGCCCGGGTCGATCGTCAGCTCCAACACGTCGGGCATTCCGATTGCCGCGCTGGCAGAAGGGCGCAGCAACGATTTCCGGCGCCACTGGCTCGGCACGCATTTCTTCAATCCACCGCGATATCTGCACCTCCTCGAGGTGATTCCGACGGGCGAGACCGCCAGCGAAGTGGTCGACGCCGTCGGGTCGTTCGCCGATCATCATCTCGGCAAGGGCGTCGTCATCGCGAAGGATTCGCCGAATTTCATCGGCAATCACATCGCCCTGTACGGCGTCGTGCAGATTCTCAAACAGGTCGAGTCCGGCGCGTTCACCATCGAGGAGGTCGATGCGATTACAGGCCCTCCGCTCGGACGGCCGAAGAGCGCCACGTTCAGGACGCTCGACCTGGCGGGGATCGACATCCTCGCGCACGTCGTGCACAACCTGTACGAGCGCCTTCCCGGCGAAGCTGCGCGGAGCCAGTTCGTGCTTCCCCCGTTCGTCGAAGAAATGGTCGAACGAAAAATGGTCGGCGAGAAAACGGGCCAGGGCTTTTACAAGCGCGTGAAATCGGGGACGGGTGACTCAGAGATTCTGACGGTCGATCCCGCGACGCTCGAGTACCGTCCCCGTACGTCGCCACGTCTTGCATCGCTTGAAGCAGCCGCGGCGATCACTGACGTTCGCGAAAGAGTTCGGACGCTGTACCAGGGCAAGGATCGCGTCGGCGATTTCCTCCGCCAGACGCTTGGCCCGACCCTCGAGTACACCGCGAAGGTCACACCGCAGATTGCACATTCGCCCGACGATGTCGATCGGGTGATGCGATGGGGATTTGGATGGGAGCTCGGTCCATTCGAGCTGCTGGATGCGATTCGCGGACCCGAAGGCTTGGAGTCGCATCAGATACGCGGACCCGAAGGGTCCGTGGCGCCGCGGGAGGTGCCGCCTGCCGCACCGGATCTCCAGCTTCTCAAGTCCTCGAAAGATCGTAGCCGCATCGTCAAGAAGAATGCCGGCGCGAGTCTCGTGGACCTTGGCGACGGCGTGCTGTGCGTGGAATTCCATTCGAAGATGAACGCCATCGGTGGCGACACGATTCAGATGCTCCACAAGGGTCTCAAAGAAGCAGCGGCTAACTTCGCAGCGCTGGTCGTCGGCAACGAAGGCGAGCACTTCTCCGCAGGCGCGAACATCATGCTGTTGCTCCTGGAAGCGCAGGAGGAGAACTGGGACGAGGTCGATCTGATGGTGCGTGCGTTCCAGGGCGCGACGATGGCGCTCCGGTATGCGGACGTGCCAGTGATTGTCGCCCCTGCCAGCCTGGCGCTCGGTGGCGGCTGCGAAATCGTGCTGCACGCGGATCGCGTGCAGGCCGCGGCCGAAAGCTATATCGGTCTTGTGGAAGTCGGTGTGGGATTGATACCGGCCGGTGGCGGTACCAAGGAGATGGTGGCGCGCGCCGCCGAACAGATGCCGCCAGGCTCGACCGATTTTCTACCGCCGATCCAGCGTGCCTTCGAAGCTCTCGGCTTCGCCAAGGTCTCGGCAAGCGCCGCCGACGCTCAACGTCTGGGCCTCCTGCGTTCCGTGGACGCGGTGACGATGAACCGTGAGCGATTGATTGCGGACGCGAAGGCGAGAGCACTGCAGCGCGTCGCTGAGGGCTATCAACCACCGGCACCGCGCACGGCGATTCCCGTCGGAGGCGACGCAGTCCTCGCACCTCTGAAGCTCGGCATCCATCTGGCCTGGCGTGCCGGGCGCATCAGCGATTACGACGCGCTCATTGGCCGAAAGCTCGCGACGATCATGGCAGGTGGATCGCTGCCCCATCCCTCAACGGTCACTGAACAGAATCTGCTGGATCTCGAACGCGAGGCTTTTCTGAGTCTGGTCGCTGAACGGAAGACGCAGGAACGAATCCAGCACACGCTGAAGACCGGGAAGCCCTTGAGGAACTGAGTCGGGAGTCGGGAGTCGGGATTCGGGATTCGAAACTGATGAACATTATCGACCGTGGCTCCGGAGAACCGCTCGTCGTCATCCCCGGCATTCAAGGTCGATGGGAGTGGATGAAGCGTGGCATCGATGCGCTCGCCAGGCGCACGCGCGTCATCACCTTCTCGCTGGCTGACGAACCCTCGTCCGGGGCTGGTTTCGATGACTCCGCCGGGTTTTGGAGCTACGTCGACCAGATACGGAATGCGCTCGATCAATCGGGTATCGACAAGGCTGCGATTTGCGGTGTGTCGTATGGCGGGCTCATTGCCGGAGCATTTGCCGCGCGTTTCCCCGGCCGGGTAACGTCGCTGATTCTGGTCTCGGCGCTGCCGCCATCATGGCGTCCTGACGCGCGCGTTTTGTTCTTCCTGCGGTCGCCGTGGCTTCTCTCACCGCTCTTCTGTCTCGGGTCGGTACGTCTATACGGGGAATTTGCTGCGGCAGAGGACACGTGGTGGAGCGGTGTGACGTCAGCCTGCCGCGCGGGCGTCAATGTCCTGCTCCATATGTTTCACCCCGGCCGAATGGCGCGGCGTGTGCATCTGCTCAGCTCGGTATTCGGTCCCGGACGGATCGATGCGGAGCTGGCACACGTCAAAGTACCTACGATGATTGTGACGGGCGAGGAATCGCTGGAACGGGTCGTTTCGCCGCGGATCACGCGCGAATATCTCGCAATCTGGCCGAATGCGCACGTCGAAACGCTGGCCCGCACCGGTCACCTCGGCATGATCACGCGTCCTGACGAATTTGCGGCGCTCATCTCTGCTTTCGTGGCTGCCCACGCGGCGAGAAAAAGTGCCTGAAACTGTTCGCGAGATCCCCGGGCCTTCGGGACCTCTCGAGGTGCTGATCGAGCAGCCTGCCGACAAGCCTCGGGCGGCGGTGGTGTTCGCGCACCCGTTGCCGACCCACGGCGGCACAATGCACACGAAGGTCGTCTTCCAGGGGGCCAAGGCGCTGGCTCGCATCGGCTGCGTGGTGCTGCGGTTCAATTTCCGAGGTGTCGGCCGCAGCGCGGGTGCATGGGACGAGGGACGCGGCGAATGCGATGACTTCCGCGCCGCCGTCGATTTCATGGCGGCTCAGCATGCCGGTGTCGAGCTGTGGGCTGCCGGATTTTCCTTCGGCGCCTACGTTGCGCTGACCGCCGGCGCACAGGATGATCGAATTTGCACCTTGATCGGCATCGCGCCGCCGGTCAACCGGTACGACCTCTCGATCGCGAAACGATCGACGAAGCCGAAGTTCATTATTCACGGTGAGGCCGACGAGCTGATTCCGCTGAAGCAGGTGCGCGAGTTTTATGCGCAGCTCGCCGACCCCAAAGAGCTGGTCGAGATCGATCGCGCCAACCACCTGTTCGACGGGCAGGTCGGCGAGGTGGCGGATGCGCTCGAGGATCTGCTGGCGGATTTCTCATGCAGGATGCAGTAATCGTTTCAGCGACTCGAACCGCCGTCGGCCGGGCGCCCAACG
>Ga0114129_10016229_pt1 | contig 10597 bp, 9 predicted proteins | sample RhiMetdeltSRZDD1_FD_80071 | JGI IMG/M metagenome (GOLD analysis project Ga0114129, IMG submission 80071) | Populus rhizosphere microbial communities from Tennessee, USA - Rhizosphere MetaG P. deltoides SRZDD1 (version 2) (version 2) | ecosystem: Host-associated > Plants > Roots > Rhizosphere >... | reverse complement strand
GCCCACGGCATGAACGGAATGTGCGGCTCGGATCGCGATCCACCGCGGCCGCCGTCGTCGCCGCCGCCGCCGCGCCCGGCCGGCCCGGCGCCGCGGCCGCTCGCGTGATCGGCCATGTTCTGGATGTACGGCACGTTCCAGACGCCCTTCTCTCCCGGCGCCCGTCCGAGGTTCGGCGTCCCGTCCGCCAGCCGCGGCGTCGGGGCCGGCGGCGTCGTACTGCGCTGCTGGCCGCTGATCGCCCCGCTAATCCCGAGGCTAATCCCGAGCGGCGTCATGCAGACGACGACGGTCAACGCCGCGAGCACGGGGCGAAGATAGGCGCGCATCACGGTGTCGCCTGGCTCGACGCGCCGAACAGGCGCTGCCCGGTGCCCGCGAGGATGACGATGCGAGCGTTGCCGAGCGGTTCTCCGCTGCGCGCCAGGCTCCCTTCGACCGAGACGATGTCGCCAATCTTCAGGGTATTGCGCGTCCATCCCTGGCGCATCAGCCCGTTGGGACTTCCCAGCTCAATCGCCCAGTTCGTCACCTTACGGGTGGCCGTGTCGGTGACGTCGATATAGAAGAAAGTGTGCGGGTTCTGCCATTCGACTTTCGTGACGAGCCCGGTCAGCTTCATCGGCTTGGCGGCGTCGAACTCGGCCGCAAAGGAGTGGTGGGCGAAGACGGCCGCTGCGCCCTTCAGAAGCAGGACGCCGACGACCCCCACGCCGGTCGTGAATCGCATGCGCTTGGTCATTCCGCCCTCCGCGTTCCTATCATATGCTTCGCGGTGCAGGAGGCAAGATGGGCACTCCCGATAAGCGAACGAAAGAGCCAGGAAAACTTTTCGTACTGATAGCGATCCTTGTCGCCGTGGGCAGTCAGCTCCCCGCGCAGCAGTTCCCGCCGGGCTTCGTCGACCCGGCACCCGTGCTGGCGGCGGCGTCGGCCGCGATTGGCGAACAGAACCTCCGCTGCATCACCTTTTCCGGCACCGGCTACAGCGGGGCCGTTGGGCAGACCTTCGAGAACGCCGTCAACGTCGACTGGGCGCGTTCGGAGATGGCCAACTATACCCGCACCATCAACTGGGAAAGCGGGACGAGCAAGGAAACCTTCGACCGCAAGCCGGGAACCAATCCGGCGTCCTGGAAGTACGGCATCGGCTGGGTCGGCGGCACGCCGACCCAGAAGAACGTCCGGCAGACCCACATCGTCAACGGCCGCGTCGCGTGGCACATCGATGGCGATGGCCCGCCGGTCGCCGTGCCGCCCGAGCTCGCAGAGGTCTACCAGCTCGATATCTGGCTCACCCCGCATGGCTTCCTGAAGGCCGCGCGAATGCCGGGCGCCAATCCGAGGGCGCTGTGGCGGTGGGAGCAGCTGGAAAAGGGTCGCGACGGCAACGTCGTCTCTCCCGAAAAGGTCCACGTGGTGGGCATCACGGTGCTCGGGAAGTACCGCGTCGACGCCACCATCAACAGCCAGAACGTCATCACGCGCATCAAAACCACGGTGAACGAGAACACGCTGGGCGACTTCAACATCGAGCACGAGTCGACCGAGTTCGTCGCTGCCGGCAGTTCGAAGTGGCCGATCAACTGGCACTCGCACCAGGGATGGGACGACAACTGGCAGTTCTATTCGCAGAGCACCGGACACAACGCCTACGGCGGCAAGTTTCCGATGGTCCAGGCCAACGCCTGCGGTGATCCCGTGCCGGTCCCCGAATCAGTCCGGCAGACGCCGGCGCCGAACCCGGCGCAGGTCGCGGTGGAGAAGATGGCCAATGGCGTCTACCTGCTGGGCGGCGGACCCGCGAACAGCTACATGGTGGAGTTCCGCGATTTCGTCGCCGTGTTCGAGGCCCCGCTGAGCGAAGAACGCAGCCTGGCCGTCATCGACCAGGTCGCGAAGCTCGCGCCCGACAAGCCGATCCGCTGGCTGATTTCGTCGCATCCGCATTTCGATCACATTGGCGGCCTGCGCACGTACAACCACATCGGCGCCACGGTGGTCACGCACATGCTGAACCTGAAGCTGCTGAACAACGACGTGCTGACCTACAAGGCGCGGACGGTGAAGCCTGACATTCTGTCGCTGTGGCCGCCCACGGAGGTCGCCGAAGGCTACAACTACGAGGCGATCCAGGAGAACTTCGTCATCACCGACAACAGCCGTATCCTCCGCGTGTACTATGTGCAGCCGCTGCAGCACGTGTCCGGCATGCTCATGGCGTATCTGCCGGCCGAACGCATCGCCTTCGAAGCCGATCTCTTCGACACGCACGAGCCGCCGCGGCCCGCGCAGATGCCCGCGATGCGCAGCTTCCTCAACCAGGTCCAGCGGATGAAGCTCGATGTAGCGACGGTCGCGCCCGTGCACGGCAAGCCGGTGCCATGGAGCACTTTCATGGAGGCGATGGGCAGCGCGGCGAAGACGAACTGAACCGATGAATTCGAGGATTTGAGGGTTTGAGAATTTGAGAGCTCAACGCAGAAACAGCGTACGGATGATCGTGACGATGAGCATGCCCAGGAGGCCGCCCGCCATCGCGGGTTCGGGCTGGGCTGAAAGTCCTTTCACCTCGCGCATCCGCTCGAGCAGCGTGTCCTGCAGCGACGGTTCGGCCGGCAAGGACGGTTTCTTCGGGCGGCGCCAGCTCCGATCCTCCAGCAATCGTGATCCGAGCCCGTATCCCAGCGAGGCCGTGCCGATGGTGTAGTAGCCGAGCGCGACGATGGCGACGCTTGTCGGCAGGTCGACGTGCAGGCTCCACCACACGATTCCAGACCCCGCAAGCACAACAACCAGGTCGATCGCGGCGGCCGTGACCCGCTTCCGCACTCTCGCGAGGCGTTCGATGCGGCCGTCATCCAGCGTCATCGACACGGAGCACGATTCCCCGGCGTCTTCGCCGGTCCCGAGCGCAGGCGCCGCGGGCGCAGTCGCCTCCCCGTCCGGGAACAACCGGACGAACTCCGCCATCGTCGATTCCAGAGGACGATCAATTGCCCTAAGATATTCGCGCAGATACGAACGGCGGTACAACCCCTGGGGCCAACGCGAGAGGTCGTTCTCCTCCAATCCCTTCAACAACGAGCGGCTGATTTTCGTAGACGCCGCGATCTCTTCGAGCGACACGCCCTTACTCTCGCGCGACGACTTCAGCCGCGCGCAGAATGCTGCTCGACGGTCTTCTAACACCGCATCATCCTTGCTCCCTGGATTTCCTGGGTACTGCGGGACCGCAAGCAAGAATCGCGCTGATCGAGTACCACTCACCGGCCGTTTGTCGTGCACTTTGGCGCGCGATCGGTGAGTAAATCTTTCTCTCTATTCCGTCGTCATCCCGTACACCGACGTCGCTGCTGTATCATCCGCGAGCATGCCCGTCCTTCTGATTGCCGGCATCGCGCTCCAGGGAGTTCCGCCTTGACGTTTCGACCACATCGGTGCCATCGTGACGCCCCACCACCGGTTCGGGACGCCGCTGAGCATGGAGGCGAGATGAACAGCAACGCCGTTTTCGCTTTGGCCTGCACAGTGTTTCTGTTTCTTCCGCTGCAGGCGTCGGCGCACCACAGCGCCGCCGCGTTCAACACCCAGCAGGAAGTGAAGACCACCGGCACCGTCACCGCCTACAGGTTCGCCAACCCGCATATCTACCTCACCCTCCAGGTGAGGAAACCCGACGGATCGACGGCGTCCCTGGAGGTCGAAGCGGGCGCCGCGTCGGTGCTGAACGGGCTCGGTTTCACCAGGAACGCGATCGCGGTCGGCGACGTGGTGATGATTGTCGGCAACCCCGCGCGGACCAGTCCCGAGAAGCTGATGCTGGGGAAGGAGCTCTACAAGCGGGACGGCACGTACTATCCGCTGAATATCTCCTCGCGGACGATCTATACGGCCAGAAACGATGTTGCGACCAGCATTGCCGGGACGTGGTTTTCGCCGAACACTGAATTCTTCGGCTATAACGGCGCCGCCGCGAAATGGCCGCTGACCGACAAAGGGAAGGCCGCCGTGGCCGCGGTCGATCCCAAGGCGACGACACAGAAGGACTGTGTTCCCGTCGGCGCACCGACGCTGATGCTCTATCCAGTGGCGACCACCATCACGGTGCGACCCGATCGCGTGGTGATGAACGTCGACTGGATGGAGTCCGAACGCACGATCTTCCTTGACGGGCGCCGGCATCCACCAGCCACGGACACGTCCCTTCACGGCCATTCGGTCGGCCGATGGGAAGGAGACATGCTCGTGGTGGAGACGACCAACTTCAGGGACCACCCGATGGGCCTCTCGACCACGCTGCCGAGCAGCGCTCAGAAGCGCCTCGTGGAGCGCTTCCGTCTCGGCGACGATCGCAGGAGCCTGATTTATTCGGGCGTGATCGAGGATCCCGTCTATTTGACGCGGCCGGTCGAGTGGACGGGGCGATTGGAGTACCGGCCCAACATGCGCTTCTCAAACGAGAAGTGCGATCTGGGAATCGCCCGGAGATTCCTCGGCGACTTCTAAGCGCGACCGGCGATCTGCCGGGCACTCACCCGGCGACGAGCCCCGCGTGGTCGCTGCCGCCCTCGGTAAGTCCGCGTGCCTTCATCCATTCGTATGTACGGTCGAAGAGCACCGGATCGTACTGGTCGACATGCTTGTAGCGCACGAACGCCTGCAGCAGCTCATGCGGCTGCAACGCCCCGTTGGTGTGCGCCGCGACGTGATGGGCATATTTGTGGAAGTCGGCGTTGATGCGGTCGACGGCCTGATTCTCCGCCTCGTAGTAGGCCTGGCGCTGTTCTGACGTCAGATCGGGCGAGATCACTTCGCCTCCCCGGTAGAAACACGCGGCGACGATGTGCGCGCCGTCCTTGAGGCCGAGGCTGATGAACGGCTCCATCAACGTCACCACCCGGCTCGTCCCGTTTTTGAGCGCCGCCCAGCGCGCCTGCGGCAGGCCACCCCGCTCAATCCTCACATGGTCGGCACCGATCGCGCTTTCGAGCATCTGCAGTGTGCAGTAGTGCGAGCCGGTGAGCTCCTGGACCACGACCGGCACATCGGCAAGATCGCGCGGCACCTGCAGCGCTTCGTCAAACGTCAGGATGGCTTGTGCCGCCACCGCGGCACGCAAGGCGGCGATGTTTCCGGCGCGCGTACCGCGTTCAAGCCGGTCGATGCTCGCCCATTCGCAGACGTTGTAGCTGTCCGCGGACCCACGCTCGAACATCCGCTCCTTGAGCCGCGACATGATCGGCCGTTCCGCTCGATCTCTCTCGCGATCGGCGTAGGTGGCGGAAAAGCGGACGTCCAGGCCGCGCGCTTCAAAGAGTCCTTCCTCGATGCCGACGATCACCGGCAAATCGAATACCGGGTTATTGGGTGCAATCCTGATGAGCGGTTTCGTCTGCAGAGACATGCCATTGCTCCTGCCCGAAGGGTTTCCATATTGGTGCTGATTCCAGCGCCGGCATCTTATTGCCGCAACGCGTAGACGAACAGCACGCTGCCGGCGGCGATCGCGACGTATTGCCTGCCGTCAATCGAGTACGACATCGGTCCAGCCGAGACCTGTCCGCCGACGCTGGCACGCCACAGCGGTTCGCCGGTACGCGCGTCGAGCGCAAAGAAGTAGCCTTCACGGCCGCCGGCGAAGACCAGGTCCGACGCGGTCGACAGCACGCCGCTGTCGGTCACGTCGACCATCTTGAATTCCCATTTGCGCTCGCCGGTCCGCGGGTCGAACGCCTGGATCGCGCCGTATCCGTCCTCGGGCAGCCGCTGATTGATCGCGCCCGCGGGCGGCCGCAGCGCCGGGAACGACATCGTCGGAAACCTGCCGACGAACTGGCTGCCTTCCTTGTACTCGACGGGCACTTTGAAGTAACGCGAGAACGTATCCATCCAGCTTGGAATGTAGAACAGGCCGGTGCGCGGGCTGTACGACGGCGAGTACCAGTTCGTCGCGCCCTGGTTGTTCGGGTAGACGAGCGTGCCCTCCTGCGTCGGCGCGAGCGCGCGCTTCGGTCTTCCGTGTTCATCGAAGCCTGTCGCCCACGTCACCTTCGTATATGGCTTGCCCTGCAGGAACTGGCCGGTCGTCCGATCGAGCACATACCAGAAGCCGTTCCGGTTCGCCCACAGCATCAGCTTGCGCGGCTGCCCCTGCCACGGCATGTCGACCAGCACAGGCACCTGCGTGGCGTCGTAATCGAACTCGTCGTGCGGCGTGAACTGGTAATGCCACTTCAACCGCCCCGTGTCGGCGTCGAGCGCAATCACCGAATCGGTGTACAGGTTGTCGCCGGGACGCGGATCGCCGTTCCAGTCGGGCCCCGGATTGCCAGTGCCCCAGTACGTCAGGTTCAGCTGCGGATCGTACGAGCCGGTGACCCACGCCGGTCCGCCGCCGGTCTTCCATGCGGTCTTCCCCGCATCGGTCCACGTGTCGTGACCGGGCTCACCGGGGCCCGGAATCGTGTTGAAGCGCCACACCTCGGCACCCGTCCTCGCGTCGAACGCGGCGACGAACCCGCGAATGCCGTATTCACCCCCCGACGGTCCGACGATGACCTTGTCCTTGACGATGAGCGGCGAGAGCGTGAACGAGTAACCCAGCGCCGGGTCGACCAGCGCCTTGTCCCAGATCGGCCTGCCGTTTTTCGCGTCGATCGCGAGGAGATGGCCGTCGATCGTCGCCATGAACAGTGTGTCGCCGAGAATCGCCACGCCGCGGTTGACGCGCCCGCAGCAGACGCGCGCCAGCGGGGAAATCGCGGCGGAGTAAATCCAGAACATCCGTCCCGTGGCGGCATCGAGCGCGACGAGATGATTTGGCGGAAGCACCGTGTACATGACGCCGTCGACGACGAGCGGCGTGGCCTCGAATTTCTCGTTCGCTTCGGCCGGCGCCCGCGTCTGGAACACCCACTGCAGCTCCAGGTTCCTGACGTTGGCCGGCGTAATCTGCGTGAGCGGACTGTAGCGCCAGCCGGAGAGGTTCCCGGAATACGTCAGCCAGTTCTGCGGCTCCTGATCGGCGCGGAGGATCCGCTCGAAGCTGACCTGCGCATTGGCGAGCGCCCCGGCGGCGACCACGAAGACCAGCGCCCATGCCGTCGATCGCAATCCGTTCGTCACGGGTTGAAACCTTTCAGCGAGACGAGATACCCGATCACGTCGTCGACTTCCTGAATCGTGAGCGTGTCCCGGTACGAGGGCATCGGCGACGTGCTGATGAAGCCGTGCTGCCGGACGTTTCTCTTTTGAACCGAGACCAGGCGTTCATCCGAATCGAGCATCTGGATGGAGAAGCTGTCCTGGTTCAGCAACCGTCCCGTCACGGTCCGGCCGTCCGTGGTCACGAGCCTGAACGGCCGATTGCCGGGACGCATGGTGGCGCTCGGATCGAGCAGCGCGTCGCGCAGCTCGGGAAGCGGCCGGGTCAGGCCGACCTCGGTGAGGTCGGGCGCCAGCCGCGGCCCGCGTCCATACACGCGATGACAGGTCGTGCACCGCCCCTTGCCTTCAAAAATCGTCTGGCCGCGCGCGGGATCGCCCACTCCGCGCAGGACGGCCGTGCCGATGCCGGTGCGGACCATCGTCATGTTTCGCAGGTAACCGACGACCTGCGCGGCCTCCTGATCGCTGAAGCTGTGCGGCGGCATCGCCGTGCCGGGAATGCCGGTCTTGATGATCGTGATCAGGTCGGTATCGGACGTGCCCCGGCGAAACTGACCGCGGGCCAGCTCGACGCCGGGAATCTCATCGCCGGCGGGACCGTGACATCCGGCGCAGGTGGATTGATACAGGCGCGCGCCGTTCTCGATGTCGGCGGGCGTATAGCCGTGATCCTGGGCGATCGCTTGCCCCCGGTCGTTCAGCGGCAAAAGCGTCCCGGCCGCGGCGGCGAGGCCAACGACGAGTACGGCGACCCTGCGCATGACTGCCAGCCCGCAGATAATAGCGCTAAGATACGCGGCACGAGGCGCACGTTTATGAAGAAAATGGCGGTTCTCTCGCTGGCAATTGCCGTGTCGGTGTGGCGAATCAGCGCCCAGCCGGGTCCTTCGCCCGCCGCACCTCAGGAATACATCACCGGCGTCGTGCAGAGCGACAACGGCACGGAAGCCGGGGTCTGGGTGATCGCCGAGACGACCGATCTTCCGACGCCGTTCACCAAGATCGTCGTGACCGATGACCGCGGCCGCTTTGTCCTGCCGGATTTGCCCGCCGCGACATACAGCGTGTGGGTCCGCGGTTATGGCCTGGTGGACTCGTCGAAGACGGCGATGAAGCCGAGTGCCAACGCCGTCACGCTTCGCGCGGTGCTCGCGCACACGCCGCAGGAGGCGGCGCGCGTCTATCCCGGCGATTACTGGCTGTCGCTGATGGAACCTCCCGCGAAAACCGAGTTCCCGGGCACGGGCCCCGATGGCAACGGGCTTGGCACGGCGATGCTGTCGCAGAACCACTGGATCAACTCGCTCAAGTCGGACTGCAACTTCTGTCATCAGCTCGGCAACCGCCTCACGCGCAGCGTGGATCACATCCTCAAGGCGAAGCCGGAGCTCAAGACGCACGCCGAGGCCTGGGAGTGGCGCCTGGGGACCGGCGTGCGCGGCAACGCGATGTACGCGGTGCTGCAGAACCAGGGGAAGAATCGTCCGCTGCGGACGTTTGCCGGCTGGACCGAGCGCATCGCGAAGGGGGAGGTGCCGCCGGTGCCGCCCAGGCCGTCGGGCGTCGAGCGCAACGTGGTCCTCACGCTCTGGGACTGGGGGACCGACCATTCTTTCATGCACGACGAGGTGGCAACCGACAAGCGCCGTCCGACCCTGAACGGGCGCGGACCGATCTACGCCGTGTCCGCCGGGCACGGCACGCTGGTGATGCTCGACCCCGCGACAAACCGCACCGAAGAGATCGAGATTCCGACGCGCGCGCCGCGGGCAGAGGTACCGTCGAGGTTTCCGAAGCCCAATCGCCCGTCGCTCTGGTGGGGCGAGGAGCATCTGTGGGGCAACCCGCCGTACAACCCGGCCGATCCGCACAATCCGATGATGGACGCCAGGGGCCGCGTGTGGATCACGTCGAAGATCCGGCCGAACGCGGACCCGGCGTGGTGCAGCGATCCGGCCAACCGGTTCGCGGCGTGGTTCCCGCTGCGCACCAGCGCGCGCCAGGCGTCGTTCTACGATCCGCAGACGAAGCAGTTCACGCTGATCGACACGTGCTACTCCACGCACCATCTCCAGTTCGACAACGACGCGAACGAGACGCTCTACTTCAACGAGCTGACCGGCCCGATCGTCGGCTGGGTCGATACGAAGCTCTTCGACGAGACGAAGGACGAGCAGAAGGCGGTCGGCTGGTGCGGCCAGGTCGTCGACACCAACGGCGACGGAAAGATCACACGGCCATGGAATGAACCGGCCGGTCGCGGCGGGGCCGCCGGATCCAATCCGGCGCTCGACACCATGGTCGACTTCAACCTCTATAGCGTCGTGCCCAGCCCGGTCGACAACTCGGCCTGGGGAGTCTCCGAGCGATTCCCGGGGTACCTCGTGCGCGTCGATCGCGGCGCGAATCCGCCCGAGAGCTGCCGTGCGGAAATCTTCCGCGTGCCCGAGCCGGGGTTCGATCCGCGCGGCGTCGACATCGACACCAACGGCGTCGTCTGGACGGCGCTCGCCGCCAGCAGCCATCTCGCCAGCTTCGATCGCCGCAAGTGCACGACAACGCTCGGCCGCAAGGCCGACGGCAGCGAGTGCCGGGAAGGCTGGACGCTGTACCAGACCAAGGGCCCGAAACTGCGCGGCACCGACATCCCGGCTGACTTCCACTATTTCAACTGGGTGGACCAGCGGAACATCCTGGGGCGCGGCGAGAACACGCCGCTCGCGACCGGATCGAATTCCGATTCACTGCTCGTGCTCGACCCGCGCACGCAGCAGTGGCTGACGCTGCGGGTGCCGTATCCGCTCGGCTTCTATTCGCGCGGGCTCGATGGCCGGATTGATGATCCCGGCGCCGGCTGGAAAGGGCGCGGTCTGTACGCCAACTACGGCACGCACTTCGTCTGGCACATCGAGGGAGGCAAAGGTACCAAGGGCAAGCTGGTGAAGTTCCAGCTGCGCCCCGATCCGCTCGCGCGCTGATGCCGATCTACGAGTACGCATGCCGGCAGTGCGGCCATCAGTTCGAATTCCTGGTCCTGCCCTCCTCCAACACCGCACCGGCGTGCCCGGAATGCAAAGGGCACGAGCTGGAGCGGCTGCTGTCTGGATTTGCCGTCAACACCGCGGAATTGACCCGCGCACGAGTTAAACAGGCGCGCGCCGCGAAGGCCCAGAGCAAAGATCAGAAAGACCAGAAGGTCGCCGAAGCCGAAGAAGTCAGGGACCACAGGCACTGACCGGATCGATTCCGAATCATTGTCGAACGAGCCGGATCTCGTAGTGCGTGTCGCCGTTGATGATCACTTTCCTGCTCGTGTCGGCGGCATCAGGGGCCTCTGGAACATTGGGCACCAGAGGATCCTCGAAGCCCTCTTTGCTCGCCCCGATCCTATTTCTCGCGCCGCCATACAATCCCGACAAGCGGTACG
>Ga0114129_10016225_pt1 | contig 10598 bp, 8 predicted proteins | sample RhiMetdeltSRZDD1_FD_80071 | JGI IMG/M metagenome (GOLD analysis project Ga0114129, IMG submission 80071) | Populus rhizosphere microbial communities from Tennessee, USA - Rhizosphere MetaG P. deltoides SRZDD1 (version 2) (version 2) | ecosystem: Host-associated > Plants > Roots > Rhizosphere >... | reverse complement strand
GTCTGAGCCGTGGCCGGCTCGATCGAGCTGCGCGGGGTCTCGAAGGCCTTCGTGCTCCGCCACAACGCGGCCCGGAGCCTGAAGGTCCGCCTCATCGGCCTGGTCGACCCGCGCCAGCGGGAGCGCAGCAACCTCTTCTGGGCGCTCCGTGACGTCGACGTACAGATCGCGCCAGGGGAGTGCCTGGGCTTGGTCGGGCCGAACGGCTCCGGGAAGAGCACGCTCCTGCGGATCATGGGACGAATCCTTCCCCCGACCGAGGGGGAGGTCGACGTCCGCGGCCGGGTCACGCCGATGATCGAGCTGGGCGCCGGGTTCCACCCCGAGCTGACAGGGCGGGAGAACCTCGACTTGACCACCTCGCTCTACGGGCTGTCGTCTCGAGAGACCGAGCGGCTGGCCCCCGCCATCGTGGCCTTCTCCGACCTGGGGCAGTTCATCGACGAGCCCGTGAAGAACTACTCGACCGGGATGGCCGCCCGGCTGGGGTTCTCGATCGCCGTGCACCTGGATCCGGAGGTGCTGCTGATCGACGAGGTGCTCGCCGTCGGCGACGAGCAGTTCCGCCAAAAGTGCCTGGACCGCATGGATGTGCTCCGGCGGCGCGGTACGACCCTCGTGCTCGTCTCGCACGACACGCGGATGGTGGAGCGGATGTGCGACCAGGCCTGCCTGCTGCTCGGCGGCCGCGTCGCGGTCACGGGCGAGCCGGCGCGGGTGATCGAGGCGTACCGCGGCGCGATGGCCGGGGCCGCGACCGGGTCCCGCGGCGGTCCGGTGCGGGTGCCGCCGGGGGGCTGATCCCGACACGGCACAGCCTCGGGTGGGGCGCCCGGTGCCCGGGCGGCGCTCAGCGGCCTGCCGCCGGGTCTCTCCCGCGCACCCCCGACGCAAGGCCCCCCCGGGCCCCTGGGGACCCCCCCGCCGCCACATGGCCTACGCCCCAGGCGTGCCGACGCCGCGCGTCTTCTTACCGTCGGCCACCGCACCCGCCCCAGGAGGAATTGCTAGGGCTTTTCCGGCAGCGGCTCAGTCGGAGAAGGTGGGCTTAACCTCGGTGATCGGTGCTGGTCGGGGACCGTCGCCCAGCCCGTGTACCTGGGGAGAACGGGATAGAGGCGGCGCGCAGTGTGTAACCGATCTCACCGACTACACACTTGACGTTCTCTTCTTCGTTGTGGACCGGGATCACGACGGACAGCGACGTCCTTATCGTCATTCCGGAGCCGTGAGCAAGGGTTTCGGCGACTCAATCTCTCGACGCGCAAGACCCTGGTCGAGGAGACCCCGCTTGAGGGCCTCCTTGTGCCACAGATCGTTGTAGTACCGTGGATTGGTATAGTCGTCGCCGCCCTCCAGCGCGTCCCAGATCTCCAGAATGGCCCTCTCGAGCGGGCGGACGGGGTCCAGGTTGAACACTTCCCTGAACTTGGAGTCGTCCGCTTGGTAGTCCAAGACCACCTCGAATGGCCTGATGTCCAACTCGATGGCGATCCGTCTTCGAGCGCTGAGAACCGTTTGAAACTCCCTGGCCAGGTCGATGATCCTGTGATTCGCGGTAACGACATTGAAGGTGTCGCCGCCGACGAGCTCCAGGGGAAGCTCCAGGGCGGCGGTGTAGGCTGCCACGGCGTCTTGAATGTCAAGCATTGGTCGATGCATGTGCCCGCTTGCGTTGACCGTGATCTTGCGGCGGGAGAATGCGTCCTTTGCGAAGGAGTTCAGCACGAGGTCATAGCGCATCTTGGGGGAAAGACCGTACAGGGTGCCCTTGCGGAGGATGATCGGCTTGAACCCGTGGTCGGTGAGCTGAACAAGCGCTTCCTCGGCCGCTCTCTTGGAGAGCGCGTAAGGGCCAAAGATGTCGATCTGGTCGTCTTCTTTGGAACGGGGGGGGCTCGTGTTCGGGGTGTATTTGTTGGCGCAGTAGATGGAGCAGGATGAGGCGAAGATGAAGCGCGAAACGCCTCGGGACTTGGCGAGGAGAGCCAGAGTCTCCGTGCCTAGATGGTTGACGCGATCGGTGTAGCGTGGACTCTGATAGGAAGCGGTACTCTGACTTGAGAGACCGGCTAGGTGGATCACGGCACTAATACCGTCCATCAGGTTCGCTGGCGGCCGGAGAACGTCGCCGGGAACGAGTTCGACCTCGTCTCTGGCGACTGCCAGACCAGCATCGCCGAAGATCAGTTTGTCGAAGATTCTGACCTGGTAACCGCGCCGCACAAGCGTGGCTACCAGCACGCTACCGAGATATCCCGCCCCGCCTGTAACGAGAATCCTCCCCCGGTTCATGGCAGGCTCCCGGCCGGCAGCGCGGAGGCGACGTCCATCGGGCCTCGAGGTCTGCGTGCTGTCAAGGCGGTTAGCGTCACGGCGGTCGATATTACCACAGTCGATTCCCGCGGCCAGAAGGGCTTACCATGGCGTCGGTAAGACGAGGAGACAATCCCCGGGGGCGCGCCCCCTTTGCCCTGTGCCGGCAGCCAAGACGGCGCGGCGTGCCCGTGCCGGCGCACCAGGGACGCGGGTCTGGTCGAAGCCTGGCGAGCGGCACGGGCACGCAGGGTGGGCACACATCGGCCACCTGCCTCAGAGCCGGCCGGCCGCGTGACACCGACGGCCGGGCGGCGCAGATTTGGAGGGGTGGAACAGGAAGGAGCAGGCGGCAAGAGGCGGAAAGCAACGACAGCAGGAGTCGGGAATGAACAAGAAGCCCTAGGGCGGGGGCAAATCGGGCGAGCGAGTTCGAACGAGTACTGCAAGAGCGAGTGCAGCTACTTGACTCATGCGAAGGTTCTCGTCTATATAGGGAGGCACTCTTGTCCAGATCCGCGGTCTATGACGTAGTGGAGGAGCGCAGGATCCCGCTCCGGGGCCCGGTGGGCGGGGACGAGGTCGGCCGCTTGACAGGCCTGAGGGCGGGCGAGGAGTGCGTGCACGCCTCGCGCCGGATCCACATGTACGACCTCACGAAGGACGAGGCGCTCGTCTTCTTGATTACCGCCTCGTCTTCGGGACCACGACGATGCCGCCGTCTAGTCTAGAAGGGCCCGTGGTGGATCGAGCCGTTGTTCAGGGCGCTGAAGCAGCACTTCGAGATCCACGCCTTCGTCGGTACCCGCACCGACGCCCTCAAGGTCGAAGTGTGGACAGCGCTCATCGCCATGCCTGTCCTCAGGTACCTCCAACTCCGGTGGCGCCTCGGCTGATCGCTCTCGAACCTCGCGGCGCTGCTCCAGATGAACCTTCTCACCCATCGCGCCCCGCGGGCTTGGCTCGATGCTCGATGAGCCGTTCGAGGGTCCGCCGGCCCTTCCTCAGGGCCTCGCAGGGGGAGTTGGCCCTTGCCTAACTCGTCCCGGACAGCAGGACCGTCAACCTGATCTCGGCCCCTCCTCTCGTGCGATATCCCAGAATCCTCCGATCCCGCATCCTGCCCAGCTGGGACAGCCCTGAATAGGGAGGTTTCTAAAAGATATTGTCTATGGCCCGCCCGTACGGTCTCGTGGGTGTGCTCCTTGTCGTCGCCGATCTCTGTGCCATCGTCTCGAGCTTCTATCTTGCCTTCACAATCCGAACGATTCTGAATCCGCTGTTCGATGAGCAGTTTGACTTCAGCCTCGCGTCGACGGTCTTCTTTCCTCTGTATCTCACCGCGCTGTTGTGGCTGCTCACATTTCGGCAGTTGGGCCTGTACGCGTACGAGCGCCGCTTTGATCTTTCGCGGATGTTCCTGCAAATCTCCAAGGGCTGCACGCTCGTCTTCATCTTTCTCGTCCTCGCTTCGTTTTTCACATCGAGAGAATCGTACTCGCGCTCTCTCCTAATCTTCCTGCTTCCCTCGAGCGTTTTCACGGTCACCTGCTGGCGGCTGGCGGCTGTCGGCGCGTTGCGCTGGCTGACTCGGCAGGGGTACGGGTCCGAGCGGGTGGCCGTCGTCGGGTGGGAAGAAGCGGCGCGGCGGCTCGCGGCCAAGATCGAGAGGCAGCCAGCTCTCGTGTTCTGCGGATACATCGGCTTGGATTCGTCGAGCTCCGGTGCGGTGCCGGCGGATACCCTGTATCTCGGGTCCCTGGACGAGATCGAGAAGCTCATCGAGCGGCACCAGCTGACCCGCCTCGTCTGCCAAGACCACGTTCGTAGCCGGGAGCGGCTGGTCCGGTTGGCGGAGGTCTGCCAGGCCGCGGGCGCATCTCTGGACGTCGTGCCGGATTTCTTCGAGTTCCTCCCGCGCCGGATCCAACTCACGGAGCTGGGCGGGATCCCGCTGGTCAACATTCGAAGCCTTGAGATGAGCCGGTGGGACAGGCTCGTCAAGCGGGTGGTCGACGTCGCGGTTGCCGTGACCTTGCTGGCGATCCTGGCGCCAGCACTGGCGGTGATCGCGCTGGTCATCCTGATCGAGTCGCCTGGCGGCGCCATCTATCGTCAGACGCGGATCGGTAAGGACGGTCGTCCCTTCACCGTCTTGAAGTTCCGCTCTATGCGGGCCGATGCCGACGCGCGTCGGGCCACGCTCCTGGAACTGAACGAACGCGAGGGTGCGTTGTTCAAGATCCGTCTGGACCCACGCTTGACACGAAGCGGCCGCGTCATCCGGCGGTACAGCCTTGACGAGCTGCCACAGCTAGTGAACGTTGTGCGGGGCGAGATGAGCTTGGTCGGACCGCGTCCCCTGCCCGTGAAGGATCTCGAGAAGTTGGACATGGAGCGGTACGGGTACTGGTTCGGGCAGCGCCTCCGGGTCCTCCCTGGCATCACGGGCCTGTGGCAGGTGAGCGGGCGAAGTGAGCTGAGCTTCGAGGAGATGGTCGAACTTGACATTTACTACATCGAAAGTTGGTCCCTGACGCTGGACTGCGAGATTCTGTTGAGGACGGTCACCGAGGTAGCCAGTGGTCGGGGAGCATACTGACGGTTCGCGCTGACTCGACAGCCCTCACGTTCTCCGACGGCTCAGGTCGCACGGGTGTAGATATCCTCGGTCATCGCCACCACCCGATCCCAGGAGTGTCGCTCTCTGGCAAGCGCGCGGGCCTCGGCGCCCATCCGAAGTCGGATGACGTCATCGCTCAGGATCTCCACCAAGGCGTCGGTCAGGGCCCTCGTGTCGCCCGGCGGGACGAGAATGCCGGACTGACGGTGCAGGACCGTCTCGCGGAGGCCTCCGACAGAGGTCGCGACGACCGGGCGGCCGAACGCGTAGGCGACCTGCAGAACGGCGCTTTGGGAGGCGTCCCGGTACGGCAAGACCACCACATCCGCCGACCGAAAATACCGCGGAACCTCCGCCAGCGGGACATAGCGGAACTCCGCGACCACCCGATCTCTCAGCCCCAGGCGCTCGATCTCGTCACGGTACGGCCCGCAGTCCTCGAATGGCTGGCCCACGATCAGCAGGCGGCTCGATGGAAGGCGGGCGGCGACCCCCCGGAAAGCGCGAATCAGGTCCATCAGGCCCTTGGATTCGACGATGATCCCGAAGAATAGGGCCGTCCGGACCTCCGGGCCCAACGCAGACACCTCCGCGTCGACCAGGGTCTCCATGAAGCAGTAGTTCCCGAACGGGATCACGTGGACGGTCTCCGGCCGAAGGGAGAACCGGCGCAGCAGTCGCTCCCGGTTCTCGTGCGCGTGGACCAGGACCGCACTGGCCTGGCGGTAGACGAATCTGGTGAGCGGCCCGGTTAGGAGCGGCCCGATCGCACCCCGGGCGAGTGGCCCCTTGAGCGGCAAAAGGTCGTGCGCCGTGTAGACGATCGGACATCGGAGCACCCGCCGCACTACCCAGAGGAAGGGGGCATACACCTCGGGATGGATCGCGCCGTGAAAGTGAACCACGTCGAACCGCTCCTGGCTGAGCGTGAGGAGGCTTCGGCCGAGGCGAATCGGGTCCGTCCGGAAGCGCGCGAAAACCTCCATAACCCGGTACGCCTCGGTCAGCTCAGCGGTCTCGTGCCCGATGGCCGTGAGCAGCGTGACCTCGTGACGCCGTGCAGCAAGGGCGTTTCCTAGCCCATAGACGTAGTGCGCAAGGCCGCGCTGGCCGGAGGGCTCGACGAGCAAGACGCGCACGGTCGACAGGCCCCCGGATCTCGCCTACAGGCTCAGCAGGACTCGGGTGAGCAGCCCCAGTTCTGCGGGACTGCCGGTGAGGACATCCCTGACCACGCCGCGCTTGCTTCGGATCAGGTACACGGGGCCCAGCGTCACCTCCCGTTCCCCTTCAGGTGAGCCGTCGACGGGGAGCAGGCCTGCCGAGGCGTCGAGAACCGAGACGCCAAGCCGGTACCCGCCCATGGGAAGGTCGAACTCCTCGCTGAAGCGCACCGGTATCTCGAGCGAGCCTTGCAGGGCCCCCGCGGGCACGTACTCGCCGAGCGGGTACTCCCGCGCTGCCACAGGGACGCCGGCCCGCACAAGGCGCACCCGGACCGTGAGGGGGGAGACGGGCTCCGCGACGTCCGTCCACTCCAACAGGAGGCGAACCACAGTGGTCACGGCCCAGTGGTCCGACCTGTAACCCAGCAGGCGCACCCGATGGCCGAACTCGGCTTCGACCCGGGTAGTGGGAACCAGCGGAGGTGGCGCTGGGATCGCCGGACGCGTCAGGTTCGTGGAGTGGAGCTGGTAGGTTCCCACTCGGCCAATCCGCGCGAACGCGGCGGGAAGCTCTGCGGCGAGTGCAGGTGTCTTCGCCGCGATGATACGCACGCCCGCAGGGATCCCGGCCGCGCGCGACGCCGCGTTCCCGTCCCAAAACGCGTCGGGCATCCGCGACAGCACCCGCAGCGCGGCGTGGTCGACGTAGAGACGGAGCGCGCGTTCCGGAGTCAAAACATCCCTCGCGCCCATCGCGGCCAGCGCATGGTCGGACCCGATCAGGGTCCCTGGCTCCAGCAGGCCCTCTTCCCTGAGGGCCACCAGCGTGGCCGCGACCCGGGACTCGTCCTGAAACTCGCGGGGAAACTGGAACGCGAAGAAGGCGCTCACTGTGACGTAGCCGACGAGCCCGACCGCGGCGAGCCGCCGCCCCAGAGCGGGAAATGCGACGTGCCGACACCAGCCGGCGATCACCGGGGCGACGAGGGCCAGCGGTGCCACCATGTACCGCTGCGGCGCCGACGTCGTGCCGAGTCCCAACAGTCCTGCCACGACGAGGAGCCCCAGCCCCGCTGCAACCAGCGTCCCGAAGCGACGGGTCTCGGCGGAGCGCCGCCACGCGTAGAGGAGGCTCGAAGGGAGCAGCAGTGTGAGCGCCGGCGAGACCACCATCATCAGGAACGGGACCTGGAGGAGCCGGGCCATGAACGAGTCGTACCGCCCCGCCTCCAACTGGAAGTTCCGCCGGCTAAGCTCGACGAAGTGCAGGGCCTCGCCATAAGCGACCCAGTTGAACGCCAGCCAGCCTGTGGCGAAACACCAGGGTAGAGCCGCTGCCAAGAGGGCGCTCCAGCGACGTCGCGGGATCCCCTGCGCGACGAGCTGCGCGCTGAACGGGACCGCATAAATCCACCCCTCCGGGCGCACCATCGCCGCGCCGAGCGCGCCGAGCGCGGCCAGAACGGCCCACGCCGGCGACGGCTCCCGCTCCCAGCGCACCAGGTAGTAGAACGCGCCGCCCAGGAAAAACAGGAGCGGGATCTCTGCCATCCCGGAAATCGAAAGCCACGCGTGCCATGGCATCATGCCCACCAGGAGCACGGTCAGGAGACCGGCATCCCGGTCGAAGAGGCGGCGGGCGATCCCGAACAGGTACAGAAGCCCACCGAGCGAGAGCGTCAGATTGACCGTGATGGGCACCAGCCACGGGTCGGGGACGAGGCGCAGGAGCGCCCCGTGGATCCAGAACTGCAACGGCAGCCACAGCGCCGAAGCCGTGTCGAACTCGGTGGAGACCAGGAAGGGGCGCTTGGCCCACTCCACCGCGATCAGATCGCGGAAGAAATCGTCTCCCGAGACCGCGACGAATCCCTGATGCAGGAGCGCGGCCGCGAGCAGGACCTTGAACGCGAGCAGGGCCGGGAGGGTGGTACGCACACTCCCGGTCACGTCGACCGCCGCGCGCTTACCTGCCAGACGCCGTACGCGGCCAGCATCAGCACGTACGGGAGGACGGGCACGCTGTAGCGGACGTTGGCCGTCGCCGCCGCGTGGAGTCCGAGCAGGTAGCCGATCACCAGGAAGAGGGGTAGCACGGGACGCCCATGGCGAAGAGCGAGGATTGCACCCAGGATGGCCGGCCCCAGGACGGCCGCCTGGAGGACCAGGACCCACGGCTGGAGCCCGCGGTTCTCCGCACGCATAAGCGCGAACCAGAACCGCCAGACCTTCTTGGCCCCCAGCCAGAGGCTCCGCAGCGGATCCGCCGCGATCTGTCGGATCGCGACACGAAACAGCACCTGGTTGCCCTCCACTGACCAGGCCCGTTCGAGGAGGCGCCCGTCTTTTGCCGAGCCCTCCATCCCCAAGACACGGGCCAGGGACGCCTGGAGGGTTGCGAGGCCGGCCGGGCTGAGGGCATCGTCGTCGAGACCGTCGGTGGCGCCTTCGGTGCCAACCCAGAGCGTATACCCGCCAGACGTGTCGATGGGGATGACGTAGCCGCCGGAAACGACGGCGTTTCTGATCGACCAAGGCAGAATCACCAGCACGCAGCAAGCCGCCACCGTGGCGGCTTGGCGCGCGCGAGCGGCCAGGGGACGGTTCCAGGCCCCCGGCCAGCAGGCCACCGCGAAGAGCGCGAGCGGGAAGAACTGGAGCGTCGCGCGACAGAGGCTCCCCAACCCCACGAGCACTCCCAGCGCAGGCGGTGCCCATCGAGCATCCCCGCTCGTCAGCTCCACGAGGAGCAGCACCACCAGCGCGAGGAGGAACGTGAACAGGGTCTCCGTCATAACGCGCCCCGCGTTGTACCAGAGCAGAGGATGGATCGTCACCAGCGCGGCGGTCGCCAGCCCCACCCCCTCGCCGAAGAGGCGAGCGCCGATGCGATAGACCACCAGGGCCGTGATCGCGCCGAGAACGGCCTGGATCAAGATGACCGGGAGCATGCCGTCGCCGAAGAGCGCGTAGATCGCCGCCAGGAAGTAGATGTAGAGCGGAGGTCTCCAGAGGATGGGCGGCCCACCCGGTCTGAGGACGAAGCCGTGGCCTCCGACCAGATTGCGCGCGATGTCGCGATACTCGTACGTGCCCAGGCGCACCTCGAAGAGCAGAAACAGGAGGCCCAGGAGGAGCACGTGGCCGATCAGCGCGGCGGCAAAGACCACAGCCACGCGTGTCCGGAGGCGCATTCTCTCACCCCGTGCGGCGCGTCGCTCTTGGCGAGGAGTCGAGGCGGGGTTCCTCAGTAGTTTCCCATCGGTCGCGACCGACCGTCCCCGATGGATGAAGCTCGCGGCGCGCGGGGCGTGTGGCCACAGGGGTACGATGGGAACCGGCGTCGGGAACGAGGTCGGCCTTGCCTTGGTGCCCTGAGCCCGATCCGTAGTTGGACCCGGAGCCCTGCGAGCACCCCGAATTGTGGCCCTGGGTCGCGAGACCCACGAGCGCGGCTAGTAGACTTCCACGACGAGGGCTCCTCCCGGCGCCGTGGTCCCACAGAGGAGGAGCCATGGAAATCCTGTACCCGCGGTGCGCCGGGCTCGACGTCCACAAGGAGACCGGGGTGGCCTGTGTCGGTCATGTACGCGAGAGCGTGATTATCTTAATGTAGGAAACTACGCGTCGCCAATTTCACGTTCTTCCCTTCCGGCACGGGGACCCAGCACCCCGTTGCCCCGCCCACTCGCCGCGCATTTCACGCCCTGTGTGTTCGCCCGGACGTGGGGCATCCGGCGCACAATGATGCAAAGAGTGCGCCACCAGGTAGGGCGACGGCGATCACGGCGAGCTTGAAGAGAAATGAGAGGGCGATCGCCTCGTTCGCGGGCACGCCGACGGTGATGAAGAGCTTCGCGTACGCGACTTCCTGCGCGCGCCAGCCGGCTGGCGTCATCGGCGCTGCGGTCAAGAGGAAGATGATGATCTCGATTAGGATGAAAGGCATCAGTGCGACGCGGATGCGGAACGCGGGCGGCCGCCCATAGGCGACGAAGATGGAGCTCATCTGGCGCGGCGCTCGCTTGCTTCGGGGCCGAATGGGGCTATCATCACCAGGAGCACTCGCCATGACCCTGTCGAGGTCCGCGCGACAAGGGGCGGCGACAGGCGCCGGGATTGCGGTGCTTGCAGCCGTCGGAGAGGTGGTCGGCACCGCCGCCGGGTTGATCCCCGCCTATCAGCGCGAAGTGGGCATCGGTGTGTTCGCGGCGTACGCGATCCCGATCTACGGCGCCGTGGGCGCGGTCGGTGGGGCGATCCTTGGTGCTCTGCTGTGGCGCATCGGCGTTCGCGAAGCGATGCCGAAAGCGTTGATGGCGATACAAGGCGCGGGATGGTTCCTTGCTCTCGGCGGCATCCTTCTCAACCAGTTCCTTCGCTACGACGCTCAGCCGACTATCCTTGCGCTCCTGAACGGGGGCGTCGCCCTGGGCGGTCTCGGCGTCGGCGCCCTACTCTGGTTCCTCGGAGGCACCCGAGGAGGACGGCTG
>Ga0114129_10016222_pt1 | contig 10599 bp, 8 predicted proteins | sample RhiMetdeltSRZDD1_FD_80071 | JGI IMG/M metagenome (GOLD analysis project Ga0114129, IMG submission 80071) | Populus rhizosphere microbial communities from Tennessee, USA - Rhizosphere MetaG P. deltoides SRZDD1 (version 2) (version 2) | ecosystem: Host-associated > Plants > Roots > Rhizosphere >... | reverse complement strand
CGGCTGTTCACGTACCCATCCGAAACGTAAAACGTTCCGTCGGACCGAATCTGGATGTCGGTCGGTTGATTGAAATGCGTCGCGTCCCACGCTCCCACGCGTGGCTCGCCAAGCGTGAGAAGCGGCTTGCCGTCGTGGGTGAACTTGAAGACCTGCTGCAGACCGACGTCTGTCAGAAAGACGTTGTTCGCCTGATCGATCGTGATGCCGTGCGGCACGAGAAACATGTTGGCGCCCCACGAACCGATCAACGCTCCCGTGTCGGCGTCGATCTCCAGGACTGCCGGTTCGGTGAGCTTCGTCGTGGCCGCGGTGTCGAATCCTCGTCCAGGCCGATGGAACACGAACACATGGCCGTTGACGTCCACGGCCACGCCTGCAGCTTCGCCGAGTTGAACGCGCGAGGGCAGCCTGGGCCAGTCCTTGACTTCCTCGTACCGAACCGTTGGTGCCGCCATGACGCGCAGGCGAACAAGATCGCCACCACACGCCATCAGCAGGCACAGCCACACCGCCAGCCTCTTCATCGACCGCTCTCGATGGCTCGCGCTGCAGCCAACATGCCGCGCACGATTTCGTAGTTGCCTTCGTGGCACGCGTACTCGAACAAGCGCTCAGTGCTCTGCTTCAGCCGGATGACCGCTGTCCAGGGCTTCGTCCACGTCGTCGGGTCGTCGATCGTGATCTCGTAGTCGATTCGGTCGCGCGCGACGCGCGTAAGGCGTTCGACGAGATGCAGGTGGTCGGAGGAGCCCATGAAGTTGTTTCGCGTCGAGAAGTTGGTGGTGTCGACGACGAGCGTCTTCCCTTCCCATCGTCCACGAGAATCGCCCTGCCACTGGCGTACCGAGGGCGGCAGGTGCGGCCGGCCGTCCAGTGCGATGATGCGTGCTTCGTGAACGGCTTCGAGGAACAACACGATATACGACGGCGTTTGTACGATCTGGTAGTACCCAAGCGGACCGGCGCCGGTGTTCGTGCTGCTGAGCCTCGGCACGCCATAGGTCAAGCACCGTTCGACGTGATTGAGATCTTCCGGTCCCTCCGCTGGACGGCGCCGAGCCGCGTCGGTCGCGGCCCTTTTCTGCTGCGCTCCCGGCGTCAGCGGCGGAATCCGGCCGTCCGGCGGATCGACGATGAGCGACGTGCGATTGTCGAACTCGCGCTCGATCATCTCGAACGTCGTTCCCGTCGCGGTCGAGCTCTTGAAGCGATCGATATCGGCGAGCGCAGCGAGGTACACGGCATCGCCCCCCGCGAAGTCGGCGTTCGTGTTCTTGAACAGACGATCGGCTCGCTTGCGCAGTTCGGCCACTTCCTCGTCGGTGAGAGACGGCCTGTCCGCGAGCGCTGTGGGGCGTTCGAGTGGGGTCGCTTTGTTGTTCAGCCAGACGCCTTGGAGATCCGGGTGACCGTCGGGGCCGAGCGGAGGCGTCCAGGTGTCCCTCGAATCGGCAGACCGCGGTCGGGCCGCGCTGGCGGAGGTCTGTCCGCCAACCCGCTCCTCGCCCGCGAAAACCGTCCAGAGGATCAAGAACGCGAGAAATCGACGGCTCATCTCAACCTCCGGTCACGTGCCCACCCAAGGTCCCATCGGACTCACACGCTCATCAACGCCAGCGATTCTACGCCACCATCACGGTCCAGGATACGGTATCCGATACTGCTCTCGACGAGCCGTGCGTCGGCTTCTGTGGACTCGAAGGCTCCTGCGGCGCACTGCGGTTTGTGCCGCCGCAAACGCGAGGGATTGTAGAATTCGGTCGCAAATGCCGTCAACCGAAGCGTCGATCGAAGTCGGCGTCGAAGCGCGAACGATGCGGCGCGTGGCGATGCGAATCGTCCCGTTCCTGATGATCTGCTACTTCATCTCCTTTCTCGATCGCGTCAACTTGGGATTTGCGGCGCTCGACATGGTGAAGGACCTCCGCTTGTCCTCCACGGTATTTGGCTTGGGCGGCGGCATCTTCTTCGTGTCGTACTTCCTGTTCGAGGTGCCGAGCAATCTGCTGCTCGAGAGGATCGGCGCCCGCCGCTGGATCGCGCGCATCATGATCACGTGGGGCGTCCTCGCGGGCGCCATGGCGCTGGTCAAGGGGCCACAGTCGCTCTACCTGATGCGATTCCTCCTCGGTGCGGCCGAAGCAGGATTCTTTCCCGGCGTGATTCTGTACCTCACGTATTGGTTTCCGGCCGCATACCGCGCGCGCATCATCGGAGTGTTCACGGTCGCCATTCCCTTCTCCAGCTTTCTCGGGTCGCCGCTCTCAGCGGCCCTTCTCGGCGCGAACGGTTGGCTCGGGTTGCGCGGGTGGCAATGGATGTTCATCCTCGAGGCGCTTCCGGCGGTGTTGCTCGGCATCGCGTGCCTTGCAGTTCTCAGCGACCGGCCCGCTGACGCGCCCTGGCTCCCGAACGATGAACGGCGCTGGCTGCTTGCGAGGCTTGATGCCGAGGAGCATCGTCAACGTCCGGTCGGACATCTGAGTCTCTCGCGGGTGTTGTGGAACAAGCATGTGCTCATCTTGAGCGTGGTGCTGGCCGGAAGCACGGCGGTGAGCAGCGGTCTCCAACTCTGGCAGCCTCAGATCATCAAATCGTACGGTCTCACGAACATGCAGACAGGCCTTCTGAACGCGATCCCGTTCGCACTCGCGTCGCTGATCATGGTCTGGTGGGGCCGACACTCGGATCGAACGGGCGAACGGATCTGGCACGCGTCCGTGCCGCTCATGCTCACGGCGGCCAGCCTCGCGTCAGCGCTCGTTCTTGGTTCGCTCGTTGCGATCGTCGTCATCCTTTCGCTGGCCGTCATCGGCATCTACGCAGGCAAGGGGCCGGTCTGGGCCGTGTCGACAGAGTGGCTGTCCACGAGCACGGCCGCGGCCGGACTTGCGCAGATCAACGCGCTCAGCAACCTTGCCGGGTTCGGGACGACGTACGTGATGGGGTTCATCAAGGATGCGACCGGCAGCTTCTCGGTTGCGCTCGTGCCGCTCGTCCTGCTGTCGGCCGTCGCGGCGATCGCGATTCTGTGGATCGGTCGGTCGGAATCCTCGAAGCGCGCGATCCCGCCTTCGCTCGGCGACGTCAAACCGAGCTTCAGCGAGGCAGGCCGAAGCCACGAACCCGCTTCGCGAGCCAGTCTTGGATCGTCGTGAAGTACGCCGGCACGAATCGCTGCAGCGACGGAGCCTCCTTGTTGCTGCCGATCTTCGCCTCGAACTGACTGTGATTCGCCTTCGGCACGACGACCAGTGTGTAATCGGAGTTGCCCCCTGCCTTCAGCGCCGCCTCCCAGGCCGCTTTGTTCTTTTCCGCCACGATGTTGTTGTCCAGCTCGCCGAACAGGGCAAGCGTCGGCACCTGGAGCCGCCGAAGCGTCGGTGCAGGATCGTAGAAGTAGATGCGCTTGATGAATTGCCAGTACGGATGGTCAGGTGTGCCGGGGATCGTCTCGGGCGCCGCTCCCATCTTCGCGACGATCTGTTCCCTCGCCGCGGCGTACTCGTCCCACCCCTGGCCCGTTCGCGCGAACTGGAGCTGAAGGTTCAGCAGCCCCATGATCTGCTCGACCGCCTGGGACGGCATACCGGTCATCGTCATCTCGTTCCGCGCCTGATCCAGCGTCGTCTCCGCAACCGGTACGCCTGCGCCTGAAATGCTGATCAGGAAAGCAAAGTCTTTCGCGCGGACGGCGGCGAGCGGCATGATCCATCCCGCCTGGCTGACACCGAGCAGTCCAATCTGCGCATGGTCGATGTCGCTGCGCGTTTTCAAGTACTCGAGGGCCGCGACGGCGTCACCGGCCAAATCGTCAAACGAGGCGGTGTTCCAGTCGCCACTCGATGCGCCTACTCCCCGCTTGTCGTAGCCGAGCACCGCCATTCCCCGCCGTATCAGGAACCTCGCCCACGGAAGGATGTATTCGCGGTTCTCAGCCCCTGATCCGTGAACGAGGATGACGGCCGGATGCGTCCCCGCACGTGCCGGACTGATCAGCGTCCCTGCCAGCTGCACGTCGCCATTCGAGAACCGCACGTCCTCGCGTTTCTCGATCTCGACGCGCTGCGCCGTCCGCGGAGCGCCACGCTCACGGCGCCATGTCAGGGATGCGATCTTGCCGGTGCCGTCGCGCTGAAACGTGATGCGCGACTCGACAGGCGTCGACACAGCTGCGCCGGGACCGGCGAAGAACTGGTCGCGCGCGGTGGGATACAGCGTCCTGACGTCGCCTGATTCATCGAACGCGACGAGCCCGGCCGGCTTGTCGAATCCGATGAATTCGTGCCATAGCTGCAGATAGATGAAGGCGTTCGGTCCCCAACGATAGACGCCTGCGTATTCGCGGAGCGCCTTCTCGTCCACTGAATACACGGCCGGCGCTTGACGCGCCGGCGTCGCACTCAGCGCCAGGAGAGCTGCAAAGACTGCCGCGAACATTGCCGTCCACGAACGCATGGACCGCCTCCTGCCGCTAGACGGGCGGCGCCGGACAGATGGTGCCGAACTCGAAACCGCGTTGCCGCAGCGCCGGAATCAGCAGCTCGCTGGCATCAATCGTCTGCTGCTGATCGGCGAACGGCGCCGATTCGTCACCGTCGTGCATGACGACGATGTCGCCGTCAGAGATCCTGGAGAGCACGCGGGACGAAGTGGCGCGCCCGGTACGCGGACGGTACCAGTTAAAGTCCCACAGCATCCATCCCCAGCCAACCAGCCGGTAATCGAGCCTCGCGACGCCGGCGTACATCGTGGCGCTTCGCCAGCCGCCGTGGGGTCGAAACGCGTGGCACGTCTTCCCGCCGGCCAGCGACTCGAGGCGTTGGGCAGCCGCACCCAGAGTCTGCGCCAGCTTCGCGGGAGACATCAGCATGTACCGTCGCGTATGCGAGTGCAGCGCGACCGCGTGTCCTTCGGTGAACATACGACGCACGAGCGGAACGGTGTCGTCGGTGACGTGGCGATCGATCAGGAAGAACGTCGCCGATACCTGTTCGTCCCGCAGCAGATCGAGCAGGCGCGGCGTCGTCGTCGGGTTCGGGCCGTCATCGTACGTCAGATAGACGGTCGGAGTGGGTCGTCGAGGCATGCGCCACACCGCTCGGTCGCCTGCGGCGAAGTCCAACAAGAACGGCACCGGCAGGATGTGCGCGAGGCCGAGCAGACCGCCGACGACCACGATCCACAACATCGAGGACACTCTGCCAGCGCAAATGACGAGCGTCAACCTCGACTATGCCGACACCGTCAGCTTCTGGGATCTCCAGAACGATCGCCTTGGCGGAGAGCGCTCACCGATGAGGCGGTTGACACGAAGTACGGCACGCTCATCGTCAGCATCATTCGAAGCAAACGGCCGAACGAGATCTCGCCGCGCGCGAGAGCATCGCCGTGATTGATGGCGACGAGAACGGTACCGACGCCTATGGCGTACTTGACCGCCCGGCGCACCACCGGTCGGCTCTTCGCCAAACGAAGCCAGTGGTTCACGTCGCGGCGCTCGATTGGTCGGCTGTCGGTTCCCTGGCGTACAGCTCCGCCGCCCACACACGCTCGAAGTTGACGCCTGCGGATCGGTACGACGTGCGCACGGCTTCGGCATCCGGCGCTTCGAACTCGCATACCATTCGCCGGCGATCGGTCGAAAGATAGCTTCGCATCCAGCGCGCGGCGTACGCCTCGAGGCATTTGTCCAAGCGTTGTCCGAGGCGCCCATGTTCCTCGTCGGTCAATGGTGTCTCGAATGTTTGTTCGACGATGAGATGTGCCATCGGTCCTCCTCCGGCGCAAGGCTGGCGCGTCAGCTCCACACGAACGTCAACCCACCCCAGACGAGGAGCGCCACGCCCAAGGGGCCACTGAGATATTTACCCCACCGCGTGTTCTTCTCGACCGCCATGACGGCGGCGAGCACCAGCATCCATCCAAGGTTCGTCATGCCTACCACGAACATCAGGAGCATCAGCGCCCAGCAGCAGCCCACACAGAACAGCCCATGATCGAAGCCGAGCCGAAACGCCTGTTGCCGATGGTTACGGCCTTGCCAGTGCTCGATCACGAAACCGAGTGGCGATCGGCACTTCTCCAGGCATCGGTACTTGAGCGGAGTGAACTGGTACGCGCCCGCGAGCAGCAGTATCAGGCCGCCGCCGGCCCACGCGTGTTGCTCGGCCCACGCGCTGGCGACGACGAGTTGCTGAATGGCGAGTTGTGCGGCGTGAACGAGCGCGCCGAACAGACCCCACGCGACGAGATAGCCAGCGATGACGAGTGTAAGCAGCAGCATGCGATCGTCACGCGAACCCGCGATCGCATGGAACGTGTTCAGCACGGGAAGACTCGTGGGGAGCATCATGGCGACTGTCATGATGGTCCAGCTCCCGACGAAGAAGAGCAGTGAGAACATCGGCGTGACATCGACGCTCGTCGCGTGATGATGGTGATGATGCATCGACCCGTGGGCGGACGCGCCCAACATCCAGAGCGCCAGCCAGGCGGCAGCGGCGAGCGCGACGATCGATGCTGAGAGCAGCATTCTGTGCCGGGCCAGCGTGTCTCCGTCGGTAGTCATCAACATGATCGACTCCTTCGGTCCCGGCCGCCCCCGCGCCAGTCGGCGGCGGAGGCGGTCCAGGGCCTCTAGTTCACGCTTCGAAGCGGAACGAACCAGACACAGCGTTGTGATTGCGAAGATCGACGTCGAACCCCGGCGCCTTCGCTGTGTACCTCGACGCCTTCCCGACGTAGGCCGGGGATCCCGGAATCGTCGTGAAGACGGTGTCGTGCAAGGCGGTGGGCTTGCCGGTCGCGCCTTGAAAGGGCGTCAGGTCCGCTGTGATCGCTTGCCCCACCCTCAGGCTTCCGTTCACGCCTTTCACTTCGAATGTGATGGGCACCTGCTCCACGGCGTCGACCTGGCCCACCAATTTCGCAAGATCGGCCACCGGGCCACCGAGCTTGCCGGTCCACACGTTGAGCAGCGCCTCCTTCTGCTCGCGCGTGGCGCCGTCGTCCACGTAGACGCGTACCCGCCAGTTGCCCTTCAAGATGTTCCCGGGGATGTAGGTCAGGATGACAAGGGAGTGGCCGGCGACGTCCAGTCCGTTGATGCTGCCCTTGTCGACGTGCCAGCCGAGCACGCCCGTGCACGTGCCCCCGTCCGGGTCGTCCCCGACCCAGCATGGGCACAGCGTGTTGCACGTACACACCTCCAATAATCGACCTTCGAGCTGATACGCCATCTCACACCTCCTGCATGTTTCCGAGTTACCGCTTGAAGATGAACCCGAACTGCTCGACCGCGGTGCCGTCCGGCCCGATTGACGCGCCGTGGCTCTGGCCGTCGATGTGATACGCGCCGACGACGTGTTGGACGATATCGCTGCTGCGCGCACTGGCAGTGGGCAGCGCAAAGAGGGCGGTGTCGGGTGCGGTCGACGAGCGATTGGAACAGCCCACGGCGATGAGGCCAGCAATTGACGCGACGACTCTAAGCAATTTCATGGCTCCCAGCTATCGAATTCGCCACGCGTCCGGCGTCGCGATGCGGTCAATGTAAGGAGGCGTCGTGGGCATGAGCGTGTGAACGGGCGTTGGAATTGGAGGTGACGCTAATCGGCCTTGACGAATGTCGTCGCGCTACGTCGGGCCGGCGTCGGTGATGGCCGCTGCGGCCTGACGGGCGTGCGCGGCGACGGCGTGGGGATCGCGTAGCTCGATCGCCGTGGCCTCTGCGTAGCGTGCGGCCGCAGCCGCTTCGCCCCGACGAAGGGCGACACGCGCGAGGACGACGAGCGCCATCACGATCTCGCTACGGCGGCCAACGACTCTGGCGGCCAAGAGCGCGTCCTCTGCTCGAGCCGTCGCCCGCTGCAGGTGGCCGTACTCCAGATCGGTGGCGGCCGCGAGGGTCAATGCGCGTGACAGGAGCGCCTTCGCGTCAAGTGCGCGGAGGGCGTCGAGTGCCTGCACCACCCGGTCCTCCGCCCCCGGTTCGCCCAAGACCGTCGCCGCTAATGCGTCCAGCACCTCCGAGAACGGCCGCTCGCTTCCCTCACCCATTTGTGCGGCAACGGCTGCGATCCTGCGGGCGCGCTCACGGGCAGCGCTTGCGTGTCCCCGCTCCAGCTCGATCAACGCGAGCCGCTGCAGACCTTCGCATTCAGCCCAGTGATCCTGCTCGCGTCGCGCGAGCGTCACAGCGGTCTCCAGCAACGGCACTGCCTTGTCGTAGTCGCCAGCGAACGCGCGTACGAGCCCGAGGCCCCAAGGAATATCGGTCAGCTCGACGCCAGCCTTTGCCGCGAGCGCCTGCGCCTCCACCAGCATCGATTCCGCCCGCGGAATGTCTCGCTCGATCAACGCGAGGCACCTGCCGGTGTTTCCGAGCGTCCTTGCGGTCGTTGCTGGATCCTCGGTCCGACCCGCGTCGGCCGCGCGCAGCGTGTCGTCGTGTGCGGCGGCGTAGTTGCCGTCTTGATGATGGCGAAACGAGAGCAGATAGAACCCCGTGGCGATCTCGGCCGCCAGCCCGGCTTCTTGCGCTTCGAGTGTCACGCGGGAGATCTCCCCGTCGACGTTGCGCGCGTCAGGAACGGCCACGCTCGCGTGTACCGCGATCTTCAACAGTGCCATGTTCAGCCGGATTCGCGTCCGCTTCGGCAGATTGCCGAGGCGCAGCATGCCGCGTTCGGCGAGCGCGTAGGCCTCGACATAGGCGAACATGCGCAACGACCGCTCGCCGGCCGCCACGGCCGCCTGCGCCGCCAGCTGGTCGTCGCCGCCGAGCGTGGCGTGGTGCGCGACGTCCCCTGCCAGCGCACTCTCGGGATCCGGTAGCGCGGCGAGCGCCCGCGCCAGCTGCAGGTGAACGATGCGCCGGCGTGGATCGGAGAGCTGCCCGTACGCCGCACGGCGGATCAAATCGTGCGTGAAGTCGTACGCAGCGCTCGACGACGCCGAAGCCCGCGTGATGCCGCGGCGCTCGAGCTCCTCCATCGCTGCGACCAGTTCCGCGGGCGCCAATCCGGACACCACGCGTAGGATCTCCGGACTGAAGCTCCTGCCAAGCGCGGCCGCCCACGGGACGAGGTTCCGCGCGCGCTCATTCAGGTGTGACAGACGATCGATGATGAGCCCCTCCACCGTCTCGGAGAACACCGCGCCCCCGCGGGCAAGCGCTCGAGCAATCTCGATCGCGAACAACGGGTTGCCCTCGCTCTCGGTGACGGCCCGGTTGACGTCCACGCCTGTGCTGATGCCTTTGACGAGCTCCTCGAGCGCCGCCGTGTCGAGGGGTTCGAGCGAGAGGTGGCGTAGGCGTCCATCGCCGCGCAGCGCGCGGGTAAGCCGGACGACGGCTTGGTTGTCATCCAGTTCGCCCGAACGAGCGCCACACGCCACGAGCACGCGAGACCCGGACACGGCTCTGGCGACGAAATGCAGCAGGCCGACGGACGCCTCGTCGAACCATTGCAGATCATCGAGAATCAATCCCACTGGCCGGCCGGCGCTGGTCAGCCGTTCGAGCAGGTGCACGACTGCCTCGAAGAGTCGATCACGGTCGCCGCCCGGCACATGTACACCCAGCCCCGGCAGAAGCGGAGCGAGAGCCGCCCGGGATGCTTCGTCCGTCAACCCGAGGGCAACGCCGCGCAGCGCGTCGATCCACGGCCCAAATGGCCGCACCATTTCCGCCTCGTAGCCGCGGCCCTGGAGGACGCTGCCGTTGATGGCATGCACCTGGTCCGCCACTTCTTCCAGAAGCCGCGTCTTCCCGATGCCCGGCTCGCCAGTAATCCACACGAAGTCGCGGCTCCGACCCGCGACGGCTGCTGCGACAGCCGCTGCGATCTGATCGCGCTCTGAGGCGCGTCCGGCGAGGGGCGCCATTGGGACGCTGGTCCGCGGCGCAGCCACGCGAGAGAGCGCATCCGTTTCTGCAGGGCGGGAGGATCCGATGGCTGCCCGTGCGCGCTCGAGGGCCGACGACGGTCTGGCCCCGAGCTGGCCTTCGAGCATCCGGCGACAGCTTTCGTACTGCTGGAGCGCTTCCCGCGCGCGGCCGACCGCCGCAAGCAGCTGAATGACGCTGATGTGTGCCGCTTCGGAGAACGGGTCGACCATCAGGCGAGCGCGTGCGTACATGAGCGCGGCGTCGGGTTGCCGCTGCAGACGATCGGCTAGCGTCGAAAGGATTTCGACACGTACGGCCCGAATCGATTCCCGCTCGGCGGTCCACCACTCGTGGTAGCGATAACAATCCGGCAGGTCTAGACCATCGAGAAATTCGCCGCGGAAGCGGTCAGCGCTGTGCTTGAGGACATCGGTCGGGGCGCTTGCAATATCCGGGCGGATGGCCGCGCGAAGTGCGATCAGATCCACGTCGGTATCAGACGAATCGAACGACGCGCCTTCGTGGTCGGTCACGAGCCGCGGCGCGCCGTCTTCATCCAAGAGCGGACGGATTTTCGTCAGGCTCCATCGAAGCGCGGCGCGCGGATCGTCTGGCCCCTCCCAGAGGAGCTCGCAAAGGTGCGCACGCGAATGCCTCTCATGTGTCGCCACCAGGTATGCGAGTAACGCCCGAGTCTTCTT
>Ga0114129_10016221_pt1 | contig 10599 bp, 6 predicted proteins | sample RhiMetdeltSRZDD1_FD_80071 | JGI IMG/M metagenome (GOLD analysis project Ga0114129, IMG submission 80071) | Populus rhizosphere microbial communities from Tennessee, USA - Rhizosphere MetaG P. deltoides SRZDD1 (version 2) (version 2) | ecosystem: Host-associated > Plants > Roots > Rhizosphere >... | reverse complement strand
GGCCGTACGTGCCGCGCGGCATCTGACGTTCCTGCTGGTTCACTTTGACGGCCGGTAGACGACCGTCCGGCGGATCCACGATTAAACGCGTCTGCGGGAAGACGCGGCGCGCGTAGTCGAATCGGAAGCTGCTTTCGGCGCTGGTGTCGCGCTGCTTTGCCGCGGCGGCGACCTGCGCTTTTCGGGACGCCAGCGCCGCGTCGTCGAGATAGAGCGATGCAACCTGTTCCGGCGCCGCCTGTGGAGCGGCACCGCGTCCAGGACCGCCTCGACCCTGGCCCGCGGCCATCGGGATGTTCTCCATGTCGTCGCTCGACCAGACGCCCTGCAGATCTGGATCGCCCCACGGCGTGCGTGGCGCCTTGTACTCCACAGACTTCCCAGCCAAGGCAGTGACGACAAGCGCGGGCGGCGTACCGCGCGATTGGCCCGACACCAACGTTCCACTGGATACGCACAGTGCGACGATTCCCAGAACTGTGCCTACTGCCGCGATCAATCGACTGGTCATCACGGTCGCCTTTCGACTGTGGAAAACGCCCTATCGGTTAAGACTCACGCCGAATGAGATTGTACCGCAGCGACCCGGCAAGCTCAGCTCTCGTTGACCATGCGCAGCTTGTCCGCGAACGTTAGAAATTCACCTTTGCCGCGTCCCCTAGCATCAGCTCGCGATACAGCGGCAGCGACCATCCCGCCTTTTCGAGCTCCTTCACGCGCTTCTCGAATAGGGTCGCGTAGTTCTTCTTGGTCTTGTACATCTCTTTCAGCTTGGCTGGTTCGATCGGGATCTGCGTGCCACTCAGGCCGCACATCAGGTTGGCGGCCTGCTGGCCGCCGGCAGCGACGTAGGCGCTCGGATTCGGAATGAGGGGGATCGTCGCCGCTGGGCGGAGACCGTATTTCGCGGCGGGCACATCAACGTATGGAGTGCGGATGCCGCCGCGCGGGTTGCCGTGCTCGTCGAGCGCCATGCGCGAGCCGTCGTTCTGCTCGTCGTTGTCGCGAGCTATGCGCTCGGCGCGCGGCGGCAACGTCCCCTTGTCCACCCATTGCAGCAGGTGGTGCAGCCCGACGGCGACGTATGCCTGATGCGGGAACTCGCTCAGCGGCTGCGCGCACGGGTTCGGCTTCAGCCGCACGCTGTCGCGCGTGTCGATGTGGGCCATACCGGCCACCTCGTATAAACGATACTGCCTGCCTGGCTCGTCGCTGTCCTCACGATCGGTGATGTTCGCGGCCGACACCTCGAGCATCGTCGGCAGGTGCACGACAGGCACGTCGACATCAGGGATGAGCGAGCCGTTCGACGTGGGGTAGAAGCCGTCGTAGATCCGTTGCATCTCGGGAGTCCTGAACACGCGGTGCGCCGGCAGATAGTTGATCAGTGTCCCCGCGCTCATCGACGTGCCCGCGAGCACCATCTTGCGTACCTTGAGGCCGCCCAGCGGTTTGCCTGTCCGCGCGAGCGCGCCGACCTGCGCCAGAATCTCGCTGGCCTGCCCGCCGGCGATCTGAAGATCCTTGTAACGCGCTTGGTTCTGCTGCACGAACTGCATCGGACTCGTGGTCAGAATCTCCACCGCCGCGTGGCCGGAGGACATCGTATAGGTGGACGTGAACTCGAACATGTGCGCGGAGCCGCTCCCGTGCATCGACTCGGCCAGGACAAGGCCGCTGAACCCGCCGCTGTTCGTCGGCCTGCGGACGACGAGGCGTGTTTTGTACGGTTGACCGTTGGCAGTGCCCGAAACGAAGTACTCTTTCGCCTCATAGTGGAAGGCCGACAAGCCCTTGCCGGGCGGCAGCGACGGCGTCGAGTCGAACATCGGGCCCGGCCCGGTAATCTCCTCGGACATCGCCGGCAGCGAGACTGGCGTCGGAGCCGTGGGCAGGTTGACCTGCACTGCGCCGCGGCCGCCCTGACCGAACTGGCCGGAGAGGCGAAGCGGCGCCAACATGCCGGTGATCAGAAATAGTGCACCCAGACTGACGACGATCCTGTTCATGTTCTCTCTGCCTCCATCATCACTCCTTCTGCGACGAGCGCAGTCATCGCGAGCACCAGGCGTCAGTTCCGCTTCCACGTGTCCCAGGTCCGCAGGATCTGCCCCGCGATCTTCTGCGGATCGGCGCCAGGAAGCGGCTCGAACTTCTGCAGACGTCCGGCGAAGCAGTCGGCCAGGTAGAGATTGCCAAGTTGGTCCGTCGTCATCCCATGCGAGCAGTTGAGCCGACCCGCCTGCGGACCAGGAGCGCCCCAGCCGTACAGGAAGTTGCCCTTGAGATCGAACTTGAGGATGCGGCTCGTTGGCGAATCACCGACCCAGATGAACCCCCGGTCGTCGATGAAGTGATTCACCATGAGCGTGTTCTGATTGGCCGGCCAGTGCGGCGATTTCAGCGGCCACATGTCCAGGAACTTGCCGTTCTCGTCGAAGACCTGCATACGCGAATGTCCGCGGTCGACGATGTAGAGGCGCCGGTCGGCGCTGATCGCGATGCTGTGAACGGTGTTCCACTCGTTCGGCCCCGGGTTCTTTGGATCCTTGGGCGGCTGGCCCCAGTCCATGATGAAGTTGTCCTTCGCGTCGTACTTCGCGACGCGTGTGCCGCCGTAGCCGTCAGTGATGAAGTACGTGCCGTCGGGCAGCCAGGCAATGTCCGTCGGACGGTCGAACGTGTTCGGCCCGCGCCCGCGCACGCCGAGCTGTCCTTTGCTGTGAACCAGTTTCCCGTCGTAGGTGAAGCGGTAGATCATGTGGAGCTGGTCGTCGATGATCCAGACGTGCTTCTCTTTGTCGTAAGGACTGATCTTGATCTGATGCGGCCCACGACCGCAGGGAAGCTTGCTGAACAGCTCGTCGAGATGCGGCCACTCCTGAACAAGGTCGCCCTGGCGATTGAACACGATGATCGAGTGCTCGAACCGCCGCTCCCAACCCCGTTTGGCCTCCGGCTCGCATGTTGCCGACAGGCCGTCGGAATTGCCAGTCGCGTTCCCGCGTGTCGGATTGAGCGCGGCATAGGGCGTCCACGGGGCGGCGCCCTTCGGCAACGGCAGCTCGCCGCGCATCGCTACCCAGATTCGGTCAGGGTTCTCCGCATAGACTCCGCCAAAGGACCCCCACGTCCATCCGTCGTGGGAGTGCCGAGTGTCTGGCAGGGGCTTGGGCCACCCTTCAACCACCTTGTAGTGACCGGTGGGCCAGTCCTGGTAACTCCACCGCGCCGCGGGCGCGGCCTGAGTCGCCCGCGCCTGCGCGCGAAGCGAGATGACAGCTACGAGCGCGAGGATCACGACGAGCAGAGCCGCCGAGAGATTTCGTGACATCACACCCCTCCTGAGGATTGGCCTTCGTCCAGGCGGCCGATTATCGCGCCAAGCCTGGGCATGTCAACGCGTGGCCGCGCTAGAACTCGTACTTCATGGCAAGCTGGATGATGCGCGGCGCGGTCCCCGCGGCGAGCGATGTCACTCTCCCGAAATCGGAACTGCTCATCGTCGTCTGCGGATTCCCCGGCGTGACGGTGTTCAGCACGTTGAACGCCTCGACACGCAGCTGAATCTGACGCCCAGTGCCTGCAAGCCCGATCGATCGTGACACACCCATGTCGATATTCCACCGAGCCACTGCTTTGATCGCGTCGAGCGACATCGTGCCGTACGTTCCGTCTGCGGGGCGCTGAAACGCCGCGCGATTCAGCCACTGCGCGTACGTCCGATTCGGCATGAACGCGTCCGGAAGTACCTGGTTGGCTCGCTGCTGCGGCGCTCCCGAGGCGCCACAGCACTGACCCGACAGCGCGACATCGGAGCCGATGTTCACGGTGTAGTACCCGCCCGAGCGGGCGGTGAGGATTCCCGAGAGTTGCCAGCCCTTCGTGATTGCCCGCAGTGCTCCCGTGCCAGCCTCGGGAAGCCGGTAGACGACGGACGCATTCAGGTTGTGCTCCGGCGAGTTGGCGCATTTGGCGCGATCCGCCTCCCGATTACCCGGAATCATCACGGAGAATCCATCCACGCCCGGCCCGCTGTTCCAGCGATCCGTCGTGCACCGCGAGATCGTGTAGTTCGTCTGCAGCGAGAATCCGTCCGCGCGGCGGCGCTGGAGCTGCAGCAACAGGCCGTGATAATTCGACGTTCCGTCGGCGCGGACCTCCTGCACGCTGGCGTAGCTCTGCCCTTCCGTCGGGTTCTGCAGAAAGAACATGCGGCGCTGGTTCAGATTCGCCTGCGTCGCGCCGGGCCCATACACGGCCGGATTGATCTGGTCGGACCACCAGACGTGGTCGATGAAGTTCCCGAGATAGTTCGCCGACACCATCCAGTTGTCCGACACCTGCCGCTGGTAGCTGACGTTCCACTGGTCGGTGCTGGTGGCCGGAAGGTCGAGCGGGAACGTCGTGTAGTTGGAGGCCAGCGGGAACGTTGAATTGGCGTCCGGTCCATTGAGCGCTGCGGGAATCGGGTCGCCGCCCGGAACGGCTATCCACGGGTTGTCCCAACCTTGCGGCATGTTCGTGACCGTCGACGAATTGCCCCACGGCGCCATCTGCGCCTGTCCTGTGAACTGCTGCAGATGGGGCAGGTCATAGAGCCGGCCGTACGAGGCACGCAAGGTCTCGCGTCCTTCCCCCTTGGGGTCGAAGACCACGCCGACGCGTGGCGAGAAGTTCCACACATCATTGTGTGCGAGTGACTGTCCGGGCATCGCATCGTCCCCTGGGAACACGAGTCCGGCCGGCGCCTTCGGAAAGACGGTACTCTTCAATCCTCGATTGAACCGATCGAGATCGAACCGCGTAAACCTGCCCTCTTCGCTGTAGACCGGAAAGTACGGATCCCATCTCAGACCGGCGTTGAGCGTCACGTTCGGCGATACACGCCAGCTGTCCTGCGCGTACAGGCCGAGGTAATGGTTCTGCACGTGCACACCTGTCGGCGTGCCAGCGGAAAAGGAGGCCGCGCGGCCGAGCAGGAAATCAGCGAGTCCCACACTGGTAATCGCGCCGGTGAAGGTCGTGTTCCCCCCGGCTGCCAGCAGCGAGGACGAGTCGTACTTGTTATGGATGTAGTTCCCGCCGACTCCGAGCTGGTGCCCGCCGCGCACGACGCTGAAGTCGTCGGCGAACTGATACGTCCACGTCGGCGTCAGCGTCGGCAGCGCGCCCGGCGGATCGATGCTGAACCCGCCGGTCACACTCAGCCGCATGTAGTCCGGCATCACTGGAGTCGCTCTGACGCCGATGTCGTCGTAGTCGAACAGCGGGCTGTATGCCTTCCCGAAGTTGCCCCGATTCACCGTCGCACGAAAGGAATTCACGACGTTGTTGCCGAACAGCTTGGTGTCGCCGATTGCCAGCGAGTACACGCGGTTCTTGAAGGCCGACTGGCTGAACGAGAACGCGGTCTTTCCGTCGTAGTCGGTCGGCGAGTCGTACTTCTGATACTGCAGACGGCCAAAGATGGAGTGCGATCCGCCGCCGTTGTAGTCGACCTTCGCGGTAAAGAGATGCTCGTCGCTGTTGTCCACGCGGTCGAAGAAGACCTGGCCGCACGGATTGTCGGGCGTCACGCCCAGCAGGCTGACCACCTTCAGTGACGCCTGCGAGAAGAGCGCCGGGCTCACTTGATTGTTCGCGAATGGCGCACGCAGGATGATCTGCCCTCCACCTTGACACTGCGGCGAGGCAAACGCCGTGAAGTCACCCGCCATCATTGCGGCCGTGGGCACGAACTGAAAGCCGGACGTCGGGATCCGCCGGACGCGTGTACGCTGATACGCCGCGAAGTAGAACAACTGGTCACGCACGACCGGTCCCCCCAGTGAGCCGCCAAACTGATTGCGGTTCAGCCCGTCGCTCCGGCGTTTACCATCCACGCCGATGGCCGCGAAGGGATCCCTCGAGTTCATCGAGTCGTCTCGCAGGAACTCGAAACCGCTGCCGTGAAGAGTATTGGTGCCCGATTTCGTGATGGCATTCACCACGGCGGCCGAGTGGTAGCCGTATTGAGCGGTCAGCGCACTGGTCTCCACCTTGAATTCCTGCAGCGCTTCAGGAAATGGAAACGGCATGGCGCCGTTGTTATAGGGGTCGTTGTGATTGCTGCCGTCGAGCAAGTACTCGGTGCCGTTGGGCAATCCGCCCGCGACGGCGATCGTCCCGGGCGATCCGGGACCGGCGGCGCCGCCTCGCGCGCCGCTGAGCGTCCCGCTCGGCGCGGCCAGTCCCGTGAGGTAGACGAGGTCGAGCGTCTGGCGGCCATTGAGCGGCAGTTCCTGCACGCGCTCGTTCTCCACGACCATGCCGATCCCCGGGCTGCGTGTTTCGATCAGCGACGCGGCGGCAGCCACCTGGATCGTCTCGGACAGGTCGCCGAGCTGCAGCGTGGCATTCACCGTCGGGTTCGTATTCACCTGCAACACGATGCCCGTTTGTGCGTACGTGCGGAACCCTGTCAGCACGAACTCGAGCCGATACGGACCGACCTGAAGCCCGGGGATCAAATACGCGCCGGCGTCGTCACTGACGGCCGTCCGCGTCTGTCTGGTCTCCGTCTGCGTCGCGGTCACCGTCACGCCCGGCAGCACTGCGCCACTCGTGTCGCGCACGGTACCCCTAATCGAGGCCGTGGACGCCGACTGCGCCTGAACGGGAGCGGGAGCTATGCCGAGGAGCACTAGCGTGATCGCAGCGAAAACATGCCGGACCGATCGAACCATATGGCACCCTCCTGCCAGGGCCACCTGAATGCGGCTGGTTTGTCGTGACGGCCGGGAACGGTGCAGACAATGGCAGCTTGGTTGGAGTCCGTCAAGCGGGAGCCTTGACGGTCGGCTCGTGCTGGAGATGTTTCGCGATCTCTTACCGATGTCTCCGTCGTTTGCGCCCGCAGAGCATGACGCGATAATCACCTGAGCAACCAGTGTGATGACACCGTATTCGACGGAGCCGCCATGAAGGATTTTCACAGCCTGTCGCAGCGAGAAATCCTGGCCCTTGCGATTTCTCTGGAGGAAGAAGACGAGCGCGTCTACGCCGACTTTGCCGAGGGCCTGCGGGAGCACTTTCCGGCGTCCGCGGCGGTGTTCGACGGGATGCAAGCCGAGGAGGCGGGCCACCGGCGCAGGCTGCTCGAGTTGTATCGCGCAAAGTTCGGGGAGCACATTCCACTCATCCGCCGACAGGACGTGAAGGGCTTCGTGCAGCGCACGCCTGTCTGGCTCGTGCGACCGCTTGGCCTCGATGCCGTGCGTAAGCAGGCCAGCGCGATTGAAGTCGAGACACGCCGGTTCTATGAACGCGCTGCGGCGCGAACCGACGACGCGGGCATTCGACAACTGCTCGATGACCTGGCTGAGGAAGAGCGGACGCACGAAGATCGCGCCCAGGAATTGAGGGAGGACAAATTGCGTCCCCACGTCAGAGAGGATGAGGACCGCGCGCGGCAGCGACTGTTCGTGCTCCAGATCGTGCAGCCCGGTCTCGCCGGTCTGATGGATGGATCGGTCTCAACCCTTGCTCCGGTGTTTGCTGCCGCGTTTGCCACTCGCGACAGTGGGGACGCCTTCCTCGTCGGACTGGCGGCGTCGTTGGGCGCGGGAATCAGCATGGGATTTGCCGAGGCGCTCTCCGACGATGGCAGTTTGACCGGGCGAGGTCACCCGTGGATCCGAGGAATGGTCTGCGGCGCGATGACGGCGCTCGGCGGTGTAGGACACACGCTGCCCTTTCTCATCCCGAACTTTCGCGTGGCATTCACGCTCGCCTTCGCCGTGGTGCTCGTCGAGCTCGGGGCAATCACGTGGATCCGGCACCGCTACATGGACACGCCCGTGGTGTCAGCGGCCGTACAAGTGTTTGTCGGCGGCGCGCTCGTGTTCCTCACGGGCGTATTGATCGGCAACTCGTGACCGTTCACCTCGAACGCGCAATCGCACTGAGATGTCTCACTGGCTTTATTCGACGTCGAAGTCTCCACGAGTCAGGAACCAGTCGTCTGCTGCCGACAAGCGTTCATGCGTCGCGGCATCTGTGGCCTTCAAGAAGAACGGAAGCCGCTCCCCTGGTCGAAATCGAAAACCGGTCGCTTTCATGGGCACCGACAGGTCCGTCATCGCCGCCGCGCAGCTGACGATTTCCGCGCCATCGTGGACGAGCCCGTCGACACCCGCCTGGATGAGGGCGGGCAGTACGGAACCGGCCGCATCGGAGGCCGGGGCCGCCAGCCAATCGACGATCTGTGCCTCACGGCGAGGGTTGGGCCTCGCGAGGTTGAATCGCGTGACGACATAGCCGTCGAGCCTGGTGTCCCGGAACGCTGCGAAAATGCGGTGACGACACCGCGGATTGTGCACGAATCGCCAGTTGAGGTATTCGTCGCTTCGACGCACCAGCACACGACCAGGGAGCTCGCACGTGCGACTCAAATCGCCCACGCGCGCGTCGAAGGACTCGATCTCTCGAATGCTGCACCCTGAGGGCGCCACCACACGGTACCGGGCGCGCGTGATTGCGAGGAGAAGATCGACAGGCCACGCGACGACCGCTGACAGACGACCGAGGTTCAGTTTCTCCGCGATCAAGGCGCGCGAGCGGATCAGTGTCTTCCAGAATGTCAAGTCGGTTGTGTAGTGAAACAGGCGTGTCAGCATCTCGTGCGAGCGCGCGTTGCTGCCAGTCACCAGGGTAATTGGGAAGTGCTGAAACAGCACGAGGTTCATGAAGACGCCCAGACCGCGGCCGTCGAGATCCGGACGCACCATGATATCGAGCGCTCGGGTCGCTCGCACTGGAGCGCCATCGATGACGAGTGTCACTGGTTCCAGCCCGCATGCGCCGACGACCTCGCCGTTCAACACGAAGATCCAATACGGCGCCTCGCCTGCCTCGGTCTTTCTGGAGAAGTACCGCCACTGCACGAACGCGCGGTCATCCCACCACATATCGCCGTCGACGTGACGGCGAAGGGCGAGGATGTCAGGGATATCAGACTCGCGTGCCGGGCGGTACGACCGGACGAGATCCTCCTGAGAGAGCCCGAACGCGTGACCCACATAGGGGATGAGGCGCTCGAAGGATCCTGACATGTGATGAAAATCTGTCCGGGTCTCAATTCCCCGGATTAGCTACGGCACCCTGAACTCACCGAGGGCGGGCGACGTGACGCGCCGCTCCTTGGGAACCGTGAGCTGCGGAATCCAATCGTACGGCATGCGGTACGCCGTCCAGCCAGGCTCGGTGCAAATGCGCAGATCACGATGGCGGCGGCACAGGCGCAAGTCAGTCGTGTCATGGACAAGAGAATAGGACACATTCACCAGAACGACCGTCGATCTCGAGACCAGAGGGCGCCGATGTAGACTGGTTGGGCATCCCATGACTACCGCACGGGTCTGCCGATACGTATTGGCCGCCCTGCTCACGTGGCTTCCCTCGTGCGCGCCCGTACCCCCGCCGCAGGCGGACGTCGCTGCGGTCGTTGATGCGTTCTACGGGGCGATCACGTCCGGCGACAAGGAAGCCGCGATGCGTCTGATCGCGCCTGACGCGGTGTTCGTGGAATCGGGAAAGATCGAAACCCGGGCTGAGTACGAGGCGAACCATCTGCCGGCGGACATTGAATTCGAGAGCCAGACGAAGGGGACGCGGGGCCCGCTCCGGGTGACATTTGACGGCAACACGGCCTGGGTCATCTCCAGTGCGGAGTACGACGAAGGCAACCCCGAGAAGTACATCAACACACAGTTGATGGTGCTGACGCGCGACTCGGGTGGCTGGCGCATCCGGACGATCAGCTGGTCTTCGAACGAACCTTAGCGTCCCACACGGCCACCGCTTCTACGTCCCGATCCTCGCCGAGCGGGCGGGATCTTTGCCCTGAACTTCTTGGTCCGCGCCGCGAGCGTCGTCAACCACTTGACCTCCAAATCAGCGCCCGTGCGGAACAGATCGATCCACGTCGGCGGAAGTACGGAGAAATCAATCTTGTGGCGGCCCCAATCGGGACGACGTCCGTCGTAGTCGGTCAATCCGTAATCGCGCGCAAGCTCCCACGAGCTGAAGAGCATGCCAGTACGGTCTTGCACCTTCGGGTCCGCCGCGAGGGCGGCGACCGCGCGTCCCACGAACAACGGCGATTCCGACTGAAGGAAGTTCGAATCTTTCTTGCCCGCGTCACGCCAGTTGTCTTCTGTGACGCCGAGATGCTGCAGCATGGATTCCGAGCGCAGGAAGCCGGGCGTGATGGCGATGACAGCGACGCCATGCGGCGCGAGCTCGGCCGCCCAGAGGAGCGGGAGCACCTTCTGCGCCATTTTGACCGCCTGCGACATGGGATTCCCGCCGCCGCCGATCATGTCGTTTTCCGTGACTTCCACGACGAGGCCGCGTTTGGCGGGCATCATCGCGAGGGCAGCATGCTTCGCCGTGATGATGCGCGATGTGAGCCCCTGGCGAAAAATCGCCTCGGCGGTTTTTAGATCCGCCTCCCAGAGGAAGCCGTACTGACCCATCAGCGGGTCTTCTCCCGCCACGCTGTCGACGACGATGTCGATGCGCTTATGGGCGCGCAAGATGCGCCGAAACAGCGCT
>Ga0114129_10016218_pt1 | contig 10600 bp, 6 predicted proteins | sample RhiMetdeltSRZDD1_FD_80071 | JGI IMG/M metagenome (GOLD analysis project Ga0114129, IMG submission 80071) | Populus rhizosphere microbial communities from Tennessee, USA - Rhizosphere MetaG P. deltoides SRZDD1 (version 2) (version 2) | ecosystem: Host-associated > Plants > Roots > Rhizosphere >... | reverse complement strand
TAATGGAGTTTTCGGACCTTCTTGTTGAGGTAGTCCATCAGCACGTACTGGCCGAGGCTGAACGGAGTCGTGAAGTACGCCTTGCCGCGGCACATCTCGGTCACCTTCTTGACGAAGGCGACCAGATCGCGGTCGCGCGCCAGCATGAAGGTGTTCACCAGGATCCCCTGGCGGCGGCAGCTCGCGACCTCCTTGAGCGTGAGCGCCACCACGCGCGGGTCGAGTCCGAAGGGGTTGCGGTAGATGCGCCCGTCGGGCTCGCTGAGCGCCGACGGCTTGCCGTCGGTGATCATCACGATCTGCTTCATGTCCTTGGCTTCGCGCTGCAGGATGCGCTGCGCCAGCCGCAAGCCCTCGCGCGTGTTCGTGTAATGCGGCCCCACGCGCACTTGCGCCAGCCTTGAAAGCGGGATCTCCTCGGCCGAGTCGTGGAACAGCACCAGGTGCAGGCTGTCGCCGGGGTACTGGGTGCGCAGCAGGTGCGAGAGCGCCAGCGCCACCTTCTTGGCGGGCGTGAAGCGGTCCTCGCCGTACAGGATCATGCTGTGCGAGCAGTCGAGCATCACCACCGTCGCGCACGAGGACTGGTACTCGGACTGCCGGACGTGCAGGTCCTGATAGTCGACGTCGAGCGGAACGCCGAGCCCCTCGCGCCCGATCGCGGACAGCAGCGTCGCCGAGACGTCCAGGTTCATCGTGTCGCCGAACTCCCAGGCCTTGGTCGGACCGGAAGCCTCGACGCCCGTCGCGAGGTCGCGCGTGTCGTGGCGTCCGAAGGAGGCTTTGCCGATCGATCCGAGCAGGTCGCGGAGCGCGCGGTAGCCGAGGAAGTCGACGGTCTTCTCGGTGAGCTCGAAGCGCACGGGCGGCCCGGGCCGGCCCTCGCCCCCGCCGGTCGGGTCGTGGAACGGCTCGGCTTCGCGCGCGCGCAGGTAGCCCTCGCGCATCAGCCGCTCCACCGTCTTGTGCAGCAGCTCGTCGAGGGCATCCTGGTCGGCCATCACGCGCTCGAGATCCTCCGGCGACAGCAAGCCCTTGCGCAGCATGGCGTCGAGGATCGCGTCGTGGAGCGCCTGCAGCGAGTCCTCGTCCCACTCCCCGCCCTCTTCGCCGAAGCCGCTCTGGAGGAAGAAGTCGCTGAGCTCGTCGACGAGCGATTCCATGTCGAGCTCGTCCCATAGCTCGCCCGTGTAGCGGTGGTAGCGGACGACCGCCATCGCTGCCTCAGTTCACCTGCTTCTTGAGGCGGCGCAGGCGCTCGAGATGCTCCAGGTCGACCTCGACGTCGGCGCGCCGCTCGGTTGCGACGAAGCCGCGGTCGTCGCTGCGCCCGATCTTGCGCTGGGCCCACAAGCCTTCCAGCACGAACTCGCCCGCGGCCGCCTGCAGCGCCTCGGGTCCGCCCGGCTCGACCCCGAGCGCCGCCAGGTTCTCGAGCACCTCCGGCACCCGCCGCAGCTGCTTGAGCACCTCCGCCGAGGTGGAGCCCTCGCGGATCCTGAGCGTGCCGCCCTCCTCGAAGAAGCGCACCACCTGCTTCAGGTCGGCCGAGCCCAGGTAGGTCGAGAACACCTCGCCCACGGCCTCGCGGATCAGCTCGCGCGCCACGTTCTCGGCCCCCACCAGCTCGCCCTCGTACTCGAGCTCGAACTTGCCGGTGAGCGACGGCAGCGAGGCGTAGATGTCGGAGACGCGCGGTACCACTGGCAATTCGCCCGAAACCAGCGCCCGGCGCTCCGCATTGCTGAGCGCGTTCTCGAGCGCGCTGATCGGCAGCCGCTGCGAGACGCCGCTCCTGCGATCGATCTTCTTGTCGCGGCGCGCCGCGAATGCCACCGCTTCCACCACCTCGCGAACCCAGCGCGGGATCAGCAGGTCTGGCGTGCGCGTGGTCCAGGCCTCCTGAGACGTGATCGCGACTCCGTGCTCGATCGTGGTCGGGTAGTGCGTGCGCACTTCGCTGCCGATACGGTCCTTGAGCGGAGTGATGATCTTGCCGCGCGCCGTGTAGTCCTCGGGGTTGGCAGTGAACACCATCGCCACGTCGATCGCGAGTCGCACCGGGTAGCCCTTGATCTGGACGTCGCCCTCCTGGAGGATGTTGAAGAGTCCGACCTGGATGCGCCCGGCGAGGTCGGGCAGCTCGTTGAGCGCGAAGATGCCGCGGTGCGCGCGCGGCAGCAGGCCGTAATGCATGGTGAGCTCGCTCGCGAGATCGAGGCCGCCGCGCGCGGCGCGGATCGGGTCGACGTCGCCGATGATGTCGGCGATCGTCACGTCGGGGGTCGCCAGCTTCTCGACGTAGCGGGCCTCCGGCGCGAGCCAGGCGATGGGCGTTTCGTCGCCCTTCGCGGCGATCAGGTCACGACAGCGCCGGCACAAGGGAGCCAGCGGGTGGTCGTTGATCTCGCAGCCGGCGACGGCCGGAACCGCGGGGTCGAGCAGGCTCGTCAGGCTGCGCAGGATCCGGCTCTTCGCCTGCCCACGCAGGCCGAGCAGGATCATGTTGTGCTTCGAGAGCACGGCGTTCGTGATCTGCGGGATCACCGATTCGTCGTAGCCCACGACGCCGGGAAACACCGGCTGACGGGCGCGCAGCTTGCGAAGCAGGTTGCGCCGCATCTCTTCGCGCACCGAGACGCGCGCTTCGGGATACGACACCCTCAGCTCGCCGAGGGTCCGGGCCTGGGACATGAAGCGAGACCTCCCCGACCATTATAGGGGCGACGCGGCGAGGCTGCCCTGCTGCGCCTCGAGCCGCTGGCTCGCGAGATCACGCGCGGCCTCGGCCGCCCGCGCCAGCTGCTGGGCGTTGTTGACGGCGCCCGCGGCCAGCAGCAGCAGCGCCAGCACGCGAACGATGCGCCGGGCGCGTGGAAGCTCGGCCGAGGCGGCTGCCACCACGAGCAGCAGCGGCAGCACGTTCAATGCGTAGAGGAACATCTCGCGCCCCAAGCTGAGGTGCATCGCGGCCATCAGGGCGAGCGAGCCGATTGCCATGAGCGTGAGGCGGGGCTGCACGCCTGCGCGTGCGCGGCGAACGCTGCCGATCGCGCCGAGCAGGAGCAAAGAGAGCCAGGCCAGGGTGGCGATTGCCCCCATGGCACCGCTCGAGGCGATCTCGGCCCTCCGGAAGGACGGGCGGTCGTTGTAGAGAGCCGGCGCCACGACGCTGTGGACGAGCAGGCCGCGGGCCACGTGCCCCGTCCGCTCGAGGCTCAGCGGGAAGGTGTGCTGGCGGTACTCGAGCAGCCGGTCGCCAAGAAAGAAAGGCGTGCGAAAGGACCATTCCTGGAGCGCCCAGACGGCGGTCATTCCACCCAGGGCCAGAAGCAGGACCCCGAGCGCACGTCCCCATTGCCGCGGACGGGCGTTGTGAGCCACTACCGCCAGAAAGCCGACGATCCCGTTCGTGATCACGCTCGCTCCGCTCGCGGCGCAGGCCGCGGCCAGAGCCGCTGCGGACGGCTGCGCCGAGGCGGCCACGAGCAGCGCGAGTGTCACGCCGCTCCCGGCGAGGCCGAAGCTCTCGGGCACCGGAAACCAGAAGAGCGCTCCCGAGCTCGTCGCTCCGATGGCGGCGAAGAGCAGCGCGTCCGTCCGCCCGAGCTCGATGCGCCGGAAGAGCGCATAGAGCAGGACCACGAAGAGGCCGCCCACCGCCGCACCTGCGATTCCCGCGGCGCGGAGCGCGTCAGTCTCGGCCGTGAGTGCCAAAGCGCCTTTGAGCAGCAAGTGCCCGAGCGCGGGAAACAGCGGGTGGGCGCCGCCGTTGTCCCAGCCGCCCGGTCGCAGCATGGCTTCCAGTCGATAGGGAAGATCCGAGTCGAACCAGACGTTGGCGGTCGCGGGCTGCTGCAGGCGCGGGTCGACGAGGCGGCTGGCGGCCAGGTAGCCGAGCGCGGCGAGCATGGCCAGCGCGGCCGCGGGAATCCATTCGGCGAGGGCTTCTCGGCGCGCCTGGTCCAGCCACGTTCGAGCGGTCATGCGCGGGAAGCGAGCGGGATCGCCAGGCCTTGGGGCCCTACTTCTGCTTCAGCATGTCCAGGAAGCCCTGCAAGGTCGTGAGCTTTCGGGCCGAGGTCGAGTACAGCTTGGCGGAGAAGATGGCCGTGGCGGCGTGGCCGGCGAGCAAGGTGAAAAGCTCGTAGTCCATCGAGGTGAACTGGGTCTTCTGGACCAGCAGCTTGTTGATCGAGATGACACCGATCGTCGAATCCTTGATCTTGAGCGGGATCACCGCGAGCGGCTCCTCGAACGGCGCCGGATCCTTGCGCGCCACCGATTCGGCGAAGTAGTTCTCGCCGCTCTGGGCGGCCTTGCCGATCAGGCCGTCGCCCACCGGAATCGTGGTTCGCCCCGGGGTCTGGCCCTCGGAGGCCTCGATTTCGAGCTGGCCCGTCTTCTCGCTGACCATCAGCAGGTGGAACACCTCGGCGCCGATCAGGTTGATCACGATCTCCTGGACGATGCGCACGACCTCCTTGAAGTCGAGTGTCGAATGGAGCTGGTACGAGGCCACGTAGAGGTTGGCGAGGTTGTTGTTCTGCTCCTCGATCTCGATGTAGCGATCGGCGAACTCCTTGTTCTCCTCCTCGACCTTGCGGTAGCGCGCCTCGACCTGCGCGAGCTTGTCCTCGAGCTCGTGCACGCGCTTGTCGAGCGTCTTGACGCGTTCGTCGGTCGCCTGCCCGCCACCCGCCGCCTCGAGCGAGACGATCTTGAAGCGCAGCCGCTCGTTCTCCTTGAGCAGCTCCTCGGTGAACTCCTTGGCCTTGCCGACGATCTGGAGGATGTCTTGGCCCTTGCGGGAGAGGTCGTCAGTCGACATCGTTCTTCTAGCCCCGGGCGGATTCTACCGCAGGGAGGCCCTGTCCTTGTGCTCGGCCGCCTGCAACTTTTTCTGCAGGAACACATTCTCGAGCGCGATGCCAGCCTGCTGTACGAACACCTCGAGCGGCTCGAGGCTGGCCAGCTCGCGCCCCGTCTCGGGATTGTCCCCGAACACGATCGCGATCGTCTCGCGGTGGGCCACGAGCGGCAGGATCGCGATGCCCCGCGACTGGAAGCGCCCGATCCGCCCCAGCATGTGGCCCAGCCAGCGGTCGCTCGGCGGGGGGCCGCTGAAGCCACGCCGCTCGCGGGCGACGTCCCGGAACAGCGACGGCTCACCGAGTGGGATCGTGAGCTGGCGCGCCAGCAGGTTGAGCGCTTCGTTGCGCGGCGCCACGCCGAAGCCGCCGAGCCCGCGCGCCTCGTCGTTCTTGACGACGAACAAGAGCGCGCGCTCGAAGAACTCGCGCGCCACCTTCATCACCAGGATTGCGATCTCGTTCGCGTCGCCGCCCTGCCGGAGCTCCACCAGCCGGCGCTTCAGGAACTCGAACGGCCGCGCCGCGCTTGCGACGGGCGCGCTCTCGGTCCGGGCTTCGGGCTTGCGGGCCGGCGCCGGCTTCGGGCGGAGCACCGCCACCTCTGCGAGGTGCGGCAGCACGTCCTTCACGAGCTTGGCGGCGAAGGCTGCAAGGTCGGCTTCGAATTGCCGTGGGTTGAGCTTGCTGAGCGTGGGCTTGAAAACGAAGGACTGAACGCCCATCTGCCGCGCGCGCAGCCGCAGCGCCTGGTTCAGGCTCTCGGTCATCATCAGCACGGGTGGACGCAGGTTCATCTTCCACAGGCGCTTGATCACCTCGAAGCCACCCTGGAACGAGGCCCCACCCGAGGCCGGCATCCCGAGGTCGGTCACGAGCACGAACGGCTTCCCGGCGGAGCGCAGCTTCGCCGCGAGCTTCGCGGCCTCCTCGGGGTCGGCTGCCTCGACGATCTCGTAGCCGCCGGCAGCGAAGAGACGGCCCAGTACCTGGCGCACGTCGGTCTCGTCGTCGACGAGCAGGATCGTGCGCGCGGCCTGCTGCTGCGGCGGCGGCTCCGGCACCGCCGCCGCTTTCGTTGCGGGCGGAGCGCTCTTTGCCGGGGCCGCCTGCTTCGCTTCCGCCAGGTCTTGGCGCGTGACCTTCTCAAGCGGGCGGGTGTCCGGCCTGTAGTCGCTGGGTGTCTGCTGCCACGCGCTCGTGCTGGCGGCGTCCGCTTTTGGCGCGGCGGGCTCGTCGGAGAAGGCCGAGCGAACCGCCTCAGCCGGTACCAAAGGCGGCGCGAACGCTGCGAGCTCGGCGGCCATGATGCCTTCCGCGGGAGTCGCGAACGACGCCTCGACGGCCGCCGCGGACTGCGCGCGGTCGTCGTCGATACCGTGCGCCAGCGCGAGCAGCAGCTCCTGGGGGTTGATGCCCGCGGCGAGCGTCTCGGCCTGGATGCTGCGACCTTCGACCGAGAGCGGTACGGCGTGCGTGAGCTCGAAGCCAAAGGCACCTTCGCGCACGCGGGCGAGCTCCTCGAGCGCAAAGCCGAGCCGGCGCCTGATCACCGTCTCGCGCGCCGCCTGGTTCAGCAACGCGAGACGCGGGTCCGGCGCTGGCGAGTTGGGGGTGAACGCCGCGACCACCAGCCCCTCGTGGAAGACGATGGCGCCGTCTCCCTCCGCCATCCGAACCCCGAGATAGCCGGTCTTCCTGCTGAAGGAGACGATCTGAATGATGTCGAGGAGCGGCAGATCCTCGAGATTGCCTTGCAGGGCCAAGAAACTCGTCTCCGCTTGGATTCTATACCGCGGCCAGGATCTCGCCGGCGATGCGATCGAGCGGCAGCGTCCGCTCGACGACACCCGCCTCGATCGCGGCCTTCGGCATCCCGAAGATCACGCAGCTCTCCTCGGCCTCGGCGAGCGTCCGGCCGCCGCGCGCTTTGATCGCCCGCAGACCCTCGGTCCCGTCGGAGCCCATCCCGGTGAGCAGGACGCCCAGCGCCCGCGCGCCGTAGACGTCGGCCGTGGAGACCATCACCACGTCCACCGACGGGCGGTGCAGCGCCTCGCTCGGCTCCTCCTCGAGCGAGATGAAGGTGCCCCCGCTGGCGCGCACCAGGCGCGTGTGGATCCCTGCCGGCGCCAGCAGGATCTGGCCCGGCTCGACCGCGTCGCCGTCCTTGGCCTCGCGCACCGGAACCTTGCTCCTGGCGTCGAGGCGCTCCGCCAGCGAGTGCGTGAATCCGCGCGGGATGTGCTGCACGATCACGACGGCGGCGTGGAACGCCGCGGGCAGGCCGGACACTACCGTTTGGAGCGCCGTCGGCCCGCCGGTCGACGCGCCGATTACGACGCACTCGGCCAGCGGACGTCCCGGATCGGGTTGAGTCCGCGCCCGCGGCGGTAGCGGCCGCGACGGCACGTGGGCCCCCCCGAGCGCGCGGACTTTGGAGACCAGCTCCTCCGAGAGGCTCAGCATGCTCATCGGCTGCACCGACGACTTGTCGATGAACTCCATCGCCCCGAGCTCGAGCCCACGCAGGGTGACCTCGGCGCCTTCCTGCGTCAGGGTCGACATCAACAGCACCGGCACCGGCCGCTCCGCCATCAGCCGCTCGAGCGTCTCGAGCCCGCCCAGGCGCGGCATGCGCACGTCGAGTGTGACGACGTCGGGCTTGAGCTCGCGCGCCATGGCCAGACCCTCCTCGCCGTCCTTGGCGAAGCCGACCACCTCGATGTCGTCGGCCGTCGCGAGCATGCGCCCGACCGCCTTGCGCACGAACGCCGAGTCGTCGACCACCAGCACGCGGATCTTGCGGTTCAAGCGGCGCCCTCCTCGGGCTTCTGGTACACGATCGCGCCCTGGAAGCGGATCGGAGTGAAGGCGCTCGAGACGCGCGCCAGCGACTCGGCATGCCCGAGGAACAGGTAGCCGCCCGGGGCGAGCACCTGCTGGAACAGGCTCACCGCGCGCTGAACCGCGGCGTCGGAGAAGTAGATCAGCACGTTGCGGCAAAACACCACGTCGAGCGGGCGCAGCCCCTCGTAGCTCGCGGGCTCGAGCAGGTTTCCGTTCCGAAAGCTGACGCTGCGGCGTGAGGCGTCCTTCACGCGCACGCCGCTGCCGTCGCTCACGAAGTGCCGCTCGAACAAGCTGGGCGTCACCGTGCGCAGCGACCCCTGGTGATAGACCGAGCGGCGGGCCTTGTCGAGCGCTGCGCCGTCTACGTCGAGCCCGCTCACGCGTACGTCCCAGCCCCAGAAGAACTGCCCGCTGTCGAACAGGATCATCGCGAGCGTGAGCGCCTCCTCGCCGGTCGAGCAGCCCGCCGAGAGCACGTGGAGCCGCTTCTCGCCCGAGCGCGCCTTGCGCTCCTTCAGCGCACGCAGCACGTGCCCGGAGAATACCTCGAGCTGCGGCTGCTCGCGGAAGAAGTAGGTCTCGTTGTTGGTGAGGTGGCTCACCATCCGCTGCTGCTCGTCGGCGCGCTCGGGCGCGAAACGCAGATAGCGGTGGTAGTCCTCGTAGGACTGGAGCCCCAAGAGGTCGAGGCGCGGCAAGAGCCGCGCGCCCAGGCTGGCGCGCTGCGAATCGTCGTAGTAGAGGCCGAAACGCTCGTGGACGAAGTCGCGCAGCAGGCGGAACTCCTCCTCGCTGAGCTCGGCGTCGTGATCGACATGGCGATACTTCACCGCGGCTGCAGCTTCCGCAGCGCGCGCGCCGCGGCCTGGCGGACCTCAGGCGCGGGATCGCTCGCCTTGCGCTCGACGAGCGGACGCAGCGCTTCGCGAAAGCCCCCGTCGCCGAGCGCCGTGGCAGCCTCGGCCCGTACCGCCGGCGTCTGGTCCTCGAGCGCCAAGAGCAGCAACCGGCGCGCCGACGGGTGCTCGAAGCGCCCGGCCAGATCGACCAGAAGCCGCCTCGCGTCGGTTGCGAGCGCTCCCCGCGTCAAAGCCTGCTCCATCTCGGCCAACGCCGCAGGGCCCAGCCGCCGCAGCGCCTCGCGAGCCGCCGCCTGCAGCGCCGGGTCGCTGAGGCCGGCAATCAGGCGGGCGGCCGCGCGCGCGTCCCGCAGCTCGCCGAGCGCCGTCACCGCTGCACGCCGCACGGTGTCGTCCGTGTCGTCGGCGCGGGCGACGAGCGCGAGCGTCGCCTTCGGGCTTCCCAAGCGCCCGAGCGCCGTGGCCGCCGCCGAGCGCACGCTCCAATGCTCGTCCTCGAGCGCCACAATCAGCGCCGGCGCCGCCTGCGGGTCGCCGATCTCGCCGAGCCCCTCCGCCGCCGCGCGTCTGAAGTTGCGATCCGAATCGCGCAACGCCTCGACCAGCGGGCGCACCGCCTCGGGAGCGCGGATCTCCCCGAGCGCCTCGACCGCGGCGAAGCGCAGCTCCTTGCGCGGATCGGCGAGTAGCGGCAGGAGCTTCGCCACCGCCGTGGGGTTGCGGATCTGGCCGAGTGCGCGCACCGCGGCGAAGCGCAGCCGCGGGTCCTCGGCGGCCAGCAGCGGCAGCAGCAGCGGCGCCGACTCGGGCTCGCGCAGCCGTCCGAGCGCGAGCACCGCCTGCTGGCGTACGACGCCGCTAGAATCCTGAAGCCCCTCGCGCAGCACCACGAGCGCCTGCGGGCCGCCGAGCTCACCGAGCGCCTGCATCGCGGCGGCGCGTACGGCCTCGCGCTCGTCGCGCGTCGCCACCACCAAAGCCGGAAGCGCGGCGCTGTCACGCAGCAAGCCGAGCGTCTGCGCCGCGCGCACGCGCGCGTCGGTATCGCCGCCGGCGAGCGCTTGCAGCAAAAGCGGCAGCACGCGCGACGGATTCATGCGCGCGAGGCTCTCCATCGCGCTCTCCTGGATCAGCTCGCTCTCGTCGCCGAGCAGCTCGAACAGCAGCATCGGAGCGTCCTCGTCGCCGAGTCGGCCCACGGCCGCGGCCGCCTCGGCGCGCACCTCGGCCGACGGGTCGTGAATCAAGGGCGCCACGAGCGCCGTGCCGTCGGGCGGTGCGATCCAGGCCAGGCAGCGCAAGGTCCCGAGCCGCACTGCGTCGTCGCTGTGCGCGAGGCCGCCGAGCCAGGGCACACGCTCGGAGAAGCCGATCGACACGAGCGCGTGACTCGCGAACTCGCGCACCGAGGCGTCGGCGAGCAGCTCCAGGAGCGGCGCCGTGGCGCGCGGCTCGCGTAACCAGCCGAGCGTCACCGCGGCGGTGCGGCGGTTCCTGGCGTCCTCGTCGGCCAGCATGCCAACGAGGTGCATGACCAGCTCCTCGTGCCGAAGCCTCGCCTGCAGCTCGGGATCGAGGCTCTCCCCCGACTCCGTCGCCCGCTGCTCGATCTCGACGACCGCGCGAATCGCGGCGTTTCTGAGCGCCGGGTCGGGGTCGAGCAGATGCCGCGCGATCCGCGGCAGCGCGTCGCGGCCCGCGAGGCGCCCAAGCGCGTCGAGCGCGGGGCCGCGCAGCAGCTCGTCGTCCAGGAGCTCCACGATCGCCGGCCCCGCGAGCGGGTCGGCGATCTCGCCGAGCGCGTTGAGCGCCGGGTACTGGAGCCAAGCCTCTCCGCGCAACGCCTCGACCAGCCGCGGCACAGCCGCCGGCGAGCCGATCTGCCCGAGGCTGGTCGCCGCGGCGTGGCGCACGTTGGTGTCGGGATCGGAAAGCGCCTTGATCAGGCCGGGAACTGCGGCCTCGTCGCGGATCGAGCCGAGCATGACGCAAGCGAAGATGCGTACTTCTTCGTCG
>Ga0114129_10016217_pt1 | contig 10601 bp, 9 predicted proteins | sample RhiMetdeltSRZDD1_FD_80071 | JGI IMG/M metagenome (GOLD analysis project Ga0114129, IMG submission 80071) | Populus rhizosphere microbial communities from Tennessee, USA - Rhizosphere MetaG P. deltoides SRZDD1 (version 2) (version 2) | ecosystem: Host-associated > Plants > Roots > Rhizosphere >... | reverse complement strand
CGCCTTTTGATTTGTAGCCATTTCGACAAATCCTCCTTGTAGTTGTTTAGATTACCGACTAACAGAGACTCGATACCGGCACAATACAAAAGATCGCCAAAACAAGCTCGCTCGCCACAGCAAGTTCTTTCTGTCCTGGTTGAACATTCGCAATCCGCCGGGTAGTTCTACACGGCCATCACATCACCGACGCGATGTCTTTCCGCATTTAAATAACACGCGCAGTTTACCTCGATTGGGCGTTGAGACGTATAGATGTATCGTTCTATGAAGCGAGACTGCTTTTCTGCGCGGTCAGCGCGCGGTAACTCCGGCCGATTCCAACGACGAGTAATGACCATACGGCGATGAGGAACACGTTCATAAAGCTCAGCGCCTGTACGGAAAGAGAAAGCTGAACGCTGAGAAAAACCAAAGCCGTCGATAGCACATCGCCGGTACGAACAAAAAACGTATCGATGGCCGCTTTCGCCTTATATTTCTCCTCTCGGGTGGTCGGCAAGAATAGCGCCTGACGCGCCGTGTGCTGCAGCGAATAGTCGGTGCTGTTCTCCAGGATCTTGGCCAATTGAATGAATGCTAGCGTGGGGATTAACGATACCATCGAATAGCCGGTCAAAGCGATGACGGGCAAGAAGAACAGCGACGCCGGCACGCCAAAGAATTTCATGATTCGGGAGACCAGAAACAATTGAGCTAACGCTCCAAGCAAGTTGACCGTGAAAAAAAAATCAGCGTAAAAGCGCCCAATAAAATCGCGGACTTTTTTGCTTTTCTGCTCCGGCGTGGAGGGCACTCCGGTGTCCGTCGCCGCAGGCGCCATATTGACGAGGCGCTGAGCTTCCTGGGTGACCGTTTTCCCCAGGATGAATTCCCCCGTCGAATTGACGACGTTTAGAATAATCATCAACGATGCGATGAGCAAAAGATAGCGCTTGCCGATCACGAGCTTAAAAGCTCCTCCTTTAGCCAGCGGCTTTGCGGCATCGCCGGCCTCCTTCACGGGCAGGCCGGCCGCATTTTGCATTCGATGGACAATGTTGGGAAATATCATGCAAACGCCTAGAAGCGTTGCTGTCACCAACATCAGCAGGTACGGACCGAACGGTTCAAAGAGCGCGCTCGCCACTTTTGGACCCACGATGGCGCCGAGCGATCCGCCGAAGGCGACGATGGCAAAGAGACGTTTACCCTGATCCTCCGTGTAAATGTCGTTGGCAAACGACCAAACTTGGGCAATGATAAAAAGATTGAAGATACCGACCCAAAGGAAAAAAGCCACACCTAATGGTACCCGCAGTTGAGATAAAAGGTAGAAAACGATGAGATTTGAGATAAAGAATAGAATTGTTCCGTTGATTAATTTGATGCGATTGACTTTGCTTGCCAGGTATCCGTAAGTCGGCACGATCAGAAGCAACAGCAGGGCCTGCCCGGCCGCCGCATAGCTTTTGATCTCAGCGCCGCCTTCCGAAAGAACCAGCGCCTCGCGTACCGTCTTGATAATCAGGTAGGCGGTCAAGAGAAAGAATAAATTGACGGTGAGCAGGATCGCGGTCAATCCCTCGCCCGGACGCACATCCGCAAACAGCCGCAACAAACGGTCAAGCGGGCTTCGCTCTTCCAAGGCGATGGCAGAGTCTGTCGGCATTATCTTAACAGCAATTTACCGCGTTCGCTTTGCGGCGCAGGACGTTGATCATCCATCAAGGTTTTCGGCCGGCCAAATGTTTGAGTATCTCGGGCAGCGAATATAAAACAATGCGGAAGTTTCCCTGATCGGCGATCGCGACATGCTTTCCGGCCGGATCCATCGCGATGCCATCCGCCGACTGGAAATCGCCAACGAAAGCCAATAAGAATCGCGGTTTCTCGCTCCTCAGATCAAAAACCGCGATCCGGGTATTCTGCACATCGACAGCGAATAAATAATCGCGCACAACCGCAAGCCCTTCCACTTTGCCGCCGAAGACCTCGCTGCCAAAGCCGGCCGTTGGTCCGGTCAATTTCCCGGTTCTGCGATCAAAGATCACGATCTCGCCGTTGCCCTCGCTCGCCACGAACAGCTTATGCTGATACAACGCCATCGACTCCGGCTCCTTGAGAGTCGGCTTGCCGGTGGAATCGAGTTCTTGAAGTTTGAAGCTTGGGTCGAGCTTGCCGCCGGGCAGAAAGCGATAGATTCGGCTGGTGCCCCGATCCGAAAGGAAAATACCGCCTTCCGCATCGACAGCCAGCCCCTGGAAGCTGGTGTATTCGTTCTTCTTAGTGGGGCGCCACAGGCCCTCCGCACAGCGTGGCGATTCCATTGGGCAGTGGCTCAATGGAATCGCTCGTTCCGGTAGCACTTTGCCCCCGGCATCGAATATTTGGATGCGCTGATTACCCTGATCGATCACGTAAATGAGACCACTATTATCGACCGCGATTCCTTGCACCTGGTTGTAGACCTTGAAGCTGCCGATAGTCGCGGCCAAGCTGTGACTAAATTCTCCGGCACTCGATCCCTCGCGGCCGACGATCTGAACCGTCTGGGATTGATCCTCTAAACCGTAGATCTTGAAGCGCGAGTTGTCGGTATCGCCGGCTACCAACCTCCCGTCGAGAGTGAAAGCTACCGCGTCCGGCGCATCAAACTGATCGATGCCATCGCCCTTTGCGCCTCCGATAATTCGCACAGGTTGGATCCGCCTTTCATCCGAGCGCAATAATACCGCCTTCTCAATCCCTTGGGCGTAGAGACTCTTCGCATCAGATCTGAGCCTCAGCTCCGGAATCAAAAATTTAGTGATACGGTCGATCTCCCGGAGCTGCGCTGGGGTCGGGCGACCCGCGGCGGCTTGAATCTCCAAAGCCAAGAATCCTGTATGGACCCGCTTCCCCGACAATCCGACAAAGCTGCCAGCTAACAAGCTGACAAAAAACTCCGGCTTGCCCAGGCGCTCCAAGAGGACGCTGTGCCGGGCGTATTCCGCCACCAGCTGGATACTCTTGAAGTCGCGCCCGGCGGGCAAGGGCAGGCCCTTTCGCAAGACTGGATCGTCCAGTCGTCCTTCTCTAACCGCCAATAGGGTGCTGGTGGGAAGCGCGACGGAATGAACGACCTCAGGCGAGGAACGGTCTTTCGTGGCGCCGCCGTAGAATTCAACGCGCGCGTGTCCGTCAAAGCTTTCCTTGACGCGGTAAAACATCCGCTGATGATAAAGGAACAGGTCAGGGGTATCTAAAAAAGTTTCGCGGTAGCGCCGCTCATCCGCCACCACGACTCGGTAACTCAAGATCTCCTTCCGCTCGATGAGCCTGGCGAGCCTGATCTCCTCGCTAGCAAAATAAAGCGCGCTGTCGGTTTGCTGAGTCCACCCGACGCAGCAGTCGAGCAAAAGAAGAGACAACGCGATCGCGCTCGAAATAAAACTCCAACGGGCGCTTAAGCCTGACTTGGCCCGAGTCACAAATATTCTTAACCGACACATGGTCGCATGGGATTCACATCCAGCAAGTCGAGAATATGTGTTTGCACGATCTGCGAAGGTGCAGTGTACCAAGATTGTTGTGATGCAAGGAATGAGTCGCGACGCGCGCAATGGGATCACTTGCCTTTCGCCCGTCTAGAATCTCTCGACGCGCCTCGCTTTTGGGTCTGGGCGTTAAGCGTTTCAACCATGTTCCGGGCAAGAAGTTTGGTGTAATCCTCAAGGGCCATCTCCTTTAATTGCCCTATAGATGCTTTCTGAGATTCCGTTTTCGCCGCCTTTTTTGCCCTCTTCATATGCATCCTCCAAGGCCCGCAACAGCTTTGTCTTTAGATCCTCGCGGGAATACTTGCGAGCCATAGTTTTTACGAATTCAAGGTCAGCCACGGTGCCGTCACCCGCGCCACGGTTGTTATCGATGACCGCGATGGCAACCCGGCGGTCATTCTTGTAGTTCTGGACGATTTTTGGGAAAGCCTCGATTGCTCCCATATGGGAATTGAGAAAAATCTCGAGGGGCAAGGTCCGGCCTACCCTCTTCGCCCGCGGCAGCATTCCTCCAACGAAAGAGTCGATGGGATCGCGGTATATAAAAACGATGCTGACCATGCGGCCGGCATCGAGAGCCTGAGTGATCCGTTCCACGGAGGACCTAAAACTCGACAAGATGGTATCGTAAACGATCTCCGCTGCCTCCACGGCATGGACTAAATCGGCGACATTTCGGATGCTCGTGGTCTTTCCCACGCCGGCGCCTCCGGCGGTGAAAACCACCTGTTTGCGCCGGTCAGGGGCTGATCCTTTTGTTAGGGCTCGACGAAAAATCTCTCTGGTTAGCGCGCTAGCCGGCTCATGCACCGCTTCACCCCATCGGGTTCGCGCCGCCACCGTCACAGGGTCTTCAGCATCCATCCCGCCAGGCGCATAATCAGAAGACAGCTCGCGCACGTTATCCGTATTGATTTCCTTACCGTATCTCTCGGCATAACGCGCAACCGCTTCATCAGTACTTGCCTCTAGATAGGCCGCGAACCGTGCCTCGACCTCTCTTTGTTCCGGCGAGAGATTCTTTGCCTTGGCGATCCTCAGTTTGCCTGGATAAATTTCCGGATCCTCTGCCGCGAGAACAACCGAGAAGGAGAGCAGAGCCCACACAACCAGGATGGCTGCCGAGCTGAGTAACGGCAGGTTGATCGCGCGAGCCATTATGCTTTTCAGTGACCTTTTCACGCTGGAAGTATTAACGTTGGAAATTACACGAAATGCGATGAAATAATAAGTTGCTTTTGGCCTGGATGCGGCATAGGCGCCACCGAAGTCGAGTCGACTTGTCCGCTCAACCGGCCTGAGAATGATCTACGTGCTCCGAAGTTAAACTTTCAAAAATATATGCCACTCTCTTAAGATTCGCTTTCGCGTTTGCCGGCGGCAGCAAGACTTACAGTCGTCATGCCCGTGTCATCGGAGAGGCTCGCAATGATCTCAGCCGGTATGGGCTGAGCTCTTATGCCTCCCGTCCGTTCGGGGTGGGGAGCGGCCCAAACACGCTTCTCGAAGCCGTCGAGGGCAAGCTCGCCTTTTTTCAATATTCGGTGTCGCACCGTGAAGCTACTTCGCCCCCATTCGCTGACCTCGCTCTCCACGATAACCTCATCATCGAAGCGACACGGAATGATGAAGCGCGCTCCAACTTCGACTATCGGCATGCCGACGATGCCGTACCTTTTTCTCATCGCCGAGGGCGACAAGCCGGTGCGCTCAAATAGCCATCCGGTGCTGCTGTCGAAGATAAGAAGGTATTGCGGATAGAATACGATCCCGGCAGGATCGCATTGACCCCACTCAATGCGCAACGTGCGACGATTGACCAGCATAGTGTGACCTGCTTCTTCTTGCAATCTGCTTTCTTCGTTAAAGAGATTTAGGGAACGATCGCGCTGGTATGACTTCGGAGGCGAAATTATCGAATGACGACGCGCCATGTCAAACTCCCTTCAGCGCTGTCAGCAGCAAGTTGAACTTGGCGTCGCACATCGGCAGGCGGCGCCGGATATCACTGCGCAGGATATTGAAAGATTGCCCGACCTCGGCTCGACGCTTAACGATCTTTGGGTGTGGCGTTATTACCCGAAGAGAGGATCGGCGATAGCCGCCGCGCACCCGGACGATTTCGGTGATGACTCAATCGGCCGGCAAGGAAAACGTAGCGATCTCGAGGGTTCGCACTGACCCTATTCGATGCGCAGCGTGTCGCGGTTGACCAATATGGCAATACTCTCGGATGCAATTTCTAGTACCAGTAGGATTAACGAAAAATCGAGACCAAAAAAGGGACAAGTTTCCTGGTGATAGTTAGCCGGTCACTTTGCGGTATTGCGCTGTGTTTGCGGAACGAATTGAATCGTTCCAACAGCGCCCGAGAGCTAGTCAACTTGGGCAGGTCAGGCACCAACGGCGAACTCTAGCTTAATAATGCATAAGCCTGCTTCATCTTTTGTCTACCGCCGAACTCAAGGTCTTAACCACATGATTTTGTTGATCCAACGTCAAACCAACCCACAGAGGCAACCGTATTAACCTTTCCGATATCGAGTCGGTAATAGAAAGGTCACCACTTTGTCTACCATATTTCTGTCCGGCGAGTGATGAGTGAAGTGGCACATAGTGAAATACAGCGTTTATCCCGTCATTGTTCAAATAATCAAGAACTGCTTGGCGATCGATTCCCGGCGAGAGCAGGATATAATACATGTGTGCGTTGTGTTGACAGTCTATCGGTACAATCGGACGGCGCAGACAGCCTTGGTTTTCTAAGGGCTCCAAAAGATCATGATATCGATGCCACCGCTCCAATCGCTGTCTAGTGATCCCGTCCGCCTCCTCAAGCTGTGCCCACAGGAAGGCGGCGGATAATTCGCCGGGCAAAAACGACGACCCCATTTCTTGCCAAGTGTATTTGTCCACCTCCCCACGAAAAAAGCGGCTCCGATTGGTGCCTTTCTCACGGACGATCTCGGCGCGCAAGACAAGTTCCGGATCGTTGACAAGCAGGCTACCGCCCTCGCCGCAAATCACGTTCTTGGTTTCATGGAAGCTGTACGTCCCCATGTCGCCGATACTCCCCAGCGCGCGCCCCTTATATGAGGACATGACGCCCTGCGCGGCATCCTCGACGACCTTCAAACCACGGGGCTTGGCTATCGTCATAATTGTATCCATCTCGCACGCCACACCCGCGTAATGCACTGGCACGATCGCCCGCGTCCGCGGCGTGATCGCAGGCTCGATCAGTCGCTCATCCAGATTGAGCGTGTCAGACCGCACATCCACAAAGACCGGCACTGCGCCACGCAGTACGAAGGCATTGGCCGTAGAAACGAAGGTATACGACGGCATGATCACTTCGTCGCCAGGCTCAATGTCTAGCAGCAGCGCAGCCATCTCGAGCGCTGCCGTGCAGGAATGGGTCAAGAGTGCTTTAGCGCAGCGGCTACGTTCTTCAAGCCATGCATGGCAGCGGTTGGTGAAGGGTCCATCACCTGCCAGGCAACCATTGGAATGGGCCTCCGCGATGTAATAGAGCTCCTTGCCCGTGATGTACGGCCAGTTGAACGGGATCTTGTCTGTTTTCATGTTATTTGGAACTACCTTGTACTGGATCTTTGGTCTCGGCGGCGAGCAACACCTAGCCCACTAGATCTTTCTAGATACAACCAACCGGGAGCCGCCCAGTGGAAAATTCAGGCCACTTCGAATCATGGCGACCTCGGCGCCCAACATTTTTTCGAATAGGTAATTAAGCCAAGCAGAAATTCTAAGTTCAGCCGTGGGGTCTACAGTCTTTTCGAGAAATAGTTTTTGTCCCAAGCGTGAGGCGAACATTGCCGGGAGCAAAACTGACGTGAACGATGTACTGCGCAGAATTTCAAAACCTGCGGCTCCTAACTTGGCATGAAGCTCGTTGGCTGAGTAACGGCGCACATGGCAGGAATAATCGTCGACCTGGCTCCACAACCAAGCATGCTGCGGAACCGTTAACAGTACGACTCCCCGTGGCTTTAATGCATTGTACATCTGCATCAACACTTGCCCGTCTTCTTCGATGTGCTCCAATACATCAAAGGCGCCAATGGCATCAAACTCGTCCACGAACGGAATATTTGTGGCGTCCATTTGCATGAAATTGATTGTCGGCTTTCGGCCAGCAGCGAAAGCCAACCCGGCAGTAAATATTTCACTACCGTGGAATTGCACGTTGGGATAAGCCTTGGCCATGCCTGACAAGACATAACCGGTGCCACAACCTATTTCGAGGAAAGAACGAAATTCCGGGCAATACTCTCCAAGCGCCCAAATGATCAAGCGATTACGAGCGCGAAACCAGAAATGCCCAGCTTCGAGACCAGCCAGGTCAGCAAAGTAGCTGGCCTTAAAGCCACCTCCCCCATGCGCCAGAGCCGGGGCATAAGCGGTAAAACCTTCTTGCTTGTTCGGCTGAGCACCACAGGCTGTGCACCCGGGATCTGATGAAGGATAGGCTGCGCCACAGGCGAGACATTTTTTCATTCGCCAGCGCGACCTTCAGTTTCTGGGAACCCCAAATGTTTGAGACCTACGAAAAATTTCGCCACCTTGTTTATTCCCCGTCCGACCCATTGATCAGCAGCGCGATACCAAACCCAGTTTTCCCATAGCCATTACCGTTGTACAGCATGAACCGCTGGTCTTTGTGATCAAAAACGAATGGGTATTCGATCATCTCGGAGTCCCAACCGTTCGGAGATACCTCTATTCCTGTTTCATCCAGACGGAGATCCCAGCTTTTTCCGCTTTGGCTGTAGGCATACCCAATCCGGTATTTTTCGCCGGAACCACTCCGGTAAGAGAACCACATGTGATAGCCCTCATTCGTGTTTCCGATAACAGACGGGCGCGAAAAGGCCTGAGCCGTGCCAAGGCGATATGGGACAGCAACACCATCCCGTCGCCAATAGTGTCCGTCATTCGAACCGGCATGTTTGATCACATGCAGCATTTCGCTATTACCCGCATCCCAAGTCACAGTTGAACCGTACCACATGTGGTAAAAACCGTTTTCTCCCCGGATCACCCATGGATACGAAAGACTTACCGGGTCAGTGCCGTCAGTGGACATGAACGGGTCGTCACTGTCGATACGGAGGGAGAAATCGCCCTCGACCACGAGACGCCCGATGTCCCCTCGCCAGTGATTGCCCGGGGGACATTGCCAGCCCATGAATAACATGTAGCGTCGGCCGTCGACCTCATAGCAATTACCGATACTGACGCCATGGGAGTAAAAACTGTTTTCCGGTCCATGCTCGAAAACGGGCTTATCGTGGACGTAAACCAGCTCACCTTTGACCACGTCCACATCGACAAACCCCACCGATGAACGATTCCGCACATCGCGACCGCTGAAGAAAACGCGATAAACGTCCCCCTCGAGCAAAACGGCCAGAGGATTGGCGGCATGGGTCGCAAGTTTAGGATGAACAGATTCTGGGCAGTAGAGTTGTCCGAGTTTTCTCCAGCGCATCAATCGTGCTTCCTAGATCTTTCTCAGGCGGGTACTTGGAACTCTGGCTCGCTCGCTCGCCTGTCCCATATAAACTCCCTCCGGTTCAGCATCCGCCAAGACCAGCGCCCCGGCGCCGATGACACACTTCACGCCAACCTTGATGTGGTCGCGCAATGTGGCATTGACCCCAATGAAGCAGGATTCGTCGATTTCGACACCACCGGAGATTACGACATGCGATGCGATGAAGCAGTGGTCGTGGATAGTCGAATGGTGGCCAATATGATTGCCACTCCACAGCGTGACGTTGTTGCCAATGGTGACAAACGGCTGAATGGTGTTGTCTTCAAGAATGAAGCAGTTTTCACCGATCTTGCCTGCGTTGAGCACAGTGCAACGGGAGCTGACGTAGCTGGCGAGTCGGTAGCCCCAGGCCTTCGCAGCAAGGTATTTTTCTTTGCGGACTTCATTGAGCTTGGAATAACTCAAGGCGACGAAGATGTCATGAGTATCGGGTGAATAACGGTGGACAAGTTCTTCAAACGCCACAACGGGGAGTCCGCAGAAATCAGGCTTAGTGAGAAAACCAGCATCGACCGTGAAAGCAACGACGTCATAGTTCGAGTCTGTGGAGAAATAATGGTGGGCCAGTTGCGCAATGTCGCCTGAACCAAATATGACCAACTTCGGTTTCATGGATGCTTTCTCACCAGGATTGTAAACTCGTAAAGACCATAGTCGTGTAACAATGCTACATAGCGCGAGTAACGGCGCTTGCAAAGATCGAATAAAGCACGGGGATCGGCGTAATAGAGATAGTCTCGCATCTTGTCGGCATCCGAGTAGGACGTTAGGCAGTTGAAGGCAAATCCCCGGCGACTGGTTAGGTCTAGCCCGTCGAGCGTGTCCTCAAGATAGTCGCGCCACTCGGCATCAGTGCGCCGAAGTCTGACGTTGAAGATGCCACTTGCGATACCGTAATCTGCCGTCTCGGTCGGCTTGGCAGCGACAACAAAACGAGCCATGGGATTATTGGCGTAGCGATTTTGCGCAGCGCGAATCATATCGCCGGAGACGTCGCAACCGTTATAGGTAAAACCCCGATAGCGCGACTGCAGGTAATCGAACAATGCACCGTAACCGCATCCCAAATCGTTGAGCGAAAAGCCGAGGGACGCGTCGATGACCTTATTCAGCTGCTCGAAACGTTGCACTTGGCTTTCTTCACTATTCCAATCGACGCCTTGGGGAGTCTCCCCGTATTCAGCCAGCTTTGCCGCGTAGTAGTCGGCTACTTCCACCCATATATCCGTATTTGTTCTTTTCATACGTCTCAATACTACCGCGACGTAGATTCAAAGGATTACCTGGAAATTCCCGTCGGCGCTGTCCAAGACACTCAGCGCTTTCAATCAGCAAAAAATTATGTCGTCGAAGCGAACAGCCCTGAGTCCATCTGAGGCAAGGCGATTCGCTAAGTGAGCTTGTGTGCTCGGTGACGTGGCTACTAAAACAGCAGCACTTTCCAAGCTCCGCTTCGAGTCTGAATAGGTAGAGACCGGTTTGTCAAATCTCCAAGCATCACT